>Ga0302326_10006671_pt1 | contig 25831 bp, 16 predicted proteins | sample Palsa_T0_3_FD_202264 | JGI IMG/M metagenome (GOLD analysis project Ga0302326, IMG submission 202264) | Peat permafrost microbial communities from Stordalen Mire near Abisko, Sweden - Palsa_T0_3 | ecosystem: Environmental > Terrestrial > Soil > Palsa > Peat permafrost | place: Sweden: Abisko... | reverse complement strand
TCCTCAGAAGAGAAACGGTCGAGAAACTCGCCCCACGTGTGCGGATAGTCTGGATTGGCAGGAGGCATCATGTGCTGTATATAATACCAGCTCGCTTAGCCCAAGTGGAGCTAAGTGGATACCCCTTATATTCATACAGTCAATGACCTCCCCACCAAAATCACGCAAAGGGCGCGGGGCAATCTCCAACCCCGAAGGGCGCTTCGAATCGCGGCGTGTTGAAGCTGTCGACGACGGCTGGATGATTGACAGCGATGCGCAGGCGCCGCCCCTGGCAACCACCATCACGGCAGAACACGCCAGATCAATCATCGCGCACAACGACTCACCCGACATTCCCTTCGAGCAGTCAATCAATCCGTACCGAGGATGCGGCCATGGCTGCATTTACTGCTATGCACGTCCGGCGCATTCATACGTCAATCTTTCGCCGGGGCTCGATTTCGAGACCAAGCTTTTCTACAAGGAAAATGCCGCTGAACTTCTCAGAGTAGAATTGAGCCGGCCGCGCTATGTGTGCAAGTCAATCACCCTGGGCGCCAATACCGATCCCTATCAGCCGATCGAGCGCGAGCTTAAGGTGACTCGATCGATTCTCGAAGTGCTGCAGGAATTTCATCACCCGGTATCTATCATTACCAAGGGGCATCTCGTCGAGCGCGACATCGAGATTCTCGCGGCGATGGCGCGCGAGAATCTCGCCTCCGTACTCGTGAGCGTCACCACGCTCGATTCAAACCTGAAACGCATCCTCGAACCGCGCGCACCCGCCGCAGCGGCGCGGCTGCACGCCATCCGCACTCTGCATGCAGCCGGCGTTCCAGTCGGTGCGCTGGTGGCGCCCGTCATTCCCGCGATCAACGATCACGAAATTGAACATATTCTCGCCGCGGTTGCGCAGGCCGGAGCGCGCACCGCGGGGTACGTAATCCTGCGATTGCCGTATGAGGTCAAGGATCTTTTCCGTGAGTGGCTGGCCGAACATTTCCCGCTAAGGGCGGCGCATGTGATGTCGCTGATCAATAACTTGCGCGGTGGTCGTGACAACGATCCTAACTTCGGTTCGCGCATGCGCGGCATCGGGCCGTTCGCCGAGCTGGTACGGCGCCGATTCGATGTCGCTTGCAAGAGACTTAATCTGAATACGGCGCGCCGTGTGTCACTCGATGTACGGAACTTTCGGGCACCCACGCCGCCAGGCGCGCAGCTTGATCTAGGCCTTTGACGCGCGGCTCCTCGGCCGCGCAGATTTTCCCGTATGAAAACGGAACCGCAGGCCCGTCCGTGGCATATGATTAAGCTATGGAAGCCGCGCGTCCGACTCCTAATCGCCCCTTGCTGCTGGGCCGCTACACACTGCTCGAAAAACTCGGTGCAGGCGGACATGGAGAAGTGTGGCGCGCGCACGACGCAAAGCTTGGCGTCGAAGTCGCGCTGAAGCTTCTGAGTCCGGCGCTGGCGCGCAGCGAGACGGCGTGGCAAGCGCTCGAGCAGGAGCACGAGATCGCAGGAAGACTCGACCATCCTTCGATTCTCAAAGTCTACAGCCCGCAGCGGGATGCTGAGAATGCGGCGCTACCTATGGAGCTTGCGCCCGGTGGCGATCTACGGCGTCTGCGCGGCGGCAGCTACCTGCAGCTCATGCCGGCGCTGCTTGAGATCGCGGGCGCTCTCAAATATGCGCACGAGCAGGGTGTCATCCATCGGGATCTCAAGCCCGGCAATGTCCTATTTGACTCCCAGGGTCGTGCGGTGCTTGCCGATTTCGGCGTGGCCGGTACCGCATTCGCCGCGGGTCGCGACAAAATGCGCTCGGGCCTGTCGCCATTCACTTCAAGCCCTGAACAGCTGCGCGGGGATCCGCCCAGCGTAGCCGACGACGTCTATGGCCTGGGAGCGCTCTTGTATGAGCTCCTTGCCGGGCAGCCGCCGTATTACCCGCATTTCGACGTAGAGCGCGTTCTTGATCTGGAGGAGCCCGTGCCGGAGCTGCGCACCGTGCAGCCGACGCCACCGCAACTCGTCGCGATCGTGATGCGGATGCTGCAGAAGCATCCCGAGTCGCGGCCCGTGTCAATGCAGGCCGTGCTTGACGACTTTGACGCCACGATGAATGACACGTTGCACTTCGAATTTGATGCGGCGCCCGAGCCGCAGACCCTACGACGCGAACCACCGAGACAGGCACCCCGGCCGGTAGGCGCGACTTCCACTGCCTCCCGGTCGCCGCGTGCGCCGCGACCGGCACAAGGATTGCCCGCATCTGGCGCGAGGTTGAATGGCGGGCCGCCGCCGATCAGGTCGGCAGCGGTCGCGGCTGCTCTGGATCCCCAGCACGTGGCGCCCCCGAGCGTGGTGTCCAAAGCTGCCCCACGACCTCTTGCGGCGACGCCGCTAGCGACGAGGCCAGTCGCACTCGCGGATTCGCCTGCAGTTGCTCACGCGCCGCGGGCACCGAGCGCGGCTGATTCTGCGCCGCACGCGGGCCCGGCGTTTACACCGTGGGATGATCTGAAGATTGTTCCACATTCGGGATTGATGCGGCTCGAGCCGATCAGAGCGCGCAGCTGGTCTTGGGTCGTGCTGGCTTTCGTCGCAATCAGTGCCGCCGCAGTCTTCTACGCGCTGCCGCGATATGGAGCGACTGCTGCTGCGATGATGCAGAATGCGGCGGCAGGCAACTCGCTGTCCGCGCAACTGGCGGCGCATCCGCAGGCGACGCCGGACGACATCCAGGCCAAAGCACACCTTCTCGATGTGCGCAGCCAATTTGACCGGCACCTAGCGGCTCTCGAATCGCGCGGCGCAGCCACATGGGGGGGCCAGGAGCTCGCGGATGCCAAGATGCGCTCAGCCGAGGCGCTGGGCGCTGACGAGGCAGGCAATCCCGTTTTTGCGGCCAAGCGCCTCGCCGAGGCACAGGCGCTACTCAGCGCGGTGGAAAAGCGCGCGCCGTCAGCGCAGGTTGCGCAACAACTTGCCGCGGGAGAGCGGGCGCTTGCCGCAGGGCACATGCAGGCGGCGAAGCAGGCATTCGAGGCAGTGCAGAGCACCGACCCCACGAACCGCAAAGCGGCCGAGGGTCTGCAGCGGATCAGCAATTTCGAAGCAGCGCGACCGCTCCTTGCCGACGCCGCAAGCGCCGAAGACTCAGGCGACACACAGCGCGCGCTTGGCGGCTATCAGCAAGCCCTGGCGGTCGATTCCAGGAGTAGCCAGGCGAGTGCGGGGTTGGCGCGCATGCGCGCCAAATTGGGCGACGATGGGCACGCAACAGCTCCTGAGCCAGCCGCTGCTGCTTCAGGCCCGCGACGCATCGAGGAGGCACACGCGCAAGCACTTCCGGATACGGCGGCCGTGGATGCGGCGCAGCGTGCGCGCGGGTTCGAGTCGGCGCGGCAGCGCGCAGTATCGTTCGAAGCGCAGGAACGTTGGGATGATGCGCTGAACGAATACGAGACAGCACTCAAATCAGACCCGTCGCTCGCCTTTGCTCAACAGGGTAAGGTGCGCTCCGCAGCACGCGCGCTTCTCGCGCAGCGCCTGCAGGCGCTCATCGACCGACCGGAACAGCTCGCAAGCGCCGCCACGCGCGCGGATGCCTTGGCGCTGATCGAGAGCGCAAATGAGCAGAATCCGTCGGGTCCGGTGCTGCGCTCGCAGGTGGCGCGCTTGCAGATTCTATTGCCCGCGTTCGATACGCCAGTGCGTCTGGCTTTGACGTCGGACGGCGCTACGCGCGTTGCCATACCGAGCATCGGATTCTCCGGTGTTTTCTCGCGGCACGAAATTGAATTGAAGCCCGGCAAATACACCGTAGTCGGCACGCGCGACGGCTATCGCGAGGTGCGCCGCGATATCACGATCGCTCCCGGGCAGGATGTGCAGCTGATCAGCGTGAGCTGCGCCGAGCCAATCTGACGCCGAACCCGATTGCAAGGACTTAGCGGCGTGGTCGCGCGGCCCTGCATGGGCGCCGCCGTTGTCATGAGCGGCCTCGAACGAAAATACGCAAGATAGATTAAAGGTGGCCGGGCACGCGCCGCGCCCAGATGCGGGCGGTATACATCGTGTAATCCTGCGTGGCGCGCACGGCCGGTCGTGATCGTCGTCCGAAACCTTGAGACGCAAAGGCCTGCTCGCTAAGCTGCCGAGCGCTCATGGCCGAAGATCAATCAAAAGTGGCATTGCTCGCCGGAGCAACCGGCCTCGTGGGCGCAGCCCTGCTCGATGTCCTGTTGGATGCAGGGGATTTCAGCCGTGTCATTGCGGTGACCCGCCGGCCACTGCCACGCGAGCATCCGCGTCTCGCCAACCGGACGGTACAGTTCGACAAGATCGCTGCGCAATTCGCCGGCTTTACCTGTCATACCGCTTTCTGCTGCCTGGGAACGACCATCCGTGCGGCCGGCTCCCAGGAAGCATTCAGAAAGGTGGACGTGGACTATGTGCTCGCCGTGGCGCGGGCAGCGCAGGCGCAGCGCTTCATCGTCGTCTCCGCCGCCGGAGCTGATCCACACGCGAAGAACTTCTATATGCGTACCAAAGGCGAGATGGAGGAAGCGCTCGTGGCGATGAATCTCGCAGCGCTCGATATCATGCAGCCGGGCGTACTTCTTGGCTGGCGCCACGAAATACGGCCGCTCGAGCTTGCCGCGAGTGTGCTGATGCCGCTCGTGAATCCTCTTCTCGTCGGACGGTATGCCGTCTTTCGCGGCATTCCGGCACGCACCGTCGCGCTCGCGATGCTCGGCGCAGCGCGCTCCGGCCGACGCGGCAGCAACCGCTACAGCTACAGCGGGATCGTTGCGCTGGCCCATAAAGGTGCGGCACGCGCTGCGCTGTGATGAGCATCACACTTCGGCGCAACCGCGCTGCAGCGCAATTTGTCGATCGTTGACGCAACACTCACCGGACACGACTGCCAATAGCTTAGATTGACGAGACGACAGCTGCGCGGAGGCCCTGGATGGGCGGATTGCCGTTTGACAGCCGTATGGGACGGCGAATCGGTTTAGCGCTCGGCCTATGCGCTGTGTTACCTGTGCTTGTGTTTGCCGCATTCGCGGCGCGCAACGCGTGGATCATTTTGACCCTGACACTGATGTTCGCGCTTGCGGGCGCGGTGCTTGCGAGCACCTACCTCGCGCGTCGCTACGGGCCGGCACTCGGAGCTTTGTCGGAAGGCTTGGGCGGGCTGCGGGCGCGCCGCTTCGCTCGCCTCGATGTGCGCTCTGCGGATGAGGCGCGGCTTCTCATAGAAGATTTCAATCGCGCAGTGGCGAGTCTTGATGAGCAGTTCCGCGTGCTCGAGACTCTTGCACAGATCGATCAGCTGCTGCTGCGTTCCGTCGATCTTGAGCACGTACTCGATGCGATCCTGTCGCGTGTGCAGGAGCTCACTCACTGCCAGAGCGTCGGGATAACGCTGCGCGATGCGGATGCCCCGGGACGCGGTCGCGTATTCCTGGCGGCGAGCGGGCTTGCCGACCTGCCCGTGACTCGCATCGCGCTCGACGACGACATGCTTGAGGCGCTGCGGGGACAGACAAACGGGCTCACCATCGTGCGCTGCGAGGAATCGCGCCACAGCTTCCTGAAGCCGCTCGCCGATACCGGGGCGATTTTTTTCTGGGTCTGGCCCGTCATCGTCGCGGAGCGCCTGGAGGCTATTCTTGCCGTGGGTTACGGTGAGGTCCCGGTCGCCGATCCGGTCGTCGCGCACTGCGGCGGCAAGTTCGCCGAGCGATTGGCGGTCGCGCTGTCGAAGAGCGCGCGCGACGAACGGCTGTACCGGCAGGCGCATTACGATCTTCTTACCGCTCTGCCCAATCGTCTCCTCTTCCGCGACCGCCTCGCCCAGGAGCTTGCCAACTCGGCCGCGGGTTTAAGTCGCGGCGCGCTGCTGTACATCGATCTGGATCACTTCAAGCGTGTCAATGATTCGGTTGGACACACTGCCGGAGATCAGCTGCTGACAATCGTGGCGCAGCGCCTGCGCTCGTGCATCAAGGACGGCGATACGGTGGCGCGTCTGGGTGGGGATGAGTTCACGGTCATCCTGCGCAACGTCGCTCAGCCGGACGCCGCCGCCTCGGTCGCCGCGCGAATCATCGAATCCCTGCAGCTTCCCGTGAACATCGCCGGCCGGGACTGCTACGTGTGTGCGAGCATCGGCATCACGCTCTTTCCGGATGATGCGCAGACGATCGAGGATCTGATGCGCAACGCCGACACTGCCATGTATCGCGCGAAGGATCTGGGGCGCGGCCGCATGATGTTCTTCGATCCTCACATGACCACCAAGCCCGCAAAGCCGACCGACACCGGTCTGCAGCATGCGCTGCGCGGCCGCGAATTCTCACTCTTCTATCAACCGCAGTTTGGCGTCGCCGGTGGTGAACTGGTCGGAGTCGAGGCTCTGCTGCGCTGGCAGACGCCGCGCGACGGCATGCGCTACCCGGGGGAATTTGTGCCGGCGGCCGAGGAGAGTGGTCTCATTGTTGATATCGGCGGGTGGGTGCTCGATGCGGCGTGCGCGCAGCTTGCCAGCTGGCGCGAGCGCCACATCGCTCCGCCGCGGCTGGCTCTGAATGTCTCCGCGCAACAGCTGCAGCACGCCGAATTCCCGCGGCTCGTGCGGCGCGCGCTTGAAAAATACAATCTGCCGCCGGCGCTGCTGGAGCTTGAGCTCACCGAAAGCGTACTCGCGAACGCTGCAGTAGGTGCCGCGCTCGCGCGTCTTGCGCAACTCGGTGTGCATCTGGCCCTCGATGATTTTGGCACGGGATATTCCTCCTTGAGCTATCTGCGCCAATATCCGATCGGCACAGTGAAAATTGACCGCACATTCCTCGATGAAGTGCCGCAGAACCCCGCCTCTGCCACTCTCGTTGAAACCATCATCGTCATGGCGCACGCGCTCGGTAAGCGTGTCGTCGCCGAAGGCATCGAGACCAACGAGCAGCTGATGTTCCTGCGCGAGCGTCGCTGCGATGCTGCACAGGGATTCTATTTGGCGCGGCCTCTTGCTGCTGCGGCAATGACCGAGCTATTGCAGGCGCGCACGCTGTTCGCGCAAGACAGCGTGGCACGCGCTGTAGGTTGATTGCTGCATTATGTTGCTTGACTGCAAAACTTCAGTGATACGCCTGCCAAGTACTGCGTCAAACGCTTGACTCTTTTCGGCGACGCTTCGACACTGCACAACTCGTGAACTGGGCAAACCCGTCGAAAGGCGGGGACGCAAAGCCACTGGTCTAAGGGAAGCGAGTTCCTATGACGGCGGGGCTGCCACGGTTGCGCTGCGCGCGATCGCTTGCAATCCCCACTGTCAATATGAGCTGGAATCGAGGACCGGCCGCCGATTGATTTATTGATCAGGGAGAGACATGACGCTGAAGCCACAGTTGGCAGCCGATGGCGAATCGCATCGGAATGCGGCAGATCGCAGCGCAGCTGCAGTCACTGGCGATACTTTCGTCATCAACCTGTGTTCGTCGACGACGCCGATGGCGCTCGTTCACCCGGACGCACCCGAGCTTAAGCGATTCAGATTCTTTGTCAGCCGCCGCCTTGAGGACGGCCGTGAGCGCTTCCGTCTGCACATGGGGCATTTCGAAACCCTGGAGGAAGCGGAAGACTGGTTGAGTGTCGTGCGCGACATTTACCCCGGTGCATGGGCGGGTGAGGCGCCGGGCAAGCGCCTGCGCTCCCGCACGGCGCCAGCGATGCAGTCGCGGCCGCCGACAGCAGCGCCGCAGTCAAATGGCACGCCATTCGAGGAGCGCGTCGCCAGCATCTCGCCGCCGAGCGCTCCTGCACCGTCCGCGTCGCCGCCACCCGTGGCGATTGCTGAGTCTGCACCTGTCGCAAGCGCATCGGTCGAAGCACCATCGCCACCGCCACCGCCCGCGCCCTCCAGGCAAGCCGTCGCGGCCGCGCCAACGGCGCCCAAGGAGCCGCCACCCGCACTAGTTGACGCGCAGTCTCGCAACAGCACCGCCGCGCCACGTCCTACCCGCCCGGCGCCGAAGATGCCCTTGTCCAACGTGCGTGAAGTGCTCGCAGCGTTGGACGAGCGGGGCACGAACCCCAACGGGTCGGCGACCGCGGCGCCCCGCAGCGACACGGGTGCGGCGCAGGCTGCGCAAAGTTTGACGGACACCCAGGTCATGCAGATTCTGGAGGCCCGCCGTACCGAGAAGTCTCCGCGCGTCGCCGCCAATGACGTCTCGGGCGGCATTCCGATGCTGCGTCCCGACGACACTGCCACGCGGCGCGCATTGAAGTCGGCTGTGCAGGACAATGCCGCCGTCTCATTTGCAGTGCAGCTGCAATGGTCAGTGGATGCGATGGCGCTCGAGAAGGTTCCGCCGCTTGCAATCTTCAGCGCCTATACGCTCTATACTGTGGAAGGCAATCGCGACGGGCGCAAATGGTACGGCCTGCGGCTCGGATTCTTCAGCGACGCGAACGCCGCCCGGCAGGTCGCGCAATACGTGCGCTCGGACTTCACCGCCGTAGCGGTGGTGCCGGTGAGTTCGCAGGAGCGCACGCGCGCAGCGACCGCGCACAAGACTCCCGCCCCGAGCTTCGCCGAAAGTCGCCCCGCGACTGAATCCGACGAAATCAAACTCCTGGATTCCGACCGCGCGCCCGCGGAGCGAACCGCGGTTACGCCCGCGAGCAGCGCAAAAACCGGGTCGGCTGCCGCCCGCGCGGCTGCGGTTCGCAGCAAAGCGCTGCGCAGCAAGGAGCCCTCCGCGCAGCGCAAGGGCCCTTATTCCCTCGAGGAAACTCTGGAGATCCTGGGTGCCGGAAGCCTTGAGATCGACAACGGCCGGGGCGAGCTCGTCAACGATACCGGCGTTCGTCATTTGAAGATCGAAGTCAGGAAGAATTCGCCGTTTCAACGGCTCATAACGCGTTTGACCGAGCGCGTGCGCAAAAGCTGAGTTGCTTCTGTTCCTGCCGCATGGCGGTCAGCTCTTACCGAAGAGTTTGGCGAGTGCAGCCTGAGCCTCGCTGATCGCTGCCGTATTGGGAGGCGTGTAGGCGGCAGCGCGCGGCTTGAAATGGTCACAGAAGTTGGCGCTCGTCTTGTCACGCACCTCTTCGGCCGTGGGCTCGCGGCAGTGCTTCGCAACGCTCGTCGAGTACTCGACGCACATGCGGCAAACGTGCAGCTCCGCCCGACACTGCGGGCATTCGTCGAGGCGGCGCAGCGGCAGACTGAGCGCCGCAAGCGCAGCGCCGCATTTCCAGCAGACAAGATCGTGGGCCATCGCCGTGACTATAGGGTACGCTCGCGCAGGAATTTGTCGAGCACACGTCCTGTGTGCGAGCCGGCTTTGCGGCGCGCGATCTCTGCGGGCGTCCCGGCTGCCACGATACGGCCGCCGCGATCCCCGGCATCCGGTCCCATGTCAATGATCCAGTCGGCCTCAGCCATCACGTCGAGATTATGCTCGACGACGACGGCCGTGTTGCCGGCGGCAACCAGCCGATGCAGCACCCGCATGAGCTGCTCAACATCCGCCATGTGCAGCCCGACCGTGGGTTCATCGAGCACATAGAGCGTATGGCGTTGTTTTTGGTTGCGACCGGCACGCAATTCACCGCGCACTTTGGCGAGCTCCGTGACGAGCTTGATGCGCTGCGCTTCCCCGCCGGAGAGCGTCGGACTTTGCTGGCCCAATGTGAGATATCCGAGCCCCACATCCTGCAGGAGCTGCAATGCGTGGTGCACGCGCGGGTGGGCGCTGAAGAATTCGACGGCATCATCGACGCTCATCGCGAGCACCGCGGCGATGCTCAGGCCGCGCCACTGCACGGTGAGCGTCTCGGAATTGAAGCGCCGGCCGCCGCATACATCGCATAGAACTTTGACGTCCGGCAGAAAGCTCATCTCCACGGTCTGCACGCCCTGTCCTTCGCAGGCGCTGCATCTGCCTCCGGCGGTGTTGAAGGAGAAACGGCTGGCGGTGAAGCCGCGTATGCGCGCCTCGGTCGTGCCGGCATAGATGCGGCGGATTTCATCCCAGAACCCGACGTAGGTTGCAGGACAAGAGCGCGGCGTCTTGCCGATGGGGCTCTGGTCGACTTCGAGTACGCGGTCGAGGTGCTCGGCACCATGCAGGGCGCGGCAACCCCGCAGCTCCACGCGCGGCTTCTTCCGGCCCGGCATGGGAGCGATCGAGCGTTTCAGGTTCGCGTAGAGAACATCGCGCGCAATCGTGGACTTCCCCGATCCCGATACGCCCGTGATGACGACGAGGCGTCCGAGCGGAATGCGCACGTCTGCACCGGCCACGTTGTGCAGCGTGACCCCCTCCATGCGCAGGCTCGGCGTGCGTGCGTTCACCGCGCGCTGCGGCTTCAGGGAATGTTGCAGCGGCTTGCGCAGGTATTGCCCGGTGATCGAGCGCGGATTGCGCATCAGATCCTTCACCGTGCCTGCGCCGACCACTTCGCCGCCCTTCACGCCCGCCGCCGGCCCCAGATCCACTACATGATCCGCACGGCGGATCGTCTCCTCGTCATGCTCTACGACGACCAGCGTATTCTTATGGAGTGCGAGCTCGGTGAGCGCATCGAGCAGCACGGCGTTGTCGCGTGGATGCAGCCCGATCGTGGGCTCATCGAGCACGTAGCACACGCCGCGCAGGTTTGAGCCCAACTGGGCGGCAAGGCGGATGCGCTGCGCTTCACCGCCGGAGAGAGTGGGTGCGGAGCGATCGAGTGCGAGATACCCGAGCCCCACGCGCTCCAGGAACTGCAGGCGTGCGCGGATCTCTGCGAGGAGGTCGTGAGCGATAGCGGCTTCGCGCGCACCGAGCTTCAATGCGGCAAAGAATTTACGCACCGCGGCGACCGGCTCGTGCGCCAGCGCCGCGATGGAGCGCTCGCGAAAGCGCACGTTGAGCGCGAGCGGATTCAAGCGCGCACCCTCGCAGGCTTTGCAAGCGCTCGGCTCGCCCTCGTACCACTCGTTCCACCAGATCTCCTCCCCGGTGTGCTCCTCGCCGAAGCCGCTCATCGCAAGACCGGTTCCAAAACAGCTCTCGCACCAGCCGTGTTTGGAGTTGAAGGAGAACAGGCGCGGATCAAGCTCGGCGAAACCCTTGCCGCAGGCAGGACACGCGCGGCGGGTGGAAAATACCTCGATGCGTGCGCCCTTGGCGCCGAGAACATGCAGCACGCCCTTGCCGAAGTCGAGCGCGCGCTGCAGCGCCGCGTGCAGCTCGGTGTCGGTCTGAGCACTCACTTCGATATGCGCGACCGGCAGCTCAATCGTGTGCTCGCGAAAGCGCGACAGGCGCGGCCAACCGGCCGTCGCAACGTTCGTGCCGTCGACACGCAATGTCTTGAAGCCCTTCTTCGCGGCCCACCGCGCAAGGTCGGTGTAGTAACCCTTGCGGGCGAGGATGAGCGGTGCGAGGAGCGTAATGCGCTCGCCGCGATAGTCGCGCAGCAGACGCGCGGCAATCGCCGCGACGCTTTGCGGCTCGATCGGCACGGCACAGTCCGGACAGTATTGCGTTCCCAATTTGACGAACAGCAGGCGCAGAAAATGATAGATCTCGGTGAGGGTCGCGACCGTGCTCTTCCTGCCGCCGCGGCTGGTGCGCTGCTCGATGGCAACGGTCGGCGGGATGCCGTAGATCGCATCGACGTCGGGCCGCGAGGCCGGCTGCACAAATTGCCGTGCGTAGGCGTTCAGCGATTCAAGGTAACGCCGCTGCCCCTCGTTGAAAAGGATGTCAAATGCGAGCGTCGATTTGCCGGAGCCCGAGACACCGGTGATGACCGTGAAGCGGTCGCGCGGTATCTCGACATCGATATTCTTCAGGTTGTGCTCGCGCGCCCTGTGGATCACGATTGACTTCTTGTCGTGGCCGTTACCGCGGGCGTAGGCAGCGTGCGCATCGGCGACGGCCGCCTCCGGCGCCAGTGTCTTGCCCGAAAGTGCCTCCTCGTAGGCTGCGAGCGCAGCCCCCGTGAACGATGCGGGACAGGCACGCACCTGTGCTGGAGTGCCGACGCACACAATATTGCCGCCGCGTTCGCCGCCTTCGGGCCCAAGATCAATGATCCAGTCAGCCGCGCGCACGACATCCAGGTTGTGTTCGATGACGAGAATCGAGTGCCCGGCCGCGAGCAGCTTGCCGAATGCGCGCAAGAGCTTCGCCACGTCCTCGAAGTGCAGGCCGGTGGTCGGCTCATCGAAGAGAAAGAGCTTACCGAGATGAGTGGTGCTCGATGCGACCGACCCAGCCGAGACCAGATGCCCGGCAAGCTTCAGGCGCTGCGCCTCGCCGCCCGAAAGCGTCGGCACCGGCTGGCCGAGCTTCAGATACTCGAGTCCCACGTCAGCCAGAGGTGCCAGACGCGAAGTAACCTCGCGCGAATCGGCAAAGAACGCACACGCCTGCGTCACGGTCATTTCGAGCACTTCGGCGATATTCGCGCGCCGCCCATCGACGCCTTCGCGCTTGATGTCGAGCACTTCGCTTCGGTAGCGGCTGCCGGCGCAATCAGGGCAGCGCAAATACACGTCCGAAAGGAACTGCATCTCCACGTGCTCGAAGCCGTTGCCGCCGCAGGTCGGGCAGCGCCCGTTGCCGGAATTGAAACTGAAGGTGCCGGCGCTGTACTTGCGCTCCTGGGAAGTGGGCTCCGCCGCGTAGAGCTCGCGAATGGCGTCAAATGCGCCGACGTAGCTTGCCGGGTTCGAGCGGGTCGTGCGACCAATGGAGGTCTGATCAACCATCACGACGTCGTCGATGAGGTCGGCGCCGCGCAGGCCGTCGAATTCGCCCGGCGCTTCACTCGGCCGGCCCTGATACTTCAAGAGAGCCGGATGCAGCACATCCTCAACCAGAGTCGACTTGCCCGAGCCGGAAACTCCCGTCACGCAAACCAGGCGCTTCAATGGTATGCGCACGTCGATATTGTGCAGGTTGTGAGCGCGCGCGCCGCGCAGCTCAAGCCACCTGTTCGGCAGCCACTCGGCGACCGGCTCCGCGGATGCGGCGCGCGGGGTTCGGGGCGTGACCACGAGCTTGCGGCCGCTCAGGTACTCGCCGGTCAGCGACTGCGCGCTCCTCTTGATCGCCGCGGGCGTGCCAAAGAACACGATTTCTCCGCCGCGCTCGCCTGCGCCCGGTCCCATGTCGAGGATCCGATCGGCCTCGAGCATGATCTGCGGGTCATGCTCGACCACGAGCAGGGAATTGCCCGCATCACGCAGGCGCTTCATCACCGCTATCACGCGCCGCATGTCGCGCGGGTGCAATCCGATCGACGGCTCATCGAGCACGAAGAGCGTATTGACGAGCGACGTGCCGAGCGCAGTCGTCAGATTGATACGCTGCACTTCACCGCCCGAGAGCGTGCGCGATTGGCGGTCGAGCGTGAGATACCCGAGCCCGACGTCGACCAGGTATTCAAAGCGGCAGCGGATTTCCCCCAAGAGAAGATCCGTGGCTGCATCGAGCGGCGGTGGCAACGTGAGGCGGCGAAAGAAGTCACGCGCACGCTCGAGCGGCAGCAGCATGAGTTCATGAATCGAAAGTCCGCCGAGGCTGCGCAGGGTCTCCTCGGTCCACTGCACGCCGGGGGGCCGCAGGCGCTGTTCGCGCGGCAGCACCGTATCAGCCAGCTCACCGCTGCCGATGCGCCACAAAAGCGCATCGGGCTTCAGGCGCGCGCCGCCGCAGGCGGTGCACGGCGTATAGGCGCGGTAGCGCGACAGCAGCACGCGCACGTGCATCTTGTACGCTTTGGTTTCGAGCCATGCGAAAAAGCGCCGCACGCCGTACCACACGCCCTTGCTCCAGGCGCCTTCGCCTTCAATTACCCAGGAACGTTGCGCAGCGGAGAGTTCGCGCCACGGCCGGTCGAGGGGAATGCCGCGCTTCTTTGCGTACTTCACCAGGTCCTGCTGACATTCGGCATTGGATTTCGTCTGCCACGGGCGGATTGCGCCCGCGCGCAGCGACTTGCTCTCATCCGGTATGACGAGCCCGTAATCGATACCCATCGTGCGGCCGAAGCCGCGGCAGCTCTCGCAGGCGCCGAGCGGCGAATTGAACGAGAAGAGACTCGGAACCGGGTCACGGTACGACAGATCGCACTCGGCGCAGTGCAGCTCGCTTGAATAACGCCAACAACCCAGGCGCTCGGCCGGATCACCATCGCCGACGATGTGAATGTTGATGCGCCCATGGCCGACCCGCAGCGCCGCTTCGAGCGACTCGAGGACGCGCGAGCGCTCGGCGCTGCCCAGGCGCAGCCGATCCTGCACGACCTCGAGCTGCGCGGCCTTGCGTTCGTGTTTGCGAGCGCCAGCGCCATCCTCCAGAAAGCGCGTGTAGCCCTGCTTTTGCAGAAGCTCGCGCACTTCGGACTCCTTGAAGTTCTTCGGCACCGGCACGGGGAAGCACACCAGGAGCCGCGGATCAGCGGCTGCCTGCGCACGCCGCAACATGTCGGCGTACATGCTCTCGGGGGTATCGCGATGCACCGCATGGCCGCAGCGACGGCAATGCAGGCTCGCAGCACGCGCGAAGAGCAGCTTCACATGATCGTTGAGCTCGGTCATGGTGCCGACCGTTGAGCGCGACGTGCGCACCGGATTGGTCTGGTCGATGGCGATCGCGGGCGGAATTCCAGAGATGGAATCGACCTGCGGCTTGTCCATTCGATCGAGAAACTGGCGCGCGTACGGGGAGAAGGTCTCGACGTACCGGCGCTGGCCTTCAGCATAGAGCGTATCGAAGACCAACGATGACTTGCCGGATCCGGAAACGCCCGTCACTACCACAAGCTCGTTCAACGGAATCGCAAGATCGAGATTCTTGAGATTGTTTTGCCGCGCGCCACGGACCAGGATGGCGGCGGCGGGGACGTCGGTCATTCCTACGACACCTTAAATGGATAGGTAGATACAACGGGCAAGATATGCCCGCGCGGATCGGCCATTCTATAAGAGCACTGGCGCATGTGCATGGCATTGCGCGCGCATCCAGTCGCACGCGCCCACCGTACTGTATGAGTCGATCGGCAGCGTCTTTCAAGGGACCCGCTCAGGGTGGCTTTGGGGTTGTCGGCCGGCTGTCGGCCCCATGCGACAAACTGTGCGATTCCCCCTTTCCGAGGCGTAGAATTCGGCGCGAAGGGGGGGGACCACTCGCGCACCGGGCGAAAGGTTTCGCTCTGGTAACCGGTCTAGTGACCGGGTATCCAATACACAAACCGGAGAAAGCATTCTATGAATACTCGTAAGACTGGAAGTATCGCGCTCGCGGCCGCCGCGGCGCTTCTGTTCTCGACGGCCTCGTTCACCGCTTCGGCAGATGCCGGCAAGGTGAAGTGCACAGGGGCCAATTCCTGCAAGGGCATGTCATCGTGCAAGTCCGCCAAAAACAGCTGTAAAGGCCAGAACTCCTGCAAGGGTCAGGGCTTTACCATGACGAGCACGCAGGCTGACTGCGATGCCGCCAAGGCGAAAGTGAAGTCCTCTTCGTAAATCTCTACGCTGTTGCTGACTGGTACGGCGCGGAGGGTCACACGATCCTCCGCGCCGCGCTCATCAAACATGCCGCTGCACCCACCGTTAGGATTCGGGCTGGGCCTGCGGGTCGATCACTACGAGACGATTCTCAAAGATCTACCTGCGGTTGACTGGTTCGAGGCCCTGACGGAGAACTACCTCGTGCCGGGCGGCAAGCCCCTGCACCACCTGATGCGCATTCGCGAGCATTACCCGATGGTGATGCATGGCGTATCGCTGTCGATCGGCAGCGCAGCGCCGTTGGATCGCGTCTATCTTGGCGAGTTGCGGGCGCTCGCGCAGCGCGTGGAGCCCGCCTGGATTTCCGACCATCTGTGCTGGACGGGCGTCGGTGGCAAGAATCTGCACGACCTCATGCCGTTGCCGTACACCGACGAGGCTCTGCGGCACGTCGTCGCGCGGGTGCGCGCCGTGCAGGACATTCTCGGCCGGCGCATCCTTTTGGAGAACGTGTCGAGCTACGTGAGCTTTCGCGACTCGCGCATGACGGAGTGGGATTTTCTGCGCACGGTGGCCGAGGAGGCCGACTGTCTCATCCTCCTCGACGTCAACAATATCTACGTCAGCAGTATCAATCACGAATTTGATCCGCACGACTACTTGGCCGCGATTCCCGTCGAGCGCGTGCAGCAGATGCATCTTGCGGGCCACGAGAATCACGGCGACTACCTGATCGACACCCACGACCACCCCGTGAGTGATCCCGTCTGGGCCTTGTACGCCGCCGCCGTGCAGCGCTTCGGCCCGGTGTCGACGATGATCGAGCGCGACGCGAATATTCCGCCGCTGGGTGAACTGCAACTGGAGCTGACGGCGGCCCGCAGCGTCGCGGCAGATGCACTCGCTGCGCGCCGTCTGCAGCGCGCCGGATAGGGGGCGCGCATGGACGGCCTTGAATCCATCGAGAACGACTTCCAGAGCTTCCTGTTGACGGGCAGTGCGGGCATTGAAAAGCGCGTCGTGGGCACGCAGCGCGTGCCGATCGCCACGCGCCTTGCCATCTACGGCAACGCGTACCGCGCGCGCCTCATCGAAACTCTGGAGGCCCACTATCCGGCTTTGTTGACGCTTATCGGCGCGGAGGCATTTACCTCTTTGGCGTGCGCCTATGTGCAGGCGCACGATTCAAGCTACCCCTCCATCCGTTTCTATGGCGGCGCACTGGGCGACTTTCTCGCCCGCAGTCCGGACCACGCATCGCAGCCGTGGCTCGCAGAGCTTGCGCGCTTCGAGTGGGCGATGAATGCCGTGTTTGACGCGGCCGACGCCGCGCCCATCGGCGTGCAGGCGTTGGGCGAGATCGCACCCGAGGAGTGGGCGCAGCTGGGATTTGATCTGCATCCGTCAGTGTGCCGGCTCGACCTGCTGTGGAACGCACCCGCGCTGTGGCGCGCACTGACCGATGCGCACCCGCACCCGGCGCCCGCGGCACAGGCGCAGCCGGTCGCGTGGCTTCTGTGGCGCCAGGATCTGCAGATTCTCTTTCGCCCGCTGGCGGCACTTGAGGCCGAGGCGCTTGATGCCGTTCGCCAGGGCCTAAGTTTCGGCGGGGTATGCGAGACGCTGTGCGTGGCGCTTGATGAGGAGCAGGCCCCCGGCCGGGCCGCCGCGTTGCTGCGCGAGTGGGTTGAATCGGGAATGATTGTCGGCATGCGCGCCTGCAAAGAGTAGAGTACCGAACATCGCTCGCTCTGCTGTGTGTGTATGCGTATCTTGGTGGTCGAGGACAATGACCTGGTCGCCGATGCGATTGCACGCGGGCTGGGGATAGCGGGTTTCGCCGTCGATCGCGCTCCAAGCGCCGAACTTGCCGCCACGGCACTCGCGGCCGAGCACTTTGATCTGGCGGTGGTGGACATTGGACTTCCCGGCGAGGATGGTCTGACATTCGTGCGCCGCCTGCGCAGTCAAGGCGCAACGCTTCCCGTGCTCATCCTGACGGCTATGGAAACCGTTGCGATGCGAGTGGAGGCTTTGGATTTGGGCGCGGACGACTTTCTGATGAAGCCGTTCGAGCAGTCCGAACTCGCGGCGCGCTGTCGCGCCCTCATTCGGCGCGCCAATTTGAACACCAATGGACAGCTGAACTTCGGCAGGCTGCGCATTGACGTCGCCGGGCGGCAGCTGCGTATCGACGATAAGCCGGTGGAGCTGACCGGGCGCGAATGGCTGGTGCTCGAATGTCTGGCGTTCTCGGCCGGCCGAGTGGTGTCAAAGGAGCGCCTGCAGCAGACAATCGCTCGCTGGGATCAGGCGATGACGCCGAACGCGGTGGAAGTTTACGTGTCGCGAGTGCGCGCCAAACTTGCCGACGCTGCACTCATTCGTACCGTCCGCGGACTGGGATATCGCCTGGATGAGCCTGAAGCTTGACCCGACGACATCGATTCACCGGCGCCTGCTGCTGCTGCTGCTGCCGCCGCTCGCACTGTTGATGGTGGCGGGCGGCTTCGCCGACTATCGGGCCTCGATGGTTTTCATGCGCACCGCCTACGATCAGAGTCTGGCGGATGCAGCCTTCGCGCAGGCTGCGCTCCTTAAAGTCGCCGACGGCAGAATCTACGCGCAACTGCCCGCGCCGACGCAGCCACCGATGCACACGAACCGTGCCGAGAAATTCTATTACTCGATTTGGGGACCCGATCACCGCCTCATCACCGGCAATCCACAACTGCCCGAGGCACCTGCGGGCGAAGGCAATCCGGCTTATACCGACGCGTGGCTCGGCACTCATCGCATCCGCGTGGTGACTTACCGCGTGACTACCGATGCGGGAGTGGCCACTGTCAGCGTCGGTGAAACGACCAGCAGGCGCGAGGCCGCGCGGCATTTCATTTTGACGAGCACCTGGCTCATGGATTTCATTCTGGTCGACAGCACGCTCCTGTTGGTGTGGATCGGCGTGCGCTACGGTCTCAAACCCCTGCTTGCGGTGCGCGGTCAGATTGAGTCCCGCTCGCCCCGGGAGCTGCGGCCGCTCGACACGACTGCGGTTCCTGCGGAAGTGCGTCCGCTGGTGGATGCGTTGAACGGTCTTTTTGAAGTGCTGCGGGAGGCTGCGCGCGCGCAGCGTCAGTTCGTTGCCGACGCCGCGCATCAGCTACGCACGCCCATCGCGGGCCTCGTCGGACACCTTGAGCTGCTGACGCAGGATCCGGCGGCCGCGGCGCTCGGGAGTCGGCTCGCCGTGCTGCGCGACGGCATGAGTCAAGTTGCACATTCGGCCAATCAGCTCCTCGCGCTCGCCCGCGCCGAGCCTTCGGCGAACCTCGCCGACCATTTTCAGGACACCGACCTTGTGCCTCTCGTCGAGCGGGTCATCGAGCGCAACGTGGATCGCTCGGTCAAGGCGCGCTTGGATCTTGGCGCGGACCTGGACGCCGCGAGTGTCGCCGGCAGCGCTTGGCTGATCGAGGATATGCTCGGCAACCTGGTGGACAACGCGCTGAACTACACGCCCGCGGGCGGCCATGTCACCGTGCGTTGCGGGGGCGGCGCGAGCACACCGTATCTCGAGGTCGAGGACGACGGCCCGGGCATTCCCGAAGCCGAGCGCGGCCGGGTCCGCCAGCGCTTCTATCGGCTGCCCGGATCCCAAGGCCACGGCTGTGGACTCGGCCTCGCCATCGTCGAGGAGATCGCCCGTCTGCATCGCGCTGCCGTGACGATCGATGCGGGTGCCGGGGATCACGGAACCAGGATCAGAGTGCAATTTTCCGCATCGCCAGCGGCTCGGCAGGGAAAAACTGCGAATGCCGTCACACCCTGAGCATGGCGGGGCACTATCGTCAGCTTCACGAAAGGTTTGCTCTCTATGGTTATGCGCATGAACCACTTGGCATTTAACCATCGCTCGGCATCGGTATGCGCCCGCAGGCGAAGCGCGGGTCTCACGCTGCTTGAATTGCTGACCGTGATCACCATCGCCGCGGTCCTAATGGGAATTGGCCTGCCCTCTTATCAATACGTCACGAATGCCAATCGCATTTCCGGAGAAGTCAACGGACTCTTGGGCGACATGCAATATGCGCGCTCCGAGGCCATCAAAGAGGGTCAGACCGTCTCGGTTTGCAGCTCGACCGACCCGACTGCTGCAACGCCCGCCTGTTCGGGCAGTAATGCATGGCAAAGCGGCTGGATCGTATTTTCCGACGTCAACGGCAACGGCGCGTTTGATCCGGGGGACACGGTTCTGCGGGTCCAGAACTCATTTCCACTCGGCGATACCTTCAATGCCAATAACGGCATGACCGGGGTGACATTTAACCGCGAAGGCTTTGCCCTGGGGCTTGCCAATACGGTCACCGTAACGCTGCACGCCGCCGTTCCCAATAACGGCACCACGCGCTGCCTGCAGATCACGATCGTCGGGCAGCTGACGACGGAAACCGCCGGCACGGGAGCGTGCTCATGAGATCGGGTCAAATCAGCAGCGCCGCGCGCGGCTTCAGCCTCATCGAAGTCCTAGTCGCGCTCATCGTCGTTTCGATCGGACTCCTGGGCATCGCAAAAATGCAGGCGATCGCTTTTTCGAGCACCGGTGTTGCGAGTAAGCGCACGCTCGCCGCGATCCAGGCGGCGAGTCTGGCTTCCTCCATGCACGCTAACCGTGCATATTGGTCGGTGGGCGGCGTGGCGCCGGCAACCACCACGATCGTCGGCGCTGTGGTCACAGCTTCTACGGATCCCGCATTGCTGACGCCGGTCGACTGCACCAACACGGGCGCGCTGCCGTGCACTGCGCAGCAGGTCGCCGCCTATGACCTGAGCTTCGTGAAGGCCGGAGTGAACGGCTGGGCGCCCGCACTGCAGGCCCTCTTGGGGCCGAGTGATCAGGCGACCATCACTTGCGCGAGCCCACCGCCGCCACAGACGCCCGTGACCTGTACCGTCACGATCACCTGGTCCGAGAATCAGGTCGCCTTGAATTCCCAGGAGGCCGCTGCTGCCAATGCCGCAGTGGCGGCCAACTCTCCGGCAGCGCTGCAGCTGCCCTCCTATACGCTCTACATCGAGCCATGAACACGAATACGACACACACCGTTCGGCGGCTGCGCGGCCAGCAGCAAGGTTTCACTTTCGTGGAGCTCTCGGTCGCGCTGTTCATCGGGCTTTTTCTGCTCGGCGGCTTGCTGACGCTGGTGCAGGACATGCGGCGCACGTTCGGCAATCAGAACCAGCTCGCGCAGCTGCAGGACAACGAGCGCCTGGCGATGACGCTCATCACCGATGTCATTCAAGCGGCGGGCTATTACCCGAATCCGACATTGAATACGCTCGCGACCGCACTGCCGGCGGTGGCACCATACTTCACGCAGGCCGGACAGGCGATCGCAGGCACCCGCAATCCCGCGCCTCCAGGCGACAGCATTTTGGTGCAGTTTCTGACGGCGCCGCTCGACGGCGTGATCAACTGTACGGGCAACAGCAACACCACGGGCGCCAATCAACCGTACATCAATCAGTTCAGCATCGATGGCAACAAGGAGCTGCTGTGCACGCTGAACAACCAGGCTCCGGTCGTGCTGATCACCGGAGTGACGAACCTGCAGATTCTTTATGGCGTGAAGACGAACTTTGCGATCGTCAATAACAACGTCGACAGCTTCCTCTATGCCGACCAGATGACCGCCGCCGATTGGGGCAATGTCATCTGCGTCAAGGTGACGCTGACATTTGACAACAGCACTCTGGCGAAGAGCCAGCCTGGACAGCCGCTTACCATCCCATTCACGCGCGTCATCACCGTGATGAGCCGCGGCGGGGTCAACACATGACTACGATGCATCGCGAATCCCGACACGTGCAGCGCGGCATGGTATTGATTTCCAGTCTGCTCCTGCTGCTCGTGGTGACTATTTTAGCGCTGGCAATATTCCGCAATTACGGCATGGAGGAGAAGATTGCCGGTAATGAGCGCGAGAAGGAGCGTGCGCTGCACGCCGCCGAAAGCGCGCAGCAGTACGCCGAATGGTGGCTGTCGAGCGGTCTCGGCGCGACGACTCCCATCATCTGCGACAGTTTGATCACGGTGACGACTCCTGCGTCGGGGCAGGTCTGTGCCAACACGTTGCCGACCATCGTGACTAACGGCAATGTCGGGAACCTACCCTGGCAGGTGGGCGGCGCGAATGTGGGCGTCACTTATGCCCCACCCAACATGATCATGAATACGGCCGGCGGAGTGAACACCTACTACCAGACGCCGCTTTTCTATATTTCCTATCTCGGTCTGAATGCGAGCAGTACCACGAGCAACTACCAGCTCCTCTATCAGGTTGACGCCGTTGGCTACGGCGGCAGCGCAAATGCCGTCGCCGTGGTTGAAAGTACCTATTACGTCACGAGCGGCGTATGCAATCTTGGGGCCATCGGAGGCTGTTGATGAACATCAAATTACACGCTGCGGCATGGGCCGTTGCGCTCAGCGGCCTTATGCCATGTGCGGCATGGGCGCAAGTCACCGTCGTCGACGATTTCACGCAGGGATCCGCGACGGTCAACTGGGTGCCGTTCAACGGGGCCTGTTTGACGGCCGGCAACGGCAGCGGCACGGTCCCGGCCTGCGTCGGCTTGCCGTACTACACCGAGCAACTCGTCGGCGGAACAAGCGGGCTATTGCCCGATCAGCCCGGCCAGGGAGCGCTGCGCTTCACCAACGGATATCCGGGCGGCTACCATCAAAATGGCGCCATCATCCTCAGCCCGACGAACGCATTTCCTTCGAACGCCGGCGTCCAAATCACTTTTACTACCGTGACCTATCGGGGCGACTCCGGCGGCGCCGGCGGGGACGGCGCGGACGGCATCAGCTTCTTCCTGATGGACGCCCGTACGGCGCCAAACTTCGGCGCCTTCGGCGGAAGCCTTGGGTACACCTGTTCAAACACCAACAATGACCCGACTCTTTATGCGAACGGACAACCGCGCGCCTACGACGGGATCGTGGGCGGCTACGTGGCAGTGGGCATCGACGAGTTCGGCAATTTCTTGAACGGCAGCAACCCGGCGACCGGTTACAACGGTGACAACACCGCGAGCGGCTACGGCTATCAGCCAGGCCGCATCGGCATGCGCGGCGCCGGCAACGTGGCGTGGCGCTGGCTCAATGCGAATTACCCGGTCCAATACCCGACGTCGCTGACCATCGCGCAACGCGCCAGTGCCGTGCAGCTCACCTGCAGCACGGGCGTTCTGTGGGACTATTCGGGCGGGGCGGCGAACCCGGTCGTCTCGGCAACACAGCCGCCGGCGAACCAGCCGCTCGACTATCCGGCCATCCCCGGCGCCTATTCGATTCTGACGGGCGTGCAGATTGCGAATGAGGCTGCGATGTCCCGCCCGCAGGCCACACCGATCGCGTATAAGCTGAAGATCACCTCCGGTGGCCTGCTGAGCTTTTCCTACAGCATAAATTCGGGCGCATATCTGCCGGTGATCACCGCGCAGGACATCACGGCTTCCAATGGAACTCTGCCGGCGAATCTGCTGTTCGGATTTGCCGGCTCTACCGGCGGCGACACCAACATCCACGAGATCATGTGTTTCCGGGCGACTCCGGTCAACCAGGCCGCAAGCTCCGCGGGTGCCAACCAGCAGCAGGCGGCAAAGATTCAGGCCGGCTCGCAGGTTTATTTCGCCTACTACAATCCGGACAACTGGGCAGGCTCGCTGACTGCGCAGTATCTGACGCAGGATGCCAACGGCAACATCACCGGTTACAGCACCCCAACCTGGGACGCTTCGTGCGTGCTTACAGGACTTCCTGAGGGTACGACTTGTGCATCAACGCAGGCCGCCAGCGTGCCCGCCGAGGGTCCGACAGCCCGGACCATTTTGAGCTGGAACGGCTCGCAGGGCATCGCGTTCCAATTTGCCAGCCTCACTTCGGGTCCTACCGGTCAGCAAGCCACCTTGGATGCCGGCGATCCGACTCCGTACAATGCAAATCGACTGAACTTCCTGCGCGGCGACCGCAGCAACGAACAGACTGCATTCGGCGTCGGCCTGTTTCGCGCGCGCACCAGCGTGCTGGGCGATATCATCGATTCGAGCCCGGCTTGGGTTGGGCCTGCCTCGTCGCCGTATACTTCGAGCTTTACAGACAAGATCGGCACAAGCCCGAGCTTCCCCGAAAACACCGGGCAGAGCTACACGGCATTCAAATCCAGTGGCGCGCAGACCCGCACGAATGTGGTTTACGCCGGCGCCAATGACGGCCTGCTGCATGGCTTTCGCAGCGGCTCGTACGACGTCAACAACAACTACATTGCGACCCAGAATGACGGCTACGAGGTGCTCGCGTATATGCCGGGTGCGATCGTCAACACGATTCACTCGACCACACCTTCACTCGATTTTTCGAGCCCGCAGTACGGCCACAACTACTATGTCGACGCAACTCCGGGCACCGGTGACCTGTTCTACGGGGGCGCTTGGCACACCTGGCTCGTCGGCGGCCTTGGACCCGGCGGCAAGGCGATCTACGCGCTCGACATTACGCAGCCCGCCAACTTCAGCGAATCCAGTGCCGCAACTCTGGTGAAGGGGGAGTGGTCGAGCGCCACGCTGACCTGTGTCAACGTCTCAGGCTGCGGCGCAAATCTTGGACAAACCTACGGCGTGCCGCAGATTCGCCGCTTCCACAACGGCAAGTGGGGCGCGGTATTCGGCAACGGGCTCAACAGCACGACCGGCGCCGCCGGTATCTTCGTGATGATCGTCGACCCGACTTCAGGGGTCGAGACTTTCTACTACCTGGCTACGACCGGCACTGTGGCACCCGTCACGGGCCCCCCCGCGGTGCAGGGCAATGGGATCGCCTATGTGACGGCTGCCGACCTTGATGGCGACAACATCGTCGACTATGTGTATGCCGGCGACGTGAAGGGCAACATCTGGCGGTTTGATCTGACGAACGGCAACGCCAATCTCTGGGCAGCATCCCCCACGCCGCTGTTCACGACACCTGGCGGTCAGCCCATCACGACGCAGCTCGTCGTCGCATCGGTGCCGGCGAATACCGGGCCGCCACGCGTCATGATCGACTTTGGCACAGGCGAGGAGACCCCGTTCACCATCGCAAATGCCGCGCAGTACGCGGCTGGCACGCAGGCGCTGTATGGGATTTGGGATTGGAACATGGCTGGAGTCAATGGCTGGAATACCAAGGGCTCGGTGCAGTACGCAAGTTTGGCAGCCCCGCAGTCGATCGCTGCAAGCTCCCTTGAGGCGCAGACCATAACGACAACAGGCATGTATCGTTCGGTCACTGCCAATCCGGTGTGCTGGAGCGGTTCAACCTCGTGCTCATCCGGGAACAACCAGTTCGGCTGGATTGTCACCCTTCCTGCGACTAACGAGCAGATAACCTACAATCCGATCCTCGAGCTCGGCATATTCATCGTGAATACCACGATTCCGCCGACGAATTCGCCCACGACATGCTCGTCCACCACGCCGACGGGCTTCACGATGGCGATCAATCCGACGACGGGCGGCTCCTTCCCCGCCTCGGTGTTCGCCGATTCGACCGGCAGCTTTAACAATTTGAACATCACCGGCGTTGAATGGAACGGCACCGGCAGCGGCGAGGTTGTGACCAGCGGCGGCACGGGGACCGTCGGCAGCAAGGTGTATTACGTGACGCAAACCTCGACCGTCGGGTCGGGGTCTGGTGGAGTCGGGACCACCGGCACTACTACAACTCAACCGCTGCCACCCCAACAGATGAATGTGTCGGGCGGCACGCAGGGTGCTCGCCTCACCTGGATCCAGAGACGCTAGGAAAATCCGCCATGGCAACACGAATGTCCCCGCATGTGCCCCGTCTGGTGACAGGGTTCACCTTGATTGAGCTCATGGTGACGCTGGTGGTCGCAGCCGTTCTGCTCATGATCGCGATACCGTCATACATGACCCAGATCCGGGAGTCGCGGCGTACTGAGGCGCGCACCACTCTGCTTGATCTCGCGGGCCGCGAGGAGACTCTGTACAGCACTCAAAACCTCTACAGCACCGTGCCTACCACGGTCGGCTATACAGGCGCAGCATTTCCGGTGGTCGTGGGCAACGGCTATTACTCAGTCACTGTCCAGGTCCCCAATCCCGCCGCGCCCGCCGCACAGCCGTCCTTTCTGATCACGGCCACACCGGTGGCGGGGACCTCGCAGGCGCTCGACGCGCCCTGCCAGTCCTTCTCGGTCGATCAGCTCGGGAATCAGACGGCGCTCAATTCAGGCGGCGCCGTGA
>Ga0302326_10006670_pt1 | contig 25832 bp, 19 predicted proteins | sample Palsa_T0_3_FD_202264 | JGI IMG/M metagenome (GOLD analysis project Ga0302326, IMG submission 202264) | Peat permafrost microbial communities from Stordalen Mire near Abisko, Sweden - Palsa_T0_3 | ecosystem: Environmental > Terrestrial > Soil > Palsa > Peat permafrost | place: Sweden: Abisko... | reverse complement strand
ATGTAGGGCAGGTTGATTTGCGACTCCATCGACTGCGACAGCTCGATCTTGGCCTTCTCCGCGGCCTCACGCAGCCGCTGCAGCGCCATCTTGTCCTTGGACAGGTCGATCCCGTAGCCGTTCTTGAAGTCCTTGACCAGCCAGTCGACGATACGCTGGTCCCAGTCGTCACCGCCGAGGTGGTTGTCGCCGCTGGTCGCCTTGACCTCCACCACGCCCTCGCCGACCTCGAGCAGGGAGACGTCGAAGGTACCGCCGCCCAGGTCGAAGACCAGGATGGTGGCCTCGGTCTCCTTGTCCAGGTGATAGGCCAGCGCGGCCGAGGTGGGCTCGTTGATGATGCGGAGCACGTTCAGGCCCGCGATCTGGCCGGCCTCCTTGGTGGCCTGGCGCTGCGCGTCGCTAAAGTACGCCGGGACGGTGATCACCGCGTCGGTGATCTTCTCACCGAGGTAGGCCTCGGCGTCCCTCTTGAGCTTCTGCAAAACGAACGCGCTGATCTGCTGGGGAGTGAACTTCTTGCCGTCGATGTTGACCGACCAGTCGGTACCCATCTGCCGCTTGACCGAACGGATGGTCCGGTCCACGTTGGTGACGGCCTGCCGCTTGGCGACCTCACCGACGAGTACCTCAGCGTTCTTGGCGAAGGCCACGACGGAGGGCGTCGTCCGTGAGCCTTCGGCGTTGGCGATGACCGTAGGCTCTCCGCCCTCCAGAATGGCGACGACTGAGTTGGTCGTCCCCAGGTCAATCCCTACCGCACGTGCCATGAGCAGTCCTTGTGTGTGTGAAGTTGAGTAGTCCGGGCTCAAGCTTGCCAGCGAGAACTTCCGCTGTCAAATGACTTGAGTCACTTAGGCTCAACTTAAGTCAGCGTCCGGGCATTCCCGCCGGGCCGGGAAATCTTGACCGGAGACTTTGCCCGCAGGTGATCAATGTCCGGGATATCCGCGCCGCTACGCTTGAGCTCCGGATACTGAGGAGGTTCGCGTGGATCTGCGGATGACCGTTGGCCTGGTCCTGACCGTGGTCGCGTTGGGGATCGCGGGGCGCCGGATGTGGTGGCTGAAGCGGCTGGCGTTCAGCGGCCAGCCCGCCCCCGAGCGGGTGGCGGCGGTCCGCGAGCACCCCGGGCGGGACATCGAGTCCCAGGCGGCCGAGGTGATCGGGCAGCGCAAGCTGCTCAAGTGGACGGTACCCGGTGCGGCGCACGCGGCCACGTTCTGGGGCTTCATCGTCCTGATCCTGACGCTCATCGAGGCGTACGGGGACCTGTTCTCCCGCACGTTCGCCATTCCCGGCATCGGGCACTGGGCCTGGATCGGCTTCGGCGAGGACTTGTTCGCCGTCGGAGTGCTGGCCGGCATCATCACGTTCACGGTCATCCGGCTCCGCAACTCCCCCGAACGCAAGGGCCGGGCGTCCCGGTTCCTCGGCTCGCACACCCGCGCCGCCTGGGTCGTGCTTGGCATGATCTTCCTGGTCATCGCGACGCTGCTGCTGTACCGCGGCGCGCAGATCGACAGCGGCGTGTTTCCCTACCACCACGGGGCGTTCGCCTCCCAGCTCGTCGGTCACTGGCTGCATCCCCTCGGCTCTGGTGTCAACAGCGTGCTGGAGGTGGTGTTCCTGCTCGCCCAGATCGGCGTGGTCATGGCGTTCGCGGTGATCGTGGTGTACTCCAAGCACCTGCACATCGCGCTGGCCCCGCTGAACGTGCTGTTCGGCCGCAAGCCCAGCGCCCTCGGCGCGCTGGAGCCGATGCGCAGCAACGGGAAGGTGCTGGACTTCGAGGAGGCCGACCCGGACACCGATACCTTCGGGCTGGGCAAGATCGAGGACTTCACCTGGAAGGGCCTGCTGGACATGGGCACCTGCACCGAGTGCGGCCGGTGCCAGTCCCAGTGCCCAGCGTGGGCCACCGGCAAGCCGCTGTCCCCCAAGCAGGTCATCCTGGACCTGCGCGACCACGCGTTCGCCAAGGCCCCGTACCTGCTCGCGTCCTCTGATGAGGAAAGAGAAGCCCTGCCCGACGCGGTCAAGGCGGAGGCGGCCCGCCCCCTGGTCGGCACCAAGGAAGATAACGGGGTGATCGATCCTGATGTGCTGTGGTCGTGCACGAACTGCGGGGCGTGCGTGGAGGAGTGCCCGGTCGACATCGAGCACATCGACCACATCGACGGGATGCGCCGGCACCAGGTGCTGATCGAGTCGGCGTTCCCGGTCGAGGCCGCGGGGATGCTGAAGAACCTGGAGAACAAGGGCGACCCGTGGGGGATGGGCGCGAACCGGCGCGGCGACTGGATGACCGAGCTGGACTTCGACGTGCCGGTCGTCGGCGGGAAGATCGGCGATGACGTGGAGTACCTGTTCTGGGTCGGCTGCGCGGGCGCTTTGGAGGACCGGGCCCGCAAGACCACCAAGGCGATCGCCACGCTGCTGTACACCGCGGGGGTCAGCTTCGCGGTGCTGGGCCCGGCCGAGACGTGTACCGGCGACCCGGCCCGCCGGATCGGGAACGAGTTCGTGTTCTCGATGCTGGCCCAGCAGAACATCGAGACGCTCAATGCGGCCGCGCCTAAGACGATCGTGGCGTCGTGCCCGCATTGCTTCAACACGATCGCGAATGAGTACCCGCAGCTGGGCGGGAATTATGAGGTGATCCACCACACCCAGCTGCTGGCCCGGCTGGTGGAGCAGGGCAAGCTGACCCCGGCGGGGCGGGTGCCGGAGAAGCTGACCTACCATGACCCGTGCTTCCTGGGCCGCCATAACAAGGTGTACACCGCGCCGCGGCAGATCCTGGAGGCGGTCCCGGGGGTGCAGGCCACCGAGATGCACCGGTGCAAGGAACGCGGGTTCTGTTGCGGCGCGGGCGGCGCCCGGATGTGGATGGAGGAGCGGATCGGCAAGCGGATCAACACCGAGCGGATCGAGGAGGCGCTGGCCACCTCCCCGGACACCATCTCCACCGCCTGCCCCTACTGCCTGGTCATGCTCGGCGATGCCGTCGCCGCCAAGAAAGCCTCCGGCGACGCCAAGGACACCCTCGAAGTCATCGACGTCGCCCAGCTCCTGGTCCGTTCGGTAGCCCCGGCCGGCGCGCCGCTCGCAAACGATGCGGGCAGCGCGCCGGTGGGCGATGCCGCCGCCGGCGCGGCGACCGCCGATACCGACGCGAATCCCGGCCCGGCGGCTGAGGGTACGGGCGGCCGGGGTGGCCCGGTCGCCTAAGGGTACGGGCGGCCAGGGTGGCCCGGCTTGCGTTGGTCCTGCAGATCGAAAGTGCCCGAGGTCTCTTTCAATAACGACTATCTCCTCAGGTGTATCCGCGACCAGTCTTTGGTCTCCGGTAGGAACCTCGTCTTTCTGTCAGAGATCAAAGGAAAGTGACTGCCTGCTCTCAGGGAGTCTTGCCGCTACTTCAGACTTTGGTACGGTAGAAGTTCAGATATGAGCGTGACGGTGTAGGGCCGCGCTGGTCTTGGTATCTAGATCCGTAGACAGACGAGCCATACGGATGCTCCGCCGGGGAACTGGTGCGGAACAAGCAGAGCTGGCCTATCTTCATCCCTGGCCACAGCTTGATGGGCAGCGTCGCCACGTTGGAGAGTTCAAGCGTTACATGTCCGGAGAACCCCGGGTCGATCCAGCCCGCCGTGGAGTGCGTGAGCAGGCCTAGCCGACCCAGACTGGACTTGCCTTCTAGGCGCCCGGCGATGTCGTCGGGGAGCGAGACCACCTCGTAGGTCGACGCCAGCACGAACTCGCTGGGGTGCAAGACGAAGGGGTCCTCGCCGTCCGTCTCCACCAGCCTGGTCAGGTCCGGCTGTTCAACTGCGGGGTCGATGTGGGGGTAGCGGTGGTTCTCGAAAACCCGAAAGTATCGGTCTAGCCTGACGTCGATGCTGGACGGCTGGATCAGCTCGGGTGCGTACGGATCGAGCTTGACCCGGCCAGACTCGATCTCAGCCTTGATGTCGCGATCAGAGAGGAGCACCCTGGCAACCTACCGGGTCCGGTACGATATCTGAGCGAACACAGCACAAGCCAGCAACCGCGGTGATCACGCGAGGCAGGTGCCAGGACGCGCGGGTGTAGTTCAATGGTAGAACATCAGCTTCCCAAGCTGACAGTGCGGGTTCGATTCCCGTCACCCGCTCCACGCTGAATCTGCAGGTCAGGGCGCTATCCTGCGTCTGGGTCTTGATCGTCCGCAGGTCGTTACCGATCTTCCGTGCCATTAGCGTGCCATTAGCCCGCAGGGGCCAGTGCCCCGGCCGACCCGTCCTCGTCCTGGTCGTCCTTGTGCTTCTGGCCCTGGACGTGCGTGTCGATCGCGCCGGTGATGGTCTTGTCTGCACCTTGAGCCTCATGCTGGTAGATCATGGCGGCCCGCTCGCTGTCGTGACCCATGCGGGCCATCAGGTCCCGGAGTCCGGCGCCGCTGCTCGCCGCGAAGTGGTTTCCAGTGTGGCGGAGATCATGGAAGTGCAGGCCAACCATGCCGATCGACTCGACGGCGTGCGGCCAGGCTGACATCTTGTTGAAGTTGCCTCGCCGCAGCGGTCCGCCCATGGCACCGGGGAACACCAGCGCGCCCGGCTCGTCCTTGACGAACACTGATAGGTGAGCACGCAGCGCCGGAATGATCGCATCGGGGATGCCGACGATGCGCCGACCGGCCTTGGACTTGGGCGGCCCGAGGAGCATTTCTCCGGTCGAGCGTTCCACGTAAGCGGCTCGTACTCTGACTGTGGCCGCTGCCAGGTCGAGATCGCAGCGCCGCAGTGCCGTCGCCTCTCCCCATCGCAGGCTGGTGAAGGTGACGAGCAGCACCAGGACGTAGAACCTCCGGTCATGGGTGCAGTCTGCGCGTCCGTCGCTGGCCATCTTCCACAGTGCCCGATCGGCTTCCGGCCTTGTGCCGTATAGCTCCGGCGACGTACGCATCTCGCCGTTACGCCGGAATCGGAGCCGGTAGCCGCCCGGCACGCTGCGGATGTTGCCCACCGGACGACGCCCGGCCTGCCCGGCCAGCTCGAAGACCTGCGCCACGGTCAGCACAGGTCGTTCACCCGCATCTTCCGTCCCGGCACCGCGAATCCGGCACGGGTTATGGGGAAGGATTTTGTCGTCTTCGACCGCAGTCGTCATGACGGCGCGGAGCAGCCGGTACGCTTTTGCCGCTACCGACACGGACACGCCGTTGGCGAGCAGGGCCGCCCGCCATTCACGGATCAGCCGGGTAGATAGCTTCCCGACCGGCACGCCGCCAATATGCGGTTCGATGTGCTTACTGAGAAGCCACCGGTAGAGGTCCATCGTGCGCGGTCGCAGCCCCGGCCGCTCGACAATCCACGCCGAGGCGTAGTCGCCGAGTAGGACCTTCCCGCGCTCGGGATCGGTCCAATCGCCCGATGTCATCTGGCCCTCGATCAGCACGAGCGCCTTGTCCGCGTCGCTCTTCCGTACATACGTTTCCGGGCCCGTTCGCAGTCGCCCATCTGGTCCCGGGTAGCGGATTTGATACCGGCCAGACGGTAGCTTGCGCACGTTGCCGAAACGCCGATGACCTTCTCTGTTCGGCATTATGCGACTCCTCTCATGTTGTGCCGCAGGCTTGCGGCGGTTAGTGGCGAGACCTTGCCCGCCTCGATGAATTCAGCCAGCGCGCCCTCGCTGATCCGGACGTGTCGGCCAACCTTCACGAACTCGATGCGCCGTTCGGCGATCAGGCGGCGGATAAAGCGCGGGGAAGTACTGAGCCGCTCGGCCGCCGCCTCCACGGTCAGCAGCAGTCCGGCCGATGTTGTCCTTTGGGTCGTCAAGCCGCCCTCCCAGTTGCCGGAAGGTCGGCCTCGGCGGCTCGTCGGCGGGCTTGTGCGAGGGCGGTTTGCCATTGGATGCGGTCGGCGACGACGTGCAGGAGCTTTTGGCCGGGGGGCATGTGGTCGGGGTCGCCGGGTTTGACTGGTTCCCAGGTGTAGCGGCTGTGGTCGGTTGCCGGAAGTCCGAGCATCCCGATCAGCCAGGTCTTGCGGTCGGCGCGGTGGTCGGCGAGGGTCTTGCCGGACCATTTGCGGGAGACCAGGACGCGGCGCCCGGCGTAGCCGAGGTATTCGCGGCGGTGGGCTTTGCCCTTGCAGCAGCCTGGTCGCAAGGCGGGCCGGGGGTTTTTGGGCTGGATGCCATAGCGGAGCCAGTTCGCGCACGTCGGCGAGCACGGCTCGTAGCGCAGGGCGTCGGCGAGCCGTCCGGCGTGGTCGGCCTGGGCGTCGGTGGTGGCCTGGTGGCAGTCGCCGACGTGCTTGGTCAGGTACTTGGTGAGGTAGCCGATGCACCGGCTGGCGTCCTTGGATCCGGCGAGCACGCCCTGGGCGTCGAACCGGTCGCCGAACCGGGCCACGTGCAGCGGCTCGTCCTCCTCGCCGATGGCGTCGAGGGCCTGGTCCCAGGTCGGCAGCACCTCGCCAGTGGCGGGGTCCAGGTAGGTGCCGGTGTGCTCGTCCCAGACCGGCAGGTCCCCGCCGTCGAACTTGACGGCCGCGGTGGAGGGCCACCAGACCTGGTGGTAGGTCGCGGCGATGACCTCGCGGAGTTCGGCACGGGAGATGGTGCCGCGGATCGCGATGTGGACGTGCGGGGCGAGCCGTTTTTGGGGTTCGATGGCGGCGAAGTACTGCAGGTCATAACCGGTGTAGCGGCGCAGGTTCTGAACGAACCGGTCGAACAGCGCGGCGAAGTGCAGCGCGTCCCGCGCCGCCCGCGGGTAGTCGTAGCTGCCGGGGTCGGCGGGTGTGCCGTCGCTGGTGACCTTGCCGTAGGACGGGCAGGTCAAGGTGATGAACAGGGACGGGCGGAACGTCGTGCCGTCCGGTGCCGTGTAGGTCTTGCCGATGGTCCGGGCGCTGACCGGGCGGCGGGGCAGCGGGGCGGTGTCCTGCCTGCGCCTGGTGGACCGGTGGCGGCGCGGCCGGGCGGGGAGCACGTTGCCGCGGACCCCGGCGTCGGTGATCTGCTGGTCCAGCTCGCCGATCCGCTCGTCCAGGTCGGCGGTGTCGAGGCCTTCGTTCGCGAGGGCGTCCCGGTCGGCTTGCACCTCGGCGCGGCCGGTGACCTTGCCTCGCTGTTCCTCAGTCGCCGGGTCTGGCTCGATCACGGGTTCGCGGTCGAGGTGCCAGCCTTCGCGGCATTGCGCGGCCCGGAGCAGCTTGGCCCGTTCGGCGCAGGGCGGGCAGACCGACGCCAGGGTGTGCCCGCACGGGATGAGGACCTGCTCGATGTGGCCGGTGTCGATGCTGGTGCGGCGGAGCTGGACGGGGCGCAGGCAGGCGCCGTGCTCGGCGGCCAGGTCCTTGACCACAGCCCGGGCCAGCGGCATCGCCATCCGCTCCGCCCGCGTCCCCCGGTGTCCTTGCGCCTCGGTCACCAGTCACCGTCCATGTCGTCGGTGTTGAAGGGCCCGGCGTAGCCGCAGAGGCGGCATTCGGCCCGCAGCACCGGCCCGCCGGTATCGACTAGGACCAGCCCGGTTCCGCAGACCGGGCACGGCTCGTCGGTACGCCACGCGGTTTCCCTCATAGGTCACCGCCGGGCAGGTACCCGATGGTGGCGGCCATCGCGCAGATGTCGTCGTCGGTGACGTAGGCGGCCCGGACCCGGACCGGGTCGGGGGTGGCTTCCAGCCGAACGTAGCCGACCCCGGCGCCGATGCGGGGGAGGGGGGAGATCTGGTCGGCGAGCGCACCGCGGTCCCGGGCGCCGTCGCCGAGCACCATGTCCACCTGGTCGGATTCATCCAGGCGCAGCGCGATCCGGGTGGAGAACAGGTTCCGCAGGCTGATGACGTCCTTGCGGGGGTCTTGCAGCGCGCCGACCACGCAGACCCCGACCGACCGGCCCTGGCTGGTCAGGGTGGCGATGGCGGCCTCAGCGCGTTTGCGGAGGTCCCGTTCGGGCTGGTAGGCGGTCAGGAATGCGAGCTCGTCGACCAGGACCACCAGGAACGGGAACTGGTTGGAGAGCGGGAAGGTGCGCGTCCGGCCGCCGAACTGCTCCGCCCGGGCGTGCATCTCAGCGACGACCGCTTCGAGTAGCTCGACCATGGCGGTGGCCTGGCAGGCGTACCGGTGGAACAGGGCCCGGCCGAACGACAGTTCCATCCGCTTGGGGTCCAGGGCCCAGACCTGCACCCACCCGGAGGTGATCGCGGGCAGCAGCGCGCGGATCAGGGACCAGATCACTGAGCCCTTCCCTGACCCGGTGGCCCCTGCGATCAGCACGTGCGTGGCGGCCAGCCGCAGCCGCCATGGCGTGCCGTCCTCGCACCGGCCGACCGGCAGCCCGGCCAGGTCCACCTCGCCGGTGACGGGCAGCGCGGGGATGGGATCGGCGAGAGTGTCCGCGCGGACCAGTTCCAGCACCAGGACACCGGGAGCGATGTCACGGACCCGGCACAGCCGCGCGCCGAACGCGTGCGCCAGGTTCTCCGACCTCTCGGCGAAGTCGGCGGGAGCCTGCCCGGTCACCAGCCCGACCCGCACCAGGTCCACTGCCCCGGCCCAGTGCACCCCGGCCAGCACGGGCAGCATCGGCTGGCCCCGGTAGTCCGGCGCGAGCCCAGCCAGGATCATCGCGGCCTTCCAGCGGCGCCGGTAGAACCACCACCGCCACCAGTCCTGCACCGGCACCGCCACGAACTGGGCGAACCATTCCGGCTGGATCACCCGCAGCCCGGCCAGGCCGGTAACAGCGGCCGCTGCCAGGGCGACGACACCGGGCCAGCCCAGGCCCAGCCACGTCACCACGACCAGAGCGGCCACCGCGGCCACCGCCGGGTGAGTGACGGTGAACCAGAACACCCGCCAGAGGAGGCGGAGCAGTTGGACCAGCCAGATGACCGCTTCGGGGGTCCGGTAGACCGGGGACCGCCAGACGGGGGCGGCGAAGGGGTCCCGGTTGTCGAGCTGGGTGAGGTGCTCGCCGGTCACGACGTTCCTACCCCGCGGCATTAGAATCAGCTCCTCTCCGTTTGCGCCAGCAGGGGGAGACACCGGGGGCGGCAGGAATGCCCGTTCCTGCCGCCCCGCCTGCTGCCATCAGGCGGCCTCGCCCGCCCCGGCCTGGCTGCTCCCGGTGGCCTCTCCGGCGCCAGCGAGGTGCCGGGCGTGCAGCCGCTCGACCTCGGCCGCGAACCTGGCCGCCTGGCTGGCCAGTTCCCGGGCGAACTCCACCGCGGGGGCGCTGACCTCCTGGGAAGCGAGGGACAGCGCCACCATCGCCGACCCCGCCGAGATGTCCAGGATCGGGGCGTGGTCGTCGTAGGTACAGAGGTGCGTGTACCAGTCCTGGCCGACGTACACGCCGATGTGGGCGGTCGAGCCGCCGCCGCTTTTCACGCTGCCTCCCTGATCTCCGGGACGGGGCGCCCGCGGGCGGGAGCGCGGATGCCGGTGGCTTTGAGTGAGTAGGCCAGCCGCCCGGCCTGGTTGACGTAGTAGGTCACGGTCAGGCCGGTGAACTCCACCGGGGTGAACGGCGACCCGTGCTGGGCGGCCGGGACGGCCGGCTGCTCCGGCGCGGCGACTTTCACCTTGACCGCCCGGACCCGGGCGGCCGGGTCGGCGTCGATGACCTCGATCACCCACAGCGGGACGCCGGAGGCCTTGTCGGCGGACTGGACGAACTTCTCCCCGGTGGAAGCCTCGAAGTTCCGGACCGGCTCGAACGCGCTGGCCGCGTACGCCCCGGACGGGAACACCACCGTGAAGTCGACTGGGATCGGACCTTGCAGGGCCATGGGCACTCCTAGTAGATACCGGCTTGCTTGGCCAGTTGACTAAGCAAGTACGTCCAAGATACGACATATCAACTTGCTTAGTCAAGCAGACAGGATCGGGAATCCGGGCCCGGCGCTAGCTGACCTGGTAGACGTCCTCCAGCTCGTGCCGGTCACCGGGCATCACGACCTCCAGTACCAGGACCGGCGTCCCGGCGGCATCACGGGCCGCCACGTACATCGCCAGCACCGGCGCCGACTTGCCGACCCCCAGCAGCTTGGCTTCCCGGGGGGTCGGGTGCCGGGCGGTGACCAGCTCCAGGACGTGATCAACCCGGACCCCCTTGCGGCGGGACAGGTGCCCGCGGACCCCGCCGGTCAGCGGCTCGGCCCCGGCCAGGTCGGTGCCCTCGGCCACCGCGGCGGGAACCCACCAGGTGACCAGTTCGGAGGCCTCGCCGTCCTGCCGGACGACCCGACGCCGGGCCAGCAACTCGCCGGTCCCGGCTTCGCCCAGCAGCGCCGTCACCCGGGCGGGCGGGACGGTGATGCCCGCCTCGATCAGGTCGCCCGGCTCGCGGGACTCATCGCGGTTCAGGGCTTCCTCGCCGGTCCGCTGGGAGTCCAGCCCGGCCAGGGCCGGGCGGCCCCGGACGAAGCTGCCCTTGCCCTGCTGGGTCTCGATCCAGCCGTCCTGCCGCAGCACCCGCAGCGCGCGGACCACGGTCGGGCGGGCGATCTGGAACTCATCGCTGAGCTGGTGCTCACTCGGCAGCAGCGATCCCGGCGGGTACTCCCCGGACTCGATCCGCCGCCGCAGCTCGTCGATGACCTGCGCGTACTTCGGCGGGGTGTACTCATACGGCATGATAGATGCCTTACTTAGGTAACGTGACTACCCAAGCACACTACTGCCTGGGCAGCCCGGCTGTCACCCCTTTCCGGCACAAGCATTTACCCAGCTCAGCCCCCGCTCCCAACCGCAGCCGGGCACGACGTGGACCTCCGCGAGGTTACCGGACCGGCGCGGCTACCTGCTGGCTGCGCAGCCGACGGCGATGACCGCGATCATCTGGGCGGTCTTCTCCAGCGCCGCGTCCCCGTCGATGTCGGCCCACCGCTCCCACGACACCTGGCAGTGACCGCCGGCCTTATCCCGGCCGATGCTGACCGGCTCCCGCAGCGGATCACCAGCGACCACGACCTCGAGCTCCAGCGACCCATCCTCATACGCGACAGCTGAGACCTCGAGCCCGCCCTGCCGGGCCAGTTCCAACGCCAGCGCCCGCAACCGGGCTCCGGCCGGATGCTCAGAGCCTGCCAGCCGCTGGCAGAACTCCTCCAGCCGGCCGCCGTCCTCCGCCGTGCCTGTCAGGATCAGCGTGCGGACGTTCACCGCGCTTCATCCCCGCGCCTGCCCGCAACCGGTCCCGGCCCGCTGCGGCTTCGGTCCAGCTCGTGCCACAGCTCACCGGCATCCCGGGTGATCACGGCGTACAAGCCGTCCCCAGCCTGCTCGCGGAATGCCTCGAACATCGGGCCGCGCCAGCCCGGGCGGATGGTGAACGAGAACGCGGGGAACGCGGCCCGCAGCCGGACCAGCTCAGCCCGCATCCACGGCGGAGCCCCCCGCCTGCCGCGCAGGACAGACCACCCGGCCAGCGACAGCCCGCCGCCCCGCAGGTACTCCTGATCAGCAGCAACCGCATGTTCACCGCCAGCGTGTGCCGCGGCGTTGTCGTCGGCGGTCATCAGTCAGGTCCGCTTCGGGAGCTGCCCAGTGCCCTGGCACTCCAGGCAGGACCGGCGGACGCACTCGGCGTGGCCCCGGGTCAGGGTCCCGACCGTCCAGGCCCGCCGGGAGCGGTGGAACTTCCATCCGTGGCCCCGGCAGGCGGGGCAGCTGTCGTGCTGGGCATCGGTGCTGCGCATGCTGCCACGATCCGCGACATCTCGTTACGAACCCATTACACATGGGGTTCTCACGGTGAGATGAAGCGTAGGCTGCTGCTCGCAACCGGTACAAGTACGCAGAGGGACTGCCATGCGGGCAAGCGCATTCGACCCACCGTCGATACCGCCCGCCTTCTGGGACCGCCCCCAAGTCATCCAGGCCCTCCGCAAACGCGACATGGGCGCGCTGTTCACCCTGCTCCGCGACTACGCCGGACTCAGCCAGACTCGCATCGGCACCGCCACTGAACTCGGCCAGGGCCGCGTCAGCGAAGTCGTCAACGGCATCCGCGACATCGCCGCCACCCACGTCTTCGAACGCATCGCCAACGGCCTCGCCATGCCCGACGAAGCCCGGGCCCAGCTCGGCCTCTCACCACGGCACCCCCCGGCCAGCAAGCCTTCCGGAAGCGCGACGCGTGGCGGGCCCGGGCGGGACTCCGACCTGCTCCGGCAGATCACCGCCGCCCGCAGCATCGACCGCAGCGTGGTCCGCGTCCTGCAAGGCGAGACCGACACCATCCGGCTCCTGGACCGCCGCCTAGGCGCACCCGCCGTCGCAGGCAAGCTAGAAGCCCACATCACCCACATCGAGACCAGCCTGCGCTACTCCCTGCGCCCCGGGAACCGGCAGCAGCTCGCCGCCGTTCTGGCCGATGCCTCGGCCCTGGCCGGATGGCAGGCCATCGACATGGCACGCCTGCCCCACGCCTGGACCCACTTCGAACGCGCCACCGCCGCCGCCCGCGAAGCCGGTGACGCCTGCCTCCTCGCGTTCGCCGCGGGGGAGCAGGCCTACGTCCTGCTGGATCTGCACCGCCCGGCCGAAGCGCTCGCCATGGTCCGCGCCGCATACGACGAGACCCGCGAGGCCATCCCGCCGCAAGTCCGCGGCTGGCTTCGCGCCGCCGAAGCAGAAATGGCAGCCGCAGCCGGACAAGAACCCGCCTGCCGCACCGCCCTGGACCTCGCCGCCCGCGAACTCGGCCACAACCCAGCCGGGGAAGACCTGCCCTACCTCGCCCTCAACGACACCCACCTGGCCCGCTGGCGCGGCAACTGCCTCGTCCTGTTCGGAGACCCCCAGACAGCCGACGAGCTGACCACGGCCCTCGCCGCGATGGACGGGTTCACCCGAGCCGAAGCAGGCCTGCGCTGCGACCTGGCCGCCGCCCTCCACGTCCGCGGCGAGCACGCCGAAGCCAAGCGCCACCTCAAACAGGCCAGGGACCTCGCCCAGGTCACCGGATCAGCCCGCCAGCGCCGCCGCGTCCGCGAACTATCCCGGCGGATCGCCAAAGCGGCCTAGCCCCCCGGCATCAGCAACCGCAGCAACGCCACCAGCGACCCGGAATTCCAGATCTCACCGGCAGCGATCAGCCCCGGAACCGACGAAAGCGGCACCCACTCCATCCGCTCGACCTCGGTAGTCTCAGTCGGCTCCCCGACCTTCTCCGCATCCCGGCCGGTGAACACCACATGCTCAGAATCCACCATGCCGACCATCGGCTGGAACGTGATCAGATGCTGCACCCGGCCAGCCCAGTACCCCGTCTCCTCCTCCAGTTCCCGCGCCGCCGTCTCCGCAGGCTCCTCACCCTCATCGATCAGGCCGCCGGGCAGCTCCCACCCCCACCGGTCCTGCACGAACCGGTGACGCCACAGCAGCAGCACCCGGTCCTGCTCGTCCAGCAGCACCATCATCGCCGCCCGGTGCAGCCGCACCACGTGATGCCAGAACCGCTCCCCGTCCGGCAGCTCCACATCCACCTGACCGAGCCAAACCCACGGGTTGTCATAGATCACCCGCTCGCCGAACGTCTTCCACCGGCTCCCGCCGCCCGTCGCATCAGTCACAACCCGACGCTAACGCGTCCACGACACCAATCACAGCCATCGACCGGGTTGTTACAACGTTCTCTACGATTTAGGGTCCATCTTTGGCGCGCTGTACCTGACGGCCCCCGACCGACTGTCCTCCTGCGAGGTGGTCTGCATCCAGAAGGCCAGATGACTTGAAGCCTTTTACCAGTGAGCCGCGCTTGGTGCCGACGCTATGCGGCATATTCGCCTTGGTCCACGTTAGAGGACTTGCGATAATACAAGGACTTAATGACATCGCTGCTTCCTTGCCCAACCAAGCGGGTGTAGCGGTCATTTAGGGTGTCGGGATGGTCGGAGGGCCTTGGAGCCGCACGTGGGTGGACGGTAGGGCGCGAACTGGTCGTGTGCTTAGCCGCATGCCCTTTAAGACCAACTTTCCGAATCACGGCTTGTTCGGCCGAGTGCGGAGGGAGCGCTGGGGCACGGCGCCGCCGCGCTTGTACTTAGCTTGACGGGCCACGTCCAGGGCCCAGCGGAGGTCCATCGCCTCGCGGTAGGTGAGATCCGTGAAGATACTCTCCATGTCAAGGGTTTCGAGAGGCTGGTCCGGCGGCACAGCAAGGATCTGCTTCCAGGGGCTATTTGGACTGCTGTCCGTGCCAGCGGATTTGCGCGGATCATGAGAGAATATATTCTTGACGAACTGGCGGTCATCAATTTCTCTCGCAAAGCGGATCAGTAGTAGGAAGTTCCCCCGAGCTTTTTTCGAAGAATATGGGTAGAGGGCAAGTGTGCGCTTGAAAAAAATTTCTAGCTGGCGCCGTGAAATATGGTTGTCGATTCTCAGAGCGTGAATTATAAAGCCTACCGAAGTGCCGAATTCGGCTTGAGTTGCCAGAACTTGAGGATCCCTAATCTCGACATCTTTGCGGATCAACTTTGCGAAGGCTTCGCGTCGGCGTGCAATGTCCGGATCAGCAGACACTAGGAGGTCAGTCAGATCGCTCCATAGCTGCACTGGGATGTCCAGCACACTCCTAGCACCTTCAGTGCAGTCCCGGATGATCAAGTCCAGGATCCGCAAACACAGTGATGCCGTGTTCCCTCGCCACGCAATTATCGCAACCGCGACAGCGGTGTCCACGTCGAACACACTATTGCTGGTCAAAGCCTGATCGATGGCCTCGGCTATAGAAACCAATTTATCTGCGTCGAGCTGATGGAGAAGAGCGCGCAACGCAGGCGCCGCAGCAGGGCCTAGTAGCAGTTCACGCAACTCCTCTACTGAGGAACCGGAATTGTATTTTGGTGAGAAATATGGGCGGAAGAGATCCAGCAACCACGCTGGTTGCCAGGAGAAACGAGAATGGACAGCTACCTCGGACGCGTAACGCGATAGCTGGGCAAATTCGCCCATGTTGCTGGGGCGTCCCACTCTCGCTTTCTCCTTCAGGGTCGGAGAGATTAGCATTCGATCCGCCATGTCGGAGAATTCAAGAGCAAGACCGGGAGGAAGATAACCTGAGGCAACTTCCTCATATGCGTGGCTAGATGTGTAGGCATTCTCGAAGTCAGGGGAGAATACAGGAAGCTCGGCAGCGGGACGTCGCGAGGTGCGGGACGCCGCGATGACCATGGCCGGAAGCAGGTCCTTCGCCTCAGCGTGAACGCTCGCGCGAAGGCCGTCAAGATAGCCCTCGGGTGTTGACTCCAGCAAGCTCAGATGCAGGCCGAAACTGCCTGCGGCAAGGTTGTCGGCGAATGCAAGGCTTACGTTGTACGCGGCAGCCAGGGCCTTCCCGGCAACCATGGCCAGCGGGGAGGCCGTCGGCGTGATGGTGATCTGAGTGTTCTGGCGGACCGCGGTGAAACGAGACGCGAGCGCGGACAGGCTCTCTGGGGGGAACCAGGAACGCCATATGGCCGTCAGGCGATCCCAGGGACGGCAGATGGCGTGTTGTCCGCTGAGGTCGGCCTCATCTAGAACGTAGGGGGCGTCCGACAGGTAGGCCCGAAGCAAGATCAGGTTGAGACTATAGATAGCGAGGTGGCCAAGGACAGGCAGTGGGTCGTAGGGCGTGTTTCGATCTTGGGTAGCCAGGACGGGGAGCGTAGTCGCAGTCAGCAGGCCACGGAGTTGGGTGACGACGATCCTGTCCAATGCGGTCAGCAGGTCGGAGTAAGATTGGGTGGCCGCTGTGAGGTGACCGCCCCACTCCCTGAGCAGGGTCAGAACATTCGGCTGGGTGTGCAGAGGGGTATACACCAGGCAGCCGAACCAGTTCTTCTCAAGCCGTTCCAGGTGCTCGCGCAGCGGATCGGCCAGGCTGCGAACGCTCGCCAATTGAGCAACCGTCTCCGTTTGGACGAGTACCTGGCGGAGGATGAAATCGGCGGTCAGAAACTCGCCGAAGGTCTTGTGCAGGAACTCGAAGGCTGCCGGGCCGACAGTTGGGTCGGCAGCAGCTTCGGCGAGTCGGCTGCGGGACTCATGGACAAAGAAGAAGCTGCCAAGCAGCAGGTCGGCCTGACTAAGCGGCCGTATTCCCGAGTCGGGCCTGAGTTGTTCGGCGCTGAAGTAGCGCAGATCCTTATCGAGTTCATCGCGACGGATGACGAGCGCCTGCCGGTTGAACATGCCGATGGCGGCGACGCCAAGGCGTTCCAGCTCGCGAGTAATCCGTACCTGCTGGTCCGCTGGCGGGAGCTTGCGGAATCCCTCAGTTTCCTTGTCCAGCTCGCGGCGGACGAACCGGGTAAGCAGCTCATAGTACAGGCGGGTCTGATCGATGTCGGGCTGGGTACTCAGCTGGTTGGCGGCGGAGTCGTAGAGCGCGAGCATCAGTAGCAGTAGCGGCTGCCCGGCCAGCTCGACGATCTTCGGGTTGCGGGGAAGCCGGAATGGCTGCATACCCGCATCAGCGAAGTAGCTGCTGTTGTGGTTGTTCCACACGGCGGCCCATGCCTCGCGACGCTGTTCGTCGAACTCCTCGAGCCGGACGATGGTCGTGCCGAGCGGCACGCTCACCTTGTCGATCAATGTGATCCTGCTGGTCACAAGCACTCGGACTGGGCGGCGAAGCTCCGCCTCGCGTTCTTGGAACTGGCGGACCCGGTCCAGGTAATCGGCGTGCAATGACCCGGTGGCCTGAAGCAGCTCGTCATAACCGTCGAGGATCACCACGGGCGGGCTCGGCAGGACTCTGGCGAACCTTGCCCATGAGACCCCTTCCCCGGTGTCCTCGCGGATCTGCGCCTCGATCTGCTCCTGGATGCCCGTCTTGGGATCGGCGTCGCGGAGCTCGACCCGCACCGTGGTGTACGCCGGGTAAGCCAGCCGCGCAGCGAGTACCCGGGTGAGCAGAGACTTTCCCGAGCCGGGGTGGCCAAGAATCAGCAGCGGCTGTTGGGTGCTGTAGGCCGACTCAAGGTAACGCACCAGAAAGCGGCCCAGGTCACCGCCGACCGGACGATCAGTCCAGGCGTCGTCCAGTTCCAGGCGCATGGCCGCGCCGTCGTAGCTGGCCAGCCGGTACGCTTGCGGGACATAGGAGTCGTCCCTGGTCGGGTAACTGAGCTTCGGCCCATGGGCGGGTCTGTAACTGTCGTCGATGACCGGCTTGCCGATCTGGGCCAGGTACCTTACGTGAAGGTCTTCTGCCACTGCGCCGAGATCAGGGTCGGGCGGCTGATCGGTCAACAGAGGGCGCAGACCGGCCAGCATCTGCCGGATCCCGGTCATCTCCTCGGCGAGGCCCTTGAGACCAAGGTCCACAGTGCGGCCTACCAGTTCGAACTGGATCCGATTATCGGCGCCGATCTTCCTGATTAGAGCGTCCTTGGTGTCCTGATCCGTCAGGACCAACCAAATGAGAAACTGCGGAAAGTCGATAGCCAGCCCTACGAGCTCCGCCCTGTACACCGACTCGGCGAGAACCGGAACCTCGTCGGTTAGTATTTTCCGGAGGCGATCACGGTCAGCATCTGGCAGTTGCATCCAAATCGCATCATAACTGGAGAATGCCCGCAGCACATGTTCGCTCATGACCCTATAGAGCTCAAGGCGGACGTCGGACTCGACGCCTTCATTCACGGGATGCGGAACGGAAATGATCTGGTCGGCCAGGCTGGTACTGCTGGATGAGCCAGGTAGACGCTGCTGCCGATGCTTCAGTTGCGTCACATCGACAGCTGGCCGACTGTCGGAGTGCCCCTGGGCGATGCGCCTCTTGTCCTCGTCTGTGAGCTTTACGTCCTTCATCAGACTCGGCAGGCGCTGCTGGAGGCCATCGAAATAAGCGGTGTACGTAAGCAGGCAGTTTGCGGCTGCCAACCGCGTCGCCTGGTCGAGGTAGTCTCCGGGCCTGGGCCTGGCGAACTTCTTTAGCGCATCTTTGGCTAGCTTGATCAAGGCATTCTTCGGCTCGAGCAGGGCAAGCAAACTCATCGCAAATGGCCCTGCTACGACTGGCGACAGCAAGATCGCCACGTCGAGGAGCTTGTCGACGGCGTCCAGTACAGAGTCATCGATCGGCTTTTCTTCGATGAGCTTACGGACGCCGCGGAGGCTGATAGCAGTTATGTGATCGCTCACGAACTGACTGTAGCAACGAGCGGATGGGTGTCAGCGCTTATTCGAAAATGATCCGCTTAAAGGATCGCTAGAACGGCCTGCACGAGTCTCACTTTACGTGCACCACGTGTCTCACGTGTCTCACTTGTCTAGTCCCACCTGATTCTTGACGGATCAGTCCCAGGACATGCTTTACAGGTTGCCTAGGAAACATGGGCAGCCTTGCGGTGCTGCTGGGCTTTGATGCTGCGGACCGGCTGGGTGGTGGTCCGCCGGACGGTGCGGGTGTCCTCGCCGAGGTCGATGGTCATGGTCTCGGCAGCGACGTGGACGGTGACGATCCGGCGGGCGTGGATGCGGCCCAGGGCTATCTTCTGCCCGGCGACCATGATGACGCCGGTGTTGCTTGCCACCCGCTGGACGGTGACCGGCTCAGTTGAGGGGCGCGGCGGCGGCCCGGCCGGGCGGGCACCGCGGAGCAGCCGGGCCTGGTCCCAGCTCAGCGGGCTGGGCCGGGTGCGCAGCAGCACCCGGGTGGCGGGGTCGAAGAACATCAGCGTGTTCTGCTCGATCCGGATGGACACCAGCATCCCGCCGAGGATCTCCGCCGCGATGTAGTAGCGGCCGCCCAGGCTGACGTGGCCGTCCTTGCTGACCACCCGGTCGACCTCGATGGCTGCGCCGGGCTCGGCGGCGGGGATGGGCGGTGGCCCCGCGGGCCGTCCGCCGGTGGCGGCCAGCCGGGCCAGGTCCGCGGCGGACAGGTGCGAGCGGACCGACTTGACGCGGGCTCTGCCGATGGTCAGGTGGATCACCTCGGTGCTGGCCCAGAACGTGACCATCATCCCGGCGCGGCCGGTGCCGAGCCAGAACTGCTTGCCCAGGACCTCCATGTTCCCGCTCGGCGGCACCGGCCGGGCGAACTCCACCGGGCCGCCGCGATACGGGCCAGGCGGGCTGTCCGGGACCGCCGCGCGGGCAGGCTCCGGCGCGGTTTGCGGCGTGTTAGCAGGCGCGGGGGGGACCGGGGCCAGGGCCAGGACGGCGGGCAGCCGCAGCGGCAGCAGCTCCTGCTCGGCCCGGGTCCGGGCGGTGCTGAACCGGTCCGCGGGGACGGCCATCCCGATCGCCTGATGCGGGCGGGTCGTGTTGTACTGGAGCACCCACGCATCGACCGCGGCCTGCGCGGCGGCCAGGTCCGCGAAGGGCACCGCGTCATCGAGCAGCTCCCGGCGCAGGCTGCCGGTAGGGTGGGCCGGGCGGCGAGGTGCCAGCGGTGCTGGTCCTTTTCCGGCCCGGCCTCCCTCCAAACCGGACGTGCCCGCTTTCCGGGCATCCGGCTTTCCAGTGATCTACTGCGTGAGCGGTGGTGCGGGGTGCCCGTGGATCAGGTCGTGGCAGTCGCCGCAGACCACGAGGGACTTGCGGCGGATCTTGGCCATGGTCCTGGCCCATTGGGGCTGCGGCTGTCCGGGCCGGTTGAGGTCGGCGAGCTGGCGGACGTGATGCACCTGGATGCCGTCCGTCCGCCCGCAGAGCTCGCATCTTCCCTTGGTGAGCCTTTTGATCAGCTCCTTGTTCGGGTAGACGGGCCCGGTGTTCAGGCGGTCGGTGAGGAGCGCCGTCTTCTGCCGTTTGAGTGGGATGCCGCCGAACCGTGCGTCCAGTGGTTTTCTGCCCTCGCGCTGCACCTCGGCCTGGAAGCACGTTCTCAGCCCGTGCTGGGTCTCGATCTTGGCCTTGAAGCGGGCTGCCATCTTCGTCACGGACGAGTGGTGCTTCCCAGCCAGGGTTTTCAGCATGGAGGTTTCCATGATCCAGCGCAGCCGGTGAAGCCGGAAGACGTCGCTGGCGAGCAGGTAGTACTGGACGATGCCCCGGTACTCGGCCCCGAACCGGCCGACGATGCTGTAGTCGTCCTCATTGACCATCGGGTTCCGGCACGCGGGTTTGCCGCGTGACAAGTACGGGGCGGACTTGGCCCGGACCGCGTCGGCGGGCACGTGCAGGACGATCGTGCCGTTCAGCGACCGCCGGTTGCGGCGGTCGCTGGCGGACGGCTTCCTCGTCCGGCGCGTGCTGGACGCGACCGAGATCTCGTAGCCGAGGAACCTGGCCCGCTGGGTGCGGGCATGGGTGATCAGCGTCTTGGCGGGCGACAGCTCCAGCCTGAGTTCGTCACGCAGGAACCGCCCCAGCCGTCGCTTGATTTCCTCGGCCTCGGCCTTCGGGCCGGCGAACCCGAAAAGGGCGTCGTCGGCATACCGGCAGTACCGCAGCCTGCGGTAGCCCGGATCACGGGGATCCTGGCTGGGCAGGGCGTGCAGCCGCCGGTAGAGCTCCCGCGTTTTCACGTGGTCGCCTTGCCTCCGGGCGCGCGCTATCGCGCGCTCCATGCTGCGGTATTCCGGGTTCCGGTTCCGCAGCGCCCCTCGGGTGTATTCCGGTATCAGCACCTTCTCCACGAAGATGTCCAGCCTGTGCAGGTAGATATTGGACAGGACGGGCGATGCGATCCCGCCTTGCGGAACCCCGCTCAGCGTCGCGTTCCACGTCCAGTCCTCCAGGTATCCGGCTTGCAGCATGTTCCGCATCAGCCTCAGGAACCGGCCGTCGGTGATCTTCTCCGCCAGGGTCGAGAGCATGACCTGGTGGTCGAAGCTCCCGAAGCAGTCGGCGATGTCTGACTCGACGAACCACGTCGTCCCGGTCCAGGTGTTGGCCACTTCCCGCAGCGCGGTATGGCAGCCTTTCCCGGGCCGGAATCCGTGCGACCGGTCAGAGAACTGCGGCTCGTAGTATGCCTCCAGCAGGAGGCGCACCACTTCGCCGACCAGCTTGTCTGACCAGGTGGGCATGCCGAGCGGCCTCATTTTCCCGTTCTTTTTCGGGATGTAGGTCCGCCGGGCGGGAGAGAACCGGTAGCGCTCGTGGCGCATCCCATCGATGATGCGGCCGATCTTCCTCTCCGACATGCCATCTGCGGTTTCCCGGCTGGCTCCCGGCGTCATCGCGCCCTTGTTGGCGTAGATGCGGCCGTAGGCCAGCAGATACAACTGCGGGTTGAACATCTGACGGTAGAGCTCGGTGCACGGCAGGCCGCGCCTGCCGCGTTCACGCAGGACACCCAGCACCGTTTCGGCGCTCTGCATTTCGCATACCTCCCTGTCCGGGGTGTCCGGATCACCTGGCCCCCTTCGCCCTGCGGACGGCTTTCCCGTCCTCCCTGGCCGGTCGTGACTCCGGCGACTACTACGAGGCCTCCGTCGCCCTGGGGCTCGCGCCCGGTAGGCGATCCCACGTTCGTCGTGGTCATACGTCACAGCGTGATTTAGGCGTCCCGTTCGTCTCCTTCAATGCCCTCACTGGGCATCGCTCCTGGCCCCGGAGGTTGCACCGTCCTTTTTCCACTCAGGCGGCAGGGCCGGCGCCGGTTTCAGGCGTCTTTCCGGCGGATGCGAACTTCCATCTTCTGGAGACTGGGATTCAGGCAATCCAGCTTTCGCCATGTCACGCGGGTCCCCCAGAGCACCGTCCCCAACGCCTGGACCCGGCCTCTGGTTAGCTGGCATGCTCTTGTCCCCTAAGCCTTTCGGCATCAGGTAAGCCATCAGACCCAGGAACCTCCCTCCGAGTTCCTCCCGGCTACGCCGGGGATACGACCACGCGCCTCGTGGCGCACTGGAACCGCTCGATCTTCCCCGTGGTCGTCGGGGAGCGCGGCTGGGTCAGCCGGTGGGTGATCCCGTTGTCCCGGCAGATCCGGTCGAACAGCACCTCCCCGCCCTTGCCGAACCGGTCGGTGAACTGCTTGCCATTGTCACTGAGCACTTCGGCGGGCACCCCGAACTGGCGCAGCGCGGCGGCGAACGCCAGGCACACAGCTCTTCTGGTCGCCCGGGCCACCACCGAGGCCATCACGCAGTACCGGGAATGGTCATCGACCCCGGTCACGACCTTCGCCTCGGTCCCATCGGCCAGGAACGCCCCACCGACGATGTCCAGCTGCCACAACGCCATCGGCTCATTCCGCTCCCAGCGCAGGTAGCTGTCCCTGGGCCGCTTCCGCGGTCCCGGCTCGACCAGCCCGTGCCGGACCAGGACCCGGTAGACGCTCATCCGCGACGGCCCCGGGACCATCCCGGCCCCGGCCAGCTCGTGCGCCAGCCGCAGCGGACCCCACTTCGGGTGCTCCCGGCGCATCTCGCACACCGCCGCCTCGACCTCGGCGCTGACCTGGTGCGGACACGACTCCGGACGCCGGGAACGATCGGCCAGCGCGCCCAGGCCACCCTGCTCGTAACGACGAATCCAGGCATGAACGCTCTGCCGCGACACCCCAGCCCGGACCGCGACCTCGGTCACCGGCACCCCGGCCCGCACCTCCAGGACAGCGCGATACCGCTGCTCAACAACGGACACCTCCACCAGTGCCAATCCCGGCCTCCCGCCACCCGACGCCCGCAAACGACGAATGACAGGCAAGCCGAATCAACGGCACCTGTAAACCATGTGGTGGGACTGCAATGTCAAGTATCTACCGGGACAGGACAAGCCAAATACGTCTGTCATTGCCGAAATTAGCCGTTATTGGATCAAGGCGGCTCCGCTGCGCTTCGCCGCGCCCGGCCGCGCCTGGGCCGGGCTGCGGCCCTAGGGGGCCGACCCGGCCCGACGCACCGGGCCACTCAGCGAACGATCCGATTATCAGAAAGGCTCAGCGGCAGCATCATGGCGCTTGGCGTGAGCCGTCTTCCTCGGCGCACCAGTGTCCCAGTCACGGTCGCCGGGTCAAGGGCGCCTTTGGCGTCGCATGCGATCGCTTCGCGACCCTTGACCCGGTGACCGTTCCCAGGGACTCAGCGCCTATGACCCGAGTTGGCTCAAATTAGTGCGCACCATCCGTGCGGTGGATGAGCTGTCGTAGGCTTTGCCATATGGCGGAGCCGGGCGAGGAAGACGCGAAGGCGCGGTCGCTTGGGCTTGCGCTCCTCGACACGAGCCGTATCTATGAGGGCTTCGTGATCCCGAGTTTCGAGGGCGACCTGCGCTTTCCGCCCCATCGCCGCGCGATTATTGGCCTTGCCGGTCGCCAGCGCCGTTTTCTCCGTGCCGCCTACACACTCGCCGACGCCGGGCAGGTGCTGGAAGCGGTCGGGCCACTGCGCTCGATGCTGGAATTCCTCGTTCGCCAGCTCTGGCTCGCACACGATCCAGACCGCAACTGGGCACTCTGGATGGCGAAGGAGCATGTTGCCGCCGACTTGCGGCAAGAGAAGATCCGGCAGCAGGCACCGGCGCTGCACGATGCCGCTGTGGCATCGCGCACGCCTGAGCAGCGCAAGGAAGGCGAGGCGGTTGCCGCAGGCCGCACACAGCTCGCGGCCGAACTCGGAAACGGACGCCCCGGCATGCCCAGCCTCGAACAGCAAGCCCGTGATGTCGGCCTGAGCTTCCTCTACGACGGGCTCTACCGCTACCAGTCAAACGCAGGGCCGCATCCGACGATGCTGGCGGTCGATCTACTTCTGGAGAAACATCCAGAGGGCCTGGTGCTCCGCGGTGAGCCCACGGCGCAATTCGTGGCCCCACCCGTCTACCTGCACGGTGCATGGCTGCTGTACGAGGCGCTCAAGAAAAGCGGCGAGCTAACGCCCGCGCTCAACCTGCGCGAACTCCCCTCGCTCGGCCGCGATATCGAAGCGCTGGTGAAGGAGCGGGCGACCGCGCGGATGCCGCCGAACTGGCGGGAACTGCTGCCACACGAAGTGGTCGATCAGATTTAGTTGCACATGACCTGAGTTGGCTCACGTCATGCGCGGCGCCAGGCCACTTTACGGCCTCGGTTACAGTAGTGCGCATATTCATGTGTCGTAAGCCAAGAACCCGCAGGTCACGACCACGCGTGATCCCAAGATCCGCGATCGTGAGCCAAGTCAGGTTGACCCGGTGACCGTTCCCAGGGACTCAGCGCCTATGAGGAAGACGGGGGGAACTAGTAATGTCAGGCAGTGGCGGATGTCATCAAAATGAGGTCCCTAACTCCCCACTATGAGCCAATGCCCATTGCGATAGATCACGTACCCTGCACGCGAAGCCGAGCACGTATCGGCTGAACTGGCCTCAACGAAGCGAATTGTCTCGCCGCGCGGTCGTACAGGTCCGCTGCACCAGAATTATCGATAACGGTAATAAGCAAAGCGAAGGGCACAGCAGTAGGTGAATTATCGAGCCCGCCAGCGCGGCGGGCAAGGTACGAGACTTCCAAACGAGGTTCCGCTGCGTCGCCAGCCTTCAAGTTGATTCTCGCGTGTCGCAGCGTTTCCCACTTACCGCTATCTCTTAGCTGATTCTCCGGGGTTCTCTCGGCCGTGCCCAGTCCTTTTGTAATTGGTTCCTGTCCAGGCTGCCAGCCAGCGGCTAGAAGATTACGTGCGTCATCTGAGGTGTAATCCAACTCGATGGCGCTACCGCTTTCTCCAGTTGGGGGTCTGAAACGATATCGCTGGTGATGTGGCCGGAAGGCTAGTTCTAGGGATGCGTTTGTATATTCTGTGGGCTGTGTAGGTTCCACCGTTGAGGCATAAGCCAGTGTAACCCTTATTTCGACCGCGCCTGATGAGACAGGTATAGGAACCTGGTAACCGAGTAGATCACCGCGAGTAATCTCATCCACATAGAGTACGTGCACCTCATTTGGCGCACATTCGAGATGATTGGCGAAGGAAAGAGGTAGTCGGCCGTAACCTACCTCCTCTCTTAGCCTCCGGTAAGTTCTGTGCCGCTCAGCAAAATGAACCGCGAAGGCTCGTAGGATATTCGGATTCACTTCAGGAAGCCGAGTTGCAAGTTCCGCGAGTGCGTGCGTAACAAGCGGCGTCGCGAAGCTAGTTCCAGCCGAATCGCGAAACGTTCCGTCGGAGCGTAGGACTGGAAAAGGTCTATCTGCACAGCCGCCAAACTGAACGCCAATGGGCTGGATACGGTTACCGGAACGTCCAGGACCCATTGAAGAATAGGGAGCTCGGGTCCAGGGCATACGGGGCGGTTCGACATCACATGCCCCTACGGTAAGGCCATTTGCCATATCTCCTGGGACTTGTACTCGGTGGAGTCCGGTAGCGCGGTCCTTGTCGCCATCATTTCCGGCTGCGATAACGAAGAGTACATCGTTTTCCCATGCAAGTTGATCGAGTTCGCTGGTCCAACGATTTGGCTCCATTGTGTCCTCTACAGCCTCCGATGGGCCGAGGCTCAGATTTACAATTTTGGCGCCACTCTTGAGTACCGCATCCTTAATCTGATCCAAGATCCAATAAATCTCTAGATCTACCGGAGGAGGAGGAGGAAGTACACGGAAGCTATCGACTGGTAGAGGTGGCTGAACAGCCCGTTCCCCCGGGCCTGCCAACCCACACAGGACAGCGCCTGTCACGCCGGTCCCATGGTCAGTAAGATCGCGTATCGGCGACTGGTCGGTAAGATCCACTGTGCTGCGGGGGAAAAGAACCTGGGGGTCACGTTTCTCGACACCACCATCGAAAACCGCGACAGTCGGGCTAAACGCTCGTGGCGTCGGGTCGGTTGGTGGTTGGAGTTGTGGCGCTGACCGGATAGTAACCCGTGGGGTGGGGCGAATAGTCGGCATCGGGCGAAGTGCGCGCAACGGATTGAAGTGGGCAACTGCGAGAGCGGCCTGGT
>Ga0302326_10006666_pt1 | contig 25841 bp, 25 predicted proteins | sample Palsa_T0_3_FD_202264 | JGI IMG/M metagenome (GOLD analysis project Ga0302326, IMG submission 202264) | Peat permafrost microbial communities from Stordalen Mire near Abisko, Sweden - Palsa_T0_3 | ecosystem: Environmental > Terrestrial > Soil > Palsa > Peat permafrost | place: Sweden: Abisko... | reverse complement strand
CTGGTGGGGATTGCACGCGTTCTGCGCGCGGCGATCGCCGCGCTGGCTCGCGCGGCGGGCGCTCCGGCCACGCGCTCGAAAGCTCGTAGCGCAAGCCGCAGCGCCAACGGCTCCCGAGCCAACGGGGCGAAACCGCCGCGCAAAACCGCCGCGGGCACCCGCAACGGCCGCGCTTTGCTCGATAAGCCTCCCGCCGTGCAGAGCTGACGAGACAGACTCTGCTGGCTCTAGGCCTCCTCCCTCTGACTGTCAGCCTCGCGCTCTCGCACTGCGAACTGCTCGTGCACATGCCAGTGCCACTGTTCGCGAAGCGCGAGAACCTCGGACGGCTCTTCCTGGTCCCACCCCCGATGTAGGATCACAGCGGCGAACAGAGCCTCGACGACGATGTTTGGATTTTGCCTGACTGCCAGGCTGATCAGCGTGTATAGATCTCCGGGCTCTCTGAGCTCATAGAGCTTCTCGAGGCCAACCTGGCCGGCATCCAAAACCTGGACCAGGCCCCCCTCCGGCGTTACCTCTCTGACCTCCGCGAGGGCGAGGATCGCATCGCGGTCCGCAGGCCGGAGCGCGTCGATCGCTGCGTCGCGCTCCTCCTCCGAGAACGAGGCGAAGTCGCGCAGGAATCCCACCAGCCAGTCCTCTGCGGCCATCAGACACCACCTCCCTCGAGTACATACGATCCTGCCATGGCAGTCCCGCACCATACCCGACCGCTTCCCGGCCTCAACGAGACCAGATCTTTACTCTGGGAGATGAAAATTCCCGCAAAGGAGCCATTGTGAGGCTGGCTCTCTGCCAGATGAACCCCACGGTGGGCGACATCGCCGCCAACGCGGCGCGCATCCGTGAGGGCATCGATCAAGCTCGCGAGGCCGGGGCCGATCTCATGCTGTTCGGAGAGCTTGCTCTGACCGGCTACCCCCCCGAGGATCTGCTGCTGCGCGAGCACTTCCTCGCGGATACGCGAGCGGCGCTTACAGAGCTGGCGTCCGATACACACGGCGTGGTCGCGATCGTCGGCTTCCCGGAGCACGCCGAACACGTCTACAACGCCGCGGCCGTGCTCGCCGACGGGGCCGTCCAGGCGATCTACCGCAAGGTCCACCTGCCCAACTACGGCGTGTTCGATGAGCGACGCTACTTTCAGCCAGGGAGCTCGGGCGCAACGATCGAGGTGGGCGGGCATCTGGTTGGGTTGACCGTCTGTGAGGACATCTGGCTGCCCGGTCCTCCGGCTTCGCAGGAGGCCGCCGACGGCGCGAGGCTGATCGTGAATATCTCCGCCTCCCCCTACCACGCCGGCAAGGGCGCCGAGCGAGAGCGCATGTTTGCCGACCGCGCCCGCGAAGACGGGGTTCCGATCGCGTTCTGCGGGCTCGTCGGCGGCCAGGACGAGCTGCTCTTTGACGGCCACTCCTTCGTCGTCGACCAAACCGGCGCGACGCTCGCTCGCGCGGCGCAGTTCGAGGAGGATCTGCTGCTGTGCGATCTCGATCTCGATGCTCCCACTGGGACTGGGCGACGGGCAATACTCAATCCGCGCCTGACCGAGCCGATCGTGCCCGAGGAGGCCGAGATCTACGCGGCGCTACAGCTCGGACTGCGCGACTACGTCGAGAAGAACGGCTTCTCCCACGTCGTCCTCGGCCTCTCCGGAGGGATCGATTCGGCACTCGTCGCCTGCCTGGCCGCCGATGCGCTCGGCGCCGAGCGCGCGAGCGCCGCGATCATGCCTTCCCCCTACTCCTCCTCGGCCACCCAGAACGACGCGCGCGCCCTGGCCGCCACGCTCGGCATGCACGTGCACGAGCTGGAGATCGAGCCTGTGATGGACGCCTACACGCAGGCGCTCCACACCGAGCTCGCCGGTCACGAGGCTGACCTAACCGAGGAGAACCTGCAGGCGCGGATCCGCGGCAACCTGCTGATGGCGCTCTCCAACAAGTTTGGCTGGCTCGTGCTCACGACCGGCAACAAGTCGGAGATGTCGGTCGGCTACACGACCCTCTACGGGGACCTCGCCGGTGGTCTCGCCGTGATCAAGGACGTGCCGAAGACGCTCGTCTATCGCCTGTGTGAGTGGCGCAACTCCCCAGCGGGAGCAGCAGTCGGAGGGGCACAGCAGGCGGCGCACGCGCAGACTCCGAGCCCGATGGCGCGCGTGCAGGCCCCGATCCCACCATCGATCCTCGCGCGAGCACCCTCAGCCGAGCTGCGCCACGACCAGCGCGACGAGGACTCGCTGCCCCCCTACGAGCTGCTCGACCGTATCCTCTACGGCTACATCGAGCTCAACCAAGGCCGTGAGCAGCTGATCGCCGAGGGTCTGCCCGAGCGGGAGGTCGACCACACGATCCGGCTCGTCGATCTCGCCGAGTACAAGCGCCGTCAGGCGCCGCCGGGTATCAAGGTCACCACGCGCGCCTTCGGCCGTGACCGCCGCATGCCGATCACAAATCGCTACCGAGGCTGATCATGAGGGGATTTCGCTACTCGCCTCGCCTGCTCGCTGCGCTGTTGACACTAGGCCTCTGCACGCTCACCGTCACGGCCTGCGGCAACACCCTCCAGGATCAGCCGATCTCACACACGGCCCTCGAGAGCCTGCTCCTGGCTCGCTACCCCGTCTATTGGCTCGGCGGCTCCTTCCAGCACATGGCGATCACCGAAGCCACCGAGGATCCCAGTGGCGCGTTCACCGTCCAGTACGGAGACTGCGCCGAAGGCGGCCAGAACACCTGTGTCCCGCGCCTGCGGGTGATCACCTCCCCCGACAACAGCTTCATCCCGTTTGGCTCCCGTCCACACCGCGCGATTCGCATCCGCGGCGTCACCGGCGTGGCGGCGCAGGGAGGCGACACGATCGAGCTTCCCACGGCCGGTGTGGTGGTGGGCATCTACGCCGACAGCCCAAAACTCGCTCGCACCGCCGCCGAGACGACCGTACCGATCAACGACATCGGCGCCCCGGCCACCTCGCTGCCGGCGCCGCTTCCAGACACAGGCTTTGCCGAGCAACCCCTACCCGACCAGACGCCAGCCCCCTTGCGCGCGCCGAACTAACCGACAATCGTCTTCGACCCGAGCATGCGTGCCTTCCATCGGCCGGAAGGCCCGGCGGCTGCGTTTATCTCCCAACTCAGGCCGCCGGCGCGGGACGCACGGCGATCGTCATCCGCGTCACCGCGCACAGGTGACCGGCGTCGTCGCTGAAGCGCACGTCCCAAACCCACGTGGTGCGGCCTCGATGCAATCGCGTCGCGTGGGCATGCACAGCACCCTCGGTGACTGGGCGCAGGAAGCTCGTGCTGTTCGACAGGCCCATCGCTGCCTCACCGTGCTCGAGCACCCCCGCCGCTGTGGCGAGCGAGGCCAGCGACTCGGCGATCGAGGCATAGACGCCTCCATGGAGCAGGCCCATCGGCTGCTTGAGCTCGTCGCGCAACTGCACACGGGCGCGAACCTCGCCGTCGGAGAAGTCCACCAGCTCCAAGCCATACAGACGGTCAAACCCGACCATGAACTCGTTGAGCTGCTCTGCACTCGGCGTGGCCATCCCGGCGCCACGATAGCCTACGAACCCTTCGCATATGAGCCGACTAGACGACCTCCCACCCGATCAGCGCGCGGTACTGCTGCTGCTGGTGCGCCAGGGCAAGAGCCACGCCGAGATCGCGGACATGCTTGGCATTCCCCAGCACACCGTTCGCGACCGTGCCCGCGCGGCGCTCGACGCCCTCGCGGAGGACCCGAGCGAGCTGCCCAGCGCAGCCCGCGCACCGGCGCCGCACAGCGGCGAGCAAGCTCGAGCATCCGGCGCCGTCCGACCCTCGCGACCGCCCGCGTCGTCCCCGCCCGCACCGACAGGACTCACCCGGGGGGCGCGGGACACCAACTTCTCCAGCTCGCTGCCCAGCTCCAGACGCGGTGGCGCGCTGCTGCTCGCGGCGCTCGTCGTGATCGTCGTGGTCGCTGTGATCCTGATCACGAGCGGCGGCAGCTCCCACAAAGCATCGAGCACCAAAACCGAATCCACCGCCGGCACCACGACCAGTACTCCGAGCACCACGGCGACCTCGAGCACCTCCACGAAGGCGACCAAGCCGACCGTCGATAAGCAGATCGCACTAACCTCGCCGGAACCCAACAGCAAGACGGTCGGCTTGGTCGAGATCCTCTCCGAAGGCTCCAAGCGCGCCTTCTACCTCGCGGCCGAACACCTGCCGCCATCGACCGGCTTCTTCTACGCCGTGTGGCTCTACAACTCCCCGACAAGCTCCGCGCCGCTGGGCAAGATCCCCCCTGTCAGCTCCAAGGGCCAGGCGCAGGGCGGCGCGCTGCTACCAGCCAATGCCGGCGACTATCACGAGATCCTGCTGACGCGCGAGACCAACAGCCAGGCAACCAAGCCCGGGCCGGTCGTCCTTAGCGGCGCGTTCAGCCTCGGTCATTGATCCTCGATCTGGACGCCCTTCCAGAAAGCGAAGTAATCCTTGATCTGCGCGGCCGCATCCTTGGGATGCGGGTAATACCACGCCGCATCCGGGTTGGACTGCCCGTCGACCTCGATTGTTCTGTAGCTGGCCTCCCCCTTCCACGGACATGTCGTGTGGGTGTTACTGTCGAGGAAGTACTCCGCGTGAACGCTCTCGGGAGGGAAGTAGTGGTTGCCCTCGACCACCACCGTCGCCTCACTCTCCGCGAGTGTTCCTCCGTTCCAGACCGCCTTCATGATCGGCTCCTTTCGCTTGGGACGCGTCTCCGATGGTATCCGGCCGCTCGTGGTGTCCTCGCCGGCTGTGCTTTTTCGCCGTCATCCCTTGCGAGCGCCCTCAGACCTCCAGATACCGCAGCACGACCCGCCCGAGCATCAGTACGTCGCCGTCCTTCAGATCCGCCTGCGTGACGCGGCGGCCGTTGACGAACGTGCCGTTGGAGCTGCGATCGTCGAGTATCCGGGAGCCGGAGCTGCGATATAGGAGGATCGCGTGACGCCTGGAGACGGAGTCCTCATCCAGGCGCAGGTCGGCGGCGAGGCCTCGACCGATGTGCGTTACGCCACGCCCCAGTCCTATCAGCAGCCGCTCGTCAGGTCCCTGGACCTCAATGTAGCGGCCCGTCTCGCTGGGTCGGAACGGCATCTGAAGCGGGGCCGCAGTTGCCTGGCGGCGCACGCGCTCGTCAAGGCACGCGATCCCATCGAAGAACTCGGTCATGCCGTCTGCAACGGTGGGGCGAGTGAGTGTTTGAGTAGCCATACCGGTAGCTAATCTCAGGGTACTCAGGCGAACGTCAATAGAGGTGAAGAAATCTCGAAACGTTCAGCCCCCGTCGCCCGTTCCAAGCGCTGAATGGATCGCTTCAGCGCGGACCTTCTCCGACCGTGAATGAGATCGCTACTCTGAAGGCATGTGCGCGGGTTGTGCAATGGCAGCGGCGTCGTGCGCGACGGGCTTCAGGTCGTGGCTGCAGGCCCACAACGTCGACTGGCTGACGCCGCGCCGGCTACGCGGCCTGACGGTCGCTGCGATGTGCGCCGCGGGGCTCGTCTCGACGATCGGCGTCAGCGGCTCGACGCCGGCAACGGCGACGGCGACGAGTCAGCCTCCGGCGACCGCCGGAAGAATTGTCAGCTCAGCGCCGTCCGGCACGGGCGTGGCAAGCCCATCCAAGAAGCGAATGTCCTCACCCGCCAGGTAGACGTTCACGAAGCGCCGCAGCGAGCCATCCTCATTGGAGATCCGCTCGCGCAGCTCGCCATAACGCTCATACAGGCCGTTCAAAGCCTCGGCCACGGTCTCACCGGAGACCTCTGTCTCGGCGGTGCCCTCGGCGGCGGCGCGCAGCTGCGTCGGGATCTTCACGAGTACCGTCATCAGACCGTCACGGCCTCGGGCACGGTGTTCTCGAACGCCTCCACGCTGGCGCCGATCTTGTAGGTCTCGAACGAGTCGCGCACCGCGTCGAGCGTCTTCAGGCCGTCGCCGGTGATCACCAGCACGACGCGCTCGTCGGGATCGATGTCCCCGCGGGCGGCGAGCTTGCTCAGAACGGCCGTCGTGACACCCCCGGCCGTCTCGGTGAAGACGCCCGTCGTTTCGGCCAGCAGTTTGATTCCCGCCCGAATCTCCTCGTCTGAGACTGCATCCACCGAGCCGCCCGTGCGGCGCGCCAGGTCGAGCGCGTAGGGTCCATCAGCGGGGTTGCCGATCGCCAGCGACTTGGCGATCGTGTCCGGCTTGACCGGACGGCAGACGTCATGGCCGTCGGCATACGCGCTGGCCACGGGCGAGCAGCCCTCGGCCTGGGCGCCGTTCATGCGGGGAAAAGACTCCCCCTCAATCAGCCCGAGCTCGCTCCATTCCTGAAAGCCGGCGGCGATTTTCGTGAACAGCGAGCCCGAGGCGACGGGCACCACGCAGCGGTCGGGGAGCTCCCAGCCGAGCTGCTCGGCGATCTCGAACGCCAGCGTCTTCGAGCCCTCGGCGTAATAAGGGCGCAGGTTGATGTTCACGAACGCCCAGTCGCGCTCGGCGCACAGCTCCGTGCAGAGGCGGTTGACGTCGTCGTAGCTGCCATCCACGCTAACGAGCTTCGTTCCGTAGATGCCTGTGGCGAGGATCTTCTGCTCCTCGAGGTTCGCGGGGATGAACACGTAGGAGTCCATGCCCAGCGCCGCGCCGTGGGCGGCCACCGAGTTGGCGAGGTTGCCGGTCGAGGCGCATGCGATCGTCTCGAAGCCCAGCTCGCGAGCACGCGTTACGGCGACTGATACCACCCGGTCCTTGAACGAGTGGGTCGGGTTGGCAGCGTCGTTCTTGACCCACACCTCGCGCAGGCCCAGCCGCTCAGCGAGCCTGTCGGCACGAATCAGCGGCGTGCACCCCGCCGGCAGACCCACGCGCGAGGCCAGCCGGCCGGATGGGCCCGGGGGGCCACCGGCGAGCGGCAGAAAGTCGGCGTAGCGCCAGATGTTCTGCGGACCGCCCTGGATGCGACGGCGCAGCTCACCGACATCGAGGCTCGAGCCGCTGTGGTCATAGGCGACCTCCAGCGGTCCAAAGCACTGCTCGCAGACGTACAGCGCCTCCAGCGGATACTGGGCCTTGCACTCCTTGCACTGCAGATGACTGACAGCCATTGGGGCTCCTTCGCTCTAGTCTTTGCCGTGTCACGTGTGGCAAAGAGCGCGAAGCCCGCCACACATCGCCTGGAATTGGCACCTTCCCGCCTGTGACTTTGACGGTGGTTGCCGGGGTTTCGTAGGGCCAGGCCCTCCACCCCTCTGGATGTGTCCAGCAGAAGTATAGCGGGCAGGCAGACAAACGCAAGACGAGCACGGAGAGTGTTGGTAACGCTCCCGGCGGGGTGGTGTAGGGCCTTGCGATGAGCTCAACCGTGCACGAGCAAGAGCGGCTGACCGCGCCGCGGGACTTCGAGCCTCTGCAGGCGGCTACGAAGCGCCGCATGCTGATTATTGTCAACCCCTATGCCACGACGGTCTCTGACCGTCTGCGCCATCTCGTGGTGTACGCGCTGCAGGGTCGCTTCGAGGTCGATGCCGTGGACACCGAGGCCCAGGGCCACGCCACCGAGCTGTGCCGAGAGGCCGCGCACGAGGGCTATGACGTGGTCGTCGCCTTTGGCGGCGACGGAACCGTCAACGAAGCGGCCAATGGTTTGATCGGAGCGCTCGAGGGGCGGGCGGGCGCCAGCCCCACCCCGCTCACCTGCCTGCCCGGCGGCTCGGCGAACGTGTTCGCCAAGATGCTCGGGATCCCCGGCGAGTTGGTCGACGCGACGGAGCACCTGCTCGCGATGGCCGACGACTGGCGTCCGCGGCAGGTCGACCTGGGCGTCGTCAACGGCCGCTGCTTCACCTTTGCCTCGGGCCTCGGCGTCGACGCGAGCGTGGTGGCGCGGGTCGACTCCAACCCGCGCCTGAAGGCACGCCTGGGCGCCTACTACTTCACGTGGGCGGCCCTCACCACGTTCGCCCGTCGCTACCTCGTGCACCCGCCGCGGATGGTCGCGCACGCCGACGGGAAGACGCTCGAGGGCGTCACCACGATCGTGCAGAACGGTTCGCCCTTCACCTACTTCCAGAACCGCCCAATCGAGGTCGCCGAGGGCGCGGCGCTCGACTCGGGCGCGCTCGCGGGGTGCGTCCTGCACCGCGCGAGACCTTTCGATATGCCCTCGATCGCGTGGCGCGCCTTCTCGCGCCACGCTCGGATCGCGCGCCACCGACACGTCTCGAGCTTTCCCGCACTGACCGAGCTGACGGTCCAGAGCGCCGACGGGCGTCCGCTGCCGCTGCAGGTCGACGGCGACTACATCGGCGAGGTCGATGAGGCGCGCTACTCGATCCTCCCGCGCGCACTGCACATCGTCAGCTGAAGCAGACACTATCGGCAAGTGCGCATGCTGCCTCGCGCTCAGGGCCTTGCGGCAGACGCGATGGTGTCGCCTTGCTCGCGGCTTTGGCGCGTGCGCCTCGCTCAGTGGCGGATGCCCGGTGTGGCGGCCTGGGCTACGCGGCGTCCCAGCTCGGACACCTGCTCGTCAGAGAGGTGTTCGATGGCGAGACCCGCCTGCTCGAGCTCGCGACGGACATTCACGGTGGCCAAGACGGTGTCGACCGCCGTCCCCAACTTCGTTAGCGCGCGGCTGACGAGCGGGTCATCGAGCGAGGTTGTCCCGTCCTGGGCGGGCTTCAGCAGCCACGTCCGGAGTGCCTCTGCCTCACTCAGGGGGAGCTCGAGAGTCAACGCGGAATCGTGGTCGACCTCGCCGACTCCTTCACTGGTTTTCTGCTCGACTACTCCGTTGGTGCTCTGGTCGGTGGCGCTCATAGTAGACAGCCTCGTTAGGGGAATGGCTCCCAAACGCCGGGACGGGCGGGAGCCGGGCGATCCCTGTATCGACAGCGGCAAAGCCATGCTTGAGAGCTGGAGATTTTTGGTCTTGTCAGAAAGTGGCGGTGCCTCTCATCGGAATGACTGCACGCCACGCGTCGGCTTCGCTGCGCGGGCACGGCCTGCTGCAGCCGGCGCCCGCCCTCGGACGCCCGGTCTACCCCACGCCGGGCGTGACGCGGTAGGCGTCGAACACCGACTCGGTGTTGCGCAGACGCGTGACCGCGCCCTTCAAAGTGTGCGTGTCGGCGACCTCGACGACGAAGCGGTTCTTGACCATCGGCGGCGTGGACAGGCAGCGCGCTTCGAGAATGTTCGCGCCGGACTCGGAGAACACGCGCGAGAGGTCCTCGAGCAGACGGTGGCGATCCCATGCGTCGATCTGAATTTCGACGACGAAGGCGGTGCTCTGGTCGCCCTCCCAGGAGACGCTCGTGAAGCGCTCGGGGTCCTTGCGCAGGAGCACCGAGTTGGGACAGTCCGCTCGATGGATCGTGATGCCACGGCCGAGCGAGATGTAGCCGACGATCTCATCGCCCGGCACGGGACGGCAGCACTTGGCTAAGCGCAGCATCACGTCCTCGACGCCGTCCACCCGGATCCCGTACTGGCCGGAGGACTTCGTCGGGCGCCGCCGCGCGCGCCCCACCCTCAACAGGTCGGCCGAGCTCGCCTCGCCGTCGGCGGCCTCGCCCTGCTTCAACCGCTGCATCACCTTGTTCACGACGACCTTCGGCGAGACCTTGGCGGCCCCCAGCGCGATGTAGAAGTCGTCGGCCTTGCGGTAGCCCATCTCTCTGATCACGTCCGCCAATAGCGCCGAGCCGGTGATCTTCTGCGCGGGCAGGCCCTGCTTGCGCAGGTGCTCCTGCAAGAGGTCACGCCCCGTGTGCTCGGTGTCCTGGCGGGACTCAGCCTTGAACCAGGCCTTGATCTTGTTGCGCGCGCGCGTGGTCTTGACCGTCGCCAGCCAGTCGCGCGAGGGGCCGCGCTCGCGCTTGGCGGTGAGGATCTCGACGATGTCCCCGGAGTGCAGCTCGCAATGCAGCGGCACGATCTTCCCGTTGATCCGTGCGCCCACGCAGCGGTGGCCGATCTCCGTGTGCACCTCGTAGGCGAAGTCCAGCGGCGTGGCGCCGGCCGCGAGCGACTTGACCTCGCCCTTGGGGGTGAACACGTAGACCTCGTCCTCGAACAGGTCGGTGCGCAGCGTCTCCATGAACTCCTGCGGGTCGAGCAGGTCCTTCTGCCAGTCGAGCATCGAGCGCAGCCACTGCAGCTTTGCGTCCTCTCCGGAGCCACCTGGCAACGTGCCTCGCTCGCCCGGATCCTGGCCGGGGCTCGTCTTGTACATCCAGTGCGCGGCCACACCGAACTCGGCCATTTCGTGCATCTCTTGGGTGCGCAGCTGGATCTCCAGGGGCCGGCCCTCGGGCCCGATGATCGTCGTGTGCAGCGACTGGTACATGTTGAACTTGGGCATCGCGATGAAGTCCTTGAAGCGGCCGGGCAGCGGCTTCCACAGCGAGTGGATTACACCGACGGTCCCGTAGCAGTCCTTCACCGAGTCGACGATCACGCGCATCGCGGTCAGGTCGTAGATCTCGTTGAACTCGCGTCCCTTCTTGGTCATCTTCGAGTAGATCGAGTAGAAGTGCTTGGCGCGGCCCGCGATCCGCGCCTCTATTCCCAACGCCTGAAGCTCGCGCGCCAGGTACTCGCCGGCCTCAGCGACGTAGCGCTCGCGCTCGTCGCGCTGCTGGGCGACGAGGCCCTTGATCTCTTGGTACTTGCGGGGGTGCAGGGTTGCGAAGGCGAGGTCCTCGAGCTCCCACTTGATCGCGTGGATCCCCAACCGGTGAGCGAGTGGCGCGTAGATGTCGAGCGTCTCGCGCGCCTTCTCGATCTGCTTCTGCTTGGGCATTGCATCGATCGTGCGCATGTTGTGCAAGCGGTCGGCGAGCTTGATCAGGATCACCCGCACGTCGGTGGCCATCGCGACCATCATCTTGCGGTAGTTCTCCGCCTGCGCTTGGTCCCGCGACTGGAAGACGATCCCCGTCAGCTTCGTCACGCCGTCGACGATCTGTGCGATCTCCTCGCCGAAGCGCTCGCGCACCTCCTCAATCGAGGCCGAAGTGTCCTCCACCGTGTCGTGTAGGAGCGCCGCGCACAGCGTCTCGGTGTCCAGGCGCATCCCCGCGCAGATGCGCGCCACGCCGACTGGATGCACGATGAAGTCCTCGCCGGACTTGCGCCGCTGATCGGCGTGGTGCTCGCAGGCGAACACAAATGCGTCGTGCACGCGGTCGCGGTCGATTTCAACCGCCGAGTCCTCGGCGTGCTCGGAGACGATCGCAAACAGGTCGCCGAGCAGCCGCCGCTCGAACTCGTTCAGATCCAGACGCTCTACGAGCGCTGGAGCCGGGGTACTCACGGGCGGATCGGGACGCTCGACCCTACCCGGAGCAACGACGCCCTCGAGCGCGGCGGGACGCTCGTCGAGTGCGGCGACAGGCGGACTGGTGGATGAATCCTTTGCGATCGCCATGTACTAAGGGTAGGGGACGGACCGCCCGGATTGAAGCGGTGCAGGCACTGCGGGCGGATCCCACGGTGCCCGAGCGCGGTACTCAGGAGACGGCAAAGAGCGTGAGCTCCTCCCGCGAGTGCTCCTGTGCCTGCGAAACGGGCGTCTTGGCGGGACGCAGATCCCGCACCGCCAACGGCTCGATCGCACGCTCCTGAGCCTCGGAGCTCTGCTCGGCGGCCCGCACCTGGCGTAGCAGCAGCCGGGGCTCGGTGACGCCGTTCCACTCGTTGATCTCCAGCGTGAAGGTCGCTTCGGCCGGCTCCCCTTCGGCGACCGGCAGGCGCGCACCGGTTCCAAAGGCAACGCCGCGCGAGCGGGCGCCCCCAGACTCGACGGTGAAGCGCAGATGCTTGCCTTCCCCCATCGGGCGTAGGTCACGGAACGTGGCGTCGGCAAGCAGTAGCGACACGCCCGGGTTGCCGCGCCCGAACGGCGCCAGCGAGAGCAGCTCCTCCGCGAGCTCCATCCCCAGCTGATCGCAGCCCACGAGGGCGTCGACCCGCTCCAGGGGGGCCGTGTCCACGAGCGAGAGCACATCCTCGGTGTGCGCGCAGAACGCCTCGGCGAACTCCTCTACTGCTCCGCGCTCGATCTCCAGGCCGGCCGCGGCGCGATGGCCGCCGAAGCGGCGCAGGTGCCCGCCACAGGCGGTGAGACCGCCGAGCAGGTCGAACGCGTCGATGCTCCGCCCCGACCCCTTGCCAATGTCACCGCTGAGGGCGATCAGCACGACCGGGCGCCGGTGGCGCTCGGCCAGGCGCGAGGCGACGATCCCGATCACGCCTGCGTGCCAGTCCTCGCCCGCGAGCACATAGGCTGCCCGCGGGTGGGTGGGGTCCAATGACGCAATCTGGGCCTCGGCCTCGTAACGGATGCGTAACTCCACCTGCCGGCGCTCGTGGTTGGCGCGACTCAGCTCCTCCGCGACCTGCGCCGCGCGCGGCTCCTCCTCGGTCAGGATCAGCTCCAGAGCGGCGTCGGCACGGTAAAGGCGCCCGGCGGCGTTCAGGCGGGGCGCCAGCGCGAAGGCGACCGAGCGCTCGTTCAGCTTTGCGGGATCGACCCGGGCGACCGCCATCAAGGCGCGTAACCCGGGCTTGGCGGTGCCCGCGAGCGCGCGCAGGCCCCGCCGCACGAGCGTGCGGTTCTCACCGACGAGCCTGACGACGTCGGCGATCGTCGCCAAAGCCACGAGGTCGAGGTCCTCCTCCAGGGCGCGCCCATCCGAGGCATCACTCGCACTCGCATCTGCGCAGCCCGCCGCGGCGGCGTGCTCGAGCGCCACGGCAAGCTTGAAGGCGACCGCCGTGGCACAGAGATCGAGGCACGGGTAGGAGCAGACCGCCGGATGCACGATCGGCGCTTCGGGCAGCACACCGTCGGCGCGGGGTGCGTGATGATCGGTGACAACGACCTCCATCCCGAGCTCGAGCGCCCGAGCGACCTCATCGACGGCGGTGATCGCGCAGTCCACGGTTACGAGCAGGCGCGTGCCCCGCGCGGCGAGTCGCTGGACCGTCTGCAGGTTCAGGCCGTAGCCATCGGTGACACGGTCGGGCAGGTACCAGTCGACGTTCGCCCCGAGGCGGCGCAGCGAGCGTACGAGCACGGCCGTGGAGCAGATTCCGTCGACGTCGTAGTCCCCGTGGATCGTGATCCGCTCGCCGCTACAGACGTGCCGCAGAATCGGCTCGATCGCCCGCTCGATGCCGGCGAACGCAGCTGGCGGATGCTCCTCGTCGGCTGCGAGAAACGCGCGTGCCCTCACCGGCTCGGCCAGCCCGCGCCGCACCAGGATCTGCGCGAGCGGCCCGCTGACCCGGAGCTCCCGCTCCAGCAGCTCGACATCGCCCGGCGGGCAATCTGCAATCTCAAAGCGAGGCTTCTCCACACAGCGAGGTTACGGCCCGCTTGGGACGGAACTTTGCCCTGGGCTCGCTCTTCTCAGCTTCTCAGCCGCGCCGTTCGCGGCGGATGCCCTCGAGGTACACGAGGGCTATACCGATCAGCGCGCCCGGGACCGCGTACAGCACGACCTTGATGTCCGTCGCCTTCTGCCCCGGGATCTCCAGGGCCGAGACTTTCACGCCGTAGATCAGCAGGCCGATCACGACCGCGCCGATGAGCGAACCCACGAACGCGCCGACGATCCCGCCCCAGAAGCGATCGGGCAGGAAGATCGTGAAGTGCCAGATCGCCAGTCCCATCATCACCCAGCCGAGCATCCCCATCAGCGCGACCTCCCGTGCCGTTTATTGCGCGGTCGTTTGGTGCGCTCGCGGCGTTTCGGCGCTTCCTTCAACACCAGGTCCTCCGGGGTCAGATCCGCCGCCGGATCGCGCGCCTGCTCAGGGGCGCTCTCCTCGGCCTCGGGCTGCTCCTGCTCGGCGTTGCGCTGAGCGACCGCGGCGCGGCCCTGCTGTTTCTGCTTCTTCGGCTCGGCGTCGACATCCAGGTCGCGTACCAATTCCTGGAACTCGTCCCTGGAGATCTGCTCGCCCGGCTCCTGCGGGCTGGTGATGCTGCCACGCCGCGTGCGCCTGCGATCCTGCGCCGGCTCCACGTCGACGGGCTCCCCCCCGAGCGCCGTCGCGTACGCCGGCACGGCGCCGAGTTCGCCCACGATCCGCGCCCGGCGGGAACGGTAGGACCCCTCGCGTTCCTTCCATTCGGTTAGCACCGGCGAGGCGATGAAGATCGACGAGTACGCGCCCGAGGCAATCCCGATCATCAGCGCGAAGGCGAAGTTCTTCAGCGTTTCCCCGCCGAACAGCAGCAGCGCGATCACCGGCAAGAGCGTGCAGAAGCTCGTCGCCAGCGATCTGGTGAGCACCTCGGACATCGAGCGGTTGACGATCTGCGAGAATGCCGCGCGCGGCATCCGCGGCACATTCTCGCGCACACGATCGAACACGATGATCGTGTCGTACAGCGAATACCCGAGGATGGTTAACAACGCCGCGACCGTCGCCGTCGTCACTTCGCGGCCGGTCAGCGCATAGACGCCTGCCGTGATCAGCAGATCGTGCATCAACGCGATCAGCACCGGGACCGCGTACTTCCACTCGAAGCGCAGCGCGATGTACGCGGAGATCACGAGCAGTGAGGCGATGATCGCGATCACCGCGCTGTTGGCGACCGTTTTGCCGAACGTCGGCCCAATCGAGGTCGAGGACCAGTGGGGCGTACCGGATTCGCTCGAGCCGTTGCCGAACTTCGCGTCGAAGGCTGCCCTGATCTTCGCGACCTTTTCCGGCTGTAGCGTCTCGGTCGAGATCTGAAAGCCCGTGCCGGCGACGCTCTTGCTCTTGAACTGTTGGACCTCCGCGTTGCCGTAGCCGGCGGCCGTCATCACGGCGGCCACCTGCTTCTCGCTGACGGGCTTGACGATCGCCGTCTGGATCCGCGTACCGGACTTGAAGTCGATCCCGAAGTTGATCCCCTTCCCGCCGATCGCCAGCGCCCCGATCAAGAGGATCGTGCCCGACAGCGAAAAGAACCACTTCGAGGCACCCATGAAGTCGAACGTCCAGCCTTTCCCGCGCCGCGCCGCGCCGAGCGCGGCCGGGTGGGAGACCAGCGGCGAGCGGCTCATCGCGCCGAGCGCCGCCTGCGTGGCGAGCACCGCGGTGAACAGCGTCAGCAGCGTGCCGATGCCGAGCGTGAACGCGAACCCCTTGACTTCGGCGGTCGCGAGCGCGAACAGGATGAACGCGGTCATGAACGTGACCACGTTCGCGTCGACGATCGCCGCGAACCCGCGCCGGTAGCCCGTGGCGATGCCGGAGACAATCGATCTGCCGCCGCGGATCTCCTCCTTCACGCGCTCGAAGATCACGATGTTCGCGTCGGCGGCGATCCCGATCGTGAGGATCAGCCCGGCGATCCCGGGCAGGGTCAGCGTGATTGGGATCAGCTTGATCAGCGCGAAGTAGTAGATCCCGTAGATCACGAGCCCGCCGATCGCGATCGCACCGAGCACGCGGTAGAACGTCAACAGGAACAGACACACGACGGCGAGGCCGAGGAGACCCGCCAACAGGCCCTGGCTGAGCGCCTGTTTGCCGAGCGTCGCCGACACCTGCGACTGGGAGATCAGGTTCAGCTTGATCGGCAGCGCCCCGGACTGCAGCTCGTCCGCGAGGTTTTCCGCAGTGCTCAGCGTAAAGCCGCCGGAGATCTCAGAGCCCTGGGAGCTGTCGATCCCTTCGGGGTACTTCGTGTAGTCGATCGACGGCGCCGTGATCACCTGGCCGTCGAGCACGATCGCGAAGTGCTGCTGCGCCGCTTCCTTGCTCACGCCCGGTAGCTGTGCTTCCTGACCGCGCTCGGCGATTTCCTTGGTGACCTGCTGAAACACGCTCTTCCCATGTGAGGTGAAGCCGAAGTTCACGTCCGGCTCGCCCGATTCGCTTTCCGAGCTCTCCTGCGGGTTGGTGATGTCCTTGCCTTCCAGCACCGGGTCGTCGTTGAGCACGTACCAGCTGTTCGGCGAGGCCTGCGTGACCTTCCCGGCGGCGCTTTCCACCGGGCGCGCCTGGACGAGCACGGTGCCGGGGTTCACGCGCACCGCCTTTGTCTCTGCGCCCGCCGGCGCCTTGAAGCCTTCGGAGTAGAGGTTCGCTTTGGTTTCCTCGGGTCCGCGCAGGACCTTTTCGTGCTTGGTGTCGAGCAGGTACCAGGTCCCGTAGATGCAGCCTTCCTTCTGTTCCGGCGTGCAGCCCGGGCTCAGGGTCGTGTCGTTCTTGCGAATGATCGCCGGCCGTTTGGCGGCGCGCAGCACCGCCTGGTACTCGAGCAGTCCGGACTCCGAGGAGGCCGCCTGCTCCCCGCCGGTGACGGTGGATTCGCTCGGCGCCGGCTTGCCATCGGGGCCGATCACATTCGGCTCCCAGGCGTAGAAGTACAGCAGCGCGGTCTTGCCCACCTGCGCTTCCGCGCGTCCCGCGTTGCTCACGTTCGGCAGCGCCACGACGATTTCGTCCTTGCCCGAGATCTGAATTTCCGGCTCGGAGACGCCCAGCACATCGACACGCTTGCGCATGATGTCGATCGCCCGGTTCAGCGATTCGGAGTTGACCTTCGACTGCGCGGTCGGACGGGCTTGATAGGTAAGCTCGACGCCGCCCTTCAGGTCCAGGCCGAGACGCGTTTTCTTCGCCTTCACGACGCCGGGAATGCCGACGATCACGAGTAGCGAGAGGATCACCAGCCCGAGGACGACCAGCAGTACGAAGGTGTTGCGGCGGCGGTCGGTCATGGGTCTCTTCAGAGACTACTTGTCGGGCGTCAGCACGAGCAACAGCCCGCCGTCATCGTCATAGGCCGGAAACATGTCCGCCTTCGCGCTCGCGGCCACGTCGCGTTCGCCTGAGACCTCGACCGGCTTGCCCAGCGCCCTGACCCCCCACTCGAGCACTGTTGCAACCGGATCCTCGCCGCCCGAGAAGCTCAGCCCGAGCACCTGCTCCACGCGCTGGCCGATCACCTCCTCCTCCTCCAGGCCCGTGAAGGCGAACGAGTTCTTCCCGCAGCCGACCACCCGGCCCTGACCGTCGCACACGAAGAACGCCGCGTCCGGCGCCGGGTAGTAGTCGTCTAGAAGTTCGAACAGGAACGCGAACCCGCACTTCGTGCAGCCTTTGCGCTGGCGCGTGAAGCCGAGGTTGCGATCGAGCTCGGAGGTGCGGTGACCGCAGTTTGGGCAGATGAAGGGGTGGGCCATTGATCGACAGAGTAGGGAAGCGGGAGCTAGAACAGCGCCGGGTCGACCGCGGTGGCCGGTGGATCGAGGCGCAGATGCGCAAAAGCCGCCGGCGTCGCCGCGCGGCCTCGCGGGGTGCGCTTGATCAGGCCCTGCATCAGCAGGTAGGGCTCGTAGACGTCCTCAATCGTATCCTGCTCCTCCCCCACGGCCACTGCCAGCGTCGAGAGCCCCACCGGACCGCCATCGAACTTCACGCAGATCGCTCTGAGTATCTCCCGGTCCAGCCGGTCCAGCCCACGCTCGTCGACCTCCAGCAGCTCCAGCGCCGCCTCCGCCGCCGCGGCTGTAACGACCCCCTCCATCCTGACCTCCGCGAAGTCGCGCACACGCTTCAGCAGCCGGTTCGCCACGCGCGGCGTCCCGCGGCTGCGCGCCGCGATCGCGATCGCGCCGTCGTCCTCCAGGCCGATCTCGAGGATCCCCGCCGAGCGTGAGACGATGCTCGCGAGCTCGTCCACGGCGTAGGGCTCCAACCGCGCCTGGATGCCGAAGCGGTCGCGCAACGGCGTCGTCAAGAGGCCCGTACGCGTGGTGGCGCCAACAAGCGTGAATGGCGGCAGCTCCAGCGTCACCACGCGCGCGCCCGCGCCCTGCCCGACAGTGATCGGCAGCCTGTGATCCTCCATCGCCGGGTAGAACGTCTCCTCCAGCGTGCGTGACAGGCGGTGAATCTCATCCACGAAGAACACGCTCCGCGGCTCCAGGGCCGTCAGGAACGCCGCGATGTCGCCCTTGCGCTCGAGCGCCGGGCCGGCGGTCTGCACGAACGGCACTTCCAGCTCCGCCGCGACGATCTGCGCAAGCGAGGTCTTGCCGAGGCCCGGTGGCCCCGCCAGCAGCAGGTGGTCGAGCGCCTCCCCCCGCGCGCTCGCCGCCTCGATCGCAACGCCGAGCTGCTCCAGCAGCGATTTTTGCCCGACGAAGTCCTGCAGGCGTCGCGGGCGCAGCGAACGGTCGAGCTCGTCCTCCTCGACCAGGTAAGGCGTTTGGATGCGGGCGGTCTCGGCGGTCATTGTGCGCGCGCCGTCCGTAGTGCTTGCGCCAGTAGTTCCTCGGCGCTGTCTCCCTCCGCGCCCCGCAACAGCTCCTCCGCCTCGCCGGGCGCGTACCCCAGCTCGATCAGCCCGTCGCGGGCCAGCGCCATTGGCCCATCGCCCCTGCGCGCGAGGATCGGACCGCTCGGGACGGCGTCGCCGACCTTCTCGCGCAGCTCGACGATGATCCGCTCCGCCGTGCGCTTGCCGATCCCCGGCACCGCCTGAAAGCGGGCCGCGTCCTGCCCCGCGATCGCCGCCTGTAGCTCGCGCGGTGTCCCGCCGGATAGCACGGCCAGCGCCACCTTCGGACCGACCGCCTGCACCGACAGCAGCATCAGGAATAGATCGCGCTCCTCCTCGGAGTGAAAGCCGTACAGCGACAGCGCGTCGTCACGCACGATCAGGTGGGAGTGCAGGGTCGTGTCCTCCCCCGCCGCGGGGACGTGCCTGAGTGTCTCCGCGGAGACCGCGGCGCGGTAGCCGACACCGGCGCAGAGGATCACGACGTGATCGGTGCGGCGGACCGCGACCTCGCCCTTCAGCATCCCGATCATCGCCTCGTCCTCCCGAACTTTGGCTTCAGGACTTCGATCGCGGCATCACATCGTGCGTGCGGGCCGGCAGTCAAGATCCCGATCATCCCGCGACTCCCGCGAGCGCGGCCGACAGCGGCGCGCGGTTGACATGGCACATCGCGACGGCGAGGGCATCTGACACGTGGTCCGGGGTTGGCGCCTGGGGCAGCGCCAATAGCGTCTGCACCATCCGCGCAACCTGCTCCTTGTCCGCGCGACCATTGCCGCAGACGGCGGCCTTGACCTGCTGGGGCGTGTAACTCGAGCACTCGATCCCACGCTGTCCCGCGGCGAGCATCGCCGCGCCGCGACCGTGACCGACCGCAAACGCCGTTTTCACGTTCTGCCCGAAGTACAGCTCCTCCAGCGCCACCGCATCGGGCTCGTGCTCGGCCAGCAGCGCATCGACCGCCGCGTGGATGTCGGCCAGCCGCCGCTCCTGAGGAGACCCGGCGTGCGTCTCGATCACGCCGCCGTCGAGCGCCACGAGCCGCCCGGCGGTGCTCTGCACCACGCCGTAGCCGGTGTTTGCCAGGCCGGGGTCGATTCCGAGAACGATCACGGTCAGTGATTCTGCGCCCCGCCTCGGACGCCTGCCTTCTGTGAGCTCGATCGTCAGCTCCGCGGCCCTGGTAGTCACGGCACCCCAGGAGGTAGGTTCTAGTCAGTGCCCGAGGAGCCCCAATCCACCAGCGCCGAAGGGTCCCAGATCGACTTCGCCGCCGAGGGCCTGCTCGATGGCCTGGAGGGCGAGCAGCGCGCCGAGCGGGAGGCGCTGCTTCGGTACCTCGCCACCGACGGAGTACCGCTCAGCGATCTGCAGCGCGCCACGAGCACCGGCACGCTCATGTTCCTGCCCGCCGAGCGCGTGATCGGCGGGCGCACTCGCCACTCGGCTCGCGAGATCGCGCAGGAGACGGGGACGGAGCTCGACTTCCTGATCGCCGTGCGCCGTGCGATGGGCCTGCCGATCCCCGGCCCGGACGAGCCTGTTTACACCGAGGGCGATCTCGAGTCGGTGCGCATGACAGAGGTCTTTCGCGCTGCCGGCATATCTGACGAGGAGATCCTCGACCTGCTGCGCACGCTTGGGCGCGGCCTCTCGCAAACTGCGGAGACGATGCGGGCACTGACGATGCGGCTCGTGCTGGAGCCCGGCGTGAGCGAGCACGAACTCGCCCAGCGCTACGCCTACGCCGCCTCGCAGCTGTCGCCGATGGTGGGGCCGCTGGTCACGAACCTGCTGACGCTGCACCTGCGCGAAATGGCCCAGAGCGAGGCGCTCAGCGCCGCCGAGCGCAGCGGCGGACAGCTCGCCGGCTCGCGCGAGATCGCCGTCTGCTTCGCCGATCTCGTCGGCTTTACGCGTCTCGGCGAGCTTCTCCCACCGGACGAGCTCGCCCGCAAGGCGGTCCGGCTTGAGGCGCTCACGAGCGAAGTGATCGACGCGCCCGTGCGCCTGATCAAGACGATCGGCGACGCGGCAATGCTCACCTCGCTCCAGGCCGAGCCGCTGCTCGACGCCGCGCTCGACCTGCTCGACGCAGCCGACGCCGAGGGCGAGGATTTCCCCCAACTGCGCGCCGGCATCGCGATCGGCCCGGCCCTCTCACGTGCCGGAGACTGGTTCGGCCGCCCCGTGAACCTCGCCAGCCGCATCACTCAGATCGCACGCCCCGGCAGCCTTTTGGCCGAGCGCGAGGTGCGCGAGTCCGCGCGCGAGGCCTACCGCTGGTCCTACGCAGGCGAGCGGCGCCTGCGCGGCATCCGCGAGCCCGTGCCGCTGTTCCGCGCGCGGCGGCTAGCCGAGCGAATCACCTAACAACGTCACTAGGTCAGGTCCCCGTGGTGCCAGCCGACGGTGAAGCTATGCCCACATGCGCCAAGGGGCTTGGCCCGACGCCCACAGGTCGTTCAGAGCAACCGCATCCTTGTAGGTGTCCATGCACTCCCAGAAGCCCTCGTGGCGGTAAGCCCGCAATTCGCCCTCTTGGGCCAGACGCTCGAGTGGCGCGCGCTCGAGCACGCTGTCGGGCTCGAGGTAGTTCAGAGCGTCCCGTTGCATACAGAAGAAGCCGCCGTTGATCCAGTGCTCCGAGCGCGGCTTCTCGCGGAAACCGATGACGCGGCCGTCCGCATCGTCGAGCTCTGTGACACCAAACTGCAGCTCGGGCCGGACAACGGTCATGCTCGCCAGCGCGCCGTGTTGAGAATGAAACTTCAGTAGAGCGTCCAGATCGATGTCGGCCACACCATCGGCGTAGGTCGTGCAGAAGCGCTCCTCTTCTGAGAGTCTCTCCTCGAGCAGCTTGATGCGGCCCCCCGTAGGGGTTTCTAAACCTGTGTCCTGGCACTCGACAGTAACGCCGGCCGGCCAATCGCACTCGGCGACAAACCGCTCGATCAACTCGCCCTTGTAGCCGGTGGCGAGGATGAAGCGGCGGAACCCCTGGACGGCGTAGAGCTGGATCACGTGCCACACGATCGGCATGCCGCCGATCTCGACCAGCGGCTTGGGGATCGCCTGCGTGTGCTCCTGCAGCCGCGTCCCCCGCCCGCCGCACAGGATCACTACCGGTGCTCTGCTCAAGCTAGCCCGCAACCCGCTCGAGCACGTCGGCGGGGACGTCGAAATTGGCGTGCACGTCATCGACGTCATCGAGCTCTTCGAGCGCGTCGGTGAGCCCCATCAACTTGCGCGCCTGGCTCTCGTCGATCGGCACGAGGCTCGTCGGGCGATAGGACATCTCGGCGCTCTCGCTCTCCACGCCCGCCTCTCCCAGAGCGCCGATCACGCTGGAGAAGTTGGCGGGCTCGGCCAGCACCTCAAAGGAGCCGTCGTCGGTGACGATGTCATCCGCGCCCGCCTCGACCGCGACCATCAGGTCGTCTTCGGAGTAGCGCTCGGCGTCGATCACGATCGTGCCCTTCTTCTCGAACAGGTACGCGACCGAGCCCGGCTCGCCGAGGTTGCCGCCGTGCTTGGAGAAGGCGTGGCGCACATCGGCGCCGGTGCGGTTGCGGTTGTCGGTCAGCGCCTGCACGAGCACAGCGACGCCGCCGGGGCCGTAACCCTCGTAGAGGACGGCTTCGATCGCCTCCGCCTCTCCCCCCTCGCCTGTGCCCTTGGCGATCGCGCGTTCGATGTTCTCCTTCGGCATCGAGGATTCCTTGGCCTTGCGGATCGCCAGTTCGAGCGATGGGTTGCCGACCGGATCGCCGCCGCCGTCGCGCGCCGCGACCGTGATCGAGCGCGCCAGCTTCGTGAACTGCGCGCCGCGGCGCGAGTCCACGATCGCCTTCTTGTGCTTGATGCTCGCCCACTTGGAATGACCAGACATGTAAGCCAGTCTACGAATCCACGCGACGCAAGGGTCTCCGATCGAGGTCTTCCAAGCAACCCATAGGATTGCGGGCAATGACCTCCCCCACGCCCGACATCTTCAAGGCCTACGACATCCGCGGCCTCTATGGCGAGCAGATCGACGGCCCGATTGCCGAGCAGATCGGCCGCGCCTTCGCGCACGTGCTCTCCGAGCTCTCCGGCAAGCCCGTCGCCGAGCTGCGCGTCGGCCTCGGGCACGACATGCGCCTGACCGCCCCCGAGCTCTCCGAGCGCTACCGCGCCGGGCTGCTGGGCGAGGGCGCGAACGTGCTCGACGCCGGCCAGGTGGGCACCGAGATGCTGTATTACCTCGTCGGCTCGCGCGAGCTCGACGGCGGGCTGATGTGCACGGCCTCGCACAACCCGAAGGCCTACACCGGCGCAAAGCTCGTCCGCGAGGGCGCGATCGCGCTGTCCGGCGACAGCGGCATCCAGGACATCCGACGGATGATCGAGGCAGGCGGGGCGGGCGGGTCCGAATCTTCCAGCGAAGGCTCGATCGAGCAGGTGGATCTCTACGCCGAGTTCCACGAGACGGTGCTCGAGTTCATCGACCCCACGGTGATCAAACCCTTGAAGGTCGTCGTCGACGGCGGCAACGGGATGGCCGGGCCGGTCGCCGGACCACTGCTCGAGAGCTTCGGGCTCGACCTGATCGAGACCTGCTGGACGCCCGACGGCAACTTCCCCGAGCACGAGCCCAACCCCCTGCTCCCGGAGAACCGCCAGTTCATCATCGACCGCGTGCTCGCCGCCGGCGCCGACCTCGGGATCGCCTGGGACGGCGACGCCGACCGCTGCTTCTTCATCGACGAGACGGGCAAGTTCGTCGACGGCGACTTCTTGACCGCACTGCTCGCCGAGTCGCTGCTCGCAAAGACCCCAGGCCAGGCAATCCTGTACGACGTGCGCGCCTCGCGCGCGGTCGCGGACACGGTCGAGCGCGCCGGCGGCACCGCGCATGTCAACCGCGTGGGCCACGCCTTCTTCAAGACGAGGATGCGCAAGGAGGGCTCGCTGTTCGGCGGCGAGGTCTCCGGGCACTACTACTTCCGCGACTTCTACTGCGCGGACTCCGGCACGATCCCGGCGCTGCTCGTGCTCGAGCTGCTCTCGCGCACCGGGCAAACGATGAACGAGCTGCTCGAGCCCTACCGCTCGAAGTACTTCATCTCGGGCGAGATCAACTCTGAAGTCTCAGATCCGGACGCGAAGATGCGGGAGATCGCCGCGCGTTTCCCGGACGCCGAGCAGAAACAGCTCGACGGCATCTCGATCGACTATCCGGACTGGCATTTCAACGTGCGCTCCTCGAACACCGAGCCGTTGTTGCGTCTGTGCCTTGAGTCACTCGTCTCACCAGAGGACATGGAGCGCCGCCGTGACGAAGTGCTAGAGATCATCCGCTCGTGAGCAACGCAGGATCGGGACGTTCGTCCCGATCGACTCCGCGAAGCGGTTCTATCGGGCGGGACGAACGTCCCGATCCTGCGTTGCTCACGCAAGCCACTGAGCAGGGCATTCACCGCCTGGCGATCCCGACCCCGTTCCAGGTCGGGCGAATCAACGCCTACCTGATCGAGGACTCCCCGCTGACACTGATCGACTCGGGCCCGAACTCCGGCAAGGCCCTGGACGAGCTCGAACAGGCGCTCGCCGCGCGCGGACACGCGATCGAGGACATCGAGCTGCTGGTGATCACCCACCAGCACATCGACCACTTCGGCCTGGCCAGCATCCTCGCGCGGCGCTCCGGCGCCGAGGTCGCGGCGCTCGCGGGGCTCGCCCCCTACCTGAGCGACTTCCGCGCGGCGGCCGAGCTCGATGACCGCTTCGCCGAGCAGACGATGCTCCTGCACGGGATTCCCGCCGACGTTGTCACCGCGCTGCGGGCGGTCTCTGCGAGCTTTCGCGCCTGGGGCGCGGCGGTGACGGTGACACGGCCCCTGCGCGACGGCGAGGAGTTGGAGCTACGCGACCGCAGCCTTCGCGTGCTCCACCGGCCGGGGCACAGCCCCTCTGACACCGTCCTGCACGACGAGTCCCGCTCGACGATGCTCGCCGCCGACCACCTGATCAAGCACATCTCCTCCAACCCGCTGCTCGCCCGGCCGCTCGGTGTGAGCAGCGACTACGACGGCCCGCGCCCGCAGGCGCTGATCACCTACATAGACTCGCTGGAACAGACGCGAGCGATGGACCTCGCGCTGGTGCTACCGGGGCACGGCGAGCCGATCGACGACCACGTCGCTCTGATCGACAAGCGTCTGCGCATGCACGGCCGCCGCGCCGAGAAGATCCACGGCCTGATCGCTACCGAGCCGCGCACCGCGCACGAGATCGCAATCGAGCTGTGGGGCAACATCGCCGTCACGCAGGCATATCTGACGCTGTCGGAGGTGCTCGGCCACGTCGACCTGCTGCTGGCAGACGGGCGGATCGTCGAACGGGAGTCCGACGGCGTGGTTCGCTTTCACGCCGCCTGAGCGACGCTGCTCAGGAACAGCCGGTGCACGCGGTCGTCGTCGGTCAGCTCGGTGTGAAAGGCGACGGCGAGCATCTTCCCCTGCCGCGCGGCCACGGGATGACCGTCCACCTCCGCGAGGATCTCCACGCCGGGGCCATGCTCGGCGATCCACGGCGCGCGGATGAACACCGCCCGCAGCGGGCGGTTGGGGGCCGGGTGGGTGGGATCCACATCAATGCCGCGCAGCTCGATGTCCGCCTCGAAGCTCCTCAGCTGCCGCCCGAACGCGTTGCGCTCGGCGCGTATGTCCATCAAACCGAGGTGATCTCGGTCGAGCATGATCAGCCCCGCGCACGAACCTAGGATCGGCGTGCCCGCGGCCGCGAGACTCCGCAGCGGCCCGGCCAGCCCCTCGCGCTCGATCCCCAACGTCATCGTGGTCGACTCCCCCCCCGGGATCACGAGCCCTTCGAGGCCACCCAGGTCCCCCGGCACCCGCACCTCGCGCACTCGCGGGTGGGTGGGACCCAATTTTTCCAGCATCCGCCCATGCGCCTCGAAGTCACCCTGCAGCGCCAGCACCCCGATCAGCGGCACTACTACCAGCCGCGCTGGGCGAGGAGCTGCGTCTCATCGAGCTTCGCGCTCTCCAGGCTGACCATCGCCGGACCGAGCCCGCGCGAGGCCGCAGCCACGCGCTCGGGGTCCTGCCAATGCGTCGTCGCCTCGACGATCGCGCTCGCGCGGGCGGGCGGATCGTCGGACTTGAAGATCCCTGAGCCGACGAACACGCCCTCGGCGCCGAGCGCCATCATCAGTGCCGCGTCCGCCGGGGTGGCGATCCCGCCGGCGCAGAACAGCACGACCGGCAACCGCCCGTCGCGGGCGACCTGCCCGACCAGATCCAGCGGTGCGCCCAGCTCCTTGGCGGCGGTCGCGAGCTCGGCGTCGTCGAGCGTCTGAAGGCGACGGATCGCGCCGTTGATGCTGCGCATGTGCCTGACCGCCTCGACGATGTCGCCCGTGCCGGCCTCGCCCTTGGAGCGGATCATCGCCGCGCCCTCGCCGATCCGGCGCAGCGCCTCGCCGAGGTTCG
>Ga0302326_10006665_pt1 | contig 25844 bp, 24 predicted proteins | sample Palsa_T0_3_FD_202264 | JGI IMG/M metagenome (GOLD analysis project Ga0302326, IMG submission 202264) | Peat permafrost microbial communities from Stordalen Mire near Abisko, Sweden - Palsa_T0_3 | ecosystem: Environmental > Terrestrial > Soil > Palsa > Peat permafrost | place: Sweden: Abisko... | reverse complement strand
CGGTCGGTATTTCAACCTCTCGATGCGGATCTGGCATCTGGTGATCGACCGGCTGCCGGACATGTTCGCGCGCGTGCACGAGCACGACGACCTGCTGCGCGCGATCGCTGCAGGCGACGCGGCGGGCGCCCGCGACACCCTCGCGGATCACATCGCCACGTTCGAGTCCGAGATCCGCACCGTGCTCTGACGGCGATGCCCGTCGCTCGCCTGCGGATCTCCTGCCCCGACCGTCGCGAGATCGTGGCCGCGGCGGTCGGCTGCCTCGTCGACGCGGGCGCGAACATCATCCAGTCCGATCAGTACTCGACCGACCCGGACGGCGGGCGGTTCTTCATGCGCCTCGAGTTCCAGATCGATGCCGCCGGCCTCCAAGCGCTGCCGGCGCGCTTCTCCTCGGTCGCCGAGCGCTTCGGGATGGAGTTCAGCATCGCCCACTCGGCTCAGCGCAAGCGCGTGGCGCTGCTGGTCTCACGTCCGGAGCACTGCCTGCTCGACCTGCTGTGGCGCTGGCGACGCGGGGAGCTCGAGTGCGACATCCCGCTCGTCGTCTCAAACCACGATGACCTCCGCTCGGAGGTCAAGCTGTTCGGTGTCCGCTACGTCCACATCCCGGTCGAGCGCGGCGCGAAGGCGGTCGCCGAGGAGCGGCTGCTGGAGGTGCTGGGAGGGGAGTACGACCTGATCGTCCTCGCCCGCTACATGCAGATCCTCAGTCCCGATTTCCTCGCCCGCGTCCGCACCCCGATCATCAATATCCATCACTCCTTCCTCCCCGCCTTCGCGGGCGCGAACCCGTACGCCCAGGCACGCGAGCGTGGGGTCAAGCTGATCGGCGCCACCGCCCACTACGTCAACGAGGAGCTCGACGCCGGGCCGATCATCGAGCAGGACACCGCGCGGATCACTCACCGCGCGAACGCCGACACGCTCGCACGGATCGGGCGCGACATCGAGCGGACCGTCCTCGCGCGCGCCGTCCAGTGGCACCTCGAGGATCGGGTGCTGATCGACGGCAAGGGGACGGTGGTGTTCAGCTAAGGGTGCGCGGTCTGGCCGCCAGGTATTCGTCAAGCGGGGCGTCGTGTCCGAGCCGGGTCGACAGCTCGTGGGCCTGCTCGAGCGACACCCGGCCGAGGAGGCGCAGGCGCTGTGGGGCGAGCCGTAGCGACGCGCCCGATGCCGTCAGGGCGGCGATCACCGTGCCGCCGCGGTCTCGGACGGGCGCGGCGACCGCCGACAGACCAGTCTCGAGCTCGTCGACGATCGTCGCGTAGCCCTGGTCCCTCACCGCCTCGAGCTCGCGGCGCAGCCGCTCGCGGTCGGTGACGGTGGCCGGGGTGAGGGAGGCGAGCTCGCCGTCCGGCAGCTCGGCTGCGCCGAATGCGAGGAAGACCTTGCCCGCGGCCGTGCAGTGCAGTCCAAGCTCGCGCCCGATCCAGTTCGTCGCGCCGAGGAGATGGCGGCCATCCACCTGCGCGATCGCCTCGGTCGCGGCCGGTCGCGGCAGGATCAGGTTGGCGGTCTCGCCGCTCTCCTCGGCCAGCCGGCGCATGCTTGGCTGCGCCAGTTCCACCAGGTCTTCGCGTCCGATGCCAGAGCGCGCGAACCGCAGTGCCGCCGTCCCGGGCCGCAGACCCGCGCTGTTCGCGTCCCACGCGAGCAGGTCGTGGCGCTCGAGCGCGGCGACCAGGGGCGCCACATCGACCGCCGTCAGACCGGCGACCTCGGCGACCTCGGTCAGCGTTCGCGGCGAGCGCTCGAGTACGACTGCGAGCACGTGCGCGGTGCGCTCGGCAATCGGGTCCGGCTTCACGCCCGCGGCGCGGTCGCCCGTCATCGGCCACGACCACCGGGTGTGAGCACGATCGTCTGCAGCTCGGTGAACGAGTGCATCACGTTCGGGCCGCCGACGCGCCCGATGCCGCTGTCGGTCCCCGCGCGTCCCCCGAACGGAAGCTGCGCCTCCCAGTAATTGCTCGATTCGTTGATGTTCACCCAGCCGGTGCGGACACGGTCGGCGAACTCGAGCCCGGCGCCGAGGTCGGCCGTGAAGATCGCGGCCAGCAGGCCGTACGGCGAGGCGTTCGTGAGCTCGATCGCTTCTGCCAGCGAATCGATCGTCACCACCGGCGCCACCGGGCCGAACGTCTCCTCGACCGCGACCCGGGCGTCGGCGGGCACGTCGGTCAGGACCGTCGGCTCCCAATACAGCGAAGTGGCGAAACCGGCCGCCCGCGCGCCTCCGCTGATGACGGTGGCGCCGCGCGCCACCGCGTCACCGACGTGCTCGTCCATCTTGATCGCGACGGGGTCATTATTTACCGGTCCCATCGTCGTGGCCTCGTCGAAGGGGTCGCCGAGCAGGACCCGCTCCGTCACGCGTCGCGCCAGGAGCTCGACGAACTCGTCCTGCACCGCGCGGTGCACGAGGATCCGCTCGCCGGCGGTGCAGCTCTGCCCCGCGCACAGGTAGCAGGCGGTGAGGGTCGCGTCGACCGCCGCCTCGACGTCGGCGTCGTCCATCACGACCAGCGGGCCATTGCCGCCCATTTCGAGCAGGGCCGCCTTTCCCGCGGCCGCCTGTCCGACGAGCCGGCCCGTCGCCGTCGAACCGATGAACGCGATCCCGTCGGTGCCCGGGTTCCGCGCGATCTCGTCGCCGACGACCGGGCCCGGGCCGGTCACGAGATTGAACACGCCCGGTGGCAGGTCGGCGTCGGCGACGCACCTCGCGAGAGCCACCGCACAGACCGCGGTCGAAGGCGCGGGCGTCCACACGACCGCGTTACCGCACGCGAGCGCGGGGGCGATCAGCTCGGCGGGCATCGTGTACGGCCAGTTCCAGGGGCTGATCACGCCGACGACACCGCGCGGGCGCCGGACGAGCATCACGCGCTTACCGGGCGAGACCGAGTTGGGCAGCTCGCCTCCGAGGCGCTTGGCGTCCTCCGCGGCCATGCGCCAGTACTCGACCAGCTCGTCGACCTCGTCGAATGCCTCGGCGTGTAGCGGCTTGCCCTGATCGAGCGTCAGCGTGCGTGCGAGCTCGTCGCGCCGTGACTCGATGATGTCGCCGACCCCTGACATCTTCGCCGCGCGCTCGAACGCGGTCAGACGCGCCCATGCGTCGCTCGCGTCACGTGCCGCGGCGATCGCCTCGCGCGCATCGTCGCGGTCGCCCTGCGGGACGGTCCCGATCAGGTCTCCGGTCGCCGGGCTGGTGGCCTCGAAGGTCTCGCCGGCGGCGCTGGGGCGCCATTCGCCGCCGACGAACATCTCATGGGATGGGACTGCGGCCATATGGTCCGGCTCCGGTCCGTTTATCGTTGACACAATCAGACAACTGATATATAACAGCCCGATCAGCCCGTGGTCAATGGGCTCATAGAGAGAGCGGAGCGCTCGCAGGCGGGACCCCGGGGATATAGGAGGGGCAGCATGGCAGACCCACGTCACGCAGATTCTGGTTCCCCGAGGCGCCACCAGGTGCGGCGCGGAACGGAAGGTTGATCAATGGCGACACTAGAAGCACCGCCAGCTCACGCGGATACCGACGATCTCGCAGGGTTCGGCTACAAGCAGGAGCTCGATCGCTCCCTGGGTAGCTTCTCTGCGTTCGCCGCCGGCTTCAGCTACATCTCGATCCTGACGGGCGTGACGGCGCTGTTCGGGTTCGGTTACCTGACCGCGGGACCGGGGGTGTGGTGGACGTGGCCCGTCGTGATCTTCGGCCAGGTCCTCGTCGCCCTGTGCTTCATGGAGATGGCCGGCCAGTACCCGATCGCCGGCTCGGTATACCAGTGGTCTAAGCAGCTGGCGAGCGGTTTCGCGTCCTGGATGACCGGCTGGATCTACATCGTCGGCGCGATCGTCACGATCGCCGCGGTCGCCGTCGACTGGCAGGTCGTGCTGCCACAGATCACCGCCCACCTGCAGTTCTTCGGCACCTCCGCCGACGCCGGCAGCACGCTGACCAAGGGCGGAGCGCAGAACGCCCTCCTGCTCGGCGGCATCCTCGTCGTGATCACGACGATCATCAACATGCTCGGCGTCAAGCTGATGTCCCGGATCAACAACATCGGCGTCACCGCCGAGCTGTGCGGCGCCTCGCTGCTGATCATCCTGCTCCTCTTCCATCTCCACCACTCTCCGGCGGTGATCGCCCATAGCTACGGCTACGGCGCCGGTCATCCGTGGGGCTACCTCGGCGCGCTGCTCGTCGGCGGCCTCGTCAGCGCGTACGTGATGTACGGGTTCGACACCGCGGGGACGCTCGCCGAGGAGACGAACGATCCGCGCAAGCACGCGCCGCCCGCGATCATCCGCGCGATCGCGGCGGCGGCGATCATCGGCGGCCTGGTGATCTTGTTCGCGGTCATGTCGAGCAAGAACCTGGCGAACCCGAAGATCGGGGCCTACGGCCTGCCCTATGTGATCAAGCAGGCTTTCGGCAATGCGACAGGGAACGTGTTCCTCGCCGACACGGCGCTGGCGATCTTCGTCTGCTGCCTGGCGGTTCAGACGGCCACGATCCGGATGCTGTTCTCGATGGCGCGGGATAACCGGCTGCCGTTCGGGTCCTCGATCGCGCGCGTCTCCGGGGATCGCAAGGTGCCGGTCGTGCCGGCGCTCGTCACCGGCATCCTGACGCTCGTGCTGCTGGCGATCAACGTCGGCAACCAGAGCGCGTTCTACGTGCTCACCTCGCTCGCGATCATCATGTTCTACCTGGCCTACCTCGGGGTCACGGTGCCGATGCTGATCCGGCGCTTCCGCGGCACCTGGCCGAAGAAGAACTGGGGGCCCTACTTCTCGCTCGGTCGCTGGGGGACGCTCGTCAACGTCCTCGCCGTGCTCTACGGCGTGCTCGTCACGATCAACCTGATGTGGCCCCGCAACGCGATCTACAACTCGGTCGGTAAGGCGCACTGGTACTGGCAGTGGTCTCCGGAGCTGTTCGTCGCGATCGTGCTGATCATCGGCACGCTCTACTACTTCCTCGTGCAGGTGAAGAAGTCCTCCGACGTGCTGGCCGAGCATCGGGTCGACATCCCGATCGCGGCCCCCAGGGGCGACGCGTTCCCGTGATCGCCGCCGGTGAGTTCGACTATGTGATCGCGGGCGGCGGCACCGCCGGATGTGTCGTCGCGGCGCGGCTGACCGAGGATCCGTCCGTCAGCGTCCTGCTACTCGAAGCCGGCCCGTCGGATGTCGATGACCCGGCGATCCTCCGGCTCGACGCCTGGATGTACCTGCTCGACTCCGGCTACGACTGGGATTACCCGATCGAGCCGCAGGAGAAGGGCAACAGCTTCATGCGCCACGCGCGCGCGAAGGTCCTAGGCGGGTGCTCGTCGCACAACTCGTGCATCGCGTTCTGGACGCCCAAGGAGGACCTCGACGAGTGGGCGGCGATGGGCTGTGAGGGCTGGAGCGCAGCGGACTGCTGGCCGCTGATCGCGCGCCTGGAGACGAACGACGGGCCCGGTGAGCATCACGGCCGCAGCGGACCGGTCAACATCCGCACCGTGCCGCCGAACGACCCATGCGGCGGCGCGATCCTCGAGGCTGCCGCGGAGGCCGGTCTCCCCACGAGCCACTTCAACGAGGGCTCCACGGTCACGAACGGCGCCGGCTGGTTCCAGATCAATTCCGCGGCCGACAACACGCGGATGTCCTCCTCGCACGCCTACCTGCACCCGCTGATCGGCAAGCGCCCGAATCTCGAGGTTCGCACCGGCTGCTGGGTCAAGCGCGTGGCGCTCGAGGATGGCAGGGCGGCCGCGGTGGAGTACCTGACGCCCGACCTCCTGACGCAGGCCTCGGCGCGGGCCCGTCGCGAGGTGATCCTCAGCGCCGGCGCGATCGACACCCCCAAGCTGCTGATGCTGTCAGGGATCGGCCCCGGGAAGCACCTGCAGGAGCTCGGAATCGAGACGATCGTCGATTCGCCCGGTGTCGGCGAGAACCTCGACGACCACGTCGAGGGAATCGTCCAATGGGACGCCAAGCAGCCGATGGTCCGCACATCGACGCAGTTCTGGGAGATCGGGCTGTTCTCGACCTCGGAAGCGGGGCTCGACCGGCCGGATCTGATGATGCACTACGGGTCGGTGCCTTTCGACATGAACACGGCGCGCTGGGGGTATCCGACGACGGAGAATGGCTTCTGCCTGACCCCGAACGTCTGTCGCGGCCAATCGCGCGGAACCGTGCGGCTGCGCTCGCGCGACTACCGTGACCGCGCGCGGGTCGACCCTCGCTACTTCACCGACCCCGACGGACACGACGAGCGCGTGATGGCATACGGGATGCGGCTCGCGCGCCGGATCGTCTCCCAGCCCGCGATGGCCGCTTGGGCGGGCGCTGAGCTTGCCCCCGGCCCCGACGCCCAGACCGACGACGAGCTGATCGACTACATGCACAAGACCCACAACACGGTCTACCATCCCGCCTGCACCGCGCACATGGGCCCCGACTCCGATCCGCTCGCGGTCGTCGACCCGAGGCTGCGGGTGCGCGGCGTGCAGGGCCTGCGTGTCGCCGACGGCTCGATCCTCCCGTTCCTACCCGCGATCAACCCGTGCATCACGACGATGATGATCGGCGAGAAGTGCGCGGACATGCTGAAGCAGGACGCGGGAGCGGTCGCCGAGCCAGTGGCGCCGCCGGCCGTTTGACCGATTCGGCGGCGCCGCCAGCGCCCGAGGTGAGCCGCTTCCTGCGCCTGCACCCTCCGTTCGATGCGCTCGACCCCGACGTGGTCGATCGCGTGGCGGGCGCCGTCGAGGTCGAGTCTCACCGCGCCGGTACGACGATCTTCTCGCAGGGCGCGCGGCCGGTCGAGCATCTGCGCGTCGTGCGCGGCGGAGCCGTCGAGATCGTCCACCACGGTCGCGTCCTCGACCTGCTCGGCGAGGGCGAGCTGTTCGGCCACGCATCGATGCTGTCCGGGCTGCCGACGGGGTTCGAGGCACGGGCGGCGGAGGACGTCGTCTGCTACCGGATCGGCGAGGAGATCGCCCGCGAGCTGCTGGCCGCGCCGGCCGGGCTCAGGTTCGTCGCGCGCTCGCTGCTCGAGGCGAACGACCTCAGCGCCGCGGCGCCGCCGAGCGATCCGGCGCACCAGCCGGTCGGCGCTCTGATCCGCGGCGCACCGGTGGTATGCGCGCCGGACACGACGATCGGTACGGCGGCGCAGATGATGACCGCGGCGGCGGCCAGCTCACTTGTCGTCGACCTGGGCGACGGCTCGCTCGGGATCCTCACCGACCGCGACCTGCGCACCCGCGTCCTCGCCGCCGGGACGCCGGGCGACGCCCCGGTGTCGGCGGCGATGTCGGCGCCCGCGTACACGTGCCGGCCCGACCGGCTGGGAAGCGACGTGCTGCTCGACATGCTCGACCGGGGCTTCCGGCATTTCCCGGTCGTCTCCGCCGCCGGCGAGGTCCTCGGCGTGGTCGAGGACCTGGACCTCGTCGTGATGCAGACACGATCGCCGTTCTTCCTGCGCCAGCGGATCGCCAGGGCGCGGGACGTAGATCAGCTCGCCGCCGCCGCCGCCGAGCTACGTCCGATGGTGATTGCGATGCATGGCGCCCACGTCGCCGCCATCAACATCATGGCCGTCTACGCCGTCGTCGTCGACGCCCTGACCCGCCGCCTGCTCGAGCTCGCGATCGCCGGCGCCGGCGAGCCGCTCGCGTCGTTCGCGTGGCTCGCCCTGGGTAGCCAGGCGCGGCGTGAGGCGACCCCCAGCTCGGATGTCGACAGCGCGATCGTCTGGTTCGGGGACATCGCAGAAGCGGAGATACGACCACATCTTCACGCGATCGCGACGACCGTCGTCGCCGGGCTCGAGCGCTGTGGGTTCCCGGCCGATTCCCACGGCGCGTCGGCATCGAGCCTGACCTTCGTACGCTCGCTCGAGTCATGGCAGAGCGCCGCCCGCAGCTGGATCTCCGATCCGACCCAGGAGAAGGCGTTGATCCTCGTCTCGGTGCTGGTCGACAGCCGTCCGGTGTGGGGCCTGCACACCGGCACCCCCGTCGCCGACACGTTCCGCCTCGCGCCGACCAACCCCGCGCTGCTCCGCCTGCTCGCCCGGTTCGCGCTCTCCTGCCGCCCGCCGACGGGCTTCCTGCGCGGGCTCGTCGTCGAGCACACGGGAGAGCATCGGGGGCGACTCGACCTCAAGCATGGTGGAGTGATCCCGATCGTCGACCTCGCGCGCTGGGCCGGCATGGCGGCCGGGGTCACCAGCGCCTCGACGATCGAGCGGCTGCGCGTCGCCGGGTCCGTCGGCACGCTTCCGCCCGCCGACGCGCACACGCTCGAGGACGCCTTCGAGCTGGTCAGCGGGCTCCGCCTGCAGCACCAGGTCGGGCAGCTCAGCGCCGGCAAGGAACCCGACGACTACGTCGATCCGGCCACCCTCAGCCCGCTCACCCGCAGCTATCTGAAGGAGGCGTTTCACGCGATTGCGTCAATCCAGAAGCGGGTCGCCGCGGAGCTCGCCGTCGGGATCCGATGAGGAAGGACTAGGCTGGACCGATGAGCGGCGACTGGCGCGTCTGGCGACCGGCGATCTGGCTGGCGATGCTCGGCGTCGCGATCATCCTTGCGTTCAACCCGTTCATCGGCATCGCCGTCGTCGGCGGCGCGATCGGGGTGGCGATCCGTATCCGCCAGGGAATCCGGCGCGCGGCAGCCGCGGCGCCGACGCGGCCGGGCAGACGTGGACGACATTGAGCACGTATAACGTGCTTAAAAGCGTCCACCCCCGCCCTCGGGCCGGCACTGCCGCGGCGCTCAGCTGCTCTCGACGATCATCAGGGTGTTGCCGTCGGGGTCGCGGAACCAGACCAGCGGCGGGACCGGGCCGCCCATACGGCTGACCTCGGGATCGACGTCGACGCCGAGGGCCTTCAGGTCGGCGTGATCGGCGTCGATGTCGCTGGTCTGAAGGGCGATGCCGGTCTCGACGTTGCCGGTTGGCTTACCCTCGGGCGGTGGGACGATCGCGATCGTGGTCACCGCGTCGGCGGGCGCGACCTCGACCCAGCGGTAACCGTTACCGAACGGGGTATCCACCCGCTTCTCGAAGCCGAGCTTGTCTACGTAGAATTCGATCGCGCGGTCCTGGTCGGAGACCGGTATGACCACGGTGTTGATCTTGCTGATGCGAGTCTTGGTGTTGGGCACGATGTCCTCCTCGGGTTGAATGACAGTGGTTGAGACCGGCGCGAGCGGCTCGTCTCATCGCTGCGGGTCACTCGGCCGCCTCGGACGGTGCGTCGCTCTCAGCGCGGCCGCCATGCAGGATCGCACCGATCTCGCTGTACATGGCGATCGACGGACCGCCGACGAGCTCCCAGGAGCGCGCGATTCCGATCAGGAAGCAGACGATCACCAGCACCGCAATGATGTCGACCGAGTTCGCGTCGTTGGGCTGCGCGATCACCCGCAGCCCGAACACAAGCTGGACCGCAAACGTGACCGCCAGTCCCGTGAGAAACACCGCGTCGCGTATCTCGCCCGGCTGCGACCGGCGTACGCGGACCAGCGAAAGGACCGACGCGCCCACGAACAGGAGCCCGATCACCGCCACGACGAATGCGCTCCAGCCGACCTGCTCGCCCGGCACAAGGGCGAACAGAGAGACCGTCAGCGCGTTTGTGAACGCCGTCAGCGCAGCCGACGCGCGCACGCGGTGGCGCTGCGCCGCGTCCTCCTTGGTGAGCCGCTCCTGGGCGACCGTGATCGCGACGAACAGGAGCCCGATCAGAGCGCCGGCGACGCTGGCCGATGCCGCGAAGAAGCTGTGGAGGTTCGACGGTGTCACGGGCGCATGGTTGCCCACGCGGCGGACATCTGAGCGCTAGCGGCGCCAGAAGATCTGCGGCAGGCTCGCCGGCCGCTCGCGCAGTGCACGCCCGAGCTCTCGTGCCAGCTCCCCGGCCAGCCCGCGACGTGGCACGGCGCGACTCAGCGTCCGCAGCCATCGGCGGTCGAGGCCGAAGGCGAGCAGCCCGCCGCCGAGGTCGACCAGATCGGCGATTCGCACCGCCTCGACCTCGCCTCCGTGCGCGAGCTGACTGCGCAGCTCATGATGGCGGTCGATCGCCTCAGCGCAGCGCTCGGTTCGAGGCGCACTCCAGCCGTGGGCGCTCAGCAGCTCGCGCGCCAGCGCGGCGCCGTCGGCCGTGTACACGCCGCCGCGGGATGCTCCGGGGTAAAGGCCGATGTCATGCAGGATCGCGGCAACGGTGAGGATCTCGCCGTCGAGGACCCAGCCGCGCCGGTCGGCCAGCGCCGCCGCGATGTGCCGGACCCGCAGGCAGTGCCGCTCCATCGGCCCCTCGGCGCCACCAGTCGCGACACGCAGCCTCTCCAGTGCGTCGCGCGCGGCCGCAGTGCTCGCCAGCTCCTCGAAGCCCTCCATATCGTCGCGAATCATTGCGCGCCTGATCGCCCGTTGCGATGCGGCACCGGAGTGCTTAGACCTCGGGAGCAGGCCGCTCCCGCTCACGTCTCAGCACACGGAGCAGCTCCTCGTACGGGCCCGCCAGGTAGGCATCGTCTCCGGCCTGCAGCCGCGTCCCCCGGCGAGGTGGATGCTCGAGCTCGCCCCGGGATGCGGCGCGGTCGATCGCGATCACCCTGATACGAGCTGACAGTTCACTCATCGCGAGACCCTCGAGTCCGCCGCCGTGGCGGATGTGGAGCCGGGCGAGTAGGAACGGATGGCTGCCGACATAGAAGCTGTAGAGCACCTCGAGCCCGAGCGCTGCGCCGACGAACCAGGGGGCCGCGATCGCGACCGTCGACCAGACGTGCCTGAAGTCGAAGCTCTGCTCGAGTCGCCTTCCGAGCTCGCGGTCGAACACGCGTAGGACGACGGGCACTTCGACCCAGCGGTCGCCGAGCCGGTCACGCACCGCGAGGCCGGTCTCGATGTTGGTCAGGTCGTCCGAGGTGACGATCGCGACAGACGCGGCTCGAGAGAGATTGACCGAGTCGAGTGTCTGACCGAGCGTCGAGTCGCCGAGCACGAGCGGTACGCCGCGCTGGCGGACCTGGTTGAGGTAGCGGTTGGTCTCGTCGCGCTCGACTACCACGACCTCCCGGCCGCGGGCGAGGAGTCCGTCGAGCACCTCCATCCCGACCGATCCGAGGCCGACCATCACCACGTGTCCGCGCATCCCGGGAATGCGTGCCTGACCGAGCGACTGTGCGATCCGGCGCGAGACGAGCGTGTTGGTCAGGAGCGCGAAGATCGTCGTCACGAGCGTCGTGCCCGCGAGGATCAGGCAGATCCCGAAGATCTCGATCCACGTCGGCTGGGTCGAGAACGAGAAGTCGCCGAAGCCGACCGTTGCGATCGTCTCGACGGTGAAGTACATAGCGTTGATCACGCCGAGATCGTGCCCGGAGCGCGTCACGTATCCGAAGTTCAGGGTCAGGGTCGACACGACGAGCAGGGCGAGCGCGCACATAAGTGCGACCCGCAGAGAGTGGCCCCCATCGCTCATCACGTTGCCGATCAGGCGGCGCGCCATCCCGACCGCGCGGTGGCCCGCCTGCACCACATCGGCCCCAGGCGTCGGGGCGGAGCGGATTCCCGCGGCGGCGAGCTCCTCGGGGGTGCCAAGCAGTGTGATCCGGTCGTGCTCGCCGACGCGCTGGTCACGCCCCGGGCAGACGATCGGCTCCTGCTCGGCGTTGGTGGCGACGCCGAGCGGGACCAGGCTCCCGTACAGCTCTCGAAGCGTGCCGGGCTTGGGGGCGATCACCTCGATCGTCACGAATTGCGTCGAGCCGAGCGAGATGTCGTGCGCGCGCCGTCCGAGGCACGCCTCGATCACCGAAGGCGCAAACAGCGCCGCCACGTCGAGCACGGTCGCCGCTCCTGTGACCTCTTCAACGGCCCGCGCGACCGCGGGATTGTCGAGATGCGCGACGATCCGGACGTCGGGCCGCAGGTCCCGCACCAGCAGGACCGTTTCCAGCGTTCTGAGGTCGCTCGACTCGATGCAGACGACGGCGGCGGCGCCTGCGATTCCGGCGTCGTAAAGCGGCTCGCTCAGGTGCGCCCCGCGCGGGAGCTGGGGGATCCCCCAGCCGCGTACGACGCGCGCGAATCGTTCGTCAGCCTCATCCTCGAGCACCACCACTCGGGCGCCGGCCAGCTGCAGCTGCTCGACGGTCCGCAGGCCGACCTCGTGCAGGCCGCAGACGATCACGTGATCCACCCAGTCGCGACAGCCGGTGGGCGTTCCAGCCCTGCTCAGGCCTGACAACGCCCGGTCGACGGCCCGGCTGTCGTCCTCGAGTGCTTCGGCCACCCCAGAATCCTGTCCGACGGCTCCCGCCGTGCCCATGGCCCGAGGGCGGATATCTGGCGTGGATCGACCGCCCGATGGCAGGCGGTCGGGTCGTTACGCGGCCTGCCGCTCGAGGACTCGCTCGGCTTCGAGCGGGATGTAGCGGGCCAGTTCGGGGTCGTCGGCTGAGTTCTGCTCGCCCGCGTCGTCGCGCGTTCGCAACACGGTCAGCGCGATCACGATCCCGATCGCGATGCTCGCCGCGCCGGCGGCGAACGCAAGGTGGTAGCCGCTGACGAGGGAACCGGCGAGAGTGTGCCCCTGCGCGACGTCCGCCATCGCGATCGTCAGGAGCGGCATGAACGCACTGCCGATGCCCAGGCCGATCGCAAAGTAGGCGAGGAAGATCGTCGGAAAGAAGGCGGTGTCGACGCCGGCGGTGGCGAGCAGCGCAAGGCCGACGATCACCGTGCCCATGCCAAGGATCAGCAGCCGCATCGGGCCGAAGCGATTGATCAGGCGGGCTGTGACTCCGAGCGACAGAATCGCCACCGTCACCGTCCAGGGCATGAACGCAAGGCCGGTCTGCAGCGCGCTGTAGTGGCGCACGTGCTCGAGGTAGAGCGTGCCGAGGAAGAATGTCGAGTACATCCCGGTGACGAGGAAGCCCCGCACGGCACTTGCGCCGATCAGGCTCCGTAGTCGCAGGATGCGAAGCGGCATGATCGGATTCTCGATCCGCGACTCGAGCGTCAGGAACGCTCCCATCAGCGCGAGTGCAACGCCACCGAAGCCGAGCACCTGCGGCGAGCCCCAGCCGTGGCTGGTCGCTTGCACGATCGCGTAGACGGCGATCATCAGCGACAGGGTGACGAGGATGGAGCCGAGCCAGTCGACGCCGTTCTTACGGGCGAGGCCCGGGCGCGTTTGCGCGCCGTCGGCGGGGATCAGTGCCCTGCCGAGCGCGATGGTGGCAATGCCGATCGGGAGGTTGACGAAGAAGATCCAGTGCCAGCTGAGCGCCTCGGTCAGCGCGCCGCCGGCAAGTAGGCCGAGAGACCCGCCGGCGACGGCGACGAAGACGTAGGCGCTCATCGCCCGCGCGCGGTCGGCCGGCTGCGGGAACTCGGTGACGATGATGGCGAGGATCACCGACGCCTGCAGTGCGGCGCCGATGCCCTGGGCGAAACGGGCGGCGATCAGAACGCCCTGACTCGGCGCCAGGCCGCAGAGAGCAGACGCGGCGGTGAACAGGACGACTCCGGTGAGGAACACCCGCTTGCGACCGAGCAGGTCGCCGAGGCGCCCGGCGAGCAGCAGGAAGCTTCCGAACGTGATCAGGAAGGCGTTGATCACCCAAGTGAGGTTTCCCTGGCTGAAGTGGAGGTCGCGCTGGATCGCGGGAAGCGCGACGTTCACGATCGTTGTGTCGAGGACGATCATCAGCTGCGCGAGGCAGACGACCGCGAGGGCCATCCGCTCGAAGCGGCGTGGCGCCTGGTCAGGCGAGCAATGAGCGATCGACCGCGCGGGCGACCTGCTCGCGGGAGCGAGCGCGAACTGCGCTGCGCAGGGCGACGCGCCAGCGTTCTGGCGTCGCACGCGGGTGCTTGAGCCCGAGGTCTGCGAGTACCGCGCTCTGATCGACGTGAGCGGCGATCTGTTCGGCGCGGCGCTGGGCGGCGATGTGTTGGGCGTGCACCAGCTGCGTGCGCCCACGTTCGCCGGCGAGGCTCATGAGGTCCTCCGCCACCAGGGGCACGGCCCGCCGCGCGCATTTCTCCCAGGGCGCGTCGGCCGCCGAGTCGACGACGACCTGCCGGACGACACGCCAGCCCGCGTGGTGGGAATCGCAGCGGGCAACGAGGAACCTTGCGAGCGCCTCGGCCACCCCCAGCGCTCCCGGGTCTGACCCGTGGCGGTCCAGATGCCGTAGCGCCGCACCGACGTGGTTGCCGTTCTCGACCGCCTTGGCGAGCTGAGTCGCGGTCCGGTGCGGCGTTCGCTGTCTGTCGTTGATCCCTTCACCGTACTCGGGTGCCGTCACGGTGTTGTCGGAGTGGTGGTGCTGATCGTCGGCACCGTGATCGCGGTCGTCTGGGCTTCGGTCTGCGTCGCGGTACTCGTCGTGGGCGTAGTTCCGGTGGTCGTTGTCGTCGTGGCCGGCTGCGGTGCCGCAACTGTCGTGGTCACTGTCGCGGACGTGGCTGTCGTAACCACGGTCCTCACGCCTGGCCTCTGCTTCGGCTTCGTGTTCGCAGAGCCGCCGAAAAAGGTCGTGGGCTGGCCGTTGCCGGTGATCGAGCGTCCCGCGAGTAGGTCGGTGACGGTGTAAAGACCGACGACGATTGCGAAGGCGATCAGGCCGGTGACGAGCACCAGCCGCCAGTGCGGGCGCCATCGACCGGCCTCGACGGGGCCGGGCGGCGCGACGGGGCCGGGCGGCGCGACGGGGCCGGGCGGCGCGACGGGGCCGGGATCCGGCGCGGCTCTGGCGGGCCCGCGCACGGCAGCGCGCCCCGGTGGCGTCGGCATCCTCTTGGCAGTCCGCGTGACCGTTTGCACCGGACGGCGCAGGAACTCAGAAACGAGCGCAACGATCACGGGCGCGGTGGCCGCGCCGATGAGCGTCCCCGCGCCCCAGATCCGGGCGACCGCGAATGACGCCGCGGCAGACGCGACGCTGGCGATGATCAGCGTCTGGGGCGAGACGCGGCTGCCACGCGGGCTCTCGCTGTGATCCGTCTGGGGCATGTCGACCTCGGGTTAGTGGACCCTAGAAGTCAGATCGTGCTGCCCGCCCGCGCTAGCCCGACATCACGATGAATGCCCTCCGGGAACCACGCTATCAGTCGCGAGCGTTGGGCTGGTTTGCGAAACTGACCGACATGGGTGCCCATCTGCTGGTGTTCATCGGCGTCGCGGCGATCGTGATCGTGGTCCCCGGCCCGGATACCGCGGTGGTGACCAAGAACGTCCTGCTCCACGGCCGCCGGGCTGCGCTCGCGACGTCGCTCGGAGTCAGTGCCGGCATCTCCGTATGGACGCTTGCCGCCGCCGTTGGGGTCGCGTCCCTGGTGCGCGCGTCAGCCGTGGCGTTCACGGTTCTGAAGCTGATCGGCGCGCTCTACCTGATGTGGCTCGGGCTCCAGGCGCTGCGTGCGGCCGGCCATACGCACACCGGCGGACAGCCTTCGCAGACCGCGAGAGCGAAGATCAGCGCGCTCGGTGGGTTTCGCCAGGGGTTTCTGAGCGACCTGGCCAACCCCAAGATCGGGATCTTCTTCACGAGTCTGCTGCCCCAGTTCGTCGATCCCGGGCGTCCGGTCCTGGTCCCGTTCCTGGCACTCGGAGCCGTGTTCGTGCTGATGACCGTGCTGTGGCTGTTCGCCTACTGCATGGTCGCGGCGCGCGCGGCTGAAACTCTGCGGCGCCCTCGGGTCGCCGCTGCGCTCGACCGCATCAGCGGGATCGTCCTGATCGCGATCGGGATCCGCGTCGCGACAGAGCGCCGCTAGGCGAACGGCCCCCTGTCCTAGCCCGATCCGAGTGGGCCGGCCGCCTTGACCCTGATTCGGATCGCCGGGGCGTTCAGGTACGCGAGTGGCAGCTCCTCGACCTCGACGATCTCAACCGCGTCGGCGTCGGCGCCCGCGCGGACTGCCTGCGCGCGCGCAAGGCTCCTGGCCTCCTCTAGCACTGCAGGTCGCCCGCCTTCACCGAGGTGAAAGACGCGATCGACCTGTCCCGAGACCGATGCGATCGCGGCGCCGATCGCGTTCGCGACGTCGTGATGCGGCGGTCGTATCACCTCGCTGATCCCGGGCAGCCGGTCAGGCGCGAGCACGGCGCCGCCGCCGACGACGATCAGCGGCCGTTCTCCCTTGCGCCCTTTCGCCATGTCGACGGCGTCGGCCAGCATCGCATCGGCCTGCTCGAGTCCACGTCCGAGCAGCTCGTGCGCATCCTCGCCCGGCATCATGCTTCCGATCCGGGCGCGTCCCGCGAGGACTGCGGCGTCCGTGAGGGTCGGCGTGTCGCCGCCGAACACCAATGCCCGCTCGCTCAACGAGTATCCGACGCTGGCCGGGCCAAGCTGGACGCTTTGCCCGTCGCGGCCGCTGAGGACGCTGCCGCCGCCGAGCCCGATCGCGACCAGGTCGGGCATCCGCAGGCTGGTGCGGATGCCGCCGATCTCGACAGCAGCGCTCGACTCGCGGGGAAAGCCGTTGACGAGGACCCCGATGTCAGTCGAGGTGCCGCCGATATCGGCGATCAGGGCGTCGTCCGCGCCGCTAAGGAATGCTGCGCCCCGGATCGAGTTCGCGGGGCCGGACCCGATCGTCAGCACCGGGTAGCGCAGCGCATAGCCGAGCGCCATCAGGGTGCCGTCGTTCTGCGCCAGAAAGGTTGCGGGATGCATACCATGCGCCTCCAGCGCCGCGTCGAGGGCGGCGGTCACCTCAGCGGTGACGCCGACGAGCGCGGCGTTGAGTGTTGTCGCGTTCTCGCGCGCGATCAGACCGAGGCTGCCGATCTCGTGGCTGAGCGAGACATGCACGTGCTCGCCGATGACGCGCCGCACGATCTGCTCTGCCTCCAGCTCGTGCCGGGCTGAGACCGGCGCGAAGACGCTCGAGATGGCGACGCCATCGGCCTCGCCGGCGACGCTGTCGAGAAAGCGGCTGAGGTCGTCTCGGTCGAGCGGGACGATCTCGCGTCCGTCGTACTCGATCCCCCCGGCGATGATCCGCTCTCCCGCGGAGACGATCGCGCGCAGGTCGGCGGGCCAGCCGAACAGCGGCCGCACAGCGGTCGTTGAAGGAGCCCCAATCCGTACGACGGCGACCCGCTTGAGGTTGCGTCGCTCGATCACCGCGTTGGTCGCGTGGGTGGTGCCGAGCATCACGTGAGTAAGCCGACCCTGATCGACGGCCGGGTCAGCCAGCACCGCATCGAGGGCGGCCTTGATCCCCCCGGTCACGTCGGCGGTCGTCGGACGCTTGGCCTTGGCGAGCAGCCGGTCGCTCTGGTCGAGCACCACGGCGTCGGTGTTGGTGCCTCCGACGTCGATCCCGACCCGCAGGTGCCCGTTCACTGCAGTTGCTCGAGCGGCACGTAATCGAATTCATAGCCGAACGCCCGCGGGCCTGTGAGCGTCAGCCCGCGCGGTGTGCGCCAGATCGGGTTGCACGGGAACGCCGCGACCGTGACCCGCTGGCCGTAACGCAGGCGCTCGGTGTGGATCGCTTCGCCGCTGTGACTGTCGAGTACGACGATCACGTCAGGCACCATCGCCCGCACCGTGTCGCCCTCGAGCGCTACCAGGTTCTCGTTCTGGATCTCCAGCCGCACCGCTCGCCCCGAATCGGCCCGCAGGCCCTCGATCAGAGCCGCACCCCGCACGAATCCCGCCGCCATCCGCCGCTCGACGTCGACGATCCTGCCTTCGATCAGCCGGCGAGCGTCAAGCTCACGCTCCAGCGCCTGAATCGGATCGCCGGAAGCGTGCGTGCGCGCCGCCATCGCCCGACCGATCCGCACGGCCAGCGTGATCGAACCGCGAGCCGTCGCTGCGCGAGCCTGCGCCGCGGTCATCGGGTACTCGGCCAGCGCGACGCGGCCCCCGAACTCGATCGACAGCGCGCGTGCAATTCGCTCCAGCGACTCACCGTCCTGTGCCCAGATCGCGACGAGGTTGGAGCGCTCCTCGGTCAACACCGACGGCGACGGGTCGACCCCGGCGATCTCCATCGTCACCTGTGACACCTTCGGAAACGCGCGCCCCATTCCGTCCGCATCGGCGATCGGAAGGCCCGCCCGCACCGCCCAGCCAATCGGCCTCAGGCCGTTCGACCCACCGATCTCGAGCGGCATCAGAGCGACCACCGTGCCGCCGATTAGCTTCCCCAGGCCCGCCAGCAGCTGCTCCCCTTCGGTTGCGGAACCGACCTTCTCCAGCGCAACCATGGGCGCCCCGACCAAGCCGCAAGGGATCACCAGGCCGTCGTCGGGAAGCTCGTCGAGGTCGACCACCCGCACCGGCCCGAACTGCTCGATCGCCTGCCCGACCGCGAGCACGCCCGTCTGCGTGTCACCACCGCCGCCCGCTCCGAGGACCGAGCATCCCCGGGCCAGGGCGGGCAGGTCCGCGGCCTCGATCAGCGTCACGCTCGGCCGAGCATAGCGCCGGCTGACGGCGCTTCGGCTACCTTGACCCTCAAGTTCTCATGCCCGCGGGCCGATGCAGGTCATGCGGACGCGTTCGGCTTGCGCATGGCTCTGGCCCTTACCCCCCATCTCGTTGTCGCCGCAAGCGACCACACCGAGAGCGTGCGGTTGGCGCTTGCGCGCGCTCGGCGCGGGTACCTCGAGGATCCTGCGGGCGCGCTCGCGGAGGGGATCCGATGCAACGAGGTGGCGCGGCTGGCCGGCAACCCGGCTCTTTGCGCCCGCGCGCTCGCCCTGCAGGGGGTTGTGTCGTTGCATCGCGCGGATCTGCGTGGTGCCCTGGCACTTGCGGTCGAGGCGGATCGTCTGTTGGAATCGAGTGACGACATCACAGCGCGGACCGAGGTTGCCGCGCTGAAGGCGCAGCTCAGCTTCTTTACCGGCTCCTACTCGGAGGCGCTGAGCCATGCCGAGCTGTCAGTCGAACTCGCTGACATCAGTGACGATGCCGGCCTGCGGATCTACGCTCGACGTGCGACCTGCCTTGTGTTCGGCAACGTCGGCGTCCCTGACTGGCGCGACCGGCTCGACGAGCTCCTTGGCCTCGCGATCGGCCTGGGCGATCGCTGGGAGGAGGCGATCTCGCGCAACGACCTCGCCTGCTACCTCCAGGAAGTGGGCGATCTAGAGGAGGCTGAGCGCGAGATCGAGCGCGCGCTCGATGTCGCACACGGCGTACCTTCGGGGAACACCTTCGCGCTTGCGGTCGTGCATTCCACCCGAGCGGACATCCGGTTGGCGGCCGGGCGCCCGCAGGAGGCACTGGCCGATGCCGAGCGGTCGATCTCCTTACTCCTGCGCAATGCGGAGCCGAACCCCTACGTGCTCGGCGTCACTGTGCGCGCCGAGGTCCAGGCGCGCATGGCGCTGGGGCACTTCGACGACGCTCAGCGGGCTGGGGAGGGAGCGCTCACATGGCTCGGCGAACGCCTACCGCAGACACGCAGCTTGATCCTCTCGACGCTCGCATCGGCGCTGCGCGAGGCGGGCAGAATCGAGCAGGCTTACGACGCGCTGGCGCGGGCAGCGGAGCTCGAGCGCCGGGCCTTCCGCGAGCTGTCGGAGCTCCAGCTCAGCCTCAAACGGGTAACGCTGGAGGTCAGTGCGGCACGCCATGAGACCGAGTCGCTGGCGGCGAAAAACCGCCAGCTCGCGGAGGCGCACACCGAACTGGAGCGCCGCACGAGGCAGCTGGAGGGACTACAGGAGCAGCTCCGCGACCAGGCGGATCGCGACTGGCTCACGGGCCTGTACAACCGGCGGTACCTGGCCCGCGAGATCGAGCGCCTGACGAAGGAGCGGTTCACGCGTCGGATGAGCCTGGCCGTCCTGGACCTCGATCACTTCAAGTCGATCAACGACCGCTTTGGGCATGACGCCGGCGATCAGGTACTCGTGCGCGTTGCCCAGCTGCTCCGTGACCTGCTCGGAGACACCGACATCGTCGTGCGAAGTGGCGGCGAGGAGTTCCTCTTCCTGATGCCGCTGACTGACACCCACGCCGCCACCGTACGCTGTGAGCGGATCCGCCAAGCGATCCACGACGCGGAATGGGATGCGATCGCCGACGGCCTGACGGTCACAACCAGCATCGGCCTTGGCTCCACGCAGGACCCGGGCGACCTCGTCGCACTGATCAGGCTGGCCGACCAGCGGCTCTACGAGGCCAAGCACGCCGGCCGCGACCGCGTCGTCGGTCCACCGCGGTAGCCTCGTCCGGGCAATGGGCCCGGGCTTCGCGTTCAGGAGGGGATTGGCTGCGCTGGCGCTTGCGCTGTGCGCCCTGGTGCCGGTTTCGGTCGCCGCCGCCCGGCCGGGCAGCGGCCGCCCGCTGGTGCTCGACGCCTACTCGCCTTTGCACCGGCGCGGCTCTCCCTTTACCCCGCCGGTCTCGAGCCCGTCGAAGCTCGCCCCGGGGCATCTCTATGTGGCCACGGTCCGCGGCACCGTCAGCTTCTATGAGGCTGTCGATTACGTTGCCCTCCAGGCTCCCTGGCAGATCATGTGCGGAGCGCCCCAGCGCGCACCGATGTTCAGCTCCGCGGGAGGGTCGGGCCGGGTCGGCGACGATGCCGAGTTCATCTTCGCGCTGCCCGCCGTGGGCCACTCCTGCGGCGACATGAAGCTCCCGCGGCCATACCCGAACTTCCAAGCGGACGCCGGGCTGGGCTGGACGCATCCGAACGCGGTGAGTCGGCAGGGGCGGGTGGAGCTCAGCCGGTCCCACACATACGAGTTTGCCCTCACCGGCACGGGTAGGCCGGTGTCGTTCCGGCTCGCCGACCCCGACACCCGCGACAACTACGGCAGCTTCGACATCTATCTGCGCAGCGCCGTGGGCGCGGACTGCGCGGGGCGCGGGCATCTGGCGTTTGGGCTCAGCCGGATGGCTTGTCTGGCGGCGACCGCCGACAGCTCGGAGGCTCCGAGCCTGCCGGCGATCCCGCAAGTAGTGGCGCTGGATCAGGCGCCGGTGGCGCGGGTGCTCCGCAGCTCGGACGTGCCTGGGGTGAATCAGGAGCTTCCCTCCGGCGCGCTCACGGTCACGCAGTTCGCAGGCCTTGACAATAAAACCCGCGCGGCTGCGGCTGCCGAGCGCCGGCTCCTGCTGAGGTGCGGATTCCGCTCGGCGGCGATCAGTGGGTTCGCTGCCCCCGGGCAACCCACACTCAGATCGGCAGCGGTGGAGCTGAGCTCGCCTCGGCGAGCGCTGGCCGCCCTCACGGCAGAGTCCGCACTGGCCGCTGGTACCCAGGCACCCGCACGTACAACGGTGCTCTCCGGCTCCGACGCCGGCTTCGCGCACGGATCGATCATCACCTTCACGCCGATCAGCGGTGGCCTCGGCGGGCTCGAGCTCCTCGCGAGCGCTGGGAACTACCTCTACACGCTGACGGCCCTGGAGAAGCCCGACACCGTCTCGCGCGAAGCCGAGGAGAAGATCCTCGGAGAGCTGATCGCACGCGGCGACCCCGCCGACACCAGGGCGCGCCTGCTCCGCTTGACGCCCACCGGCGGTGAGTTTCTCGCACGGGCTCTGAGCGATGTCGAGACGGCCGACGAGGACTACTTCGCCCCGCTCGGCGAGCTCGGGATGCCTTCGTCGAGGCGCTCAGCGCGCTCGGGCAGCAGTAAGAGCCGGTCTCAAACCGCCCGCACGCGGGGAGTTGTCCGGATATGGCTCCCGTCCCGGTAACGATCTCCGGGCGGGGTCGAGATGACTTTTCGACAACTGTTGTCGGGTTCTCATCACGCCAGAATCTGGTGTGAGGCGAATAGGGGTAGAAATCACACGGATGAGACATAGCCGCGACACGCGCGTGACAAATCGCGCACGCGGCGACCCGCGCGGCGACCCGGGCGTCGTAGCGACGCCCGGATCGGGCTCCATCGAGGAGGAGTGCCCGGACGCATATCTTCTTCACGGGATCTTTGTGCGGGCGGCGTGGATCTGCACGCCAGCTTGACGTCTCAGCAGGAGGATGGATTACGCACCAATCCGCCCGACACGCGTTGCTGATCGCGGGCGTCCCCTGCTGGGCGACACTCGAACGGGAGAACCGATGGCTGGAGTCGTAATGACACAATCTGCGAGCACACGCGACCTGCTGACCGAGATCGAGCATTCGGTCAGCGTGGGGCGGAGCCTTCCCGAGATCGATGCCGAGATCCTCGCCTCCTCTGGACTCAACGAGGAATCGCAGGCGACCGCCTGGCTCTATGCATGGAGTCTGATCACGCAGCCGACCGAGACCTCGTCGGTCGACCCATAAACCGGCGCGATCGCCGCTATCGCTGAAACGGCTTCAGCGGCGTCCGATCCCCCACGGACCATCGATGCCCGAACGGATCGGTGAAGCCTCCCTGGCGATGAGTGCCCCACGGGGCTCCGTGATCGGTCGGAAGCTCCACGTCCGTCGCGCCTGCACTCGCGGCGTGATCGATGAACCGGCCTGGTTGATCGACGAAGACCTCGATTCGCGTCGTCGTCAGTCCGGCGTCCGTCGGACTCTGTTCTGTATCTCTGCCCTGTACAGCCTCGTGCACGAAGAACGGGGCGCCGTCGAGATGAAGGCCGGCCACGCCACCGAGATCCCAGAGCTCGCCCGCGCCGAGTGCCGTCTTGTACCAGCTCACGGCCGCGGCCGCGTCGGAAACGATCAACATCACCGACAGGGATAGGTGGTCGGTCTCGTTGGCCACAGCTGGGACTCGAGACGAAACGTTACCGTTCAAGACGCGCAAGCCCCGTCAGGAGCGCCACTCAGCATGACCGCGTTCACCGGATTCAACGAGATCTCCCCGGCCACGCTCGCCGATGTGCTGGGCCGGGAGCAGGTGATGGATATCGGCATTCGCCCGCTGTGGATGGCGGTGCCCCGGGTCGCCGGCCCAGCATTCACGGTTCGGTGCCCTGCCGGCGACAATCTCATGCTCCATGCCGCCATCTATCGCGCCCCGCCCGGCTCGGTCATCGTCGTCGAAGCGGGCGACACGGACTATGCAGTCGCCGGCGGAAACGTATGCGCGGTCGCGCAGCGCCGAGGGATCAAGGGGTTCGTAGTCGACGGGGTGATTCGCGACATCGGCGAGGTACGCGAGCTGGGCTTTCCGGTGTTTGCCAGAGGGGTCATGCCGTTCCCGGGCCGGAAGGCGGCGGTCGAGCCGCTCAATGCGCGGGTGCGCTGCGGCGGGGTGGATGTCAACGGTGGCGACATCGTGGTCGCCGACGAAGAGGGCATCGTGGTCACTCCGAGCGCCCGCCGGGAGCAGGTGCTCCTCGACGCCCGGAAGCGGTTGGCCGCGGAGGCGGGCGAATCCCTCGACGCGTGGGAGGCGGCGCACCGTGCCCGCATCGACAAGCTCCTGGCCGAGAACGGGTTCGAGGACTGATTCGGCGTCGCTGAAAAAATAGGGGGGGTCCGCGTCGGGTTCGGCGCGAGAATCGTCCGTGATGGCCCCGACGGTGGTCGGCTCGGATCTGGAACGGGCGATCCATGCGCTCAAGCAGAGGAAGGTGGCCCGGTCCTCGTCGCCGGCAGCCCCGGTCGTACACGCGCTCGGCTCGTCGATGAGATCAAACTGCAGGTGTTCCCGGGGGCCGCTACCGCGTCCGCGGCTGAAGCACGAAACGATCAAAGCGACCGTCGTTCTGCCGATACCTAGGGTAGCTGGCGCCCGACCGGGCGCGGCATCGACGCTCGGAGGCCGTGGGCAGGATGAAGTGGTTGGTGAGAACGTGTGTGGTTGGCTGCGCGACAGTGCTGCTGTCGCTGCTGGCGCTCGCCGGCGGCACCGGCGCGGCCGCGGCCGCGACGCCGGGCCTCCTTGGCCTCGGTACCGTGTCGCTCGACCAGTCGGCGTACACGGCGCACGAGGACCAGGGTCACCTGACGATCACGATCGTGCGCACCGGCGACCTGCTCGGGACTGAGCACGTCGGCTACGGGGTCGCGCAACAGGACGCCCGCGACGGGATCGACTTCGACGCGATCCCAAACACGATGATCACGATGGGACCGGCCGAGCTCTTCTACACGTTCACCGTGCCGATCATCGACCAGGGCATGAACGCGACGCCCGTGCACGCGCGGGTGTACCTGTTCACAGCCTGGCCGGCGCCACTCGGACCGAACACGAACTCGATCATCACCATCCTTCGCGACGATCCACTCCAGCCGCGCGACGCGGCCAACCCACTCGGCGTCCCCGCACCAAGCAACGGCAACCTCCTGGCCGGAGCGAAGCTGTACGTCAATCCGGCCGCCCCGGCGGCTGAGGCCGAACAACAGTACGCGCAGAGCAACCCCCAGTGGGCTTCCATGCTCGCCCGGATTGCCGACGAGCCGAGCACCCGTCGCTTCTGGATGTGGAACATGGGCCCCGACATCGAAGGGCAGGTGTCCCACTACTTGGAAACGGCACAGGCGACCGAGCCGGGAACGACGGTGATGCTCTCCAGCTACAACCTCGTCCACGATGCCTGCGGGTCGACCGCGACACCTGCCGTCGAGGCACAGTACGAGAACTACATGAACCAGACGGCTGCGGGGATCGGGAACTTCCACGTCATCTACTTCCTCGAGATCGACTCGCTGATCACGACGCCCTGCCTGACCCAGTCTGAGCTTGCGATCCGCCTGGCCGAGCTGCGCTACGCGGTCTCCGTCCTCGAAGCCGACCCTCACGTGCTTGTCTACATCGACGCAGGAGCCGCTGACGCGCTCTCGGCTGCCCGTACCGCGCAGCTGCTGCGGGGCGCAGGCATCGCCCAGGCCCAGGGGTTCTTCTTGAATGCGACCCATTTCGACTGGACGACGAAGGAGCTGCGATACGGAGAGGACATCTCCGGCATGCTCGGCGGCGCACACTTCATCATCAACACCAGCGACAACGGCAGAGGACCGCTCGTCCCGTCAAACCGGACGCAGCAGGGCAACGAGGTCCTGTGCAACCCGCCCGGGCGGGGACTCGGCCCGCTCAGTGTGAGCCAGCAGGTTGCCGTGCCAACCGGCTATCCCGACGCGGATGGCTTCCTGTGGTTCGACAATCCGGGCAACAGCGGCGGTCAGTGCGTGCCCGGGGCGCCGCCGACGGCGGTCTTCTGGCCTGCCTATGCAGTGATGCTGGCGGAGAACTGGGTCAATAAAGTGACCGGCCCGGCGCCTGGCACCGCGGCTGCGATTCCGAAGCCCGTGACATCTGGGCGGCGTCGGCACCGCCACAAGAAGCGCCATCGCAAGCGCGCCCACCGCGTCGCACGCTGACCCCAGGTCAGCCGGAGTACTTGGCGAGCTCGCGGATTCTGACGCTCACGAACCGCGACGCCACGAGCACGGTGGCGAGCTCGATCAGGGCCGCGAGGAGCACCGGGAATCGGAGGGTCGGCTCGCTGTAGTTGAAGAGAACGCTTGATCGGGAGATCGCCAGCGATACGAGCGCGACGAGTGTCATCCCGATCGCGCCCAACGCGAGGAAGATCGCGCCCTCGTTGCGGCTCGCTGCGAGCGCTAGTGCGATCAGCGCGGCACTGACAGCGTTCAGCAGGAACAGGGTGTTGATCGTCGGGACCAAGTGGAGGAAGCTCTCGTACTGCTGCAGGTGGACGGCGCCTTCGCACAGCAGCAGGCCGATCGCCAGGAACCTCAGCCGGTCGCCATGCCTGAGCTTGGTGGTCCGGCTCATTTGACGATGATCGTCGCGGTCATGAATGGATGGAAAGCGCAGTGATAGCCGTATGTGCCGGCCTTCGTCAGCGTGACCATCTTCGTCTCGTCATGCTGG
>Ga0302326_10006664_pt1 | contig 25844 bp, 21 predicted proteins | sample Palsa_T0_3_FD_202264 | JGI IMG/M metagenome (GOLD analysis project Ga0302326, IMG submission 202264) | Peat permafrost microbial communities from Stordalen Mire near Abisko, Sweden - Palsa_T0_3 | ecosystem: Environmental > Terrestrial > Soil > Palsa > Peat permafrost | place: Sweden: Abisko... | reverse complement strand
ACGTTCGTCGACGGCACCGCACAGGTCGTGCCGCGCCACCCGCTGAACGTCTTCTACAACACCTCGACCGACTATCAGTTGCTCAACGAGTACAACTCGATCTACGGGCCCGGAGGATCTGCGCCAGATACAGCGGTCTGCCCGACCACATGCACCTGGGCGAACGTGATCGACCAGAACGTCTCGGGCATGTTCCAGTTCATGATGGCCAACGACCCGCGGCCGAGCTACGTCCACCAGACGAACATCATGGGGACGCCGCCGGCAGCATCGGTGGGGACGGATGACCTGCCGCCCTCGACCTACGTGCCTCAGCCCTCGGCGACGCCGGTAACCGGCGGCACCGCGGACGAACCGGCAGGAACAGGTAATTCCACCCAGACCGGTGACGGCACGCTCTACCAGGTGCTCGATCCGCTGATTTACGAGTACAACGAGTACTTCAACACGAATGCTCCGTACTTGCAGCTGACCGAGCAGCAGATCGCGACCCTCCTCTCCGAGCAGTCGGGGTGGTCGACGGCGATGGCGAGTGCCACTCCGGTCGCCGCCTCGATCGCGAGCGGCAGCAACCAGGTCACCGTCACGAACCCGGGTTCCCCGATCGAGACGCCGCTTACCGGGATCCCCTCGGTCGGCACGGTCTACGGTGGCATTCAGTCCGGCTGGACCAGCATCCCCGATGGCACGACTACGCTGACCGCGTCGACGACGTGGCCGGCTTACGGGGCTCCGGTTCCGCTGATCCTGCCGACGGCACCGTCGGTCTCGACCGGGACGCCGACCGGCATCTCGGCGAGCGCGGCGACGCTGAACGGCACCGTCAACGGTGAGAACAACGCCATCAGCGACTGCCACTTCGACTGGGGTACGAGCACGAGCTACGGCAACACCGCTCCGTGCGTCGGCACCCCCGCGAACGGCGGGTCGGGAGCTGTGACAGCGCAGCTCTCCGGGCTCACGGGCGGCACGACCTATGACGTCCGCCTGGATGCAACCAACGCCGCCGGGACGACCGACGGCAGCAACGTGTCGTTCACGACGGCTCCCGGGGCGGCTGCGGCCACGGTGCTGTCGGTGGGTGCTCCGACCAAGAAGTGCACAACCAAGAAGCCCATCACGTGCACCTACACGGCGGCGCACGGTCCGCTCGACGCGCTCGGCGGCAAGCCGAAGAGCGTCGTGTACCTGCTGACCAGCACCGGCGCTCCGATCTCGGGCGCTCAGGTCAAGATCGTCGACGGCAAGAAGACGATCACGCTCAAGACCGGTAGCAAGGGCACCGCGTCGTTCAGCCTTGCGTTCGGGAAGAACCGGACGATCAAGGTCTCCTACGCGGGCTCGTCTACCCAGGCGAGCGCGAGCCTGAACATCGCGATCAAGGACGTCGCGTACGGCACCATCAGCCTCACCACGAAGCATCTGCCGGCCTCCGGTAAGGCCGTGTTCGACGGGAAGGTCATCGGAGCCAACGGCAAGCCGGCGAAGCTGGCTGTCGCGCTCCAGTACCTGACCTCGAAGAACAAGTGGCACACCACCACGACGGTCCATTCCACGGCCGCCGGGAAGTGGAAGGCCAGCGTCAAGTGGCCGCGCACCGGCCATTCCGGCAAGACGGACGTCTACTACCGCGTGGTAGTCGGCGGAACCGCTTCGGCCCAGATCAGCGCCCGCCTGCCGTAGCAACGGGCGGTCATGGCTATCAGCGGGCGGCTCGCGTAAAGCGGGCCGCCCGCCAAGCCATTGATCGAGCCGGCGATCCTTGCCCATAATTCAGGACTGATGCACATGCACACACACACCCGTCGCCGGTGCCTACCGGCACGTGGCGTGGCCGCTGCGGCTCTGGCCGCCGCCGCCCTGGTCGCCGGATGCGGCAGCAGCGCGACATCCACGACGAAGTCGACCCCGGCGAAGTCGACCCCGACGAAGTCGACCCCGACCACCGGCAAGAAGCAGACCGTGGGCAAGGGCCCCAAGCGCGCTCGCGTCCCCGCCCACAAGGCGTCCGCCCACCACAACACTCAGGTCCGCACCACTGCGACCTACACGACCGCCCCTCCCAAGACTCGTGCTCCGGCCAAACCGAAGCCCGCGCCGGCCCTGGTCGCACCGGTCAGCAGCGTGTCCGGCAACGGCGATCAGGCGCTCCCGACCTTGTCGGAGAAGACCACGGTCGTGGTCGAGTACTCGACGAGCAAGCCGCCGATTCAGATCTTCACTACACGCGGGTTCCTGCTGGTGAACAGCAGCTCCTCGACCGGCAAGGTGAAACTCGCCCGTGGCACGTACAAGGGTCTCCGCGTCGCCACCAAGGGCCACTGGGCGATCCATATCCGCGCTTTGGGGTGATCGAGCGCGCATGGAGGGTTCAGCAGATGCGGTTCGCTCCGAGGTGACGGTCGTGCTCGGCGACGACCAGGACGCAACGCGCGCCGGGGTTCGGCGGGCGCTGGCTCCACATGGCTTTCGGATCGTTGCCGAGGCGGAGAACGCGGCCGACGCCGTCAGCGCCGTACAACGCCACCGTCCCGACATCTGCATGCTCGAGGTCCGTATGCCGGGGAACGGCATCGAGGCCGCGCGCCGGATCAGCGAGGAGCTGCCCGAGACGAAGATCGTCATGCTCACCTCCTCCGAGCGCCACGAGGATCTGGTGGCGGCGCTCCGAGCCGGCGCCGACGGCTACCTGCTGAAGACGACCTCGGCGGACCGGTTGCCACACGCGATCAGAGGAGTGCTCCGCGGCGAAGCGGCGCTTCCTCGTGAGATGGCGAGCGGTCTGATCCGCGAGTTTCACGATCGCGGGCGCCGCCAGCGGGTGCTGCTCAACGTCTCCGGCAACCGCGTCGAGCTCACTGCCCGCGAGTTCGAGGTCTTGGAGCGGCTCCGCCGCCGCGAGACGACCGCTCAGATCGCCGGTCACCTCGGGATCGCCGACGTGACCGTTCGCCGCCACGTGTCGGCGGTCCTGCATAAGCTCGGGACGCCCGACCGGCGCAGTGCGCTCGCAATGCTCGACAAGGAGGAGCGGCGCAGCGAGGAGCAGTTCACGCCGATCCCCTGATGCCGCGGCGATCCGGACTGCGCTCTCGCGCCGCCCTTACTCAACAGGTGGTGGGTTTCCTTGGGGTCATGACGAGTTATCGACAGCTGTTGTCGACTTCTCATCACGACAGAATCTGGTGCGAGCCGATTCGGGCTTGAAGTCACACGGATGAGGCCCGGCGCCCATCTCAGGCAATCCACCTGTTCCGACCTGCTAAGCCGCGACCCGGGGAACCACCGTCTCACCCGGATCCAGCCGGATCCATCCCGACCGAGTGCCTCCGTAGTCGGTCCCCACCTCGGTGCCGCTCAGTGGCGCGTGAAGTGAAGCGGAGGATCGGTTCGAGACGGTCAGGTGCGACCCTTCGATGTAGCCCTCGACGGTCTGCGCTGAGAGTGCGGCCCGCCAGGCCATGTGCCGCGCGAGTAGCTCGCCGATCTCGCGTAGCGTCGGCTGGACCACCGGCGCATTGGGCGCGAACAGCGTTTGGTAAAGATCCAGCAAGCTGTCGACGAGCCCATAGAAGATGCCGCCCGATTCCCGCACCCGCGCGAGATTGCTCTGGTGAAAGTAATGCGGGCGGGGGTCGTTGCCCGTCACCACCGCGAACATCCGCGTCACCTCTGCGAGGAGCACGTTCTGCCACGAATCCGGCGCCCGATCGGGGTCGTCGTGGCGATGGCGGTCGAGCGCCTGCGCTTCGGTCGCGGCGTCGTAGGGCAAGGCGGTCGGGTAGCGCGGCACCGCGAGCGCCGCGCCGACGGCGAACGGAGTGCCAGGCGACCAGCGAGCACCATCCGGAGCTTGTGGATCCACCGGATATGGCCGCGAGGCATCACACGCGAGGTATCGGATTCCGGCTGCTTCGAGTGCCCCGTCGAGCTGTGGGTTCTCGCACCGGGGTGGCGTCGTGGTGAGGTCGGCGAGGCCTGAGTGCGCGCCGGTCACGAGCGAACCCGGCTCGAGCTCCAGCCCCTCGCGTCGCGCCCAGCTCAGGTTTAGTTCGATCTGCGCTTCGATCGCCGCGCGCGTCGCATCGTTCAGGTCCGTGTGGCCGTAGGTGTGATTGAGCCAGCCGAACGTCTCGCGGTCGGCCACGAGCCTGCTCACCAGCGGATCGATCTCGGTCCCCTCCTCGCGAAGATAGCTCTCGCTGCCGCCGCCGTTGCAGGCGAAGTCGAGGCGCAGCCCGCGCGCGCGACACCAGCTCACCGCGTGCGTCGCGTCGGCGGCCGTCATGCGGATCAGGCCGGGCGACTGCGTGTCGGTTCGGTGAGTGGCGACGTTCCACGAATGGTTGGCGACGAACACGTCGTCGATCTGCAGCGGGAGGTAGTTGCGCTCATATCCCAGATAGCTGCCGCGAGTCACCCACATCAGCTGGCCGTGACGCATCAGCTGGGTCTGCACCTGGCCCGGGTTCGAATCGTAGGTCTGGACCATCTCCTCACGACCGTCCGGATGGTGGTGGATGCCGAGCAGGGCCGAACCTTCAGGACCTACGACCAGGGTCTCGAAGCTTTCTGTGCTCAGAGGCGCCGCGAGATATCCCCAGCTGTCCGCTTCGATCGGCACCGTCCCGCGCAGGTAGGGGAACACCTGCCTGCCGCTCGGGGAGAGGCGTGCGGCGACGCCCTGCAGCCTTCCGGCCGAGAAGGGTGCTTGCAGCCCATGCTCAGCGGAGGGATAGACGTACGCGCTCACCCGGCGCAGCTCGAACTCGCGCTCGAGCTGCTCGAGCTGCTCCCGCTCTGCCTGGTTCAGAGCTTCATCGACCAGGGCGCCCGTGGCGCAGATCAGCGCCTGGAAGCGCGAGTGGCCGGGTCCCGCTATCAGCCGATGCTCGAATCGCGACGAGGTCCCGCGCGGGGGATCCGGGCCGAGGACGATCGCCTCGAACGGCACTCCTTCGCGCCGGAGAGCGAACTCCCACGCACTGAACGAGGGCTCTTCGCCGGTCGCCGCGAGCAGGAGCAGCTTCAGTTCGACGCGCATGGTGCGATTATTCTGATGTAGTGGAGCCGCGGCTGGAACCAGGATCGTTCACGGACTGAACGGAAGTTGCCGCTCGTGCCCCATGTGGCGGCCTTCCCGATGCAGACACAATGCGAGAGCAGCTAGGAATAGGCCGTGGGGGCTGGCATCATGCCGCAAGCGGGCGAGCACGTCCGCCGGGAAAGAATAAGCCGGTAGAGCTAAAAGTGAGCACACCAAGCGAAGTCGTCGTCCCGCTCGTGCGGGAGGTAGTCCCGTCGCCGCCAGAAGCGGCGGGCTTCGAGTCGATCGCGCCGGCCGATCCGGTCCTGGTCCCGGCGGTCGCCGAGCCGAGAGCGGTAGGCAGTGCGACGCACGCGGCACGCTCGCGCGTGCTGATCGTCACCGAGGGGACCTATCCATACGCGGTCGGCGGCGTGAGCTCGTGGTGCGATGCCGTGATCGGAGGCTTGGGCCACATCGATTGGGACATCCTGCCGATCGTCGCGGGTGGGAAGCGCTTGCGCCAGAACTTCACGCTGCCGGAGAACGCGCGCCTGCTGCGCCCGATCGAGCTGTGGTCCGAGGATGCCCCACCGCGGCGGGCAGGGCGTCTGCATCGAGGTCGCGAGGAGACCACGCTCCCGACGCAGCTGCTGCGGGGGTTGATCCCGTGGGAGGGCTCACTTCCCGATCTCACCGCCGCCCTGATCCGCTGCCGGCAGCGCCCGCAAGCGGTCCGCAGGGAGTTTCGGGACAGCAGCAGCTGGGAGGAGTTCCTGCACGCGCTCGTCGAGGTCCTCGCTGCGAACAACGACCAAACGGCGCCCGCTCCGGTCTACGACACGATCGAGGCCGCGCGGCTCTATCAGACGCTGTACTGGGTTGCCCGCACCGCGGCGGTGCCGACCCCCGAGTGCTCTCTGCTGCACGTCACAGCGGCCGGGTGGGCGGCGATCCCTGCGCTCGCGCACAAGGCCATCCACGGCACGCCACTGCTCCTCACTGAGCACGGCGTCTACGTGCGGGAGGCGTACCTCGCGTCGGTCAACAACGCGGCGGTTTCGCTTGGTCAGCGCCACATTTCGACGCGGCTCGCGCTTGGGCTGACGCGCGCCGCCTACGCCGCCGCGGACATGATCGCGCCGGTGACGGAGGCGAACGCCGAGTGGGAGCGCGGGCTCGGAGTCAGCGCCGACAAGATTCGGGTGATCCCGAACGGGATACAGCCGCCGCGCGACTGGACCGCGCCTCCGAACGCCAAGAAGGTGATCGCGATGGGCCGGATCGACCCGCTGAAGGACGTCCAGACGATGCTGCTGGTAGCGGACGAGGTGATCAGGCGGATGCCGTCGGCCAGGTTCGAGTACTGGGGACCCGCGACCTCAGGTCAAGAGCAATACGCCCGCGCCTGCGCGCGCATGCATGAGCAGCTCGGACTCGGCGAGCGTTTCCGCTTCATGGGTCGCACATCGGATCCGCACGGCGTGATCCGGGACGGCGACGTCGTCCTCATGACCAGCATCTCAGAAGCGATGCCGATGGCTCTGCTCGAGGCGATGGCGCAGGCGCGGCCGGCCGTCGCGACCAGCGTGGGCGGCGTCCCCGGCGTCCTCCGCGGCTGCGGGCTGATCGCCGCTCCGGGCGACGTGCATGGGCTCGCAACGGCTGTCGTCAGCTTGCTCGGCGATCCGAATCTGGCTGCGACGCTCGGTCGGCGCGGCTTCGATCGAGTGCATCGGCGGTACACGCTCGAGCGGTGCGTCGCGAGTTATCGCGACCTGATCGGCGAGCTTGTTGGCGTGGCGGCATGAGCCAACACGGCCTAAGGAAAGGAAACCGAGGGGGCACATGAACGGAAACGGGAACGGGAACGGGAACGGCAACGGGCGCTCGCACCGCCCGGGGGGCAAAGGGCTCGTAAGCGCCAAGGCCCAGCCGAACGGAAAGGCCCACGTGAGCGGCAATGGCCGCGCGCCGGTCGGCGGGCCCGGCGGCGCCACGCCGCCGAACGACTACGCCGAAGGCGTCCTCGACGCCCGTCTCGGGCGTCCCGCGCTGGACGTACTCGAGGCGACAGTTGTGCTGGAGGCGTGGACCGGGGCGCCGGCGGCCAGCGCGATGTCAGTCGCGCCGGATCTGGTCTCCTCGGAGTACCGGGTGAGGGACGGCAACATCAACCTCGAGGCGAGCGAGGATCGCGAGCAGCAGAGCGTGATCGCGGAGGGGCTGACGCTGGTGCTGTCGATCATCTCGGTCGCGGCTTGGGCGACACCGCTCAGCAAGGACTATGGCCCCCATGTACTCGCTCATGCCATCCGCTTCGCCCTTCCGATCGCCGTCGCCCTGCAGTGGGGGCTGCGCAGTCGCTACCTCGGTCGCCGTGGTGCGCTTGCGATCTTCGCGCGCGACGGAATCGCCTTCTGCGCGCTGGCGATGCTGGTGGTGGAGCTGCCGCTGGCGCTGATCCACCGGTCTGGCCCGATCGCTGCGACGCTCGTCGCGATCTGGGTGGGTGGGACGATCGTCTCCCGCCGAGGCTGGGGACTTGTGTACGCGTGTGCGCTCGTAGCCGCGACGATAGCCCTCGACGACGGCTCGCCGGCCAACCTGGTGCTCGGCTCGCTGACCGCGTTTACTCTGATCGTCTGTGTGGTGGGGGTGCTCACCCGCCGCGACAGCACAGACGAGCGCGCAGGGAGCATTCCGCGCGCGCTGCTCGCGACGCTGCTCGGCGGTTGCATCGGCGCGTTGCTGGTGTCCGATCCGAGCCTCGGATGGGGTGTCCGGGGTCTGCATCCCGCGATCTCGCTGCTTCCGTCCGTCATCGGCAGCTTCTGGGGCGGCTACTACCTGTGGAACCTCTACGACGTGATCCCGCGTGGGCTCAGCGGGATGCCCCTCGCCAGCGCGAGCAGCGCCACGATGAGGGGTCCGGCGATGTCGATCTTCATCGGTGCGATGGCGCGGTTGCTCGGTGCGACCGTGGTCCTGTCCGCGATCGTCATGCTGGCAGGCCGCTGGACGCACGGCTCTGACCAGACGAGCTTGTTCATCGCTTTCGCCGGTGTCGCCCTCGTCAGTCTGCTGATCGGCCTGCTGGAGTCGTTGGCGCTGCGACGCGCCGCGCTGATCGCGGCAGCGGCTGCCGTGGCTGCCGAGTTCGCGTGGTACAACCTCGCCACGCACTGGGGCATCCATTGGCATATCGCCGGCGCGGCGCTCGTCGTCGGCGCGACCGTGGGAGTGCTGTTCTCGTTGCCGCCGTTGATCAGACGGCTCGCCCGCTCCGGCAACGCGCTGGCGACCACGCTCTGGATTCAGTAGCCGTCGAATCCGCTGCGGCGGATTCGTCAGCCTCCTCGCCGATCGTTCAGTGATGAACGCCGTTTGCGCGGAACGGGCCATTTACCTGGTCGCCGCTCAGTGGGATCCTGATCTGGACGCCGAGAGCGTAAGCGTGCCAGGGAACGCAACGCGAACGCTCCATGATTCATCACAGGAACGATCAGGGGGTTTTGCAATGCACGTAGTTGAGGCCGTAGCGCCAAGGGCTTTTCCGAACGCCGGTGTGGCACCGGTCGCCCGAGCCAATGTGACGCTGGATGCTGCCGACACGCTCGATGAGGCCTGGGCGGTCCTGAGCGAGAGCTTGGTGATCCGCGAGCAGCTAAATCAGGCGTGCGTCGAGGTCAAGGGCGCGATCGACGCGATCAAGATGCGTCTCGACAGGCTTGCGCTGAAGATGCTGGAGCACGAAGCGGCGCCGCCGCATCCCGTCGAGCAGCTGCGCCGCCGGGCTTCCTAGCGGCGCCGGCCGGCCCGCCGGGACCTGGACTCCCGCCGGGACCGGGACTGCTTGGTTTGCTCGCGCGCATGGGCGGCGGTCACCGGCGTCGACGGGGCTGCGGCGACCGATGCCGAACCGCCGGCGTTCGTGGCGGTCACGATCGCGTAGATCGTGGCGCCCACGTCGCTCGATGTGAGCTTGAATGAGGAGTGGCTGGTCGCGGCGACGGTGCAGGTGCCGTGCGCGCAGACCTCCCAGTGGTAGGCGTAGCCGGTCGGGGAGTTTGACCAGCTGCCAGTGCTGACCGTCAGCGAGTCGCCCTGCTTGGCCGTCCCGTGCAGGACCGGCAGCGCGGTGTTGACGGGCGCCTGCGACTTCGAGGGCGGCGTCACCGGCGGCTTCACGGGCGGGGTCACCGGCGGCGTGACGGGTGGCGTCACCGGGGGAGTGATCGGCGGCGTGACCGGCGGCGGCGAGGACGTCGCGCCCGCGGGCGCGCACGGCTGATAGGTCCCGCTGGATAGGTTGACGTCGAACAGCGCCCCGGCGATTCCGGCGGCGATGTCGGCGGCGCAGAACTTTGCTGTCGTTTCGCTGTCCTGGGTGTACTCGGCGTTCAGTACGGGCTTGCCGAGCGCGAGGTAGGCGGTCGCGTCACCGCCCGATCCTGAGCAGGGGTCGTTGTAGTAATTGCATTCCTCGATGATCATGCCGTCGAACAGTGCGGCGTTCGCGGGCTCGTTCGCCGGGTCGTTCTTCTGGAACGCGGCGAGGCCGTTGGAGTGGATGTCATACGCCAGCCAGCGCTCGAACCCGGCGCTGTCGGCCTGCGTCATCCCCCACGGGAGGACCCCGGACTGTGACTTGTTCGTGTACCCGTCGAGATCGTCGGGCTCGACCGCGTCCTGACCCTCGAGCTTGCACCACTGAAAACGCCGGTTCAGTCCGGCGGCGATGTTGACCGCGGCGCCGGTCAGCGTGCTCGGGTCCCCGGCCACGTAATTGCGGAAGCCGGTCAGGTCGAACCAGTACTCGTCCGGATAGCCCTGCATCTCGGTCGCGGTGTCGCCAACGCCGCCGTAGTCGGCGCTCGCGAAGTCAGAGTCATCGGGAAACCCGACCTGGTAAGCACCCGCTTCGACATAGCAGATCGAGTAGTGCCCGGCTGCGTGAATCGCCTCCACGACCGGGGACGGCCCGGTCGGGATCCCAGCATTCGCAGTGTTGCTGTCCTGAAAGAGGTCCGTATCCCAGATATCCGCAGAACCAGGCGACGGATACGCCCCGCTCGTCGCCGGCAAGCCCGCAAGACCAGCACTAGGCGGATCGATCTCCCAATACCACTGATTGGCGCCCGTCGGCGGCGGCGTGTACGTGGTCTGGGCAGATGCAGATCCGGCGAAAACGCCGAGAGCCGCGAGAGCCGTTGGGAGGGCGACATACACGGCGCTTCGCAAGCTGATCTTTCGCATCGGATCTTCTCCTGGTCGCCCGCTTCGCGGGAGTCCTTGTGGGGCCCTCGCCGAGAGGAGAGCTCGTTGCTAAGTCAGCTATCGGCGGGCGATCTCGTTTGCGGGCAGGGGGTGCCCGCTTCTCAACGAACGTTGGTGTCCGGCGGACGCGTGAAGGTGCGCGGCGTTCAGCTGAACGTGCGTCGAATGAACGGAATCCGCGCCAGGCGACCCATATACATCTGCTCCGCAGTCGCGCACACTCACGTCATGCCCGGAACATCCACCAGCGTGGCCGAACTCGATCCACGGACGCACGAAGCGCTGACCGACCTGCACGCCTACGTGCTCGTCTTGGACGCGGAATGGCAGCGGAGCAAGCGCTCGGACCTGCGCGAGGAGCTCGATGCGCTGCGCTCGGCTTTAGCAGCGCTGCGTGAGCGCTTGCTCTGAGCTCAGACCAGGCCGCTGCGGACAGCCCGTACGGCTGAGCTCAGACCAGGCCGCTGCGGACAGCCCGCACAGCCGCCTGGATGCGATTCTGCACCTGCAGCTTGACGAGGATGCTCGACACGTGGTTCTTGACCGTGTGCTGGCTCAGGAACAGCGTCTTGGCGATCTGCGGATTGTCCATTCCCCGTGAGAGCAGTTCGAGAACCTCGAGCTCTCGTGGTGTCAGATCGGCTGAGGCCAGCGCCGGCTCGACGTTCTGAGGCTCGCGCAGGCGCCGCATCAGCTGGCTTGCGACGCTCGGCGAGATCAGGGACTCGCCTCGCGCCGCGGCTCGGATGCCCTCGACGATCTGATCGATTGGTGCGTCCTTGAGCAGGTAGCCGCACGCTCCGGCCAGTACGACGTCCATGACGTTGCGCTCGTTGGCCATGACCGTCAGCACCACCACCCGCACGAGCGGAGCAGCTGCCGTCAGCCGCTGGGTCGCCTCGATCCCGGACATGCCTGGCATGTTCAGGTCCATCAGCACGACGTCGGGGCTGAGGTCCAGCACGAGCTGGATGCCGTTGGCGGCCAGCGCCGCCTCGCCCACCACGTCGAAGCCGCGCTCCTGGAGGAGACCGACGAGGCCGCCACGAAACAATTCGTGATCGTCGACCACCACCACACGTATTCCGTCCGGCACGACCCGGAGCCTAGCGGCCTTGCAGCCTCCTCGCCCCCCGAACGGATCATGGCCGATCAGACCCTGAACGGTTGATGGCTCGTCACTCCCATTGACGCTTTCCCGGGCTCGCCCCAAACTGCCAGAACGCGCAGAGACGGCGCGAGGGGCGAGGGGCAACTAGAACGGAGACGCAACAGTGTGCGGAATAATCGGTTACGTCGGTCAGCGGCGCTGTCAGGATGTGCTGCTCGAAGGGCTTAGGCGCCTGGAGTACCGAGGATATGACTCGGCCGGCGTTGCCTGGCGTGAGGACGGCGAGCTGGAATGCGTTCGCGCGGTGGGCAACCTCAACTCCCTGGAAGGGGCGCTGGCGGTCCACACCGGCGCGCACGGCGACCGCACCGTGACCGTGACGGAGGCGGAGTCCCCGGCCGTCACGATCGGAATCGGCCACACGCGGTGGGCAACGCACGGCGGCGTCACCGAGCAAAACGCGCACCCGCACGCGGACTCGAGCGGCCGCGTCAGGATCGTGCTGAACGGCATCATCGAGAACTACCTCGAGCTACGCCGGCGTCTCGCCGCCGACCTGATCGAATGCACCTCGGAGACCGACGCCGAAGTCGTCGCACACCTGATCGCGCTCAACTACGACGGCGACCTCGCCGACGCAGTGCGCCGCTCGCTGGACGACCTCGAAGGTCACTATGCCTTCGTCGCGATGTGCGCCGATGAGCCGGAAACCCTCGTGGGCGTGCGCCGCGAGTGCCCGCTCGTTGTCGGAATCGGCGACGGCGAGCAGTTCATCGCATCGTCGATCTCGGCCTTCGCCACGCACACTCGCGAGGTGGCGGTGCTGCACGACGGCGAGATCGTGGTGCTACGGCCTAATGAGGTGACGGTCTTCGACGTGGAGGGGCTGCCGCACCGCCCCTCCTCGAGCGAGGTCGAATGGAACGCGGACACGTGCGAGAAGGACGGGTTCGAGACGTTCATGCTCAAGGAGATCCACGAACAGGGCGAGGCCGTCGGGGAGACGATCGCCCGGGTGCGCGCGCAGATCGCCGCCCAGTCGAGCGGTCCGCTCAGCGTCAAGCGCCTGCGCAAGGTCAGCCGGATCATCGTCGTCGGCTGTGGAACCTCGTATCACGCCGGACTCGCCGGCCGCCTCGCGATCGAGCGGTGGGCACGAGTCCCCGTCGAGGTCGAGGTCGCGTCCGAGTTCCGCTACCGGGATCCGATCGTCGGTCCGCGTACCCTGGTGCTCGGAATCACGCAGTCCGGCGAGACCGCCGACACGCTCGCAGCGATGCGCCTCGCTCGCGCGCACGGCGCGACGGTGGTGGCGGTGACGAACGCTCCCGGCAGCCAGGTCACGCATGAGGCCGACACGGTCCTGTTCACGCGGGCGGGCGTCGAAGTCGGCGTCGCGGCGACGAAGACGTTCGTTTCGCAGGTCGTTCTGCTGTACCTGTTCGCGCTGCGCCTGGCCGAGGCCAATGGCAAGCTGGCACCGACGCGGCAGGCTGAGCTCCAGTCCGAGCTGGAACGGCTGCCCGAGCTGATCGACTTCGCCGTTGAGTCGGTCAACGAACCCGTCCGGGAGCTCGCCGAGCGCCTTGCCTGGAGCCCGTTCTTCCTTTACCTGGGTCGCCTGGCAGGCGTTCCGGTCGCGCTCGAAGGGGCGCTGAAGCTCAAGGAGATCTCATACGTCCCGACTGATGCGTACGCTGCCGGAGAAATGAAGCATGGCCCGATCGCGCTGCTTGGTGCCGACACGCCGGTGATCTGCGTGGCGACGGACGAGAGCGTCCTGCCGAAGCTTCTGTCGAACCTCTCCGAGGTGCGTGCCCGCGGAGCCCGCGTGCTCGCCGTCGCGACCGAAGGCTGCAAAGAGATCGGCGAGCATGCCGAGCACGTCGTCTACGTGCCTCGCGCCGACCCGCTGCTCCAAGTCGTGATTGGGATCGTGCCGCTGCAGCTGTTCGCCTACCACCTCGCCCGTGCTCGCGCGCTCAACGTAGATCAGCCGAGGAACCTTGCCAAGACGGTCACCGTTGAGTAGGTCTGCGGCCGTGGGCCCGCGGATCGCGGTGCTCGGTGGTGGACACGGCCTGGCGTCGGTCCTGCGCGCTCTGTCGAGCGATCCTGCGGAACTGACGGTGATCGTGACCATCGCCGACGACGGCGGGTCCTCGGGCGAGCTACGGCGGCGACGCGAGGGGCCGGCGGTCGGCGACCTCCGCCGGTCTCTGCTCGCCCTGACCGGCGACGAGGTCGTGCTGGCGCGCGCCTTCGCTCGCCCGCTGACGATCAACCGCGTCGGCAGCCATCCGCTCGGCAACCTCGTGATCCGCTCCGTCGCCGACGCATTCGGTGACCTCGGCGAAGCCACAGAATGGCTCGGCGAGCAGCTCGGCATCGCAGGTCGTGTCCTGCCGGCGACGGCCGAGGCCGTCTCGCTGATTGCCGACGCCGGCGACGTGCTGCTTCACGGAGAGTCGGCGATCGGCGCGGCCACCCAGGAGATCGGCATTCTGAGCTTCAGCCCTGAACGCCCAGCGGTCCCACCCGCGGTGATCGAGGCGATCGCGCAGGCCGACTGTATTGTGCTCGCTCCGGGCTCGCTGTTCACGAGCGTTCTCGCGGCCAGCGCCATCCCAGATGTCGCAGAGGCGCTCAGGTCCGCTCCGGCGCCGGTTCTGTGGATCTCGAACCTCGAGCCCGAGGGGCGCGAGACCGCCGGCATGAAGGCGGCAGACCACCTCGCCGCGCTGCGCAGGCACGGCGTGCGGGCCGACTCGGTGCTGTACGACCCGGCGGCTGAGCTGCACTTCGAGGCCGATCAGCTCGCCCACGACGGCGTCACAGGCTGGCCCCGACCACTGCGAGGCGAGCACAGCGGCGTGCACGATCCCGCGCTCCTGCGCACAGCCCTGAATGAGGTCCTCGGAGAGCTCGCTAACGCGGCGACAATCTCGCGTTCAAAAACTGAACACGCGGTGCGCGATGCGGGCTATTGAGTGCAGGGCCACAACCTGCAAGAATTTCTGTCTGGAGCAAGGGGCAGTGGCAATGATCGCCCGCGAGCTTCCCGATCAGAGAACGACGCGGGAGTCAACGTGAATCCAACTGGGGCAGTGATGAAGCAAGAGATAGCTAGGGCGCGACCAGAAGTCGAGAAGGTGTTTGAGCCGACGACTGAGACTGCGTTGAGCGTGGTCGTCCAGACGACGCCTGAGGCATCGCTCGCCGCGTTGCCGCTCGGCGACACGCCGAAGCGGGCGTCCCTTGGCCGCATCATGCGCCGGTTCCGCGGCGATGCCGACGCGATCCGCGAACGCGACGGCGCCGGCGCGGATGTCGACCAGGAGCTCACGCTGATGCTCCTGCGTGAGGAGAACGCGCGGTTGAAGGCCGACCGCCACCGCCCCGCGGACGTCGGCGGCACGATCGACCGGCTGCGCCTCGTCGCCGCCGAGCAGACCGACCCTGAGGTGCTGGACGACGTCTGGGGTCTCCTCGCCGAATGCCTCACGATCCGCGAGGGCCTCGATCACGCCTGCGACGAGGTTCACGCCGCGATCAGCGCGGTGCAGGAGCGTCTGACGCAGCTCAAGGTCAAGATCCAGGACACGGCCGTGATCCAGGAATCGTCCGTGATCGTCGATTCGGCCGTGCTCGTGGAGTCCTCCTCGATCGTCGTCGACGAGCCACTTCCGACACTCAACAAGGCAGTTCTCGCTCTGTACGCCCGCGGCGCCGCCTAGCAGCGCGCGCCACAAAGCCGCGTAGGCCTGCAGGGGGCGGGGCCTATGAGGACATCTGGGCGGGGCGGTGGCGGGTCCTGGCGGGCGGCTGGGGGTATCCACCGCCGGCCAGGGCTGCCGCGTGCGTGGGCCCCCGCCGAGTGCCGGGTACTACGCAATTGGCCTGCGGCGGATCCCCCAGCCGCCCGCCAAAAGCGCTCACGGGCCGAACCGATGGCCGCCGGTCCCGCCGGCCAGCCGGCCAGACTGAGCGCCAGGCCGACCCAGCCCCACGCCCCAAAGCCGCTTGCGGGTGGGGGTATCCGCCGCCCGGCCAATTGCGTCCGCGCCCAGCAGAAACGCACGCGCCCGGCACCGCAGAGCCCTGGCCGGCGGTGGATGCCCCCAACCGCCCGGCGCTAGGACGACGAGGCGGAGACGATGACTTCGAGCTCGGTGCCGCCGAGGGCGCCGCGCCGGGCGGTCATATGCCCGCCGAGGGACTCGGCTCGCGCCTGCATCGTCGGCAGGCCGAACCCGCCGCCCGATGCCGATGCCGGGCGGGCTGCCGGCTCCTCGATCCCGCAGCCGTCGTCGGAGACGCGCAGCAGCAGCTTTGCTCCGCGGCAGTCGAGGGATACCTCGATCTGGCGGGCTCCGCCGTGCCGGACGGCGTTGACGATCGCTTCGCGTGCGATGCGCACGACCTCTTCCCGCTCGGATGCGTGTAGTCCTGCGGCATCGGAATCGTGGGCATCGGCGGCGACCTGCACGTTGACGCTGACATCGAACCGCGCCGCGAGCTCGTTCGCGACCTCGCGGAGAGCGGCGCCGGTCGTCGGGGCGCTCGACGCGGACAGGTCGACGATCGCGCCGCGGGTGGTGGCGAGCGCACGCTTGGCGGCGATTGAGAGCGGGTGGTCGGGTCCTAGCTCTGACGCGAGCCGCTGCCCGTGGATGGCGATGAAAGCGAGGTCCTGCGCCAAGCCGTCGTGGAGGTCGCGGGCGATTCGCTCGCGCTCCGCGTCCACGGCCGCGTGGGCCGCCGCCTGTTCGATCTGATGCCTCGTCTGCGAGCAGCGGCGGAGCGCGACCGCGAGCAGCAGTGCGTATGCCGCCGCGCGGAGGCCGTCATCCGGGGTTACCCAGTTGGCGGCGAGCACCGGGGACAGCAGGTAGTGCAGTGTCGCTGCGGCTAACAGCGTCGATGCCACGGCGAGCAGGCCGGCCTCGGTGTCGCCGCGTGAGCCCCGGCGGACGAGCATGATCGTCGAGCCTCCGAGCAGGATGCCGGCCGCGAGTGCGACCGCGAGCGAGAGCGGATGGCGCGCGGCCTCCCCCAGCCCGGATCCGGCGGTGGAGCCCGCTCCGATGACGGCGACGATCATGGTCGTAGCGGCAGCTGCGGTGACGCCGGCGGCACCGGCGAGGGCTGCAGTGCGGCGGGAGACGCTACGCGAGGTCCCGCCCGTCGCGATCGCCGACGCGGCGAATGCGATTGCCAGCAGCGCCTCGGCGCCGGCGCGGATCGCCGTGCTCGACGCCGCGCCGAAGCTTCCCGTCAAGGCGGGCAGCGCGAAGGCGGTCTCGACGAGCGCCACGGCCAGCAGGGTGCCGAGCAGCAGCATGTCCCTGAGGCGCCGGCCATGATCGAAGCGAGCTAGCAGCAGGCCCGCGCTCGCGACCGCGCAGAACGTCATCGTCAGCTCGATCCCGACGCGCACCCCTGGATTGGCCACGTGGAGCGGCCGCAGGAACTGGCAGGCGACGACGATCGCCGACAGGCCCGCGATCAGAACCGCTGAACGTCGTGCGGCTCCCGCGGCGCCACCGACGGCATACGTCGTGTGAAGTTGTCGCTGCCCCTGATTCAACTTTCTACTGCCTCCCGCCCGCGCAGAGACACCCCTGAACCCGCGCCAACAAATCCAACGGCGCAGAGAATACTTCATGGACATGTCGATAACAAGAAAAGTGGCACTACGCCTCTGTCGCCCCGCCGCAACCATTTCCCAACCGTAGCCTCGATCGTTAGACGGATGTTGTGAGATCTCGTACACTTGTGAATCCGCATTCACATGAGTCGAGCAGAGATGGAGCACTGAATGGCCACGATCGACGTGACCGACCCTGCCCGCGCGGTGCGCAATCAGGCGCCGCCGCTGCAGCCGATCGACCTGTTCGAGGTCGACCTCGCGATGCGCGAAGCGCTCGCGCGCGAAGGAGGGGGATGGGGGGTGGACCGCGCCCACGAGGCTGGTTCCGCCGCTGGCAGCTTCGCGGCGCTCGAGCACGGCCGCCGGGCGGAGCGAAACGAGCCGACGCTTCGTACGCACGATCGCTACGGGCTTCGGGTCGACGAGGTCGAGCTCGACCCTTCCTGGCACTGGCTGCTCCGCGGCGCGGTTGAGCGCGGCCTCCACGGCTCGCCCTGGCGCGAGCCCCGCGAAGGCGCTCACGTGGTCCGCGCGGCGATGTTCATGCTCTGGTCCAACGCCAACGGCGGGGTGATGTGTCCCGTCTCGATGACCTATGCGGCCGTCCCGGCCCTGCGCCAATCCGCACCGGAGATCGCCGCCGAGTGGGAGGAGCGCCTGACCCGGCCGGACTACGAAGGTGGCGCGCTGGCGGGGATGGCGATGACCGAGCGCCAAGGCGGCTCAGACGTGCGTGCCAACATCACGCGCGCGGATCCGGTCGGCGAAGGCTGGTACGAGCTCCACGGACACAAATGGTTCTGCTCCTACCCGCCCTGTGACGCCTTCCTCGTGCTCGCGCAGGCGCCGGCGGGGCTCTCGTGCTTCTTCGTCGAGCGCGGCCAGGGAATGGAGTTCCAGCGCCTGAAGGACAAGCTCGGTACTCGTTCGCTCCCATCCTCTGAGGTCGAGTTCCGCGGAATCCGAGCCAGGCTGGTCGGTGAGGAGGGGCGCGGTGTCCCGGCGATCATCCGGATGGTCAACCACACCCGCCTGGACTGCCTGATCGGGTCCGCGAGCGCGATGCGCCGCGCGACCGTGGAGGCGCTGCACCACGCCCGGCATCGGTCCGCGTTCGGGGCGCCGCTGATCGAGCAGCCGGCGATGGGCAACGTGCTCGCCGACCTCGCAATCGAGTCCGAGGCCGCGACGGTCGCGGCGCTCCGGGTCGCTCGCAGCTACGACGGCCTGCCAGGGTCGCCAGAGCCGGCGTTCCAGCGCTTCGCGACGGCAGTGATGAAGTACTGGGTATGTAAGCGTGCTCCCGGACTCGCGGGAGAGGCACTTGAGTGCCTTGGCGGCAACGGCTACGTCGAGGAGTCCGGCCTGCCGCTGATCTACCGTGACGCGCCGCTGAACTCGATCTGGGAGGGCTCGGGGAACGTCGCCGCACTCGATGTCCTGCGCGCGATCGTCTCAGAGCCCGCCGGGCTGCCCGCGTTCCTCGCCGAATGCGAGCTCGCTGCCGGATCGGATCATCGGCTCGATGCGCATCTCGCCCGGGTACGCGAGCACACGTCCGCTACGTTCGGTGACGAGAGCGAGGACGCCGCGCAGCGGACCTACGCGGCCCAGTTCCGCGCCCGCCGGGTGGTCGAGGATCTCGCACTGGCGCTGCAGGCCTCGCTGCTGGTCCGCCACGCGCCGGCCCCCGTCGCGGACGCGTTCTGCGCCGCGCGGCTCGGCGGCGAGGGCGGGCACGCCTACGGGACCCTGCCCGGGGGGGTTGACTCGGTAGCCATCATCGACCGCGCGCTGCCCGCATGAGCTCCCTGGAGACAATTGCCTACGAGGTGACCGGCCGGGTCGCGCGGATCACGCTCAACCGGCCGGAGCGGGGCAATGCGCTCACCTCGACGCTGATCGCCGAGCTCGAGCAGACCGTCGAGCTCGCCGACCTCGACCCGTCGGTGCACGTGCTGCTGCTGGCCGGCAACGGCAAGGGGTTCTGCGGCGGCTACGACCTGCTCGCGAGCGAGGAACTGGGGACGGCTGGCGGCGGCGGGTTCGGAAGCTCGCTGGCCCCCGAGGGCTCGCCCGTGCACCCGCGCACGATCGTCGCCAACCACACTCCTGCCGAGACCTGGGACGCGATGGTCGACTACGCGTGGATGAGCCGCAACGTGCGCGCCTTCATGTCACTGTTTCACTGCTCCAAACCGGTCGTCTGCAGGGTGCACGGCTTCTGCGTTGCGGGCGGGACGGACATGGCGCTTTGCTCGGATCTGCTCGTGATCGCCGCGGACGCCAAGATCGGGTACCCGCCCGCGCGTGTTTGGGGGTCGCCGACGACCTCGCTGTGGGCGTACCGACTCGGCCCGCAGCGGGCCAAGCGGCTGCTGTTCACGGGCGACTCGCTGTCGGGTGCCGAGGCGCTCGAGTGGGGCCTCGCGATCGAGGCGCCCGCGCCCGAACGGCTCGAGGAGCGGACCGAGGTGCTGGTGGACCGGATCGCACGCAGCCCCCTCAACCAGCTGCAGATGATGAAGCTCCTCGTCAACCAGTCGCTGTACGCGCAGGGGCTCCACGCCACCCAGATCCTCGGAACCGTGTTCGACGGAATCACCCGCCACACGAAGGAGGGCTATGGCTTCCAGCAGCGCGCCGCCGAGGCCGGCTACCGCACCGCGGTCCGCGAGCGCGACGAGCCGTTCGGCGATCACGGCCCCTCGACGTTCAAGGGCTGAGCTGTGAGTGCCGTCGCCGGTGGGACCCGCGAGCGCCTGCTGCTGTCCGCCCATGAGCTGGTCGAGGAGGGCGGGTACGGCGCCGCCTCGGTGATCGCGATCGCTGAGCGCGCCGGGGTGGCGGCGGGCACGTTGTACCGGCACTGGCCGTCGAAGGGCGAGCTGTTCGCGGAGCTGTTCCGCGTGGTCTGCGATCGCGAGGCGGCTGCGATGGAAGCGGCGGCGCGCGGGCGCGCAGGCGGCTCGAGCGTCGCGCGTGTGCAGGCGATGCTGACGACGTTCGCCAAGCGCGCGCTCCGGAACCCGCGCCTCGCCTGGGCGCTGATCGCCGAGCCGGTCGATCCGCTCGTCGACGCGGAGCGGATCGCCTACCGGCGCGAGTACGCGCGCCTGCTCGGCGATGCCCTGCGTGATGCCATAGCGGCGGGCGAGATACCCGAGCAGAACGTCGAGCTGACCGCGGCGGCGCTCGTCGGTGGCGTAGGGGAGGCGCTCGTCGGGCCGCTCTCGCCCGTGGCGGGCAGGGCGCCGGCTGCCGGCGAGATCATCGACGCGCTGCGGGCCTTCGTCGCGCGCGCGGTGGGTGCCGGATGAGCGACGCGGTCCGGATCGAGCGGGACGGACCGGTGTGCACGGTGGTGCTGGACCGTCCCAAGCGCCGCAACGCCCTCGATGGGCCGACCGCGGCCGCGCTCGCCGACGCGTTCCGGGCCTTCGACGCAGATCCAGAAGCCGCGGTCGCGGTGCTGCATGGTGAGGGCGGCGTGTTCTGCGCCGGCGCCGATCTGAAAGCTGCGGGCACCGCGTCAGGCAGCCGGGTCGCACCGGACGGCGACGGCCCGATGGGGCCGACCAGGCTGCGTCTCGGCAAGCCCGTGATCGCGGCGATCGCCGGCCATGCGGTGGCCGGCGGGTTGGAGCTCGCGCTCTGGTGCGACCTTCGCGTAGCCGAGGAGGACGCGGTCCTCGGCGTCTTCTGCCGCCGCTGGGGTGTGCCATTGATTGACGGCGGCACGGTTCGCCTGCCGCGCCTGATCGGCGTCAGCCACGCGATGGACCTCGTCCTCACCGGCCGGCCGGTCGGCGCCGCCGAGGCGCTCGCGATCGGGCTCGTGAACCGCGTCGTGCCCACCGGCGAGAGCCGCTCGGCCGCCGAGGCGCTCGCTCACGAGCTCGCACGGTTCCCGCAGACCTGCATGCGCGAGGACCGGCTCTCGCTGCTCGAGCAGGGCGGACTCGACGAGGCTGCGGCAATGGCGAACGAGCTCGAGCACGGGGTTCGCTCGCTGGGCGACGTACAAGCCGGCCTCGAGCGCTTCAGGGCCGGCGCCGGCCGGCACGGGTCGTTTCTGGACCCCGGCTAGGTCGCAGGAGGGGTTGGCGGGCCGGTTTGACGCGCAGGACAGGCGTGACGATCCGCGGCAGCGCGATCAGCGGAGCGGCCGCCGGATGAGCGACAACCTTCGTCCCGGGCTGGTAGTAGCGGATCGGGAAGGAGTTGTAGACCCGCCGGCCTCGTAAGGTTCTGAGAACGCGGCGATCGGGATCAGGGCCGACCGTGATGTTGAGCGGATTGCCGAACCCGTCGTAGAGCAGGACGTCGTATAGCGGCCGTCCCTTGCGGGTGTAGGGGTAGATGTTCTGGACCGGTACACCGTTGTCGTAGAGCCCGAACGTGGGCTGGCTCGGTGCAGCGGCGAGGGTGATCTGCTCAGCCGACACGGGCGCCTCGAGCCCGTGTGCCAGCGCCGGCACGGTGGCGATCGCGAGGACGGCGTTCAACGCCACCCAGCTTCGGCGGTGGCCTCCGCGGCGGCGGGAGTGACGCGCGTGCAGACCCGCTGCCACGGAGACGATCGCGGCCATCACCACGACCGCGGCCCCTAGCTCAGCCGTTCCGAACAGCGGGACGAAGGGCCGCAGGAGGTCCCACTGGCCGCCGACGGCGACGAGCAGCAGCGCGCATGCCGCGTAGGCGCGCACCAGCCACCAGATGGGTGCGAGCTCTCGCAGGGCGAGTCGCGCGCGGGCGCTGATCGGGGACGAATCGAGTAGGCCGGCGACGCGTTCGATCGTGCTCAGCACCCCCGACCGCGACGGCGGCGTCGCCACCCGGAGGGGGATGCCGGCGGAAGCCCGCAGCTCGGCGGCAAATCGTTCGGGCGGGCCGAGTCGCGCGATCAAGCTCTCCGCGCCGTCGCTCTCGGTCTCGGCGAGCGATGCTTCGACGTCCAGCAGCAGATCGTCGCGCTCCTCGGCAGGCAGATCGGACAGAGCGCGGCGCAGCGCATCGAGATATGCGTCCGGCTCGGGTGGCAGCGCCTGCGTCATTGCGATCGCACCTCCAGTGGGGTTGCGAGCAGAGCGTTCAGGTTGTGCGAGAAGTCGGTCCAAACGGCCCGAGCGTCGTCGAGCAGCACAATCCCGCGCGCGGTGATGCCGTAGTAGCGGCGATGCGGCCCTTCGTCCGAGGGCATCACGTACGTCGTCAGCGCGCCCCCGCGGTAGAGACGGCGCAGAGTCCCGTACACCGAGGCATCCCCGACGTCGCTCAGCCCTGCCGCCCGCAGACGCCGCAGCACGTCGTAGCCGTAGCCGTCCTCGTTGGCCACGACCGCGAGCACGGCCGCGTCCAGGATGCCGCGGAGGAGCTGGCTGCGGTCCATGCCGGTACCTTCCACGTGATGCAGACTACTCTCTATCACGCAGTAGTGTCAAGTCCACAGCAGGCCGCGCGGATGTTTGGCCGCCAGAGACGGCGGGTAGCGCGGCAGGTGTTCGCCCGGTTTGGCCGAAATGACGCCATGTACAGGCTGCACCGGGCGCTTCTGAGCTGCCACGGCGATCGAAGGGCCCGGCCGAACGGCTCGACCAGGAGAGTCACCTGACGCGCAGAGTGGTGTAGGTTGAGGTAGACGGGCTCAAGGCGAACGCTTGTGCTACCGAGTACCTAGCGTGAGGCACCGGGCCGTTCCCCTCCAACCCGTCCCGGCTGTTCCCCCTTATGACTCTGATTATCGGAATCCCGCTTGCGCTCGCCTGCGCGCTTGCGACGAACATCGGTTTTATCTACAAGCATCGCGGAGCATGTGCCGCCCCTGCGGTCGATGTCGGCCACCCGTTCGGCACGACTCGTTCGCTCTACGCCTCCCGCTGGTTCGCAATCGGCATGCTCGTGGCGACGATCGCGTGGATCTTTCACGTCGCCGCGATGGCGGTGGCGCCGCTATCGGTCGTCCAGCCCGTGCTCGCAGGCGGGGTTGTGTTGCTCGCGGTGATGGCTGAACGGATGCTCGGAGTCCGGGTGGGACGTCGCCAGTGGCTTGGTCTCGGACTGACAGCTCTCGGCCTGGTGCTGCTCGGCCTGACGCTCCCGGCGACCCATGGCGCACAGTCTCGCTTCTCGCTCCCGGGCATGATCGCCTTCGAATCCGGGCTCATCGTCGTCGGCACCCTCCTGATCATGGGCCCGCGAATCGGCGCTCCCGCGCACCATCACGGCTTCATGCTCGGCGCGGCGGCCGGGATCCTGTTCGGTGTCTCCGACGTCGCGATCAAGGCGATCACCGGTCTGATCGGTACTGCGGGCATCGTCGGTCTGCTCTCCCCGTGGAGCGTCGTGACCGTGGCCGCGTCGATCGCGGCCTTCTTCGCTTCGGCGAAGGGGCTGCAGGACGGCGACGCGGTGCCCGTGATCGCGATCACCGGAACCGCGGCCAGCGTCGCCGGGATCGTCGGCGGCATCATCGTCTTCGGTGACCCGATGCCCGGCAATCCGGTCGTCTTGGTCCTGCAGCTCTTCGCGTTCGCCGCCGTAGTGCTCGCCGCCTGGCTGATGCCGGCACCCGTGCGGGCAGCCGGCGCGCTCGCGTAGTCAGGGCGCCTACCCGCTCGCCTGACCCAGATTCCCCGGCGCGGCTGTCCGCCGGAGCGGTGAGCGCTACCGTGTGCTGATACCTAGAGTCGCTCGCCCCGGAAGGAGAGCACATGTCCAGCACTGAAGAGGCCCTCAGGGCCGAGCAAGGCACCCTCCAGGAGATGGCACGCCGTCACCTGTGGATGAACTTCACGCGGCTCTCAGCCTACGCCGACCACGAGATCCCGGTGATCGTGCGCGGCGAGGGCTGCTACGTCTACGACGAGCACGGCAAACGATATCTCGACGGCCTCTCGGCGCTGTACTGCGTCAACATCGGCCACGGTCGCGCCGACATCGCCCAGGCGGGCGCCGATCAGGCCGCCGAGCTCGGGTTCTTCACGAACTGGTCCTACGCCCACCCGCCGTCGATCAGGCTTGCGGCGCGGATCGCCGAGCTGGCCCCGGGCGACCTCAACCGCGTGTTCTTCACCAGCGGCGGTAGCGAGGCGGTCGAATCGGCGATCAAGCTCGCCCGCCAATACTTCAAGCTCGCCGGCAAGCCGAACAAGACCAAGCTGATCGCGCGCGAGGTCGCATACCACGGATCGAGCCTCGGGGCGCTCTCGGCGACCGGTATCACCAGCCTGCGTGAGCCCTTCGAGCCGCTGACGCCCGGCGGCTGCCACGTCCCCAACACCAATGCCTATCGGATGGCCGCGGGCGCTTCTGAGGCCGATTTCGCCGAGGCCATCTCACGCCGGATCGAGTTCGAGGGTCCCGACACCGTCGCCGCGGTGATCCTCGAGCCCGTCCAGAACGCCGGCGGCTGCTTCACGCCGCCGGAGGGTTACTTCCAGCGCGTGCGCGAGATCTGCGACGAGCACGACGTGCTCCTGATCTCCGACGAGGTCATCTGCGCCTGGGGGAGGCTGGGGGAGTGGTTCGGGTCCCACCGCTATGGCTACCAGCCCGACATCATCACCACGGCGAAGGGCCTGACGAGCGCGTACGCACCGATGGGAGCTCTGATCGCCTCCGATCGCCTCGCCGAGCCGTTCCTGCAAGGAGCGAACAGCTTCACCCATGGGTTCACCTTCGCCGGCCATCCGGTGTGCGCGGCGATCGCCATGGCCAACCTCGACGCGTTCGAGCACGAGGGAATCCTCGAGCATGTCCGTGCCAACGAGGACGCGTTCCGCGCCATGCTCGACTCGCTGCGCGACATCCCCATCGTCGGCGACGTGCGTGGCGCCGGCTACTTCCATGCGATCGAGCTCGTCAAGGACCAGGACACGAAGGCCTCCTTCGACCAAGCCGAGTCCGAGACCCTCCTGCGCGGATTCCTTTCCGGCGAGCTGTTCCGCCGCGGCCTCATCTGCCGGGCCGACGATCGGGGCGACCCGGTGATCCAGCTCTGCCCGCCGTTGATCGCGGGCCCGGAGCAGTTCGCGGAGATCGAGGCCGTTCTCCGTCCGGTGCTCACCGAGGCCGGCGAGAGGATGCGGGGCCCGCTCGCTGCCTAGCGCCGGCGCGACCGCGTCCGGCGCCACCTGCTATCGGGTGCAGCGGACCGTGGCGCCGCTGGCGTCGGACATGCCCACGACGCGGCAGCCGGATCCGAGCAACCGAACGATCGAATCGACGAGCTCGGCCGAGATGACCTCGCCAGGCACGAGCAGCGGTATACCGGGTGGATAGGGAACGATCATTTCGGCGGCGACGCGCCCAACCGTCTTGGCGAGCGGTACCGGGATCTCGGGGACGTTCGCGGCCGCGCGCGGGGTGAGCGCGCACACGGGTGCGGTCGAGGGCCAGAACGAGAGTAAGCCGCTACCGTTAGCGGCCGGCTCGCTCGCATTCGCCGACAGCGCGGCCAGCGCGTCCAGCAGCGCCGCCACGGTCGCCGCGGTATCGGCGATGGTGATCGAGAAGACGAGCCGCTGGACGTCGGCCGTCTCGGCGTCGATCCGCCGATGCGCGCGCAGCCACCGCTGGGCCTCGTAGCCGGACATGCCGAGCGGGCGGGTGTCAACGGCGAGCTTGACCGGATCGAAGCTGGTGATGCCCGGCGTGCCGGCGATCTCTGTCCCGTAGGGCACCAGCGCGCCGCTCCGCGCCAGCCTGTCCCTGGCGTGATCGGCGAGCGACAGCGTCCGGGCCCAATGCTCCTGACCCTCCCGGGCCATCTC
>Ga0302326_10006663_pt1 | contig 25852 bp, 23 predicted proteins | sample Palsa_T0_3_FD_202264 | JGI IMG/M metagenome (GOLD analysis project Ga0302326, IMG submission 202264) | Peat permafrost microbial communities from Stordalen Mire near Abisko, Sweden - Palsa_T0_3 | ecosystem: Environmental > Terrestrial > Soil > Palsa > Peat permafrost | place: Sweden: Abisko... | reverse complement strand
AGGCGGGCCCGGATCTCCTCGGCCGGGGCCGGAGACACCGAGATGCGGTGGCCGCCGACCTCGGCCGGCATGCCCGGATTGCCGGGGGTCACCACCACGTCGGAGCTGCGGGCGAGCAATCGGGCCAGGGCGTGCTCCCGACCACCGCTCCCCACGACGCAGACGGTCACCGGCGCGGCTGGCTCAACGGGCGGCGAACGAGACGAACTGCTCGCGCTCGGGGCCGACCCCCACCATCCGGACGGGCACACCGATCTGCTCGGTCAAGAGGGCGACGTAGTCGCGCGCGGCGCGAGGCATGTCCTCGGCCGAGGTGACACCGGAGAGGTCGGTCAACCACCCGGGCATCTCCTCGTAGAGGGGGGTGACCCGATGCAACGTCGACTGGTGGTACGGGGGGTACTCGTAGCGGACGCCGTCGGCCTCGTAACCGACGCAGACCCGCACCGTCTCGAAGGTGTCAAGCACGTCGAGCTTGGTCAGGGCCACCTCGGTCAGCGAGTTCAACCGGACCGCCTGGCGGAGCATGACCGCGTCGAACCACCCGCAGCGGCGCCGACGGCCGGTGTTGGTGCCGAACTCGTGCCCCCGTTCGACCAACAGGTCGCCGGTGTCGTTGGCCTGCTCGGTCGGAAAGGGGCCGGCGCCGACCCGGGTGACGTAGGCCTTGGCGATCCCGATCACCCGGTCGATGTCCCGGGGGCCGAGGCCCGAGCCGGTGCAGGCGCCGCCGGCCACCGGGTTGGACGAGGTGACGAAGGGATAGGTGCCGTGGTCGAGGTCGAGGAAGGTGGCCTGGGCCCCCTCGAGGAGGATGTGCTCGCCCCGGGCCAGGGCGTCGTGCAGCATGCCCACGGTGTCGCCGACCATGGGGGTGATGCGGGCGGCGTACTCCTCGAGGTAGGCGGTGGCGATGGCGTCGGCCGAGGACGGGAGCCGGTTGTACACCTTGGCCAGAACCGCGTTCTTCTCCTTGATCGCCACGTCGAGTTTTTCACGGAAGATCTTCGGATCGAGCAGGTCCTGGACCCGCAGGCCGACCCGGGCCGCCTTGTCGGCGTAGGCCGGGCCGATCCCCCGCCGGGTCGTGCCGAGCGCGTTCTTGCCCAGAAAGCGCTCGGTCACCCGATCGAGCTCGCGGTGGTACGGCATGATCAGGTGGGCGTCCCCGCTGACCACCAGGCGGCTGGTGTCGATCCCCTTGGCGTTCAGGGTGTCGATCTCCTCCAGCAGCACCGCCGGGTCGACGACCACCCCGTTGCCGATCACCGGGGTGATGTGCTCGTAGAGGATGCCCGAGGGGACGAGCTGGAGGGCGAAGGCCTCGCCATCGACCACGATGCGGTGCCCGGCGTTGTGCCCGCCCTGGTACCGGACGACGAAATCCATCTCGGCCGCCAGGAGGTCGGTGAGCTTGCCCTTCCCCTCGTCGCCCCACTGGGTTCCGACGACCACGGTTGCAGGCACCGCGCACCCCTCCGTCAATGGCAGCGGATTACGTCTCACTGTATCCCGACCGGGGACGACCGAGGACCCGATGCCCGACCTAGCATGGTTTGGTGGTGCTGCATGGGTCCGGGGTGCCGGCCGGAGAGATCGTGACGACGGGCGGATCCGTCTTCACGCTCCTGGTCGGGATCCTGGCCGTCTTGTTCGGGGCGGCGTGCTACGCCCGCACGGCCACCTTCCGGCGTCGGATCGGGCGGAACCCCTGGGGGATCCACCCCTATGTCTGGACGGTCATCGGGGTGCTGTTGGGCATCTTCGGGCTGTGCTTCGCCTTCTTGGCCTGTGCCACCACCCGGCCCCGTCCGGCCTTCGGCTCGGACGGCTCGCCGCCCCAGCGTCACCAAACGGGCTGGGGCGCCTGGTCGGCCGGCTCGGCCCCGCCCCCGCCCCCCGGGGCCCCTCCGGCCGGTTGGTACCCAGACCCCTCGGGTCGCCACCAGTACCGGTTCTTCACCGGCCACGACTGGACGGCCGACGTGGTCGACAACGGGGTGCACTCGTCCGAGCCGCTGCCCGCACCGCCGGTCCCCTGACCGGCCCCGGCTCCGGGTTCAGCGACAGACAGGCTCAGCGGCAGACCAACCCGTCGCCCTCCACATCCACGGTGATCGTCGACCCCTCGGGGTAGCGGCCGGCCAACAGGTCGAGGGCCAGGCGGTCCTCGACCTCCTTCTGGATCACCCGACGCAGCGGGCGGGCGCCGAACTGGGGGTCGTAACCGGCGTGAGCCAACCAGGCCTCGGCGGCCGGAGTCACCGCGAGCGAGAGCCGACGCGCCGCCAGCCGGGTGCGCAGGCGGCCCAGCTGGATGCCCACGATGATCCTCAGGTCGTCCTCGGTCAGGGGGCGGAAGCGGACGATCTCGTCGATCCGGTTCACGAATTCGGGCTTGAAGAAGTCCGCCGGGTCGCCGGGGAGGTTGGAGGTCATGATGAGGACGGTGTTGGTGAAGTCGACCGTTCGGCCCTGGCCGTCGGTCAGACGGCCGTCCTCCAAGACCGCCAGCAAGATGTTGAACACGTCGGCGTGGGCCTTCTCGATCTCGTCGAGGAGCACCACCGCATAGGGGCGGCGGCGCACCGCCTCGGTGAGCTGACCGCCCTCCTCGTAGCCGACGTAGCCGGGCGGGGCACCCACCAGGCGCGACACGGTGTGCTTCTCCATGTACTCGCTCATGTCGATCCGCACCATGGCCCGGTCGTCGTCGAAGAGGAACTCGGCCAGCGCCCGGGCCAGCTCGGTCTTGCCGACGCCGGTCGGGCCGAGGAACAGGAACGAGCCGATCGGTCGGTGGGGATCCGATAGCCCGGCCCGGCTCCGACGGATGGCGTTGGCGACGGCCCCGACCGCCTCGTCCTGGCCAACCACCCGCGCGTGCAGCGAGTCCTCCATCCGGATGAGCTTGTCGACCTCACCCTCGAGCAACCGGGTGACCGGCACGCCGGTCCAGCGGCTGACCACCTCGGCCACGTCCTCGGCGTCGACCTCCTCCTTCAAGAACCGCTGGCTGCTCTGGAGCTTGGCCAGGGCCTCGGTGGCCTCCTCGATCCGCCCCTCGAGCTGGGGCAGCTCGCCGTAGCGGATGGCCGACGCGCCGGCCAGGTCGCCGTCGCGCTCGAGGCGCTCGGCGCGCCCACGCGCCGTCTCGTGCTCGTCCTTCAGGTCCCCGATGGTCTCGATGGCGGCCTTCTCGGCCTGCCAGTGCGCAGTCATGGCGTTGGATTGCTCGTTGAGCCCGGCCAGCTCGGCCTCGAGCGCGGCCAGACGCTCGGCCGAGGCCGGGTCGGACTCCTTCTCCAGGGCGACCCGCTCGATTTCCAGCTGTCGGATCCGCCGGATCACCACGTCGAGCTCGGTCGGCATCGAGTCGATCTCGATGCGCAGGCGGCTGGCCGCCTCGTCGACCAGGTCGATCGCCTTGTCGGGCAGGAAGCGGCCGCTGATGTAGCGGTCCGAGAGCACGGCCGCCGCGACCAGCGCGGCGTCTTGGATCCGGACCCGGTGATGGGACTCGTAGCGCTCCTTCAGCCCCCGAAGGATGGCGATGGTGTCCTCCACCGACGGCTGGTCCACGTACACCTGCTGGAACCGCCGCTCCAGGGCGGCGTCCTTCTCGATGTACTGGCGGTACTCGTCGAGCGTGGTGGCCCCGATCAGGCGGAGCTCGCCGCGGGCCAGCAACGGCTTGACCATGTTGCCGGCGTCCATGGCCCCCTCGGCAGCGCCCGCCCCGACCAGGGTGTGCAGCTCGTCGATGAAGGTGACGACCTGGCCGTCCGAGTCGGTGATCTCCTTCAGCACCGCCTTCAGTCGTTCCTCGAACTCACCCCGGTACTTGGCCCCGGCCACCATCGACCCGAGATCGAGCGCCACCACCCGCTTGTTCTTCAGGCTCTCGGGAACGTCGCCCTCGACGATCCGGTTGGCCAACCCCTCGACGATCGCGGTCTTGCCCACCCCGGGCTCCCCGATCAGCACCGGGTTGTTCTTGGTGCGACGGGACAGCACCTGGATGACACGACGGATCTCCTCGTCACGGCCGATCACCGGGTCGAGCCGGCCCCGCCGGGCCGCCTCGGTGAGGTCGCGGCCGAAGCGTTCGAGGGCCTGGAAGGTGTCCTCCGGCGTCGGCGAGGTGACCCGGTGGCTCCCCCGCACGTCGCGTAGGGCGCTCAAAAGCTGGTCCCGGTCCGTCCCCAGCTCGTCGGCGAAGGCCAGCAACACGTGCTCGACCGAGAGATAGTCGTCGCCGAGGTCGCCCCGGAGACGGTCGGCCGACTCGAGCCCCTCGCGGGCGGCCCGACCGAGGGTGGGTTCCCCGCCGCCGACCGCGTGGGGGAGACGCCTCAGGCTCTCGGCCAGGCGCGCCGCCACCTCGTCGGGGGAGGCACCGACCTTGGACAGCACCGGTCGGGCGATGGTGTCGGGGTCGGCCAGGATCGCCGAGAGCAGATGGGCCGGCGTCACCTCGGGGTTGTTCGCCTCGGCGGCCTGGCGGGTTGCGGTGGAGAAGGCCTCCTTGGTCTTCTCGGTCCATCGTTGGGGGTCGAGTGGCACTGCGGTCATCCTCTCGGGTTCAGTATGCGGTCATCCCCGCGCCCGCGGGTGGGTGCTGCGATAGGGCACCGGCGCCTGGTTGAGCGGCACCAGCTCTCGGCGGTAGTGGCGATGGGCGCGCTCGACGGCCTCGGTGGCCTCCTGGCGCACCTGGTCGAGCTGCGCGTGCAGGCGAAGGATCTCGGTCTCGAGCTCGAGCACGCGCCGGACCCCCTCGAGGTTCAGCCCGGCCGCGGTGAGCTCCTGGATCCGTCGCATCCGGGCCAGGTCCATGTCGCTGAACCGGCGCGACCCACCGGGGGTCCGGGTCGGATCCAACAGTCCCTTTCGTTCGTAGATGCGCAACGTCTGCGGGTGCACCCCGGCCAGCTCGGCGGCCACCGAGATCACGTAGAGCGCTCGCCGATCGATCGAACCTTCCCCGAAGTCCTTGTCGACTCCCGTCGGTGTGTGGTCCATCACTCCTCCTCGAGATGCTCGCGCGGCGCCGGCTCGGTCACCTGGGCCAGCGATTCGACCGCGGCGCGCTGATCGTCGGTGAGCGTCGACGGCACCAAGACGTCGACCTTCACCATGAGGTCCCCGGGCTTGGAACCGTTCTTTCCGACCGGGATCCCCCGGCCTCGGACCCGGAGCACCGTGCCCGACGACGTGCCCGGCGGGATCCGGACCTTCACCGATTCGTCCAGGGTGGGCACCGTGATCACCGTCCCGAGGGTCGCCTCGGGGAAGGTGATCGGCACCGTGAGGGTCAGGTTGGGACCGCGACGACCGAACTTTGCATGCCGGCCCACGTGCACGGTCACGTACAGGTCGCCCGGCGGGGCCATTCCCTGACCGGCCGCGCCCCGACCCTTCACCCGGATCCGCTGGTCGTTCTCCACGCCCGGCGGGATCCGGACCTTGACCTGTCGGTTCCGCCGTTCGGTGCCGGTCCCGTGGCAGGTCGGACAGGGGGTGTCCACGAGGGTCCCCCGCCCGTTGCACTTGGGGCAAACCGTCGAGAGGGAGAACAGCCCCTGGTTGTCGTCGAGCGTGCCGCGACCGTGACAACGGTCGCACACATGCGTGGAGGTGCCGGGCGCGGCGCCCGAGCCGTTGCACGTCCGGCAGCGGACGTCCTGGGGCACGTTCACCGAGGTGGTCACCCCCCGCACCGCGTCCTCAAAGGACAGGTGCAGCTCGGCCTCGATGTCGGCGCCGCGCTGGGGTCCTTGGTTCCGACGCCGACCCCGGCCACCGAACAACCCGCCGAAGAGATCTCCGAGGTCCCCGAGGTCCTCCACCCGGAAGCTCCCACCCGACCCGGGCGTTCCGAAGCCTCCGGCGATGGGGCCGAGTCGGCGCGCCTCGTCGTACTCCTTGCGGGTGGCCGGGTCGCCCAACACATCGTGGGCGGCCGAGATCTCCTTGAAGCGGTCCTCCGAACCCGGGTTGGCATCGGGGTGGTACTGCTTGGCCAACTTCCGGTACGCGCGCGCGATGTCCTTGTCGGTAGCCGTGGATGGCACACCGAGGACTTGGTAGTAGTCCTTCTCGAACCACTCTCGCTGGACCGGCAACTCAGCCCCTGACGCGGACCATGGCCGGACGCAACGTCTTGCCGCGCCAGCGATAGCCCGAACGCAGTACCTCCTCGATCGTCGACGCAGGGTCGCCTTCCTCGTCGTCGGCCTGAGGGGCGTGAGCCACCGCGTCGTGGATCGAAGGATCGAAGGCCACACCCTCCTCGTCGACCCGCTCGAGGCCCTCCTTCGCCAGCGTGTCGATCAACAGCGAGCGGGCCTGGCGAAGTGACTGGGTCTCGGTCGAGGGTTCACCACCCTCGTCGGTCTTGTCGAGGTGGGCGACGGCGAGATCGAGCGTGTCGAGGACCGGCAGGAGCTTGGCCACCAAATCAAGGGTGGCCCGGCTCCCCTGCTCCTCCTGTTGGCGCAATACCCGCTTGCGGTAGTTGGCGAAGTCGGCCTGGGTCCGCTGGAGGGCGGCCAGGTACTCGTCGCGTTCGGCGGTGAGCGCGACGACATCGGTCAGGATCTCGTCGACCGCCATCTCGACGTCGTCGGCCTCCTCACCGAACCCGCCGTTGTCGGTCGCGTCGGGGTTTCCGTTCTCGCCAACCCCCCTGGGCCCCCGATCGAACGGGGGACCCGGGAAGTCGGGCCCGGGACGGGAGGTCATTTCTCGTCGACGATCTCGGCGTCCACGACCTCGTCGTCGGCGGCATCGGCGGCGTGTTCATCGGAGCCCGAGGCCCCACCGTCGGTCGCCTGTGACTGTGACGCCTGCTCGTACAGGCGTTGCGAGAAGCCCTGGCTGGCCGTCATGAGCGACTCGGTGGCCGTCTTGATGGCCTCGATGTCGGAGCCCGACAGGGCGTCCTTCACCCCCTGGAGGGCACCGGACACGGCCTCCTTTTCGGAGCCTTCGATCTTCTCGCCCTGCTCACGGAGGAGCTTCTCGGTCTGGTACACCAGGGTGTCGGCCGTGTTGCGAACCTCGGCCTCCTCCCGACGACGACGGTCGTCTTCTTGGTGCGACTCTGCGTCGCGCACCATCCGCTCGATGTCGTCCTTGGCCAGCGAGGACTGGCCGGTGATGGTCATCGACTGCTCCTTGCCGGTCGCCTTGTCTCGGGCGGCGACGTGCACGATCCCGTTGGCGTCGATGTCAAAGGTGACCTCGATCTGGGGGATGCCCCGCGGAGCCGGTGGCAAGTCAACCAGCTGGAACTTGCCCAGGGTCTTGTTGTACATGGCCATCTCTCGCTCACCCTGGAGCACGTGGATCTCGACCGAGGGCTGACTGTCCTCGGCGGTCGTGAAGATCTCCGACCGCTTCGTCGGGATCGTCGTGTTGCGCTCGATGAGCCGGTGCATCACGCCGCCCTTGGTCTCGATCCCGAGACTGAGCGGGGTCACATCCAACAGCAGGACGTCCTTCACTTCGCCCTTCAGCACACCGGCCTGAACGGCCGCGCCGATGGCCACGACCTCGTCGGGGTTGACTCCCTTGTGGGGCTCCTTGCCGGTGAGCGATTGGACGAGCTCTTGGATCGCCGGCATGCGGGTCGAACCACCGACCAACACCACGTGGTCGATGTCGGAGGTCTTGAGCCCGGCGTCCTTGATGGCCGCCTCAAACGGCCCGCGGCACTGCTCGACCAGGTCGGCGGTGAGCTCGTTCATCTTGGACCGGGTCAACTTCAGGTCGAGATGCTTGGGGCCTTCGGACGTTGCGGTGATGAATGGGAGGTTGATCTGGGTCTCCTGCACCGAAGAGAGCTCGACCTTGGCCTTCTCGGCCGCTTCCTTCAGCCGCTGTGCCGCCATCTTGTCGACCGACAGGTCGACGCCCTCGGTGTCCTTGAACGACTTGACCAGCCAGTCGATGATCTTCTGGTCCCAGTCGTCCCCACCGAGATGGGTGTTCCCCGAGGTGGACTTCACCTCGAACACACCCTCCCCGATTTCGAGCACCGACACGTCGAACGTGCCGCCACCCAGGTCGAAGACAAGGACGGTCTGGTCCTTGTCTTCCTTGTCGAGGCCGTAGGCGAGGGCGGCCGCAGTCGGCTCGTTGATGATCCGCAGCACCTCGAGCCCGGCGATCTGGCCCGCCTCTTTGGTCGCGGTCCGCTGGGCGTCGTCGAAGTACGCCGGAACGGTGACGACGGCCTGATTGACCGTGTCACCCAGATAGGCCTCGGCGTCTCGCTTCAGCTTGCCCAGTATCCGGGCCGAGATCTCCTGGGCCGTGTAGGCCTTGCCGTCGATGTCGACGGTCCAACTCGTCCCCATGTGCCGCTTGACCGACCGGATCGTCCGGTCGGGGTTGGTGATCGCCTGACGCTTCGCTACCTCGCCGACCAGCACCTCGCCGTTCTTGGCGAACCCGACCACCGACGGGGTCGTCCGGCCGCCCTCGGCATTCGGAATGACGACCGGCTCACCGGCTTCCAACACGCTGACGACGGAGTTCGTCGTCCCAAGGTCGATCCCTACCGCTTTGGCCATGGTTTCTGCCTCTCTATCTCTCTTATCTCACGTCTTCGATGACTCGGCCGGTCCCCCGACCTCTCTCATTGGGCATCAGTATATCAAACTTGAGTGTCCTATTGGCAAGTTTTCTAGCGATCTAGAGGCAGGTCCGGAGGAAAGCGGGTAAATGTGCAGGTCAACCCGTGATTTGGCGCGGCAGGGAGACGCGGGAGCAACGACACGAGGCGATGAGGAGCCGGATCTGCCCCAAAAGTCGGGTGTGAGTGGCCAGAAGGGGGACACCCCGGCCCGCTTCCCCCACGCGTTGCCGGGGCCTTCGCCCTCTGAAGAGAGCCGAGATGGAACGGCGCCGACAAGCGGACGAATCGCGGCCGGCCTGCGCCGAGATCTTGCTGTGGGCCGCCGGCCCACCTCGGCGGGCCCGGAATGGGCGATGGACCACCGCCCGCGGTGCCAGGAACCTATCTCCAGCCCTTGACTTCCCTGGCCATGTCCTGACCAAGGAGATCCAGGCTCGTAAGCCTCGCTATGCGACCGTCAGGAAGAGGATCGCCCAAAGAGGAGGGTACCCACCCCAAGGACGAGAAAGCCGAAGGCGACGGAAGCAAGGAGCGTGATTAACGACGCAGCAGACGACATGCGCAGAAATTTAGACGATCTCACGAGACGTCAGCAAGCTCACAGAGGGTCTCTCGTGGCTCCTCGTGCACCGGAACCACGGGCGTTTCGGGTGGACCCGGCTCCGTCGGTTTTGGGCTGATCTGCCGCCGCAATTAGCCGTCGGCTTGACGCCGGGCAAGCACGATGAACACCACGGTCGCTTCCAAGGAGACCGCAGTGAGACCCAAGAGAATGCCCTTTGGTACTCCGCTTGGTACGAGGAACGCCGCGATGAGCCACACCGCCGTCAGTGGCCCGGACACATAAGCCCAGTTCCGCATCAGAAGAACCTACCCTCCGACGGTCGTCTCGGGTTGTGCCCAGGCCCGAGGGCAACGGCACCGGCAACGGCCACCCGTGGAGGTGGTCGGTGGCCGGAGTTCTGTCCGTCCCGTCGTCCCCTCCTCGATCCTCGGATGTCGGCCGTGTCGCACACCACAGGACCTCAGTTCTCCCGTTCAAGGGCTTGGCAGGGCGGCGGTACGCTGCGGCGGTGGCCGACCTCGTTCTCCTCAGGCACGGGGAATCGGTGTGGAACGCCCAGAACCTCTTCACCGGTTGGGTCGACGTCGAGCTGAGCCCCAAGGGTGAAGACGAGGCGAGGGCGGCCGGACGTCTGATGGCCGCCGAACAGGGACTGGACCTTCAGATCCTTCACACCTCGGTCTTGGATCGGGCCATCACCACGGCCGAGCTGGCACTGCACGAGGCCGGCCGGAGTTGGCTGCCGGTGCGACGGCATTGGCGGCTGAACGAACGCCATTACGGCGCCCTCCAGGGCCTCAATAAGAAGGAGACGGTCGCCAAGTACGGCGAGGAGCAGGTCCACCTGTGGCGGCGGAGCTACGACGTCCCCCCGCCCGCCCTCGCCGACGGCGACCCCGGCCGGGCCAACAGTGACCCCCGCTACCGGGACGTCCCCCCGGGGGACTTGCCGGCCACCGAGTGCCTGGCCGACGTGGTGCGAAGGGTCGTCCCCTATTGGGAGGACACGATCGTCCCCGACCTGCGCGCCGAGGGCCCGAGGGGCGGGGCGGTGCTCGTGGTCGCGCACGGCAACAGCATCAGGGCGCTCCGCAAGCACATCGAGCAGATCGGCGACGCCGACATCGCCGGGCTCGAGATACCGACCGGCATCCCGTACCGGGTCCGCCTGGACGATCACCTCTCGATCGTGGGCGCCGACTATCTCGGCGACCCCGAGGAGGCTCTGGCAGCGGCAGACGCGGTCCGCCGCCAGAGCCAACTCTGAGCCGGCGTCTTACAGGGCGTCTGGGCCCCGCTCGCCGGTGCGCACACGGACCACCGTGTCGACAGAGACGACCCACACTTTCCCGTCCCCGATCTTTCCGGTGGCAGCCGTGCGAACGATGGTGTCCACGACGTCCTCGGTCTGGGAGTCGTCGACGAGCACCTCAAGCCTGATCTTGGGAACGAAGTCCACCTCGTACTCCGCACCCCGGTACACCTCGGTGTGGCCCCGCTGACGCCCGAAGCCCTGGGCCTCGGTCAGCGTCATGCCGAGGACCCCCACGGTCCCCAAGGCCTCCTTCACGTCGTCGAGCTTGAACGGCTTCAAGACCGCCACCACAAGCTTCACGACCTCTCCCTTCGGTCCCCCTGAACGGAGCCCACATGCGGCGGCGAAGACGAGATGGCGTGACCACCGCCGGCTCGACATTCGCCGTGGCTGTTACACGGCGCCAGTATGGAGAAACGCCGTTTCTCGGTTGCTACGCGCGTGTTACCTCCGTGTGAACTCAGGGGTGGCCCCCGGAGACCCCAGTCCCAGGTCGGAGAGGTGCGGCGGCAACCTGGCGGCTACCCTTGGGCCCCATGCCACGCACGAGCGCTCAGGAAGTCGACCTCTCCAAGATCTGGCTGTTCGCACCGTGTTCCACCCGGGACCTCCGCAAGGTGCGCCAGTCCCTCGACGAGATCACCGCCGAAGCCGGCGAGGTTCTCGTCGAGGAGGGGACCACCGGCCACGAGTTCTTCCTCATCGTGAGCGGCACGGCGGCGGTTCGCCGCAAGGGCCGCAAGATCGCGACCTTGGGACCGGGCCAGTACTTTGGCGAGCTGGCGCTTCTCGACCGCCAGCCCCGGTCGGCCACCGTGGTGGCCGAGACCGACATGGACCTGCTGGTCTTGGAGCAACGGCACTTCTTGGGGCTGCTCGACACCCTCCCGTCGCTCTCCCGCAAGCTGCTCGGGGCCATGGCCGCCCGGTTGCGGGAGGCCGACAAGTTGGCCTTCCACGGCTGACCGGCGCCCACGGCCCGATGGACCTCGCCGGGGCGATCGAATTCGCGCATGAGCGGCACGAGGGCGTGCTCGTCACGATCCGGCGCGACAGCCGCCCCCAGCTGTCCAACATCATCTACCTCATGGAGCCCGATGGTTCGACCCGCATCTCGGTGACCGAGGATCGGGCCAAGACAAAGAACCTTCGTCGAGATCCCCGAGCCGAGCTCTACGTGGGCGGTGACTCCTTCTGGCAGTACGCGGTGCTCGACGGCACCGTGCAACTCAGCCCGCCCGCCTCAGACCCCAACGACGACGTGGTCGACGAACTGGTCGAGATCTACCGCAACATCCGCGGCGAGGAGCACCCCGACTGGGACGACTATCGCCGGGCGATGGTGACGGAGCGACGGGTGGTGCTGAACTTCCACCCGGCCTCCGCCTACGGCATGCTCCGTTCCTGAAGACCGCGTTCCCGAAGGCCGGCCCGGCCCGCAGCAACTCCTCCCTTGGCCGTTGGGTCGGCGGCGGGCCCAAAAACCGGCGTGGCCGCCCGGCGGACCGGGTCAAGCCCAGACCGCCGGACGACCGGCCGTACACCCGCTCGGCTGAGGAGGCTAGAGGGCGTCCTCCCCACGCTCGCCTGTGCGAACCCGGACCACCGTCTCGACCGGGACCACCCAGACCTTGCCGTCGCCGATCTTCCCGGTGGCCGCCGAACTGACCACCGCGTCGACCACCGGGTCGGCCTGTGCGTCCTCCACGAGGACCTCGAGGCGGATCTTGGGAACGAAGTCGATCTCGTACTCCGCACCCCGATACACCTCGGTATGCCCTCGCTGACGGCCGAACCCGTTGACCTCGGTCAGGGTCATGCCCTGCACGCCCACGGCCTGAAGCGCATCCTTGACCTCGTTGAGCTTGAACGGCTTGATGACTGCCACGACCAGCTTCATGGTGATTCCGTTCCCTCTCGTTCGCTCGCCGACGTCACGTTGTGTTCTCTGGACCGGACCCTACCGGTGGTGGTGGATCTTCGAAACCCGGCGGGGCCGAACCTCCGATCCCGGCCAGCTCGAAGCCGCCCGCACCGGGTCCGCCGCCGCCGACACGCTCGGCGAACGGCTCCTCGGGCATGACCTCCTCGTCGTGGATGGCCAGGTCACCGATCTCAAGGATCTCGTCCTTGTAGCGGGCGCCGCCCAGTACCAGACCGATCAGTTTCATCAATATGAACGTGATCAGCGCCGACCAGAAGATCACGAAGAGCGCCGCTCGGAACTGTTCCCAGAGCTGGTGGGCCGAGCCGCTATACATCAGGCCGCTCACCGAGAACGGTGTACAGGTCTTCGTGGTCGCGGCGTAGGTCGCCGCGCTGGTATTGACCACCTGCCCGGCACTGTTCAAATGGCCGCACCCGTACTCGATCATGTTCGGGTCCCCGAAGATGCCGAGCAGCAGGCCGCCGAACAGCCCCGCGATGCCGTGCGTATAGATGACCCCGTATGCGTCGTCCACCTTGGAGAAGGGCCGGACCTTGGACAGGTAGGTCCAGGCAAACCAGACGATGGCGGTGTCGATTACGCCGACATAGATGGCACCTCGGCCGTTGACCCAACCCGCACAGGGTGTGATCCCGACCAGGCCGCAGATCATGCCGTTTACCCCGCCCAAGAAGGTCGGTTTTCTCTGCTTGGACAGCCAGGCGTCCATACCCATCCAGGTGATGACCCCGGCGCAGGTGGCGAGGTTGGTGTTGACCACCGCGGCGGCCATGTCGGTGCCCGCGTAGTACGGGTCTCCACCATTGAACCCGTTCCAACCGAGCCACAGGATGCCCGCCCCGACCCCGGCCAGGATCAGGTTGTTGGGAATGGTGTGTTCTCGATCTCGAAGCAGTCGGGGTCCGAGAACCCAGGCCGCGACGAACCCCGAGACACCGGCCGACATGTGGATGACGAACCCACCCGAGAAGTCGAGCGCCCCCTCCTGGGCGAAGTAGCCGCCGCCCCACAGAACGAAGGCGTCCACGCCGTAGACGAAGGTCGACCACAGCGGCACCAGCAGGCACCAGGCGCTGAACTTGATCCGGCCGAGCACGCTCCCGGCGAACAGCAGGGGGGTGATGGCGGCGAACACGAACTGGAAGTAGGCCAGCGTGTCGGTGGGGAAGTGGAAGGGGATGACGGTGTTGGCCGCCGACACCGCCTGGCCCTCTTCACCCACGCTGCTGGTGATTCCGCCCGGTTTACCGACGAAGTTCTCAAAGAGGTGTTTGACCCACCCGACACCAGTGAGTTGAGTCTGGACCCCGTTCCGGACACCACCCCCTACCGAGGTGGCTCCAAAGCCCATCTTGTAGGACCACAACACCCAGGCGATGAGGACCAGCGAGAACCCGGCGAACATCATGGCCAGCATGTTCACGGCCCACTTCTTCTGGCCGATCGCCGCGTAGAGGACCATGAGCCCGGGGATGCTCTGCAGGGCGACGAAGGTGGCGGCTGCGATCTGCCACGTGTTGTCGCCCGTATTTAACCAACTGGGATACGGAACGGGAACTGCGCCTAGCAGGTGCACCACGGCTCGAGCACTCCTCTCGTACTGTCAATGCGTCCCGGCGCCCGCTCCATGCCAGTTGTCACACATCGGCTTGCGCCAAAGCCACGGCAAGCGATTCGCTTTGCCGCCCCAAGGATGCAGATTGGGAGTTTCAACACCGTCACGTCTGTGTTACCAGCGTGTGAACTCGATCGGCCAGGCACAGCCCCGCCGGGCGCTTTCGAGCCGATCCGCCGGGGCCGGCCGGGCCGGAATTTCGGCCGTCGGCGACGCGACCTCACCGGTACGATCTCGGGACCGCGGGAGGACAACAGCCTGGCGGCGATCGGACCAACGAGGGATGACGTCCAACGAGACCGAGGTGACCACCGGAACGACCGACCCGTCCGACCAGCCCCTCACGACCCTTCGCGGGGCCCGTGTCGATGTGGACGGTCGCCGGGTCGGCCGGGTCGTCGGCGGTGCCCTTCTGGTGACTCTGGCCGTCCTCACGGTCGTGCTCTTCGTGGTCGGAGCGCAAAAGAACTCCCAGATCGAACGGCTGCGCCAGAACGGGGTGGCGGTCAAGGTCACCGTGTCGGGGTGCCGCGCATTGATGGGGGGCAGCGGAAGCAACCTGGTCGGATACGCGTGCCAGGGAACGTTCAGCCTCGGTGGCCACCACTACAGCGAAGCCATACCGGGGACCACCCTGTACGCCCCGGGAACGTCGCTCCGAGCGGTCAGTGTCCCGGGCGACCCGGGGCTCCTCTCCACGGCCAGCGCCGTGGCGGCGGATCACCCGTCATGGAGGGTGTTCATTGTCCCGACGTGCCTGCTGGTGGTCCTGGCGGTCCTGGTGGGAGCCCTGGTCCTCAGGCGACGCCGCACCCCGAGGACGGCCCCTCAGAGTCCCTCGGTGGGCCCTTCATAGAGGGCGTACCCACCTCCGACCTGGGCCAACGATGCCGGTCAGCCGGCTTTTCGCTCGTCCTTGGGCGACGACGACCGCTTGGGTGGCGAGGTCGGCGGTGTGTAGCGCTTGCTGGCTTGGGGACGAGCGGCGCCGTTGGTGCCGCCGTATGACGACGTCCCGCCGCCGGCCTTTTTTAGGGCCTGATTCAGGCGATACGTCCGCACCAGCAACCACGCGCCGACCATGACGAACGGAAGCCCGAAACCCCAGTAGTGGAGATTGAAGACGGCCAGCCCGTAGAGGGCCGTCACCATGCCGAGATAGAGGCGCTTGCGCAGCCACGACAGCACGAGCATCCCGACCGACAGGACCAAGAGCACGGCGAGCAGCTCGTGATAGAGCGACACGCTCACGTGGAGCTTGCCGGTGGGGTCGTGGGAGATCAGGGCATCGATGATGAGCAGCCCGATGGCCGAGGCGAACGGTGAGCACAGCAACCCGATGAGCCGCTCCTTGTCGCTGAGCGACTTGACGGCGGCCTCCAGCTCCTCGACCGACTCGGGTGTGTCCGGAGCCTTGGTGGTCGAGGGCGCGTCCGGGTCGACCGGCTTCAGCATGGCGTTCTTCAACCGTTTGCCGAACGACACCTTCCCCTGGTCCAGGGTGGGGGCATCGTCGTCGGCATCCCGACCTCCGAGCATCGGCGAAGGTTAGCGCGACCCACTGGCTCCCAAGGGAGGAGGACGGCCGCCTCCGGGCGCCGCCCCCTCCGGTGTGCCCGACCCTCGAATGCCCAATCGACCCGCGGCACCGGCCACGATCGAAGCTCGCGGCGGTCCGAATGGGGATCGGGCCGTCGTGCCAACACCTCGGAACGACGAGGAGGGTGCTACGGCGCCCCAGGGGACGACAGGGATTCCTCGACCAGCTGGGAGAGATCCAGGACCCGGACCTCTTCCTCCTTATTGTTGGCGCGCACGGCGTCGTCCAACATGATCATGCAGTAGGGGCAGGCCGTGGAGACCACGTCGGCCCCGGTGGTCAGGGCCTCGTCGGTGCGTTCCATGTTGATGCGCTTCCCGATCGTCTCCTCGAGCCACATGCGGGCGCCGCCGGCCCCGCAGCAGAAGCTCTTCTCACGGCACCGCTTCATCTCGACCTGGCGGACACCGGGGATCGCGTCGAGCACCGAGCGGGGCTGGTCGAAGACCCGGTTGTGGCGGCCCAGATAGCACGGGTCGTGGTAGGTGACGGTGCCCTGGTAGCCCCGCCCCGGCTGCAGCCTCCCCGTCGAGACCAGATGGTCCAGGAGCTGAGCGTGATGGATCACCTCGAAGTTCCCCCCAAGACCCGGGTACTCGTTCTTGAGCGTGTTGAAGCAGTGGGGACAGGTGGCGATGACCTTCTTCGCCCCGACGCTGGTCAGAACCTCGACGTTCGCCTTGGCCTGCTCCTGGAACAGGTACTCGTTGCCGAAGCGTCGGGCCGGATCGCCCGAGCAGGACTCCCTCGGCCCCAAGATCGCGAAGGTCACCCCGGCCTTGTGCAGCATCCTCGCGGTGGCCTGGACCCCCTTGCGGGCCCGCTCGTCGAGCGCCCCGGCACAGCCGACCCAATAGAGGTACTCGATGTCCTCTGGGATGGTGTCGGTGACCACCGGGACCTCGAAATCAAGACCCCGAGTCCAGTCGATGCGCTTGGACGATCCGAGACCCCACGGGTCCCCCTGGTTCTCGATGTTCCGCAGCATCAGCCCGGCTTCGGACGGGAACCGCGACTCCATCAGCACCTCGTAGCGGCGCATGTCGACGATGGCGTCGACGTGCTCGATGTCGACGGGGCATTCCTCGACGCAGGCTCCACAGGTGACGCACGACCACAGCACGTCGGGCTCGATCGTGTTGGGGACCAGGGTCTCGAGCTCCCCCTCGGGACGGTCCCCGTTGGTGGCCAGCAGCCTCGAGGCCTGCGAGAACATGTTGTCCCGCAGACCCATGATGACCAGCTTTGGCGACAGCGGCTTGCCGGTGGTCCAGGCCGGACAGACCGACTGACACCGGCCGCACTCGGTGCAGGTTGCAAAGTCGAGCATCTGTTTCCAGGTGAACTGCTCGATCTGCCCCACCCCAAAGACCGTCTCCTCGGTCACGTTCTCCATGTCCATGTCCGGGGTCTTGTCGAGACCGCCCAGTGCACGCGGACGGCGTGAGGTGGCGACGTTGAGCGGGGCCAGAAAGATGTGTAGGTGCTTGGAGTACGAGACGAACACCAAGAACCCGACGATCACGCACACGTTCAAGATGACGAAGGTGGTCTCGAGCACGCTGTTTACGCCGGTGCCCAAGGGGTGAAGTGCCTTGCCGACCAGGTGGGAGGCGAACGCCCACCACGTGTAGGGGAAGTCACCCGTGTTGGTCTGGGCACCCCGGTAGAGAAGGAGGGTGATCATCACCGAGGCGATGAGGGCGAGCACGAGCCACGCGGCGCCGGTGTGGGATCCGTAGAAACGAGAAGCGCGCTCGCGTCGGGCTGGGGCCTGCCGTATGCGGATCACCGTGAACACGCACAGCGCAACCAGTACGGCGACGATGAAGAAGTCCTCGATGAATCCGAGCACCGGATTGTGCCCGAAACCCCAGATCGCGAACCTCTTCTTGAACAGGTCGCCGTAGGCCTCGATGATCGTGAAGAACAAGATGGTGAAGCCCCAGAAGGTGAAGGCGTGGGCGAGCCCCGGAACGGTCCACCGCAGCAGCTTCTTCTGCCCTCCCACCTCGACGACCTCTGCCTCGGCGCGAACCCGCAGTCCTCGAAGACGTTCCGGGGCCGGCTGGCCTGAGCGGATCAGCCTCGAAATCCTCCAGAGGCGATGACCGGCGATGGCGAACGCCAGCGCGGTTGCGCTCAACCCGATAACGATTCTTACCAGCATCGATTAAGAGCCAATCTCGAAATCAGTGAGCGGTCGGTCGATCGGATTCCACCGACCTTTTCTCCCCCAATAGGATGTCGGCCAAACGATAGTGTGATGAGCACCCGCGCGGGCGTAGTTCAGCGGCAGAACATCAGCTTCCCAAGCTGAGAACGCGGGTTCGATTCCCGTCGCCCGCTCTCCTCAAAGCCCTGGTCAAAGGGGTTTCACCGTCCTTTTGGCACCACGTGAGATGCTCGGAGTCTCGACGCTCCTCCCTGCTGACGGTCGACAGCTGGACCAAGAGTAAAGAGTCAGAAGAGGACCCGTATGCCAGCTGTTTCGGTCGAGCATCTCGCCAAGACCTACGAGGGCGTCGACGCGGTCAAGGACGTGACCTTCGAGGTGAACGAAGGTGAGGTCTTCGCTCTGCTCGGTCCCAACGGCGCGGGCAAGACAACCACCATCGAGATCCTCGAGGGTTTCCGAAAGCGGGACGGGGGTCGTGTCGAGGTGCTGGGCTACGACCCAGCCGACGCGGCAACCAGCCGGCGGTTGCGCGAACGAATAGGGGTCGTGCTCCAGGAGCTCGCCGTCGAGCCGTTCCTGTCGGTGCGCCAGGCCCTCACGCGCAACGCCGGCTACTACCCGAACCCTCGATCGGTTGACGAAGTGCTCCAACTCGTCGGTCTCTCAGAGAAGGCTGACGACAGGGTGAAGTCACTCTCGGGTGGCCAGCAGCGTCGCCTGGATCTGGGCCTCGGGATCGTAGGGAACCCGGACCTGCTCTTTCTCGACGAGCCCACGACGGGCTTCGACCCTTCGGCACGTCGCGGCGCCTGGGACGTGGTCAGGGCGCTCACCGGCGGGGGTACAACGGTGCTCCTCACGACCCACTACATGGACGAGGCCGAGGCCCTGGCCGATCGCGTCGCGGTGATCAACGCCGGTCGCATCGTTGCCGAGGGCACTCCCGAATCGCTGGGCGGCCGGGACGTCGGCGAGTCGAGCATCCGGTTCCGACTTCCCGATGCCGATGGGAACCCACCCATTCCCATCCCGGCGACGGTCTCGACCAATGGCATCTACGAGATCAAGACCGACAAGGAGATCGAGGTTCTGGCCACGCTCACCAACTGGGCCTTGCGAGAGAAGGTGAACGTCGTCGGTTTGACGGTCGAGCGGCTCACTCTCGAAGACGTCTACCTGCGACTCACCGGGTATGAGCCAGACACCGATCCCGACGCCTCTTCTGTATGGATCGGCAGCTCCTGATGGGCGGAGTCACTCCCGGCTCCCGCTTTCGAGGAATGGGTGACCTCAAGCTCGTAGGTCGTCAGATCTATTACGAGCAGCTCAACTTCTGGCTCAACCCCATCGGCGCCATCTTCACCGTCGGGTTCTCCGTTGTCTTCCTTATTCTTGTTGGTTCGAGCGCCGGGCATCAGCGCAGCAGCGCAATTGGTGGTGGCCTCATAATCACGTACTACGTCCCGGGTTTCATCGCCTATGGGGTCATGGCCGCATGCTTCAATATGTTGACCATAAACCTCGTCGTGCGGCGAGAGATGGGGTTGTTGAAGCGGCTGCGTCTTTCGCCGCTACCCACCTGGGCCATGTTGATGTCCGTATCCGCCAGTGCTCTGATCATCTCGGCCGCCCAAGTCGTCTTGGTGCTGTTGATAGGGAGATTCGGCTACGACGTGCCGTTCCCCCACAACATCGCCGCCTTCGTGGTCGCCTTGGTCGTGGGAGCGATCTCCTTCACCTGTGTCGGATTAGGCATGAGCACCCTCATACCGAACCAAGAGGCGGGGGCTCCGGTCACGAGCATCGTCTTCTTCGTGTTGCTCTTCCTGTCTGGGCTGTGGTTTCCCATATCGTCGAGCTCCGGGCTTGCGAAGTTCTCCTCCTATTTCCCCGTTCGACACTTGATTCTTTCGGTGTATGACACGTCGATTGTTCAGAAGGGCGTGTCGAGCTGGCCGTGGCACGACATCTTGGTGATGGCGATTTGGGGTGTCGGTGGCGCATTGGTGGCCAGCCGGCGCTGGAGCTGGGCACCACGCCAGGCCCGCCGCGGCCACTCGCGGAGTCTGGCCAGCTCCGGGATGATGGGCGGGCGCCGCCTCGGATGAAGAGCGGGACCGACGGTCCAACCGAGTTACCCGATTATTTTGCGGCGGGCCAACGTCCAAAGGCGGCGTGGGCGATTGCGACCAAATAGAAGGCCAGCCCCACCAGCGTGGTGACAGCGAATCCCCAGTTGATTGCTATGAACACCCCGAGCGCCGCCGCCAGAACCGATGCGATGCCATTGACGCCCCACGCCCACGGAAGGCCGGCTGGATGAAGGCCCGAGAGACGTCGCAGACCGATGGGCATGGCGGTGCCAAGGGTCAAGCCGGCCGGCGCGATCAGCGCCACCGTGACCGCCACTCTCGCCGCGAAGGGGATCGTGATGAGGTTGGCCAACAGTGGTTGGAGCAGGTACGCACTCAAGGCGATCAGGACCGCCGCCACGCTCAGGTTGATGAGGACACCTCTGCGGGGATCTCGCCATCGAGACGAAAGCAATGAGCCCAACCCGGTGAAGATGAGTAGGGCGAAGAGAACAACGGACAGGGCATACGTCGGAAAGCCGAGGAACAGCACGAACCTCTGAATCAGCGTGACCTCGAGCGTCAGAAAGCCCAAACCAATACCGACGAAATAGATGAGAGACGAACGAGGTGGCCGGTCCTCCTTGGGCACGGAGCGAAGCGGGACCCAGAACGCCAGGAGGCTGAGTAGCAGCAGGATCAGCGAGGTGACAGCGAGCATCGTGAAGGGGCTGATGGTGTAGAGGTAGCTGCTCGGCAGGGTCTGGAACGTGGCCGAAAGCCGGGTCATGTTGAAGAAGAACGGTTGGTTGTCCGTCGACGGACACACGTCGTACTTGAAGTGCGTACAGAAATACGACCAATTGGGCGAGTCGTGGAGTCCGACCCACGTCTTCACGTAGGGCCCACCGGGGGCATACGCGATCGTCACCCCCCGCTGCTTGGCCAGCGTCCGGATCTTCGAGAGCTCTGTCGGTGTGAATGGAGTCAGCTGAGACAGGACGGTCCCCGGGATCGCTCCGAACTGATCGTGGCCTAGAAGCACCACCACGTTTCGCTGCGGGTTCTGGATCCCTCGCTCCTCCAGGCTGGCCAGCGTCATCACCGTGATCCGCAGGGCTTCGTCACCGACCAGGTGGTACTGGCGGGTGACGTTCAGGATTCCCCCGGGAGCAAGGTGGTCGTAGTACTCCTCGAACGCCTGGATGGTGTACAGGTTTTGTTCAGAGAGCGCGAACGCGTCGGCCGACGAGCCGCTCAAGGTGTCGGTGAAGCCGATGTGAATCTCGTTGTAGAGAGCGTTGCTGCTGGCCAGGATGGCTCGCCCGTCCCCCACGACCGTGTGGACCCGCGGAGCCACGTACGGGCGTCCGGACCACTGCCCCAAGGCCCCGTCGACAACGTTGACGATGGCGGTGTTGAGCTCGATCACCTCGACCTGGCGGGCGCCTGAAGACAGGGCATCGTAGATATCGCGTCCACCACCGCCACCGATCACGAGGACCTTGCCACCGGCGGCCAGGGAGAGGCCGATGCTCTCAGACGAGGTGAGCAGCGCCTTCCAGTTGGGAATCGGCTGTCCAGGCAGCCGCACCGGAACCGGCGCGTACACGCGGTCGTAGAAGATGTAGCCGAAGTCGCTCCCGTTGACCGGCTTGTAGGCAAGGACGCGGTCGAGCGGGGTCCACACGTCGGCCACCGGACGCACCCCGGGAAAATACGGAGAGGCCAGCTGTGTGAGCGACGTGCTCGTCGAGATTCCCACCGCGACGCATCCGACGACGACGACACCAATCACCGCGGAGCGCCAACGAGGAAAGCGCCACCCGAACAAGCCCGCGGCCAGCGCGCTGACGACGCCCAAGGCGATCATCGCGGTGGCCGGCGAAGCGATCCACATGACCGGTACGACCATGACCGCGCCAATCCCAGCTCCCACTAGGTCGAACGCGTAGACACGACCGACCGATCGCGCATAACCGCGGATCGCGAGTGTGATCACCATGCCCGCGGCAAGGAAGGGAAGCAGTGAAAGCACGCTGGCACCGACCAGGGTGAAGACGAAACCCACGCTCAGCTGGTCTTCCATCGGATAAGGAAGCCGGACCAGCCCAAAGGGAACGATTACGTAGAAGGCGGCGCACAGGAGAGAGCCTCGAACAAGCCAATACTCGATGGGTCGGCGATCGATTCGCTCTTGCCACGCGTACACGGCCACGCCACCGGCACCGGTGCCCACCAGCGCGAGCGAAATGGCCAGGAAGGTGAAGTGGTAAAAGAGCACCGCCGACAAGAGACGCGTCAACAGCACCTGTTGAGCAAGGGTGCACGACGATAGGAGCGCAACCCCGAGCAGGAGGGCAAGGGTTGGACCGCGTAACTGTCTCCTCGATGGGGCCGCAACCGTCACGTTGACGCGCCTTTCTCGGACGGTTCTGGCCGGGTCATGCGAACCGACACCCTATATCGGGGCCGCTCGTCGGCGCCGATGAGAGACACCACGCTCGTCTCTCCTCGGGCAGCACGATCCGGGCCATAATTCTCGGGTGTCCGCTCGTCGTTCCCGACCCCGGAACTCCCCCCGCACCGGTTGAGATGAAACTCAAACTCGACCTTCACGACGTCTACAACCGCGGACAGGACATCGACCGCGCGCTCCGGGGGATCATCGACGAAGCCGTGGCCACGCGGGCCACGCTCGTCGAGATCATTCCTGGAAAGGGTTCGGGGCAGCTGAAGAAGCGCGTGCTGCGGTTCCTCGATCAAAAGGAGATCAAGGCCCAGTACCAACGGGTCGAGAAGGACTCAAAGAACTTCGGGCGGGTCTTTGTGCACTTCCGCTGGAAATAACCGAATCGGTGCGCCGAAGCGACGCGGAGATGCCGCCGACTTGCGCCGGCGGCATCTCCTTCGTCACCACCACCCGGATTCCGGGTGGTTCGACTGGTTGGTCTTAGGCGACCTTCGACAAGCTCGCCGGGACCTTGTCCGGAGCACCGTGCCATACCTTCACCGGACCAGCGCCCGGGCTCGTGTAGTACACGGGGCCGATCGGCTCCACACCAAGGTACGTACCACTCGGAAGCGTGATCGGAGTGGCCGCCGTCGTCATCTTGTAGAGCTGCTCACCCTCGTAACCGAAGTGGACGCTCGATGAGTACGAGTAGGGGACGAACCCAGACTCGATGAACTTGCTGCCGTTGGCGGCGATGGCGTTCAACAGGCCTTGGCGAGTCAGGTTCTTCCCGGCGTCCTGCAACGCCTGGACGATCGTGTAACCGAGGTTGAACCCGACCAGTTCGTCACCGGTGATCCCCTTCGTGGCCACCTGGGAGTCGTACTTGGTCAGGAGCTTCGTCGCCACCTGGACCCAGGGGTTGGAAGTCTGGTTCTCGAAGGCACCGTACCCGTCGGTGATCGCACCGTTGAGGAGCGCCTGGCCGGCCGGGGCCGGGGTCGACAGCACGGCCGAGGAGCCGATGGCGGAGGGGTCACCCGCCACGCCGTCGATCACCAGCTGAGGCGTATATCCCAGCGTCGCCGCCGTGGTCGCGAACAGGTTCACGAATGGCGGGATGGCGGCCATTACGACCACCTTGGCACCCGACGCTTGCAGGGCGGCCACCTGGCTGTTCAGCCCGGCGATATAAGCAGCCGTGGTGGCGACGTAGGTCTGCTTGGACACCACGCTGCTCGACTTGATCTCCATGTTCAGACCCTTGATGGCGTCGAAGCCGAACTCGTCATCTTGGGTGAAGTAGCCGATCTTCTCACCGGCAAAGTTCTTGGCCGTGTAGGCGCCGAGGATCTTGCCGTCGACCGTGTAGGGGGGCTGGTAGCCGCTCGTGTAGGGGTACTTGGAGCTGCTCCAGCAGTTGCAACCCGAGAGGACGAACAGCTGCGGGACCTTTTGGCTGTTCAGGTAGGGCTGCACCTCGAGCTGGGTCGGGGTTCCGAGGGAGCCCACGTCAGCGAAGATGTTGTCCTGAAGCACCAGTTCGTGGGTCAACGTCGCGGTGATCGACGGGGTGTACTGGTCGTCCAGGTAGGTGAACTTGATCTGACGGCCGTTCACGCCTCCGTTGGCGTTAAATGCGGCGAACACCGCGGCCATGGCCGGAGCGATGTCGTTGTAGTTGGCGGCCACACCGGTCAGCGGCTCGGTTGCCCCCAAGGTGATGGACGTGGACGTCACCCCTGGCGTGGCCGCACTGGCAGCCCCAGCCGTCCCGGACGCGCTGAGCGCCATGGTCCCAGCCATGGCGCAGGCGATCGCGCCGGTGGCAATGAGACGCGTGCGGCTTCGGGCCGCTCGCATCGAGAATCGCTTCATCGATATCCCCCTCATGCTTTCTGGGTGCGTGGTGCACCCCTCATTTCGTTATGGTCGCCACCGACTCCCCGTCACTTACCGGCGGGTCAGTAGATTCTTGTAACACTAGCGTCATATTAGAAACCCTGCCGGAAGAGAAGTACGCGGCCCCCTTCCCGACCACCCAGCGCAGGGCGCCCTGGATCCCACCCGGTGCCACCAGCATCGTCACGACCAGCACGAGCCCGAAGATGATGACGGCCAGGTTGGCGCTGACCACGGCGTTGGCGTGAAAGTCCTTGGCCAGGTCCTGTGACCACTGGGTCGGCAGGTACACGATGATGATGGCTCCCCACCACACCCCCATCAGGCTCCCGGTCCCCCCGAGCACCACCCCGGCCAGGATGTAAATGGAGAGGGCGAGCGGAAATTCGGCCGAGTTGACCCCCCCGGCCGACAGGGCGAGGAAGGCACCGGCCAGCCCGGCGCACCCGGCGCTGACCGTGAAGGCGATGACCTTGGTCCGCGCCACGTGGATACCGGCCAAGGAGGCGGCGATCTCGTCGTCACGCACCGCCCGAAACGACCGTCCGAACCGGCTGCGCATCAGGTTCCCCAGCAGGACCAGGACGATCACCGCGCCGGCGAGCTGGATCCAGGTCAGCCACTCGGTCGGGTTGACGCTGGCCGGCCCGTTGGGCGCCGGCGTGTTCAGGCCCTGGTCACCCCCGAAGAAACTGTTGTACTGGTTGGTCAGATAGGGCAGGCCCAGGGCCACCATGAGTGTCATCCCGGCCAGGTACGGACCGCGCAGGCGGGTGGCTGGAATCCCGATCACCAGGCCGGCCGCCGCCGTCACCGCCACCGCCACCAAAAGCTCGGGAACCAGACTCCAGGTGGTGTGTTCCACCAGAAGGGCATAGGTGAAGGCCCCGACCGCCATAAACCCGCCGTGGCCGAGGGAGATCTGCCCGTTGACCCCCGTGAGCACCGTCAAACCGGCCAGTGCGATGACGTAGAACGCGATCTCCCCCACCTCGTAGTCGTTGAACGCACTTAGCCACTGGGTGAGGAAATAGAGCCCGACGACCGCCACGACGGCGAACGAAAGGTGGCGCAGCATCGGCTGGCGGGGCAGGCGGAACCACGACTTAGCGGTGAGCGTCTGTACCCTACGTCGGAAGGCGCCCATTCAGACCCTCCTCGCCGCCGGGCGGGCGAAGATGCCTTCGGGCCGGATCATGAGCGAGACAACGACCAGGGCGAGGGCGGCCATGGGTTCGAGCGACCCACCGATATACCCGCCGACATAGGCCAACGACAGGCCGGTGACCAGACCACCGACGAGCGCACCGACGGGACTGTCGAGACCACCGACCACCGCCGCGGTGAACCCATAGATGAGGATGATGTCCATGAAGTTCGGAGTGAGTGAGGAGGTCGGCACGACCAGTAGGGCCGACATGGCGCCGGCCGCCACCGCCAGCCCCCAGCCGAGCGTGAGCAGCGGTCGCACCCTGACCCCGAGGAGGCGGGCGGCTTCGGGGGCGAACGCCACCGCTCGCATCCGGAGGCCGAGATCGGTGCCGCGGAAGAGCA
>Ga0302326_10006662_pt1 | contig 25859 bp, 21 predicted proteins | sample Palsa_T0_3_FD_202264 | JGI IMG/M metagenome (GOLD analysis project Ga0302326, IMG submission 202264) | Peat permafrost microbial communities from Stordalen Mire near Abisko, Sweden - Palsa_T0_3 | ecosystem: Environmental > Terrestrial > Soil > Palsa > Peat permafrost | place: Sweden: Abisko... | reverse complement strand
AATAATGCCAGCGACCTGGGGCCCAGTCCGCTGCCCGCGCTCGCCTGCTACCCGATCGAGGCGCTGCGCCGGGTCTACGAGACCGACGTCGTCGCGCCGCTCGCACTCGTCCAGATCCTGGCGCCCCACCTGCGCGCCGCAGCAGGGATTGTCATGAACATCAGCTCCGACGCCGCCGTCGAGCCCTACCCGGGCTGGGGCGGTTACGGTTCGGCGAAGGCCGCTCTCGACCAGCTCAGCGCCGTGCTTGCCGCTGAGGAACCCGACCTTCGCGTGTACGCCGTGGACCCTGGCGACATGCGGACCGACATGCACCAGGCCGCCTTCCCCGGCGAGGACATCACCGACCGTCCGGAGCCCGCGACCGTCGTGCCTGCCTTGCTCCGGCTCCTCGATGCCCGGCCGCCGTCCGGGCGCTACCGCGCCGCCGACTGGGCCGTGGCTGACTCCGCCTCGGAGGTCTACCGGTGACCACCACATTCGAGCTCCCCGCCGGTCTCGAAGCCACGGCTCCGCCAGCGGATCGCGGCGGTGTCCGGCTGCTCGTCGCCCAACCCGGCGGCGTCGAGCACGCCCGCTTCCCCGCTCTCGGCACATTCCTCTCGCCGGGCGACCTGCTCGTCGTCAACACTTCCGGCACGCTGGCCGCCGCCATCGACGGCACCCGCCACGACGGCCGGGCCGTCACCGTCCACTTCGCGACGGCGCTCGATGACGGCAGCTGGGTGGTCGAGGTTCGCCCCGCAGGCCGGGCGACGGGCCCGGTGCCGGATTCCGGGACCGGCGATGTCATCACGCTGCCCGACGACGTGCGTGTCGTGCTGGTCCAGCCACATCCCAGCGGCCAGATCCGGTTGTGGCAGGCGACAATCGGCGTGGAGGGCGGCGCGGTGGCCTACCTCGAGCGGCACGGCCGTCCCATCCGCTACGCCTATCTCCTGACGCCATTCCCGCTGGCGGACTACCAGACGGTGTTCGCCCGCGAACCCGGCAGCGCAGAGATGCCGAGCGCGGGCCGGCCGTTCACTACGGAACTGGTCACCGATCTGGTGACCAGAGGTATCGGGATCGCGCCAATTACGCTGCACACCGGGGTCTCGTCCCAGGACGCCGGCGAGCCGCCGCAGCCGGAGCGGTACACGGTACCCGAGACCACCGCCCGGGCAGTGAACCTGACCCGCGCCTGGGGCGGGCGGGTCGTCGCCGTGGGCACCACGGCGACGCGCGCGCTGGAGTCCGCTGCCGACAGCGCGGGCATCATTCGTGGCCGCACCGGATGGACCGATCTCGTCCTGGGCCAGGACCGGCCGGCGCTGGTCGTCAACGGCCTGATCACCGGGTGGCACGCACCCGGTGCATCCCATCTCGACCTGCTGGCCGCGGTGGCCGGAGCCGATCTCGTCGACCGCGCGTACGAGGAGGCCCTACGCGCCCGCTATCGCTGGCACGAATTCGGCGACAGCTGCCTACTGCTGCCCTAGCCCGGCAACCGTGACGACGCCCAGAGCCGGCCGGTGTTGGCCAGGAGCACATGCCGACACACGTCTCGATTCCTCCGCTGCTCGCACAGCCATCGGTGAGCCGGCAGGCGATCAGGGACCCGGGACGACCACTGACACTGGCGAGGCGGTTGGCGGCGGCAGCAGGAGGTCGACGCCGACGGTCATTCTCGCGAGGAACTCCTCGCGGGTGCTCACTTCGTGTTTGATGCCGTTGGTGATGCTCAGCAGCGTCTGGGCCATGTCGCTTGCCAGGCCTCTGCGCCCGGCCGGCATGCCGGCGGTGAGGGCGTCCGTGACCATCTTGGCGAACCGTATGGGATATTGCACGGCCGCGAGGCCTACACCGTGCCGGACGACGCTGAATTGTTCCAGAACAGCCACGGCGTCAAGCAGTGGGCAATCGACGCCGACACCGCGCAGAAGCTGTGGACGGTCTCGCTCGCCCTCATCAGTCAGTCCGCCACGCCCAGCGGCTGAATCACCAGCGCTCCCGGTGCAACCTCGTCGGCGAGCAGCCACCTCGGTTCTCAGCCCGGAACGGGCGTCCCGCCAGTGACACCAGAAGCTAAACTGGCACAATAAGGATATTCGCAGTCTCTCGCCTGCCCGTTGGTTACGCGACCGGAAAGCCTAGAATGAGCGATCATCCCGGCGGGTTCGGAGTGCGACTGCGCGCCTGCCGGCAGTCTGCGGGACTGTCGCAGCAGGACCTGGCCGAGCGGTCAGGATTGAGCATCCGCGCGATCAGTGACGTGGAGCGCGGCCGTACCCGCTGGCCCTACCCAGGCTCGTTGCACCGGCTAGCCGATGCCCTGGGACTGCGCGACTCGGCCAGGGCCGAGTTCATCGCCGCCGCCGACCGTCGGCTGGCCCGCAGCCGGACAGGCGGCGCAGAGCTGGGGAAGGCCGTCGGCCGCCGGGCTGCCAGCACGCGGGTTGTGCCCCGCTACCTGCCTGCCGCTATCCCGGGTTTCGTCGGGCGTCACGATCAGCTGGCCGCCCTGTCCCGGGTCTTGCACCAGCCCGGCGGAACCGCTGTGATCACCGCGATCGGCGGCACCGCGGGCGTCGGGAAGTCCGCGCTGGCGGTGCAGTGGGCTCACCAGGCGGCGGGCGAATTCCCCGACGGGCAGCTATTTGTGAACCTGCGCGGCTTCGACCCGTCGGAGCCGCCGGTGACGGCCGCCGAAGCAGTGGGCGTCTTCCTGGATGCCCTGCAGATCCCGGCTGACCGGCTACCGCAGACCGTGGAGGGGCAGCTGGGGCTGTACCGCAGCCTGCTGGCCGGCAAGCGGATGCTCGTGGTGCTGGACAACGCGCGCGACGTGGCGCAAGTGCGCCCCCTGCTGCCCGGCTCGCCCACCTGCCGCGTTGTCGTCACCAGCCGAAGCCAGCTGACCGGCCTGGCGGCGATCGAGGCCGCCCGCCCGCTGATCCTGGACGTCTTGTCCGGTGCCGAGGCCCGCCAGCTGCTGCAGCACCGCCTCGGCGCCGAACGGCTGGCCGCGGAACCGGGCGCGTCCGAGCAGATCATCCGCTCGTGCGCGCGCCTGCCGCTGGCGCTGGGCGTCATCGCAGCGCGCGCCGCCCTGCGGCCGGACCTGTCCCTCGCGCAGGTCGCCGCGGATCTGGCCGAGCGCCCGGACCTCGACGCGTTCGCGGACGGCAGTGACCCGGCCGCGGATGTCCGCGCCGCCTTTTCCTGGTCCTACCGGCAGCTCGACGACGGGGCCGCGCGCGTCTTCCGGCTAGCAGGCTTGCATCCCGGCCTCGACCTAGAGCGCTACGCGATTGCCGCGCTGGTCGGCCTGTCCGCCGATCGCGCCGACGCGATGCTGGAGGCGCTGGCTGGCGCGTGCATGCTCCAGCATGCCGGGCCGGGCCGGTACGGCCTGCACGACCTGCTGCGCGGCTACGCCCGTGAGCTTGCCGAGGGCCAGGACGGTGACCAGGAGCGACGGGCAGCACTGACCGGCCTGCTCGACTACTACCTGTACGCCGCCGCGACCGCGATGGATGTCGCGTTCCCGTCCGAGCGTCATCGCCGTCCCCGCATCTGTGCGCCGTCCGCGGCCGTCCCGGACTTCGCCGACGTGGCCGGGGCGCTGGCGTGGCTTCATGCCGAGCGGGCCAGCCTGGTTGCGGTGGTCAGGCTCGCGGCCGAGCGGGGCTGGCCGGACCACGCCACCCGGCTGGCCGCGACGGTGTTCCGCTACCTCGACACCGAGGGCCATCACCCGGAGGCCGCCCTGATTCACGCGCAAGCGCGCCAGGCGGCCGCCCGCGCTGGCGATCAGGCGGCCGAGGCCGACGCACTCAACAGCCTGGGCGTCACAGACCTGCGGCAGGGCCGTTACCGCCAGGCCGGGGGCTACTTCGAGCAGGCGCTGGTGCTCTACCGCTCGAGCGCGAACCAGACCGGTGAGGCGCGCGCCTTGTCCAATCTGGGTTTCATCGACTTCGTGCTGGGCCGTTCCCGGCGGGCGGTCGTCAACCTGGGGCAGTCGCTGGCCATGTTCCGCGAGATCGGCGATCAGGTGGGCGAGGCCCGCACGCTCGCCAGTGTGGGCTATGTCGACCTGCGGCAGGGCCGTTACGAGCAGGCCGCTGGCCACCTGAAGCAGTCCCTGAGCTTGTGCCAGACAGCAGGCGACCGGGGCGGCCAGGCCCGCGCGCTGGGAAATCTCGGCGAGGTTGAGTTGCGGCTGCGCCGCTACGGGGAGGCGTCCGCCTACGCTCAGCAGGCCCTGGCCCTGTTCCAGGAGATAGGTGACCGGATCAGCGAGGCTGACTCGTTGGCCAGCCTCGGCCTCATCGACCTGGCGCAGGGGCGCTACGAGCAGGCAGCCGGGCACCTGCGGCTTGCCCTCTCCCTGTGCGATGAAACCGGCGACCTGTCCAGTCGCGCGGGCGCTCTCAGTGGTCTGGGCGAATTGCTCCTGGCCACGGGCCGCCCCGCCGCGGCGCGCGAGCAGCTGGCCGCCGCGCTCGACGTGGCTGTCCAGGCGGGCGAGAAATACGCGCAGGCCCGTGCCCATCACGGCCTGGCCCGCGCCTGCCAGGCCAGCGGCGACTCAGCCCGAGCCGATCAGCACTGGGCGCAGGCTCTTACCCTGTACACCGAGTTCGATGCTCCCGAGGCGGCCCAGATCCGCGCCGTGCTGGCCGCGGGCCAGCACGGCCCACCCGGCCGCTGATCGGCCCGGCCGGATCAGACCAGGACTGAGCTGGAGCTCCTGCGGTCGCGCAATTACCGGCAAGTCTGCCGGTAAGTCTGCCGGTCAGACTTCCTGTTTATGCCTCCTTGCCCTTGCTACCGTCGGCAGCGAACCATTCGTTATGCGCATTGCTGAGGCGGGTAAGGAATGATGTACCCATTACGCGATTCAGGCAGGCTGGCCGCAGGTTTTGCTGCCATCGCATTTCTGCTTGGCTCTTGCGCCGTCGGCGGAGTTCGACTTGCCACGTCCGGTGTTCCGCTTGCCATGTTGAGCAGCCAGCAGAACGCAGCGCTGTCTTCTGCCGTGCAACGTGAATTCGCGGAATGCATGCACAATCGCGGATTCAGATACTGGCCGCAGCCGCCACCGTCGCCGGCCGAGCAAGACCTATTCCCATATGTTATCGACAGCATGACCTGGGCGCGGTCGCATGCCTTTGGCGGGATTAACGGAGTAATAAGCTCGGACCTCACGTCTGCTGACGCCGCGGCCGTCAGGCTCAACACCAGATATTTTCGGCATCTTTCACCTGAGCGGCGCATCAGGTATCTGCTCGCGGAGAACGGTAATGGCCCCAGTGACCCAGGCGATATCGCCAGGCTCCCGAGCGGGCAACTAATTGGCTACAGCAAGCTGTCATGTTATGTATGGTCCGGAAATAGCCTCTTCAGACGCACGACCGGCTGGTTTCAGCCGATGATGACTTATCAGGCTCTCCCTGAGCTATGGCAGCAGCAAGTGGAGTCCAGTCCTCGATTCAGAATCGCGGTACGCCTGTGGTCACGTTGCATGGCCGAACATCGTATTGCATTTGCGAATCCGTCCGTTGCAGCGGAGGCGTATCAGGTACCGGAGAAGGATCTCAGCAGCGCGGCTTTCAGAGCTGCGATCAGCGAGGCAGCTTGCGCTGGTCGCAGCGGCCTCGCCCGCATAGCGGCCCAACTGGATAAGTACTACCGGAAAAGAATCGAAGCTAGGTATGCATCGGTCATCCGGCGCTACCGGTCCTTGGTCCTGAGCTCGCTCGCTCGCCTGAGAATGCTGCCAGCATCTCGAGCAGAATCTAGCGATCAGTAGTCGCCAGACATTACGCCAGGCATTACGCCGGGCGCCACTCCGCCGATGACTGCCGGCCTTCGGAGGCCAGCTAACTGGAGGTGCAATGGAAGTAGCTCGTTCGCCGCCCGGTCACTTTCCCACGCTAAATAACAAGTCTAAGCAAAGAAGGGAAACAGGAGAAAGATGAGAATCATCCGCCCGATGCTGATCGCAGTAGCTGCTCTGACGGTCCTCACCGCAGGTACGGGCAGCGCATTCGCGGCCACTGCACACCCGGCGTCCGCTGGTGCCGAAGCCCAGCGGACCGCAGTACACTCGGCAACAGTGATAGGAAATGACGTGCCGGCGGCCGGCAAGCCGACGCAGTGCCCTGGTGGTGATTTCTGCATCTACTCGGGTTCCAACGGGTCAGATATATGCTCAACCTGGTCCCCGGGGCAAGGGACGAACAGTAACAACTGGTACTGCTATGACAATGGTACCGTCTTCGACAATGGCTCCGAGCCGATAGCGATGAATTACCTGGCCAATCTCAAGGGCGCGTGGACCTGTATCGGCGCCGGGTCATACTGGCTCTTCACCGATCAGTATGTGTACGACCACGGAAGCACGAGCGGCCCTGGCTGGAACGCGAAGGTCTCCTCCGGAATCGGCTCCTACCACTTCCAATCCAACAACTGCGGTAATACTCACATCTGACCGGCGCATCGCGGCCCATTGACACGCTGTTAGCAGCAGTGCCAGGCCTGGAACGACTGTCCCGCGCGGGCGTACGAGGAAGCTCTCCGCGCGGGACAGCCGTATCTTGCCGTACAGCACCACCCCTTGCCCCACAGCGCTGGCTGGTCGGGGGCTTTTACTGAGTGCGGGTTCATCTACCTTGCCAGTGTCGGCGATGATAGAGATCGTTTACGCTGCCGGTACGGACGGTTCTCGGTCACTCTCGGACCACACGGAGGCGAGCGCATGGGGACGATCACCGTAACCGATGGCACGGAGATCTTCTACAAGGACTGGGGTTCCGGCCAGCCGATCGTCTTCAGTCACGGCTGGCCGCTTTCTGCTGACGACTGGGACACCCAGATGCTGTTCTTCCTGCAGCATGGCTACCGCGTTATTGCCCATGACCGGCGCGGGCACGGGCGCTCCACGCAGACCAGCGACGGTCACGACATGGACCACTACGCCGACGACCTTGCCACGCTGACCAGGCATCTCGATCTCCAGGACGCCGTGCACATTGGCCACTCGACCGGCGGCGGCGAAGTCGTGCGCTACATCGCCCGGCACGGCGAGAGCCGGGTCGCGAAAGCGGTTCTGATCAGCTCGGTACCGCCGCTGATGGTGCAGACCGAAGCCAACCCCGGCGGCCTGCCGAAGAGCGTGTTCGACGACCTGCAGGCCCAGCTGGCCGCTAACCGCTCCGAGTTCTACCAGGCTCTGCCCGCCGGGCCCTTCTACGGCTTCAACCGGCCCGGCGCCGAATCCTCCGAAGCGATCATCGAGAACTGGTGGCGCCAGGGAATGATGGGCGGAGCGAAGGCACACTACGACGGCATCGTCGCCTTCTCCCAGACCGATTTCACCGAGGACCTCAAGAAGATCACGGTGCCGGTTCTGGTGATGCACGGCGACGACGACCAGATCGTTCCCTACGCCGACTCCGGACCGCTGTCCGCGCGGCTCGTGCAGAACGGGACGCTCAAGACATACAGCGGATTCCCGCACGGCATGCCGACAACCGAGGCCGCAACGATCAACGCTGACATCCTGGACTTCCTGCAATCCTGACACCGTCTGCGCGCGGATGCTGCGATGAGCTGTCCCGCCATCGCCGAGGCCTGCCGAGCTCGCCCCCGCTGTCAGGCTGATGCTTCTCCAGGAATAGTCACTACTATTTTAGTAGTTGATACGGGCAGTGCAGCTTCGACCGGCGTGGCAGCGCAGCAGAAGGAGTCACGATGACTGACTACGGGCACGATCTACTTTTCGGCACGTTCATCAGCCCGCAAAGTCAGCGCCCGCAGGAAGCTGTGGCGCTTGCCCAGCTCACTGAGCAGTCCGGCCTCGACCTCGCCACCTTCCAGGACCACCCTTACCAGCCGGCGTTCCTTGACACCTGGACGCTGCTGACCTGGGTAGCCGCGCGCACGGAGCGGGTGCGGGTTTCGGCGAACGTACTGAACCTGCCGCTGCGGCCTCCGGCCGTCCTGGCCCGGGCAGCCGCCAGCCTCGACCTGCTCTCTGGCGGCCGGTTCGAGCTCGGCCTGGGCGCGGGCGCGTTCTGGGACGCGATCGAGGCGATGGGCGGCCCGCGGCGCGGGCCGGCCGAAGCAGTTTCCGCGCTGAGCGAGGCGATCGACATCATCCGTGCCATCTGGGATGGATCCGCGCGCGGCGGGGTGTTCCTGGACGGTGAGCACTACCACGTTCGCGGCGCCAAGCGCGGCCCCGAGCCAGCCCATGACATCCCGATCTGGCTCGGCGCCTACAAGCCGCGGATGCTGCGGCTGATCGGCGCGAAGGCCGACGGGTGGCTGCCCACCCTGGCGTACCTGAAGGACGGCGACCTCGAACGCGGGAACCGCGTCATCGACGAGGCGGCGGCCGCGGCCGGGCGCGACCCGCGTCAGGTCCGGCGGCTGCTCAACGTCTCCGGTGCCTTCGTGCCCGAGAGCCAGGGGTTCTTGCAGGGCACCCCGCAGCAGTGGGTCGACGAGCTGCTCCCGCTCGCGGTCGAGCAGGGCATCGCCGCGTTCATCCTGGCCAGCGACGACCCGCGTGCGATCGAGGTGTTCGGTGCCGAGGTCGCCCCGGCCCTGCGGGAGGCGGTGGCGCGCGAGCGGCAGGCGGCGGGCACCACGCCGGGGGAGGTGGTGCGCGGCCCAAAAGCCCTGGCGCTCCGGCGTGACGGCATCGACTATGACGGCCTGCCACCCGCGCTGCGGGCGACGGCGGTCGAGCCGGGCGACCGGGAGTACGCGAAGGTCCGGTCCACCTACCTGCGCACCGGCTCACCCGGCCTGGTGATCCGGCCGGACAGCGCCGCGGCGGTTGCCGAGGCGCTGGAGTTCGCGCGCAAACAACGGGGACCGCTCGCCGTCCGCAGCGGCGGGCACGGCATCAGCGGCCGTTCCACCAACGACGGCGGCATCGTCATCGACGTCAGCAGGCTGAACCAGGTCGAGGTCCTTGACCCGGCCGCAGGGCGGATCCGCGTCGGCCCCGGCGCCCGCTGGGGGCATCTCGCCGACAAGCTCCTTCCCCACGGCCTGGCGATCAGTTCCGGCGACTACGGTGACGTCGGCGTCGGCGGCCTGGCGACTGCTGGCGGCATCGGCCTGCTCGGCCGTAAATACGGTCTGACCATCGACCACGTGGCCGCGGCCGAGCTTGTCCTCGCCGACGGCACCCAGCTCAGGGCGGACGCCAGCGAGCACCCGGACCTGTTCTGGGCGCTGCGTGGCGCTGGCGGCAACTTCGGCATCGTCACCGCACTGGAACTCGACGCCTACCCGGTCCGGGACGTGGTCTTCTCGGTCATGGTCTTCGACGGGGGCAACACCGCCGCGCTGATCCGGAACTGGGGCGAGCTGGTCGAGGCGGCGCCGCGCGAGCTGACCAGCTTCCTTTACTTGTTCGCCCAGCGCGGGGCTCCGCCGGTCGCCCGGCTGATGAACGTGTACGCGGGGGACGATACCGAAGCGGCCGTCGCCGCCCTCACACCGCTGCTGAAGATCGGCCCGCTGCTGGACCAGCAGGCTCAGCTCGCCCCCTACGCCGCGATCATCCCGGCCTACGACAGCCAGCACGATGGCGGCCAGCGCAATCCCCTGATCAGCAACGGCCACGCGGTCCATCTCACCCCCGAGATCGGCGACCTGGTCACCGAAGGGCTGCTGAGCCACGTCGCACCCTGGGTGTCCGTCCGCGCGGTCGGCGGCGCCGTCAACGACGTTGACCCGGCGGCCACCAGCTACCCGCACCGCCACCAGAACTTCAACCTCAGCTCGGTCGGCTCAGCGCAGGGGAAGTTCCGCAGCCACTGGGATGAGCTTCGCCCCTACCTTGACGGCCTGTACGTGAGCTTCGAGACCGACGACCGCCCGGAACGGCTGTCCGACGCCTTCCCTGGTGCGACGCTTACCAGGCTGCGCCGGCTCAAGGCGGCGTACGACCCTGAAGGCATCTTCAACGCGAACTTCCCGATCCCGCCCGAGGTACCTGCCCGGCAAACTGCCTGAACACCGTAGCTGGCCCTGCCAGACGTTAGCGGCGCCCATGGGCCGCCGGGTACGGCCGGCGCCTGATCCGTCGCCGGGCGCGCAGCCGCTGGTCTTGCTGACTGGTCGGCAGCGGAGGATTCTGGTGCTCCGGGGTGGCCGGAAACGAGAGGCCCAGTGATCGCGATGAGAATGGGGTGGATCCTCGCGGCCGCGGCCGTCGTCCTGGTCGGGGGCACCGGCGCAGGCGTGTCCGCCCAGGCGGCAGATATCCGCCCGGCAGGCGCAACTGTTGTCCTGCCAGCCGGCCTGCCCCGCTACTACATCGAGGACGGCATCAAGAAACCCAGATCCGGCCAGACCGAGACTCTGGTGCGGCGCACAGCGACCGGTGCGGTAACAGCCACGATCCGCTGCCCTCGGCTGCCAGCGGGAGAAGAGATAAGTAATATCGCCGCGGCCGATCACCACGCATTCTTCCTGGCATGCGACAGGGTGCTCCAGCGCGGCGCGAATTCCGTGGTGACCGGATCGCGCATCTACCGGTTCTTGATCACCGCTGCCGGCCGGGTCAGCAGTTACTCCCTGGTGCGGGGTGCGGTGCTGGACGGACTTCGCACCGGCAGCCTGGCAGCCACACCAGACGGCTCGCAGATCGCGGTCACAGTTGCCCCCGGCGCCAGTTCTGCTGAGATTGCCAAGATCATGGTCATTAACACCAGGACCGCGGAGCACGTCGTGTGGCAGAACCGCCCGGCTGTTCCCGGCACTATCCGTTTCAACGTCGGTGATCTGTCATTCGCGCGTCACGGCCATGAGCTGGCGTTCCTCACCCAGCCGCGCTGCGTTCACGCAGCGGGCGCACCGCCGTGCAAGGTCGATGGCGGCGAGGAAGTGCGGGCGCTCAATCCCGCCGCCGGCGGCCTGCTCGGCAGCAGCCGCGTGCTGCTGCGGCAGTCCAAGATCATGCGACTGTCCAAAGGCTATATCAACGATGCTGTGGTCAGCCCCGGCGGATCGGCGCTGACCCTGGCCATCGTAGGTGTCGGGGCATCTTCGAACTCCTCCGGCGTGTCGGTTGTGCGGTATTCAGCCGCCACCGACAAGCGCCTGCGGATCCTGTATCGGATACCCACGGGCAACGGCTTCTTCTACCGGTTCTTTAGCGCAGACCCTTCTGGCCGGTACCTGCTTCTCGATGCCGGCCCCATCAGCGGGGCGGTCAACGGCTGGATCGATCACGGGCGGCTGGTCCGGCTGAAGCCCGCCGGCGACAACGTCTTCTTCGAAGTCTGGTAGGGACTCGGCGCGCCTGTCAGCGCGTTGCTGGGTTGCGCCCGGCCAGCCCGAGCAGGGCGAACGCGAAGGACACGACGGCAAGAAAGACCCAGCCGGTGTCGAAGCTGGTACGGGGCACCAGATGCCCGAAGATGATGGGAATGAAGAAGCCGCCTACCGCGGCCACCGTGAGCATCAGGCCGGTCGCCGTGCCGATGTGCTGGCGCTCGATGTTGCAGACCCGGGCAGGTACCGCCAGCCAGGCGGCGAAGCCGAAGATGAGGAAGAAGCCGATCCCGATCCCGAGCGCCCAGAGCGCACTGGCCGGCACCACGGGGATAAGGAGCAGCAGCGCGGCGACGGCGATGAGCGGTCCGACGACGAACATCCGCAGGTTCCTGCTGCGGTCGGCGTAATACCCGCCCAGCAGGCTGCCGGGGATGCCGGCCAGCAGGATGAGCGAGGACAGCAGTCCGCCGGCCGTCGGGTCGAAGTGCCGTTCGAGCGTCACGTACTCGCTGAACAGCTGCGAGGTGGTGAAGTACGCGCCGTATCCGCCGAAAAGCGCGATGCCGTAGACCCACAGATCTCTGCTCGCGAGCGCGGTGTGCAATGCGGCCCGATCGAAGGCGATGCCGGCGAGTGACTGATCGCCTTGCGGGATCTGGAAGGCCGCGAGGGTCACCATCATGACGAGCAGCTCGAAGACACCGGCCAGGATCAGTGAAGTGTGCCAGCTTGTCGCGCGTTGCACATACAGCCAGACATAGAGCGCGAAGGCAGCCCCGGCGCTGAAGGCGGCACCGCCGGTGATGCCGAGCGCGAGCGTGATGTCCTTGTCGCGGAACCAGACGACCACGGCGGCGGTCCCGACGGCGATGAACACCGACCCGCCGATCCCGCTGACGACCCGGAAGAAGGCCAGTTCGGCGTAGCTGTATGACAGCCCGGACATGATGCCGGCCAGTCCCTGCAGGAGCAGCCCGAGCACGAGAGTCTTCTTCATGCCGATTGCCGTGGCGAGCATGCCGCCCGGAATGTGCGTGAGCCCGTAGCCGACGATGTAGAGCGAGATGAGGTAGCTCAGCGACCCGATGCCTACCTTGAACTCCGCGCCGATGAGGGGGAAGGCCGTGGCGACATCGAACCAGTTCAGCGTCAGCGCGACGATGCCCAGGCTGATGACGGCGAGCATTCTCCAGCGGACGCGGCCCAGCTCGGTGCCGTGGGCGGAGGCCATGGTATTCCCCTTATCGGGAGTGCCCCGACCGCGGTCAGCCAGAGCTAATGGATCGACGCTGGCCGCTCGCCCGCAGGACTGCCGCACCGTACCGGCAGCAGTAGCATAAGTCTGTGCGCCTCAGCTCTGACCGTCGCAGCGAAGACGGGCATCTTGCGGGCACCGGGCGAAGCCCCGGTTAGCTTTATGAGTGCCCCAGTCGGCTTCGTCGGGCGGCAGAGCGAACTGCGCATCCTCGGTGAACGGTTTGCTGCCGCCGGGCTCGGCCATCCGCAGGTGGTCTATCTGGAGGGCGAGGCCGGGGCGGGTAAGTCGGCCCTGCTGTCCCGGTTCCTCGGCTCGCTGTCCAGCGCTGTCGTCCTCCAGGTTGGCGGTGACGAGGCAGAGGCACTGCTCCCGTACGGGATCATCGATCAGCTACAGCCCGGGGTTCTGACCGAGCCGGGCACGGACCCGATGGCTGTCGGAGCCCGGCTGCTGGATCTGCTTGATCGGCTGCAAGCCGACGGGCAGGTTGTCGTGCTCGCCATCGACGACCTGCAGTGGGCTGACCGGCCGTCGTCGCGGGCGGTGCTGTTTGCGCTGCGGCGGCTGCGCGCCGATAAGGTGCTGACGATCCTGTCGGCGCGGGTCGGCGGGCTTGCCGATCCCGGCTGGGCGCGGTTCGTCAGCGGTGACTGGCGGGTCACCCGGATCCGTCTGGGCGGGCTCGGCTCCGGCGATCTCACCGAGCTGGCGAGCGCACTGGGGCTGGGCGTGCTATCACAGCGCGGGGCGTCCCGGCTGGCTGCCCATACCGAAGGCAACGCGCTGTACTGCCGGGCGCTGCTCGACGAGATCGGCATTGTCGGGCTGAGCGCGGCAGGGGATCGCGGGCTGCCGGCGCCACGGGAGCTGTCCGCGGTGATCCTCGCCCGGGTGGCTGCGCTGCCAGCCGCAGCTCAGACATTCCTGGCGGCAGCTTCGGTGCTGGGGCAGCACGCGCCGATGTCGGCGATCGTGTCGGTCGCTCGGCTGCCCGATGCGCAGCACGACGTGGATGCGGCGGTCGCAGCCGGGCTGCTGAGCGAAGGCGCTGCGATGTCGGAGCTGTCTTTCACCCATCCGCTGTACCGGGCGGCGATCTACGCCGATCTCAGCCCGACGACCCGGCGGGAGCTGCACGCGCGGGCCGCGGAGGTCGTCGCCGGCCGCGCGCGGCTCGCCCACCGGGCAGCAGCGTCGCTGGGTCCAGATGAGGCGCTGGCCGGCGAACTCGAGGCGTCGGCCCGGGCCAGCGCCGCCGCCGGTGACGCGGGCGCCTCGGCGTGGGCCCTGGAACAGGCAGCTGCCCTTTCGCCGGCCGCGCAGGACCGGGAGGACCGGCTGCTCGACGCCGCTGTCGTCCACCTCAACGCCGTGGACACAGAGGCGGCGGCCCGGGTCCTGGCATCCTGCCAGGCTTCCAGTGCGCGTCGCGACGCCCTGACCGGGCTGCTGGGGGTGTACACCGGATCGCCCAGTGCCGAGAGCCGCTTGCTCGCCGCGTGGCAGGCCCACGATCCGCAGACCGAGCGTGAAATCGGAACTCGTGCCGCGACATCCCTGACTAACTGGATGGTCTTGTCTGGTCGCTCCGAACAGGCGCTGACCTGGGCGGATCGAGCGGTAGACGGCACCGTCCCGGGTTCGGCGCTGCACGCCATGGCCCGCACGGCGCAGGCATATGCGCTCGCCTCGGCCAGCCGCACCCCCGAGGGGCTGGCCGCGCTCGGCTTCCTGCCCGTCTCGGGGAACGAAGTACCGATACCCCAGACCGACGCCCTCATCATGCGGGGCATGCTGAAGGTCTACCTCGATGACCTGCCAGGAGCCATCGCGGACCTCGGCGTTGGGACTGCCCGGCTCCGCACGGGACTGCCTGCGACCTATCCGGGCCCGTGCCTGGCTCATCTGAGTGACGCCTATTTCCGCCGGGGTGACTGGGACTCCGCCGTCACGCACGCCCAGCTGGCGACCTCGCTGGCCGAAGACGCTGACCGTCCGCTGGACCTCGCGCGGGCGCACGCACGTGCCGCCCAGGTTCTGGCCTGCCGCGGCCAGTGGCCTGCCGCGCAGGCGCACGTCAGCGCGGCCCGGGCCGCGGCTGAGCGGCTTCCGCTGGTCCTCGCGGTGGCCGCCGCCGCAGTGGCGGGCGCCGCACTGGCCTCGGCGCGTGGCGATCTGATCGGGGTGCTGCTCGCGACCGAGCCGGTGCGCGCGACCAGGCTCCTGGGCGTAGGGGGCTGCCCGGGCATCTTCAACTGGCGAGCCATCGAGGCGGACGCGCTGATCGGCCTGGGACGGCTTGATGACGCCGAGACCGCGCTCAGCGAACTCGAGGACGCGATTCCTGCGGCCGGGCTGGCGTCGGCAGCCCTGGCGCTTGCCCGCTGCCGGGGCAACCTGGCGGTGGCGGGCGGGAATCCGAGCCAGGCGGAAGCGGCGTTCGCGCGAGCCCACTCGATCGAGGCGAAAGTGCCGATGCCGTTCGAGCACGCCCTGCTGAGCCTCGACGACGGGCGCCGCCTGCGCGCTGCCGGGAACCCGGTGGCGGCTGTCGCGCAGCTCGAAAGGGCCCACCACCTGTTCTCCGGCCTGGGAGCAGACCCGTACCTGCAGGTTTGCGCCGCGGAACTGGCGGCTCTGCAGGTCACAGCCGCTACCGACAGTCCCGCTGCCCTGCTGGGGCTCAGCCGCGCGGAGCTGGCCGTGGCCCGGCTGGTCGCCACCGGACTGACCAACCGGGAGGTGGCCAGCCAACTGTACGTTTCTGTGAAGACAGTGGAGTTCCACCTCCGCAACAGCTACATGAAGCTCGACATCACCTCCCGCCGGGCGCTCGCCGCTCTGCTGCACTGACGCCGCGGCTGGTTCTGCCGCGAAAACACTCTGCCGCGAAAACACAGGGTCGAACCTAGGGTCACACCCTGGGGACAACACCGCGTTGCCCGCGTTAACTATGAGCTATGGACGCCTCACCAGCGCCGAGCCAGGCGATTCGCCTTCTCCTCGACATCAGCCGAACTCCGGACGGACGGATCGAGGGACGGATACGTACCGACGGCACCGCTTGCTGGATGCCTTTCTCTGGCGTTCTTGAGTTGCTCAAAGTTCTTGAGGAAACATCCACAGACCTGCATTGAGGCGACGCACACGTCAGCCAAGAAGGAAGGGGTTCAGCATGAACATCAGGACGCATAACAATAGCCAGGAGGAGCCCAGGCTTCTTCGCCGGCCAGCCGACGGACGCATCCTGGGCGGTGTCGCCGCCGGGCTCGCCAGGTACTTCGCTGTCAACGTGGCGCATGTCCGGGTCGGCCTGGTCGTGCTGTCATTCTTCGCTGGTGCAAGCGTTCCGCTGTACCTCGCTGCGTGGCTGCTGATCCCCGCGGAGGGCTCGGACATCGCGATCGCCGACGAGATTCTGAACCACGCCGCTGGTGCTGGTCACCTGTCGTAACCCGACTCCGGGCGGCTCTGTCAGGGCCGCATGAGCCAAGATGCCCTGATCTGCACGGAAAGGAACACCAGGATGAACGTGGACGACATTACCTCGACGGCCTCGGCCCGCAACACCAGCTACCTCTCTCGCCCGCAGGGACGCATCGGGTACGACGTCGCCGGCGAGGGCCCCCTGATCGTGCTCGTGCCGGGCATGGGTGACCTGCGGGCCGGCTACCGGTTCCTCGCCCCAGCCCTGCGAGAAGCGGGCTACCGGGTTGCCTGCACTGACCTTCGCGGCCACGGCGACAGCGACCCGACCTTCCCGGCCTACGGCGACGAGGAAACCGCCGCCGATGTCGTTGCCCTGATCGCCGAGCTCGGCGGCCCCGCAGTCGTCGTCGGCAACTCCATGGGCGCCGGGTCTGCGGCACTCGCCGCGGCCCAGCGACCCGAGCTCATCTGCGGCCTGGTACTGGTCGGCCCGTTCGTCCGCAACGCCGCGGTGAGCACGGTACAGCGTGTCCTGCTGCGCGTCGCCATGGCCCGGCCGTGGGCGGCCATCTCCTGGAAGGCGTACCTGCCGAAGCTGTACGCGGGCCGCCGGCCCGCGGACTTCGGCCAGTACCGCGACCAGGTCGTGGCGAGCCTGCGCCGGCCGGGATACGCCAGGGCGTTCTCCCTGACCACGCGCACGAGCCACGCGGCAGCACAGGCGCGGCTGGCCGATGTCACCGCGCCCGTCCTGGTCGTGATGGGCCAGCAGGACCCTGACTTCCCGGATCCGGCTGGAGAGGCGGACTGGATCGCGCAGGCCATGCGCGCACAGGTCGTCATGGTGCCCGAGGCCGGGCACTATCCCCAGTCACAGCGGCCCGACATCACTACCGGTGCCGTCCTGGAGTTCCTCTCCAGGGTGCACAGCCGTGCCTAAGTGGTCGGTCGCGCCCAGCTCCCACAGCTGGTGTCGGCGTTTGACGAGTCACGGCAGGCCGGTGATCGGCGGCCGACCGGAAGGGTCAGGATGACGGCGGCCAAGTTCGGCATCGTGGGCAGTGGCTGGCGGACGGGGTTCTTCAGGAAGCTCGCCAGCCTGCTGCCGGAGGAGCTGGAACTGACCGGCGTCGCGGTTCGGCGGGCCGAGCGGGCGGAGGAACTGCGAGCGGCCTGGCAGGTGCCGGCGTTCCTGTCACCGCTGGATCTGCTCCGGGGCGCCCGGCCGGACTTCGTCATCACCAGCGTGCCGTGGTCAGCCAATCCGGCGATCGTCGGCGATCTGGTTAATGCGGGGGCCAGGGTGCTGAGCGAGACACCGCCGGCACCCGCCGCCGAGCAACTGCGAGTGCTCTGGAGCGAGGTCGGAGCACGAGGCACGGTGCAGGTAGCTGAGCAGAACCCATTGCTGCCCGGTCATGCTGCGCGCGCCGAACTTATCCGCCGGGGGGTCATCGGGCAGGCCACGAACGTCCAGGTCTCCTCGACTCACACCTATCACGCGATCGCCCTGATGCGGAGCTTGCTCGGCGTCGACGAGGCGCAGCCGGTCCGCGTCAGCGCGACGCTCGTTCATGCGCCGCTGGTCGATCCCCTCGACCGCGCGGGCTGGACCGGTGTCACCACGGCCAAGGACGCCACCACGACCTTCGCCACCTTCGACTTCGGGGACGGCCGCTCGGGTCTGTATGACTTCACCACCAATCAGTGGCACAACCAGCTCCGCCACCGGCGGATCGTGATCCGCGGCAGCCATGGTGAGATCAGTGACGACGATGTGGTCTACGCCAGAGATCAGCGCACGATCATCCGGTCGCCGCTGGTTCGCCAGCAACTTGGCTACGACCTGAACCTGGATGGCTACGACACCGAGCTGATCGCGTTCCAGGGCGAGCCGGTGTGGCGCAACCCGTTCCTGGGACATCGGCTGATGGATGAGGAGATCGCCGTCGGCCAGCTGCTGCTGGCCACGGCGCGGTGGGCGACTGATCGCGGTCCAGGGCCCTACCCGCTGGCACGAGCCTGCCAGGACCACCTGCTGGGCCTCGCGATCGACGCCTCGCTGGCTTCGGCTGCCCCCGTGACCACGGCTGTCGAGCAGTGGGGTGACCCCGCTGTTCCCTGACCCGGCCCCCCTGACCCGGCCGTCCCCTGACGCGGACGCCGCGGATTCAGCCGTCAGCCGTCTATAGCATGACGAGAAACGCCGCCACGCGGCCGCTGGACGTGGTCCCAGGAAGCGGGTGACGGGCTATGGACGGTCAACCGGAAATTCTGTCCTCAGGGCGCGAGCGACCGGGCCGACGCCCCCGATGGCCATGGTCAGCCGGCGGCGGGCCGTCAGCCGGGCCGGCCGCGGTCATCGCGCTCGGTGTCCTGCTGGCCTGCCTGGGCGGGCTCGCGTACACCGCGACGCTGGTCACGCACCGGGATAAGACGATCGACGATCTTCGTGCGGCTCTCAGTGTCGCACGGGCGAAAACTCGCGATTCGCAGTCTTCCGCAACACGGGAATCAGCTCCGCCGGTCTACTCCGGCAGTGCGATTCTGGCTTTTCCCGATAAGTCCGGCGGCTCATTTTCGGTCGTCGCAGCTGCCGTCCGGCCCGGGCCCGGCTCAGGCCCGCTGACCTGGCTGTTTGTTTACGGAAAGCATGCAGCTCCAGGGGCGCGCTACGGTCTGCTGGGGGGCACCTGCGGGGGCCAGTACGTGGCTCCGGTCGACTGGGCAGACGGGACGGCGAATCGCAACGGTGACCTGACGATCGTCGCGCCCGATCTTGCCATCGAGCCCCGGGACCCGAAACTGTGGATACTGGTGTACCGGCTGAAAAACGGCGTCACGCTTGGTGGCATAACAGGCCCGTTTATCGGTGGCGGCTCGAAGACTTTCCGGTCTGCCCCGCCTTGCTGAGTCGGCCTGTCCCGGTCCGCTCCGTTAACGTTCCGTAACTGGCGTGCAATTCTCGGGCGCGCTTTGCCGCGGGCATCTGGCGGAGCTGGCATGCCGTGTTCGCTAAGTGGTACTCTATCTTGTACCACTACCGGAGGGCTGGCTGTCATGTCGATCACCGCGAGCGATGCACGCAAGGGGCTGTTCCCGCTGATCAAGAAAGTAAACGAGGACCATGACGCCATCGAGATTGTGTCCAGGCACGGCAACGCCGTCCTGGTCTCGGCCGAAGACTACGCCGCCCTGCGCGAGGGCGCCTACCTGCTGCGGTCGCCTGCCAATGCCCGCCGCCTGCTCAAGGCCTACGAGAACGCCCTGAACGGCCTCCACGTGTCCGAGCACGCCCTGATCGATCCGGCCTCGGCAGACGCCCAGCAGAATCGATGAGGCTGGTATTCGAGGACCAGGGCTGGGAGGACTACACGTCCTGGCTCAGGACCGACCGCAAGATGCTCGCGCGGATCAACAACATGCTCGCCCGGATCAACAAGCTGATCGAGGACGTCAGGCGGGATCCGTTCACCGGCATCGGCAAGCCCGAGCCGCTCAGGTACCACCTGCCCGGTGCCTGGTCACGACGGATCGACGACGAGCACCGCCTGGTCTACATCGTCACCGAAGCAGAGATCATCATCCTCGCAGCCCGCTACCATTACTGACCTCAAAGCGGGGCCTAGCCTGCACGCCGCTACGGAAGCACCGTCTGGCCAACGCCGGGCAGACCTCATGGCAATCACCAGACAGGCAGCCTGCCACGCCTCCGGCTCCCGAAACCCGGACCGCCAGTTCTGGGTGGGGGGGCCGACAGAACACTGCCCCGCATCTGGTTCGCTTCTCGGCATGACATCACCTGCCTGTCTCGACCCCGCCGAGCCCCCGTCGTGGTTCGTTAAGGCTATCGGCACGCCCGCCGAGCAGGCAGTGACCGTCGTCGACGGTACGACGATCGCCTACCGGGCGTGGGGTGAGCGCGGTGCTGGCGGCATCGTGCTGGTCCACGGCGGCGCGGCGCACGCCCGCTGGTGGGACCACATCGCCCCGCTGCTGGCCGACGGCCGCCGGGTCGTCGCCCTCGACCTCTCCGGCCACGGCGATAGCGGACGTCGGGCCAGCTACAGCCTCGACGGGTGGGCGCGCGAGGTGCTGGCCGTCGCCGCCGACGCCGGGATCGCCGGCCCCGCCACCGTCATCGGCCACAGCATGGGCGGCTTCGTCACCCTGCGGACAGCCAGCCTCTACGGTTCCCTGATCGGCGGGGCGGTAGCCATCGACTCGCCGGTGCGGGACATCACCCCCGAAGAGCGCGCCGCCCGCGAGCGGCGCGCCTTCGGGCCGCTGCGCGTCTATCCGTCACGGGAAGCCGCCATCGCGCGGTTCCACCCGATCCCCGACCAGCCCGCCCTGCCCTACATCACCGCACACGTCGCCAGCACCTCGGTCCGCCCAGTCGAGGGCGGCACAGTCGAGGGCGGCTGGAGCTGGAAATTCGACCCGCGCATCTTCGCCCGGCACCAGCTCACTCCGGCGCTGCTGACCCAGCTGGAATGTCGCGTGGCGCTCTTCCGCGCCGAGCACGGCATCCTGTCACCGCAGGTGAGTGAGGTCATGTACGACCGGCTCGGTCGCCTGGCCCCCATGATCGAAATTCCCGCGGCCGGCCACCACGTCATGCTCGACCAGCCGCTGGCCCTCGTCACCGGAATCCGCACGCTGCTGTCGGACTGGGACCACTCCCTGCCCTCGCTGCCACGCTGAATGGCTGGCGGGCTGCCGCGCTGAATGGCTGGCGGGCTGCCGCCCGCTCGCGGGCTGCGCCGGTCCTAGTGCGCCCCGCCGGACTGCTCGAATACCAGCTGGGCGCGGCGCATCCAGTCCTCCTGACCGCGGACGCGCAGGTAGATCAGGATAACCACGGTGAGCGCGAGGACCACGATGAAGGTCATCAGCCCCCAGTAAACGGCCCCGGTGCTGGTGAAGGGCGCGAAGTAGGACTTCCAGACGACCACGACGCCCGCGGCCGAGGCAACGACGGGGACGACCAGGTGCAGGAGCGGGTTGAACTGGGCGCGGCCCTCGGTGAGGTAGTACTTCACCACCCCGATGTTGCACAGGATGTACATCAGCACCAGGCCGATCGTGATCGCGTTCGCCCAGGAGAAGAACACGTTGGTGACCCCGAAGATCAGCACGAGGACGAACGCCAGGACCTGCACGCCGACCTCGAGGTGGATCGCGTTGATCGGTGTCTTCCGCTTCGGGTTGACCTTCCCCAGGGCGGCGGGCAGCACCCCGGACCGGCCCATCGCATACCAGGTCCGCGTCCCGCCGTTGAAGCAGGCGATCGACAGCGCAATGGCCGAGTTCAGCAGTGCGAAGAGCAGCAGCACCCAGGCTCCGCCCCATACCCGCTGCGCCAGCGTCGCCACCGGGAACGCCGCCGCGGTCGGGATGCCGCCGACCTTGTGCACGCCGATGCCGACGAGGTAACCCCAGGTAACGAACACGAAGTAGACCATCAGCACGATGACGGACCCGACCAGCCCGATGGGCACGTTGCGCTTGGGGTTCTTGCTTTCCTCCGCCAGCGGTCCGGTGGACTCCCAGCCACTGAAGGCGAAGATCGAGAACACCACGCCGAGGAACAGGTTTCCGGCCAGGCCGAAGTTACCGGGATTGAGCGGAGCGAAGCTGAACCCGCCGGGGCCCGGCGAGACGAACGAGGTGACCGCCAGCGCCACCATGATCACGATCTCGATCAGCCCGGTGACGATGAGCGCCTTTTCCGAGATCGATATTCCCTGGTAGGCGAAATAGAGCACCAGCACCAGGCCGACGACCACGAAAATCCACCACGGGATGTCGACGCCGTACTCGGCCTTGATTGACGGCTCCAGGACCGTCTTGGACAGGTACGAAAGGGTAAGCGCGGCGACCGGCGGCAGCCAGATCGAGAACAGCACCCCGGCGAAGAAGCCCGCGCGCGGGTGAAAGGCCCGGGCTATCCAGGTGTACCAGCCGCCAGCTGAGGGGAACACTTTCGCCAGCTGCGCCGCTGACAATGCCTGCAGCCCGAGCAGGACCCCGCCGAACAGGAACGCCCACGGCGTTACCAGCCCGGCGAAGCTCACGATGAAGACGAACGAAGCGAGAATCGCGAACGACGGCCCGATGGTGGCGATTCCCTGCATCAGCATCCCGGGAAGGCCGACCGCGTTCTCCCGCAGTTCGGTCTTGACGCTGCCCTTACTGGACTGACCGGCCTCAACTGCCACCGTGAGTCTCCTTCCAGTTACCCGCCGGAAGCAGGATCCCCGCCACCGCGGAGCATTCGCTCAGGGACTGGCCATCCGCTCCACTGGGAGTATCGACCTACCGATAGATCTTGGCAAGGGCCCGCCGCCACTGATAAAAACGCGCTTACCCGGACCTGAGCGCCGCTTGCGCCAGATCAGCCAGCCCGTGATGACCGGGTCCGCGCGGAATGATCGGCCAGATGTCGACGACGATGTCGTCGCGCACCACGTGGTAGGCGTCGTACCAGTTCACGGTGGAGGGCGAGTACCCGGGCACGAGCGCCACGCTGTCGCCAACCTTCAGCGCCGACCCCTGCGGAGCGGAGAAGATGCCGTGCTCCTCGTCGAAGCGGAAGACCTTCAGGTCGTGGCCCACGATGGTCACGTCCGCGGGATCCGCCACCGACTTGTTGCCGGCGTCGACGATCACCTTGCCGCTCTGCCGGCTGATGACACTCGCCTGAATCGTCAGCGAGTGCTCGAAGCCCGGCGCCATCGGGCCGTGGAAATTGTCCATGACCACATACGTGCCCGCCTGTATCTCGGTAATACCAGGGTATGCTGCCGTCCATTGCCAGGTCGCAATTCCTCCCGCCGAACGGACCCCGCATCTAATCCCGTCCGCTTCCAGCATCTCGGCAACGCCGGTAAAGAATTCCATCGCCTCGCGCTGCCGTGCATGACGCAATTCGTCGTCGAAGGTGAGAGAGCAATGGCCCTCATAACCGGTGATGCCCGCCAGGTGCAGCCCGGGAAGGTCGGTCACCTGCCGGGCAATCAGCAGGGCTTCCTCGGCTGTATCGGCCCCGCAGCGATCCATGCCCGTGTCCACCTCGATCATGATCTCCAGCGTTGATCCCGCCGCCACGGCCGCGGCCGAATGCGCGGCCGCATTCGCCGCCTCGTCCACCGCGACCAGAATCTGATGGTCGCGGGCGAGCTCGGCGAGCATCGCCATCTTGGCTGGATGCGAGACCGTGTTGACCACGAACAGGTTGTCCATCCCCGCGGCGGCAAGAACGGCGGCCTCCCACACCGTGGCCATGGACAGCCCGCTCGCGCCCGCCTGCAGCTGGCGGCGGGCCAGATCCGGGCTCTTGTGCGTCTTGTAGTGCGGGCGGATCGTGGTCGAGCCCATCCGGCTCAGCTCGCCGGCCATGTGGTCGATGTTGCGCTGGGCCGCGTCGATGTCGAGTACCAGGGCCGGGGTGATCAGCTCGCCGCGCGGCCGGCCGATGGCGTCCCCGTACTGGCGCCGGACGCTGTCGCCAGCCTGCTGCACAATCTCGGCGGAATCGGGCATCGAGTGCCTCCTGTGCGCTAGAAGGGGCCGGTTACAGCTCTGCGTTCACGATGAAGCCGCCATCCACCAGCATCGTCGCGCAGGTCATGTAGCTGGCATCGTCGGACAGCGTGTAGGCGATCGCGCTGGCCAGTTCCTCGGGCTCGGCCGCCCGGTGCAGGGCGATGCGGTCGGTGTAGTACTTCACCACGGCCGGGTCGTCCATCATCGGCGCGCTCATCGGGGTGAGCGTCCATCCCGGCTCGACCGCGTTCACCCGGATGCCATGCTGGCCCAGGTCGCAGCCGAGCGCCTTGGCCAGCATGCTGATCGCGCCTTTCGTCCCGCAGTACGCGGTCTGACCCGGCGCGCCCACGTGCGCCGATATCGAGCTCACGCAGCAGATCGCGCCGCCGTGGCCCTCCCGGATCATCTGCTTGGCCCCTTCGGTGCAGACCATCCAGGTGCCGCGGACGTTGGTCTCGAAGAGCGCGTCGAAATCCTCGACGCTCGTCTGGTCCCATTTCATGAACGGGTTGATCGCCGCGTTCGACACCACGTAGTCGAGCCGGCCGGCCTGCCCGGCCACGGAGCGCACCATCGCGGCGACCTGCCCGGGGTCCCGCATGTCGGCGGTCACCGCGAAGCCCTCGCCGCTGGCCGCCCTGACCCGCCGGAGCGTCTGCTCGGGATCGTCGCTGGGCCGGTGGTTGACCGCCACGGTCGCGCCCTCGGCGGCCAGGCGCACCGCCACCGCCTGCCCGATGCCGGTCGTCGCGCCAGTGACCAGCGCGACCTTGCCCGCAAAGCGCTGCTCCATGTCCGGGTTCCTCCCTTTAGAAGATGGCGATCGGGTTCCAGGGTGATCCGGTCGCGCCGGGCAGCCGGAGCGGCAGCCCGACGACCATGAACTCAAAGCGCCCCTCCTCCTGGCATGCCGCCGCCAGGTCCTCCAGCTGCAGGCTGTCGGCGGCGAACATCCCCATGGCGGTGACCTGGAGCGGGTGGATCGGGTACAGGATGCCCTCGACGTTGCTCGGAATTGTCTCCCCGTCGCCGTCCGGCAGGAACGCGGCGATCCGCCGCTCGTGCATCCAGCCGATCGTGTCGACATGCAGGCCGGCCTTGCCCTCGCCGGCCGGCGGGTAGTCGTTGCTCCACGCGCCGAGTTCGAGCCGCCGCCGGTGGTGGCCGGTGCGGAAGACGAAAATGTCACCCTCACCGAGCCGGACTCCCTGCGCCTGCTCGATCGCCTCCAGCTCGGCGCGGGTCACGGCCTCTCCCGGCTCCAGCCACTTGACGCCGCGGAACCGCGGCACGTCCAGCAGCACCCCCCGGCCGACGAGCCCTTCGCTGTAGCTGGTCACGTCGAGCGCGGTGGCGCCGCGGGAGGTCATCACCTCCTGGGCTGGCCTGCCGTTGTAGACCAGGCCCTGATAGGCGATGTGACACAGCGCGTCCATATGCGTGTGGCAGTCGCCGTGGAAGGCAAGGCCGAGGAAGTCGGTGGCGAAGGTCACCGTGCTGGAGCCGATGTCGATGTCGTGGCCCTGGACCACGTGGTGGATGACCGGGCTGGGGTTGTCCGGCCCGGCAACGGTGTTCATCGGGATCGTCATGGTCGCGCGCCGCCCGGACCGGACCAGCCCGGCGGCCGCCCGCACCGTGTCCGGCGTGATGTAGTTGAGCGTCCCGAGCTGGTCGTCTGGACCCCAGCGGCCCCAGTTCCTGACCGCCTGGAATATCTCGTCGAACTCGGCCAACGTGACCGGCGCGGGCCGGGTCTGCGTCACCATCGCTCTGCCGCCTCCTGGTTTCCTGCTGACGGGTGCTGCCGGCTGCCGGCCGGACGCTGGCTACCGGCCGGACGCCGCTGGAGCGTCATTGCCAAGCCCGGCCAGGCGCCCGGCCTCGGCGGCGAAGCTGTCGATTTCCGCAGTGCTGGTGAGGGCGCCGATTTCGAGTGCGTAGTGCCGCTGCTCGCCGGGGGACAGGTGCTGGAGCTCGCCGCGGGCCCGGGCGTCGAAGCGCCCGGCGTCGCGGTTGGTGCTGGGCTCCATCGCCACCACGTACGTCCCGGTGCCTAGCTGCCGCCAGGTGATGTGGCGGGGGAGCGCGGCACGCTGATAGCGCTGGTAGACGCCCAGGCCGATGTTGCGGTTGACCACCGCCGCGCTGACGAGCCCGTCCGGGCCGGCCGCCATGTCGTGCTCGTAGCATTCCTCGACGAAATCAGCGCGCGGGCCGAGCAGCTCGCGGTAAGCCGGGTCACTCGCCTCGCTGACGCAGACCCCGGGACCGGCGGGGTAGACCAGCTCGGCGTCGGCGTCGACGACGGGGAAGCCGACATTGC
>Ga0302326_10006661_pt1 | contig 25862 bp, 20 predicted proteins | sample Palsa_T0_3_FD_202264 | JGI IMG/M metagenome (GOLD analysis project Ga0302326, IMG submission 202264) | Peat permafrost microbial communities from Stordalen Mire near Abisko, Sweden - Palsa_T0_3 | ecosystem: Environmental > Terrestrial > Soil > Palsa > Peat permafrost | place: Sweden: Abisko... | reverse complement strand
CATGGCGCGCACCGTCGTCCCGCCGGTGTCGTACTCCTTGGAGACGCCGGAGAGCTCGATGAGAAGCTCCTGCCCCTGCGGCAGCGCTGCCGCGGCCACCATCAGAACATCCTTTTCTTCTTCTTGTCGTCGGCGTCCGTCTCGTCGGTGACGACCTTGGTGCCGACGGGCAGCGAGGGATCGCGGACCTCGGTGGAGACGCCGTCGGTGATGCCGATGTTCACGAGACGCATCTCGTCCTTCTCGTCGCCCGGCTTGTCGCTCGTCAGCACCCAGATGCGCGCCTGGCCCTTGGGCAGCGCGGGCTCCGGTGGCTGCGGCACGGGCTTGCCGTCGGGGCCGAGGGGCGGCGTGGGGCGGAAGCGCAGCGCGGCGTTGGGGACACGCGGCACGCCGGCGGCTTCGTGCGTGCGGACGGTCACGGTCGTGGTCATGCCGGGGCGCAGCTTGTCGCCGCTGTTGTCGACGTCGACGACCCCCGAATACGTGACGACGCCGGACACGTTGTTCGGGCTGAACCGGATCTGCGACACCTTGCCCTTGAACACCTCGCCCGGGAAGGCATCGACGACGCAATCGGCGTCCATGCCCTCTTCGATCTTGCCGACGTCCGCCTCGTCGACATCGGCCAAGACGCGCATCTTGCGAAGGTCCTGCGCGATGACGAAGAGCGTGGGCGCCTGGAAGCTGGCGACGACGGTGGCGCCCGGATCGATGCCGCGCGTGATGACGATGCCGTCGACCGGGGAGTAGATCTTCGTGTAGCCGAGGTTGGCGGTCGACTGGTTCAGCTGCGCGGACTGCGACTCGATCGCCGCGCGCGCGCTCAAGACCGCGGCGAGCGACGCCTCGGCCTGGGCCTGCGCGGCGGCGTAGTTGCCGCGGGCGGTATCGAGATCCGCCGCACTGGCGAGGTTCTGGGCGAAGAGCTTCGTCGAGCGGTCGAACACGACGTGGGCGATGTCTTCCTGCGCCTTGGTGCTGGCGGCCGACGCCTTGGCCTGCTCGAGCTGGGCCTTTTGCGCGGCCAGGTTGGCCTGCTGCGCGCTGACCTGCGTGCCGTAGATGAGCGGGTCGATCACGGCGAGCACGTCGCCCTTTTTGACGACGGAGTTGTAGTCGACGAACACCTGCGTCACGCGGCCGTTCACCTGCGCGCCGACCGTGACCTGCAGAAGCGGCTGCACCGTGCCCGTCGCTTGCACCCGTTCGGACACGTCGCCCACCCCCACCGCCGCCGTCACGTAGCGCGGGGGCGGGACGGGGCGATGCGTCGCCGTCCACACCATCCCGCCGCCGATGACGGCCGCGATGCCCCCGGCAAACGCCGCCCGCCGGACCCAGCGCCGGGCCCCCTCTTCCGCAGACAGAGCCTTTTTGAGCTCTTCGGTAACGGCGACGGTGTCGGTCATCGGGTGGCTAAAGGGGGGGACCCTAATAGTGACACGATGTTTTAGCGGACCGCGACGTTTCGAACCATCCGGAGCCGGATAGCCCACTGGCGCTGCGGGCGGCCCACTTGAGGGCAATTCCCTACATGGCGTTGACAAGGGGCAATGGACGCGTAATCTCCCGCGCCCCAATGGTCTCTTCCACCCAACAGCACACCCGTATCCGCAAGCGGAAGATGACGACGAACGGCAAGCGCAACAAGCGCGAGCGCCGCGCGCTTGGCACTCCGACCTTCCCGATCCACGTCGAGGGCTACGACGCCAAAGCCCCCGACGCCCCCCGCAAAGCCGCCAAGTAGTCGTGGTCGAGGGGAGCGACCTCCGCTCCCCTTGAGCTCCCCACCGGATTCGTGTCGTGAAATGCGCTCTACGCGCGGCCGCGGGCGATCGCGTGGATCGCGTCGAGCACTTCGATCTGGACGGCGCCGCGGCGTTCCTTGCTCACGGGCGATCCGTCGAGCTCCACGATCGCGAACCGATCGACGACGCGCGTCCCTTTGGTCACCGCCTCGGTCGTGCTGATCTGGACGCGCGCGCGGAAAAGGGCGAGCGTGATCGCCAGAAGCAGCCCGGGACGGTCGAATGTCTCGACCGTGAGCATCACCTGGCCGCCGGGCGCGTCGTCGAAGGTGACGGTGGTGGAGGATCCCGCGGGGACCGAGCGCGGAGGACGCGCGCGCGCCATCGCCGTCTCGATCGGCAAGGCGCCGCTGATCATCTCGCACAGCACCTCGCCGACACGCTTGGCGTCGGCCTCGCCGACGGGGGACGCGTTCTGCGCGTCGCGCCGCAACCACAGCAAGTCGAACGCCTCGAACCCGCCCGACGGCGGCGTTCGCGTGAACGCGAGCGCCGACACGACGTCGAGCTTCTGGATGACGACCGATGCGCTGATGAGCGAGAGAAGTCCGGGCCGGTCGTCGGCCACGACGCACAGGATCGCGATCCCGTCGGGCTGCCGGCGCCAGAGCTCCACGTGCGCGGGGGCCGTGCCGCGGCGCGCCGCGATGGCCGCGTGCTCGGCCACGGCGTCCGGCTCGTAGCTCGTCCGGTAGCGCTCCGGCATCGAGTCCAAAAAAGCGCCCGAGACCTGCGGCGAAACTTGTGCGCGGAGCATGCGTAAATATGGAGCGGGGCGCGCCTCTACGGGGTTAATGGCCTGTTTCATTGCGATGTCGTCGCCGCGAAGGTAGAGCATCACTCATGCGGATCCTCGGTACGCTCGCAACGGTCGTAACGTTGGCGCTCAGCGTCACGCTGTTCGCCGCGGCCCCCGCCGCGCGCGCCGACGACAGCGCCGGCGCGGCCAAAGTCGACGAAGGCTTCGACCTCAAAGTCGCCAAAGGCGAGGTGACGGTCACGGCCCGCGGCGAGTGGCACATCAACAAAGAGTTCCCGTGGAAGCTCGTCGTAGGCGACGTCAAACTCGACCGATCGCGCTTCGAGCTGGGCGAGACGACGGCGCGCGTGCACGACGCCCCCGCCGGCAAAGCCAAGCTGCGCGGCGCGATCTGCTCCAAGGACGTGTGCCGCACGCTGGAGCGCGATGTCGATGTACCGTAGCCTGGGCGGGTGCCGCTCCTAGGCTCGCGACCCGCCGCCACGATTTTCACCACGCCAGTCGCCCTGGCCGGCGGCGTGCTGCTCGCGCTCGGGGCCAGCGTGCCGCTCGCCCGCGGCGACGCGAAGCCGTCGACGATCGCTCCCTCCGAGATCCACGAGGGGATGAAGGGGTATGGGCTGACGGTCTTCAAGGGCACGCAGCCGGAGCGCTTCGACGTCGAGGTCATCGGCGTGCTGCACCACTTTCGGCCCGGCCAGCCCCTCATCGTGATCAAGACGCCGAACCCGCGGCTCGACATCGTCAAGACGGTGCGCGGCATGAGCGGGAGCCCCATCTACCTCGACGGACGCCTGGCCGGCGCATACTCGTACAGCCTCTCGGCGTTCGAAGTGGAGCCCGTCGCGGGAGTGACGCCCATCGATCTGATGCTGACCGAGATGCGGCGCCCGATCCCGCCCGGCCTCTGGCCGGCGCTCGGCGCGTCCCCCATGGCGGGTCACGCGCCGCAGGCCTCCGCCGGTCCCGGCGCGACGCCGGCCGGTTCGGGCTTCTCCACGTTCGACGGGGCGCCCGGGCACTACGACTTGCTCGATCACGCCCGGCAGCTGGCGGCCCGCGAAGGCGCTCCCCCCGAGAGCGGATTCGTCCCGGCGGCGACCCCTCTCATGATGGCGGGCGTCGGCGATCGCGCGGCGGCGGCGCTGCGCGCCCTGGTCGAGCCGCTCGGCCTCGACCCGTTGCAAGGCGGCGGCGGCACCACCAACGACCCCGACGCTCCAGCGCATTTCGTCAACGGCGGGGGGCTCGGCGTCGAGCTCGTGCGCGGCGATGTCTCCGTGATGGCCCTCGGCACCGCGACGTACGCCGACGGCGCCGGCAAAGTGGCAGGCTTCGGCCACCCGATGCTCAACGGCGGCGACGAGGCCCTCCCCGCGTGCATCGGTCGAGTCCTCTGGATCGACGCGAGCGCGCAGGCCTCGCACAAGGTCGGCGAGTGCGCGCGCGCTCTCGGGACGCTGATTCAAGATCGGCAGACGGCCATCGTCCTCGATGAGCGCGTCGCCCCGCCGGTCATCCCGGTCGACATCGACGTGGCGGGCGTGGTGGGCGCGCCACAGACGCGGTGGCACGCGGAGCTCACCGAAGACAAATTCATGGGCCCCGGGCTGGCCTCCACCGTCTTCGGGTCCATCGTCGAGGCCACCACGAGCGAGCGGCGCGACGTGACGTGGAAGATGGTGTCGACCGTGACGGTGCACGGCCACGGCACCGTGGAGCTCGAGGACGTCGGCATCAGCGCCGGCGGCACGCCCGACAGCTCCGACTTCGCGCGCTCGCGCGTGGTCTCCACCGTCGGCGACGTCCTGAACAACCCGTTCGAGCACGCGCGGATCGACGCCATCAAGGCTCACTTCGAGGTGCAATACGCGCGCGACCTGTGGCGCCTGCGGGGGCTCGAAGTGCTAGGCGCGGTGATCGACGCGGGCGGGAAGGTCCGCCTTCGCCTGCACCTCGTGCCGGAGCACGGCCCCGAGGTGACCCGCGTCGTCGAAGCGACGATGCCCGCGGAGCTGGCCGGCAAGGACGTCGAGGTCGAGGTCGTCCCCGGCTACGACGTGGTGCCCGAGCTTCCCGCGCCCGAGACCCTCGACGAGCTGCTCGCCAACGAGCCGCGCCAGTCCATCGAGCCGCGCACCGTGGTCGTGCAGTTCCGCGTCCCCTCGCAAGGCATCGCCTATCGCGGCCACGTGACCCAGCGCCTCCCCGCGTTCACCATCGACGCCTTACGCCCGCAAAGCTCCGACACCGGGCCCGAGGCCTTCGCGAGCTGGTCGCGCACCGTGGTGCCCCTCGGCATGTACATGGAGGGCCGCGACAAGGTGAAGGTGAAGGTCCGGGCCGTCGTTCGATAGTGGGCCGCGCCCCACGGGGCGTGCGATGAGGGAGCGGTGGTGGTGCGCGCGGGACGGGTGATCGCGGTCGTGGGGGGGGTTTTGGTTGGGGCGTGTGGGAGGCAGGGGGGAGCGGGCGTGAGCGCGGACGCGGACGCAAGCGCGGGCGCGGGCGCGGGCGCGGGCGCAGGCGCAGACCCAGACGCAAGCTCGAACGCGAACGCAAGCACGGGCGCGGATTCTGGCGGGGCGTGTCCTTCGGGGATGGCGCTCGTCGATGGGGACTACTGCACGGAGCTCGAGCTCACCTGCAAGAAGAGCTGGTATGCGAACTGGAACGACAAGACGATCTGCGAGAAGTTCGTCCCGCCATCGCACTGCGGCGGCACGCTGGTGCACAAGCGGTTCTGCATCGACGAGTACGAATACCCGAACAAGAAGGGCGAGCGGCCACGCGTGATGTTCAAGTTCCACGAGGCGCAGCAGCTGTGCGCCGCGGAGGGCAAGCGCGTGTGCACGGAGACCGAGTGGACGACGGCGTGCGAGGGGCCCGAGCACAAACCCTACCCGTACGGCTACGAGCGCGATCCGTGGGCCTGCAACGGTGACAAGCACTACATCGAGCCCAAGGTGACGGCGCACGATCACAAGGGCCGCCCCATCATGGCGTTTGCATCGACGCGACCCGAGGTCGCGTCCGAGGAGCTCGAACGCCTGTGGCAGGGAGTCGAGAGCGGATCGCAGCCCCGGTGTGTGAGCGACTACGGCGTTTACGACATGCCCGGCAACGTCGACGAGCTCGCGTCGAGCGAGACGCCCGAGCCCGAGAGCAAATTCGACAACGTCACTACCGGTGGGCCCTGGCTCTACGGCGTGCGTAACCAATGCCGGCCCAAGATCTACACGCACGACGAGGGGTTCTCGTACTACTACCTGTCCACGCGGTGCTGCGCCGAGACGGACGGGCGACCCACCGATCCCCGCGCGCCCAAGCAGATCCGGCGTCACGAAAAGTGGCGCCCGTGACGGCGCACCGGAAAGCAGTGTAAAAACAGGCCATGCGCATGACTTCGGGCCTCTTTGCCGTGGCGGCCGCGGCGGGGGCGGTGTTCGTCGCGGCGGACGCACGCGCCGTGGGGACGCGGACGTTCGAGCTCGACTCGCTCGACAAGCTCTCCGGGGGCGACCTCGCGGGCGTCAGCGTGGGATCGGACGGCGTCGTGCGCGCGGGAATGACGCTGGGCGCGGTGACGCTGCCGCCGGATACGGGCAACACCGTGGCCTGCGCCGTCACGCTGGCCGACGGCAGCATCCTCGTGGGGACAGGGCCGGCGCACGGCGGCAAGGTCGTCCGGATCGCGGGCGGCGTGGCCACGGAGTACGCCGACACCAAGGAGAGCGCCGTGGACGCCCTGGCGGTGGACCGCGCAGGAAACGTGTACGCGGCGACGACGAGCCCGCGCATCTACAAGATCGCGCAGGGCAAGGCCGAGGTGTACGCGACGATCCCCGACGTCGGCAGCGTGCTGTCGCTCGTGGCCGATCGCTCCGGCGTGCTCTACGCCGGCACGGAGGACGCGGGGTCCGTGGTCCGCGTCGAGGCGGGCGGCAAGACGAGCGTCTACTATCGGCCCGACGATCCGTTCGTCATCGCGCTGGCCGTCGCCGACGACGGCGCCGTGTACGCGGGAACGGGCGGTGGCAAGGCCCTGCTCTACCGCATCACGGGCCCGGGCCGGGGCACCGTGATCCACGACTTCCACGGCGACAACGTGCACGCGATCGCGATCGCGCCGAGGGGCGTCGTCTACGCGATCGCCAACGAAGAAGCCTCGTCGTCCACCACCGAAGCCACCGAGAGCTCTGCGCGCCACACGACGAACGGCCGCTCGGCGCCCGGGCCCATCAGCGCCCCGCGCACCAAGCCCGGCAAGGGGACGCTGTGGCGGTTCGATGCCCAGGGCCGCCCCGAGCGCATGATGCACCACGACGACTTTCACTACATGTCCCTCGCGCTCGACGACCAGGGCATCCCGTACGTGGGCACCGGCGCCGAGGGGCGCGTGTACACGGTCGACGACGCGCACACCGTCTCGCTCGTGGCCGACACCGACGAGCGGCAGATCAACGCGCTCGTCGTCGCGGGCCGGACGCGCGTCGTCGTGGGCAGCGATCCGGCGGTCGTGCACCCGGTCCTCTCGGTCGGCGGGCCCGACGCGATCTGGACGAGCAAGCCGCTCGACGCCGGCCTGCGCGCGCGCTTCGGGCATCTCACGTGGCGCAGCACGGGGGCCACCGAGGTCTCCACGCGCTCCGGCGAGACCCACACACCCGATGGCACGTGGAGCGCGTGGAGCGCCGCGATCCCCGAGGGCGGCGCCACGACCAGCCCGCCGGGTCGCTACGTGCAGGTGCGTGCGCGCCTCAAAGACGCCGCGGCGACCATCGCCGACGTGACCGTGGCCTTCGCCACGGAGAACCTGCGCGCGGTGGTGACCGAGATCGAGGCCCACGAACGCGCCAGCGCCGCGCGCGAGACGAAAGAAGGCATCGTGGCCAGCGGCGGGCCGCCGCCCAAGCACGAGAGCGTGGTGCACCTCGCGTGGAAGGTCGACAACCCCGACAGCGACGAGCTTCGCTACCGCGTCGCCTTCCGTCGCGAGGGCCAGGCACGCTGGCTCGACGCCACGCGCCCGGAAGACGTGCTCACGAAGACGGAGCTCGACTGGGACACGGCCGCGCTGCCCGAGGGCAGCTATCGCGTCCGCGTCGAGGCGAGCGACGAAACCGCGAACCCGCCGGCCGACGTCACTCACCACGCGCTCGAGAGCGCCCCCGTGCTCGTCGACAACACGCCCCCGGTCTTCCGCTCGATCACCTTGACCGCGCGCCGGCTCAAGGCCGAGGTGGTCGACGGCGTAGGGCCCATCGCTCGGGTCGAGGTCGCGGTCGACGGCCGGCTCGACTGGCGTCCGCTGGCGCCCGTCGACGGTCTTTACGACACGGCGGCCGAGGCCATCGATGCCGACATCACGCCGCTCCTGCCGCCGACGCCGGGCCCGCACGTCGTCGCCATCCGCGCGTACGACGCCGCGGGAAACTCGGTGGTCCGCGAGCTCGAATCGCCCTGAAACTTGTCCTACATCGTTGCGCCGCGACACGGGCGTCATGGCCAGCGAGGGCGTAGCGGTGCGCTTCTAGCGATTCCGCCGATCTAGGGCCACAATCCGGGAGCGGGCACGCTCTGTGTACCCGTGCTCTTCTTTGTGTCGCCTTCTTCGTCTTAGGTGGTGATGGTTCGCTCGGTTCGACTCGTCCTGGTTGCCCTCGTCGCGGGCTCGTCGCTCGCTGCGGGTTGCAGCGTCTCGTTCTCGTCGAGCAACGGCTCGGCCGAGACCACCTCGCCGCCCAGCACCGTCCGCCCCTACGAGCCCGACGCCTCCGACGCCGGGTACGCCGTCACGCTCGAGCCGGCCGAGTCCGCGCCGGTCAGCGCCGCCCAGGGCAGCCCTCTCTGCAACGCCTCGCCGTACGTGGGCGGCTGCTATCCCGACCTGGCTGCGTCCTGCGGCCTCGCCTCCGACGGCGGCGACAGCGCGATCGACGACGACCAGCCCCTCGCCTGCCACGTCCAGTCGGTCGGCGACGGCGGCGACGCGGGCGTCGCTGCGGTGTGCGTCTCGGCGGGCGCAGGCCTCGACGGCAACGCATGCCTTCATGGCACCGACTGCGCTGCGGGATTCGAGTGCGTGGAGAACGCTTGCCGCCACTACTGCTGCGCGGGCAACACGTCGTGCTCGCTCACCGAGTTTTGCGACATCCAGCCCGCGACCGACGCGCCAGGCGCACTCGTCCCCGTGTGCATGCCGATCGTGCCGTGCCAGCTGCTTGCCCAGGGCCAGGGCGCCTGCCCGGCGGGCGACGCGTGCGGGATCGTGCGCGACGACGGCACCACGAGCTGCGAGACCGTGGGGTCGGCGGGGCAGGGCGCGTCGTGCAACTCCGAGCACTGCGGCGCGGGCCTCGTGTGCCTCGGCCCCGTCGGCTCGCGCAATTGCTACACGCTCTGCTACACGGCCACGATGGCCGGGTGCAACGCGAGCCAGCAGTGCACCGGCGGGCTTCCGCTCTTTCCCGATCCCGCCGTCGGCTGGTGCCAGTAATCGTGGTCGCGGGGAGCGACCTCCGCTCCCCTCGAGCTCCCCACCGGATTCGGTCGTGAACTGACCGGCGTGTCCGCGGACGCGGGGGCGCACTGGTGGACACGCGCGGGGCAGTGGGCTGCGCGGGCGCGCTCGCGGGGATTCGATTGGCACGCGACGTGGAATGCATGCGGGGCATGGCCACGCCGGAGATCTGCGACACGGGGGATGACTGGGTCGGCCCGCGCGAGCGTGCGTTCACCTTGGGGGTCGAGCACCTGGGCGATGCGGAGCTCGTCGCGATCCTGCTCGGCACGGGGTGCTCGGGGCTTCCCGTCAACGTCCTCGCCGCGCTCCTGCTCGAGGAGCACGGGGGGGTCGGGGGCCTCGCCCGCGCCGGCGTGGGCGAGCTGATGCAGCGCGCGGGCGTCGGGGCCGCCAAGGGGGCGCGCGTCGCGGCCGCCATCGAGCTCGGTCGGCGCGCGGCCTTCGCAGCGTCGCACGAGCCGCTCTTGCGCATGCCCGACCGTCGCGCCGTCGAGGCGTGGGCGCGTCCCCGCCTCGCCACGCTGGATCACGAAGAGCTGTGGATGCTCGCGCTCGACGGCCGCCACGGGCTCCGGGCGGCGCGCCGCGTCGCCTCCGGCGGGATCCACGGCCTGCACGTGGCCGCGCGCGACCCCCTGCGCATCGCCTTGCGCGAGGGCGCGAGCGCCTTCGTCCTCGTCCACAACCATCCCAGCGGCGACCCGTGCCCCAGCCCCGAAGACGTATCCTTCACCCGATCCCTGGCCGAAGCCGCGGCCCTCGTCGGAACCCCGCTGCTCGACCACGTCGTCGTCGCGAGGCGCCGCTCGTGCTCGATGCTCGACCTCGGCGTCCTCGTTCGATGAGAGCTAGCGCCCCGAGTCCGTGACGCATCGAAGAATTGCAACAGGAAGGCGGGAAGACGGGAAGGATCGTTTTGCCGGAAAACCTTCCCGTCTTCCTGTGATCTCAAAATATCGAGGTTTCACGGACTCAGGACACTAGGGCGACGCCACGGCCTCTACGGGCGCCGGCGGCGCGGCGGTCGCCGGCACCGCGAAGAGCTCGTCCAGATCCGCGGGGTCGTACAGGTAGGCGTAAGCGGCCTCGCTGGCGAGCACGCGCTTCACGTAGGCGCGGGTCTCGTCGAACGGGATGCGCTCGACGAAGACGTCGAAGGCGTCGGTGCCGCGCGCCTGGAGCCAGCGTCGCACGGCGCCGCCGCCGCTGTTGTAGGCCGCGATCGCGAGCGCCGGGTGGATCGGGAACGAGCCACGCAGCGACGCGAGCAGACGCGCGCCGAGCGCGATCGACACGTCGGGGCGATGGAGCGAGAGCTCGTCCCAGGGCCAGGGCGTGTCGCGCGCCACGAGACGCGCCGTCGGGGCGATGAGCTGCATGAGACCGATGGCGCTCGCGGCGCTGCGCGCGTCGGGATCGAACGCTGACTCCTCGCGCATGACGGCCCACGCGAGCGCCGGCGAAAGATGGCTCGACTCGCACTCGCGCGTCACGAACGTGCTCCACGCCCGCGGGTACGCCACCTCCCAGGCGAGGCGCCAGCGGCCCGCGGGCCAGTGGGACCGGTAATCGACGAGGCGGCCGCGCGCGAACGCGTGACCGAGATCCGCCGCCCCGGCGCGGTCGTACAGCCACGCGAGCGCCCACAGCACCTCCGGGTCGGCGCCGTCGGCCGCAAGGCCTCCGGCGAGGGCCTCGTGGCGCGCGGCGTCGACCTCGCCCACATCGAGCAGGGCCACGATGCGCTCGAACACGGGCGACGCGAACTCCACGTGCTCGTGGGTGAGAAAGGGGCCCGCCGGCTCACGGGCGGCGGCCTGCTCGAGCGTCGAGCGCGCGAGCGTCTCGTCCAGCGCCCGCAGGCGCGCGAACGCGAGGAGCATGTAGTAATCGAACGGCTCGCCCTCCACGATCGACACGTAGCGGTGCTTCGCGTCGTCGACGTCGCCCGACAGCTCGGCGACCCGCGCGCGAAAGTAGTCGGTCCGCCCGGCCGAGCCGCGGCCCGCCGACGCGGCGGCAGCGGCCCCGGGATCCATCGCGAGCAGCCGGTCGAGCGCGGCGCGGGCCCCATCGAGGTCGCGCTTCTCGATCTTGGCGAGGGCCACGCGAAACAGCGCCTCGCCGCGCATGTCGCCCTCGGGGTACGCGTCGGGGATCGACGCGAGCATCGCGAGCGAGCGCGCGTCGTCCCCTTCGTCTTGCACGACCAGGGCGGCGCGCAGCCGCGCGTCGTCGGCGAGCCGGTGCTTCGGGAACAGCTTCTCCACGCGCTCGAACCGCGACACCGCCTCGGCGTTGCGGCGCGCCGAGGCGCTCGCCTTGGCGCCGTAGTACAGCGCCGTGACGAGCGCGTCGTCGTGGCGGCAGCGCGAGATCGCCGTGCCCCACGCGTCGGCCGCCAGCTCGGACTTGCCGTGGGCCGCGGCCTGCGCCCGCACGATCGCGGCGCGGCACGTCGTCGCCTCGTGGTGCTGGCGCTCGTGGTGATCGCCCTCGCCCGGCGCGGGCGGGACGAAGGGCGGCAGCGCCTCGACCGCATCGCGCGCGCGCTTCGGCTGCGATGCGTCGAGCCAGGCTTCCGCCTGGCGCACCTGCTCCTCCGCCGTGAGCGCCGGCGGAGAGCGACGCTTCATCGCCGCCGCCGCGCGCTGCCGCAAGTCGGCGACACCGAGCCGATCGGCCGCCGCGGGCGCCTCGATGAAGACGCGCGTCGCGCGGTCGAGCGCCTCTTGCGCGCGTGTCGTGGGCGCGCCGTCGGCGCCGTCGAGCAGCGCCGTCGCCAGCTGCACGGAGAGATCGACCCAGCGCGATCCGTGCGGGCTCGCCACGAGGAGCGAGCGCCAGAGCGGTACCGCCGAAGCCCGGTCCCCCTTGCCCGCGAGCGCGTCCGCGAGAACGAGCATCCGCTCGTCGTGGATCGGGAGATCGTCGCCCGCCGAGGTCTCGGCCTGCGCGACCGTCACGGCCTGGTCGAAGAGCCCCGCGCGGACGAGCGCCTGCGCTTGCCGCAGACTCGCGTAAGGCGCGAGCTCGCACGGGGTGCCCGCGTCGTCGCGCTGCGCCGCCACGCGCTCGAACGCCGCCGCCGCCTCGGTCCCCTCACCCGCCGTCAAGTGAAGGCGACCTGCGACGAAGGTCCACGCGCACGTCTGCGTCGGGCTCAACGCGGCGCCCGCCACGACGCGCTCCACCTCTCGCGCCGCCGCGCCCTCGTCGCCGCCGCTCTCGAGATCCCGCGCGTGCGCGAGCCGCGGGTCGTCGAGCACCACGGCCATCTCGGGCATCCCGCGATCGATGGCGGGGGCCTCGGGCGGCGCCATCGCCGCGCTCGGGGCAGCGCTCGCCGCAGGCGGCGCGACGTGGGGCTCGCCGGCGACACGACTCGCCGCCCCGCTCCCCCGGCACGCGAACACCAGCAAGCCGCCCGCGGCGAGCGTGGCGCCGGCGCCCAGCCATCGCGGCGCGGCGATCAGCCCTTGGGACGCCACGCTTCCGCCGACGCCTCCTCGTCCGCCGCGTTCGCGGCCGCTCGCCGCGCCTCTTCCCATCCCTGCCGGTGCGTGTCGACCACCTTGACGTCAGCGCGGCGCGCGCCCACCTCGCGCTGCGCGTCCGCCTGCGCGCCCTGCGCGGCCGACTCCGAGGCCCGCGCCTTCTCGACGTTCGCGGCCAGTGCGCCGCGCTCGGCCGCGCCGCGGACGGCCCACGCGTTCTCGCGCGCCAGATCGGCTGCGCTCCGCTCGCCCCGCTCGAGGGCCGCGCGCTCGGCGGCCTTCACCTCACGGGCGACGCGCTCGTGCTCTTCTTTGCGCGCCTCGGCCACCTGCCGATCGCGCTCCGCGCCCTCACGCACGCGGACGGCGCCGGCCAGCGACTGCACGGCCGAGTCGACCTTGGCCCCCCGCGCCCGCGCCAGCGCCTCGAGCGGGTACTTCCGCGGCGACATCGGCGGTGAGGATAGCCCACGACGGGGCGCTAGTGTCCTGAGTCCGTGAAACCTCGATATTTTGAGGTCACAGGAAACGGGAAGACGGGAAGGTTTTTCGGCAAAACGACCCTTCCCGTCTTCCCGCCTTCCTGTTGAAATTCCTCGATGCGTCACGGACTCGGGGCGCTAGGAGACCAGTCCCGACCACTCCTGGAGCGAGCGTACCCGCACTTCGGGATCGGCCTGCGCCGCCTCGAGGGCGTCGCATGCCGCGAGGGCCGCGGCGATCGTGGTGAAGTACGGGATGTTGGCGAGCAGGGTCTGGCGACGGAGCGAGTAGCTGTCGCGCACTTCTTTGGCGCCGATCGTGGTGTTGACCACCATCGCGATCTTTCCGCTGCGAATCGCGTCGACCACGTCGGGCGAGCCCTGGTTCACCTTGATGAGCACCTCGGCCGGCACGCCCGCGCGCCCGAGCGCCGTCGCCGTGCCGCTCGTCGCGCTGATCTCGAAGCCCAGGGCGGTGAGGCGCCGCGCGATGCGGATCGCGGCCGGCTTGTCCTCGTCCTTCACGCTGATGAACGCGCGCGGTACGCCGCCCCGCCCGCCGGCGAGCCCGAGCTCGATCCCGCTCGCCAGCATCGCCTTGCCGAACGACGCCGGGAACGTCCGGGCGATCCCCATCACCTCGCCCGTCGACCGCATCTCGGGCCCGAGGATGGTGTCGACCCCGGGGAACTTGGCGAAGGGGAACACGCTCTCCTTCACGCTGGTGTACAGCGGCGGCGGCGCGTCGTGCAGGCCCAGCTCGTCGAGCGTCTTGCCCACCATCAGCATCGCCGCGATCTTGGCGAGCGGGCGGCCCGTGGCCTTGGACACGAAGGGCACCGTGCGGCTCGCCCGCGGGTTCACCTCGAGGATGAACACCTCGCCGCCCTTGACCGCGAACTGCACGTTCATCAGGCCCACGACGCCGAGCTCCAGCGCCAGCATCCGCGTCTGCTCTTCGATGTTGGCCACGATGTCGGCGGGCAGCGAGTGCGGAGGGAGCACGCTCGAGCTGTCGCCCGAGTGAACGCCCGCCTCTTCGATGTGCTGCATCACGCCGCCGATGACGCAGCGCTTGCCGTCGGACACGCAGTCGACGTCGACCTCGATCGCGTCCTTGAGAAACTCGTCGACGAGGATCACCTGCGTCCCGGCCTCGTGCGCCGCCTCGACCGCGCGCGCCACGAAGACGTCGAACTCCGCGCGCGTGTACGCGATCATCATCGCGCGGCCGCCGAGGACGTAGCTGGGCCTCACGAGCACCGGGAACCCGATCCGCTCGGCCACCTCGGCGGCCGCCGCCGCCGTGATCGCCGTGCCGCTGCGCGGTCGCTTGAGCGCCAGCTTGGTGAGCACGTCGTCGAAGCGCCCGCGGTCCTCGGCGCGGTCGATGGCGTCGGCGCTCGTCCCGAGCAGCTTGACCCCGCGCTTCTCGAGCGGCACCGCCAGCTTGAGCGGCGTCTGCCCCCCGAACTGCACGATCACTCCGACGGGCTTCTCTTCGTCGACGATGTTGAGCACGTCCTCGAGCGTCAGCGGCTCGAAGTACAGGCGGTCGGACGTGTCGTAGTCGGTCGACACCGTCTCCGGGTTGCAGTTGACCATCACGGTCTCGTACCCAGCCTCGCGCAGCGCCATCACGGCGTGCACGCAGCAATAGTCGAACTCGATCCCCTGCCCGATCCGGTTCGGACCGCCGCCCAGGATGACGACCTTGCGCTTGCTCGGGTCGACGCCCGACTCGCTCTCCGTCTCGTACGTCGAGTAGAGGTACGGCGTGTGCGCCACGAACTCGGCGGCGCACGTGTCGACCCGCGCGTAGACGGCGCGCGTGCCCTGCGCCAGCCGCATCGCGCGCACCTGGTCCTCGCCGCTGCCGATGTGGCCGGCGATCTGCCGATCGCTGAAGCCGAGGCGCTTGGCCTCGCGCAAGAGGGGGCCCGGATTGGCCGCGCTGTTCACGAGCCGCGTCTCCATGTCGAGGATCCGGCGGATCTGCGCCAGAAACCAGGGGTCGATCGCGGTCTTCGCGTAGAGCTCCGCGTCGGTGAACCCGATGCGCATCGCGTCGGCCAGGTAAAAGAGCCGGTCGGCGGTCGGCGTCGCGGCGAGCTTCTCGAGCGCGCGGCGCGTCTCGTCGTCGGTGGCCGGCTCGCGGTCCCGCGGGGCCTCGAGCTCGGGGGCCTCCATCGTGAGGTCGCGGTGACGCTTGGGCTCCGCGAGCGCGCGGTAGTCCACCCGGCCGAGCAGCGAGCCGAGGCCGTCGCGGCCCGTCTCGAGCGAGCGCGCGGCCTTTTGCAGCGCCTCGCAGAACGTGCGGCCGATGCTCATCGCCTCGCCCACGCTCTTCATCTGCGTGCCGAGCGTCGTGTCGGCCCCCGGGAACTTCTCGAACGCGAAGCGCGGCCACTTGGCGACGACGTAGTCGATGACGGGCTCGAACGCGGCAGACGTGCGCGTGATGTCGTTCTTCAGCTCGTCGAGCGTGTACCCGACGGCGAGCTTGGCGGCGATCTTGGCGATGGGGTACCCGGTGGCCTTGCTGGCCAGCGCCGAGCTACGCGACACGCGCGGGTTCATCTCGATGACGTGAAACTTCCCGGTCTTCGGGTCGACCGAGAACTGCACGTTGGCGCCGCCCGTCTCGACGCCGATCTCGGTCATGATGGCGCGCGCCGCGTCGCGCAGGCGCTGGTACTCGCGGTCGGTGAGCGTCATCGCCGGGGCGACGGTGATCGAGTCGCCCGTGTGCACGCCCATCGGGTCGATGTTCTCGATCGAGCAGACGACGATGAAGTTGTCGGCCCGGTCGCGCATGACCTCGAGCTCGAACTCCTTCCACCCGAGCACGCTCTCTTCGATGAGCATCTCGTGCGTCGGCGACTGCGCGAGGGCCCACGCCACCTTCTCGTCGAACTCGGCCTCGGTGTACGCGATGCCGCCGCCCGAGCCGCCCATCGTGAAGCTCGGGCGCAGGATGGACGGGAAGCCCGTATCGCGCACCACGGCGCGCGCCTCTTCGACCGAGTGGGCCACGCCGGCGCGCGGGCACGTGAGGCCGATCTTCTCCATCGCCGCCTTGAAGAGCGCGCGGTCCTCGGCCTTGACGATCGAGTCGGGCTTGGCGCCCAGCATCTCGATGCCGAGGCGCTCGAGCACCCCCTCGTGCGAGAGCTTCATCGCGAGGTTGAGCGCCGTCTGCCCGCCGAGCGTGGGCAGGATGGCCTGCGGGCGCTCCCGCTCGAGGATGGCCGTCACCGTGCGCCACTCGAGCGGCTCGATGTACGTCCGGTGGGCGAGCTCCGGATCGGTCATGATCGTGGCCGGGTTCGAGTTGACGAGGATGACCTCGAAGCCCTCTTCGCGCAGGGCCTTGGCCCCTTGCGTGCCCGAGTAGTCGAACTCGCAAGCCTGCCCGATGACGATGGGGCCCGCGCCGATGAGCAGGATGCGCTGGAGGTCGGTGCGGCGGGGCATCGCGGGGCAGCGAATTAGCAGGACGGAGCGCCGAGGGGTAGCCCCGGCGCACCGGCCGCAACGTTGCGCGCGTTGCGCGCGTTCACGGTTTCTTGACGATGTTCGCGGCGCCCGCGTCGGCCGAGAGCTGCGCGCGCAGCGGCGCGATGCGCGGGTCGCCCGGGGCGATGGCCGCCAGCTCGTCGAGATCGTGCCGGGCCTCGTCGTCGGCTTTCACCGAGTGGGTCAAGAGGGCCAGGTTGTAGCGGGCGTCGGCCAGCTTCGGGTCGGCGCGCAGGGCCTCGAGATAGGCCTCGCGCGCCTCGCGGTAGTGGCCCTCGGACTGCTCGGCGACGCCGAGGTCGTAGGCGACGCGCGCGTCGCCGGGCGCCAGGCGATGCGCCTGCTCGATCAGGGCCTTTGCCCCGCGGACATCGCCGGCGCTCGTCCGGAGCGTGGCGAGCAGGAGCATCGCGGGGACCCCGCGGCCGCCCTCGACCGCCTTCTCCGCCGCCGCGATGGCGCGCGGCAGGTCTTTCGTCGGGTCGAGCGCCCAGGCGAGCGCGAAGTTGGCGTGCGGCTCGTTCGCGTCCATCTCCAGGGCCTTGCCCGCCTGGTCGAGCGCCTCCGGGTGGATGCCGTGAGCGATGAGCATCTCGGCGCGCTGCCCGAGGTGGCGCGGCGTGTTCGGGCAGCGCGAATGCATCACCTCGAGCCAGCCGTTGTGGGGGCCGGACAGTCGCCCGCCCTCGCCGAGATCGACCACCAGCTCGCCGGCGGTGTCCGTGCAGCGGCACGCCATCGGGTTCTTGTGCACGCAGTCGAACAGCCGGCTCAGCGCGCCGTGCGGATCGCCGCCCTGCCGGGACTTGGCGGCGTCGGCGAGGGCCGCATCCTCTTCCAGGGCTTGCTCCCGGGTCTGGGCCGGGGGCGGCGTTTCCGCGGCGGCAACCTTCTTCGGCTTCGCCTTGCGCCACGCGACAAACATCGCCGCCTGGAGCGCCACTATCGTGAGTAAAGCTACCACATACGTTCGTTGCATCGCTTGTCGAAAGGGGTGGGTGAAGGCGAGGCGCGAGTATACGCGGATGGGAGAGGAGGCGGGAGGAGGCGCGAGAAACGGCGGCAATATGCCGAGAAACGGCGAGCAAAGTCGCGAGGGCGCGCGATTACCTTATTGCGGACGGAGTAACTCGTGTATCGTCGGACCATTGATATGAGTCGCTTGAGAGGGGCGCTCGTGTTGGGGGCCACGCTTGCCATCGGGGTCACGGGGTGCACATCGCTCCTCGGCGACTTCAACGACAACGGCGCGCCCACCGACGGAGCCGTGACGGTGCATCCGGAGGCCGGGCACGGGTCGAGTAGCTCGGGCGGGTCCTCGGGCTCGGGCAGCTCGTCGGGCGGCTCGGTCAGCGACGCGGCGGCCGACGGCCCGGCCGAGGCGACGGTCGTCATCCTGCCCTCGGTCCCCGGCAAGCCCGGCACCGACCTCACGTCGGGCGGCACCACGAGCACGAGCGCGAGCTACACGTTCGTGGGCGCGGTGGGCGAGTCCACCGGCAGCAACGTGGTGAGCACGTCGACCAATTATTCGCTCCACGGGGGCGTCATCGTCGGGACGCAATGAGCAACGAGCACGAGAGACTCGTGTGGACGAGGAGAGCGGGCATATGAGAAGGCGCGGGCTTTTTGCTGGAGTGGGTGCGGTCACCGCGGTCGTGGCGTTCAACGCGCCGGCGCGCAGCGCCGAGGTCCCCCTCTTCATGACCGAGCAGGGGCGCCTGTTCGACTCGAACAGCAATCCCGTCGCGGGGAGCATCACGTTCACCTTCGCGATCTACGGCGAGGCCACGGGCGGGACGGCCGTCTGGACGGAGAGCGAGGCGCCGCTCACGCTCGACTCGGGGTTCTTCTCGGCGCTGCTCGGCACCGTCACGCCGCTATCGACAGCGATCTTCGCGAACGCGGCCACCAGCGGCACGACGCTCTATCTCGGGATCACCGCGGGCACGGACCCGGAGATGACGCCGCGGCAGCCGATTGCGACCGTCCCCTACGCCTTCGTCGCGAGCAACGCGATCGGCGATATCACCCCGAACTCGGTCACGGTCAACGGCGTGCCGGTGATCAGCGCCGACGGCGGGTGGGTCGGCCCGAGCACGGGCCTCGTCGGTGCGACGGGTCCCCAGGGCCCGACGGGCGCCACGGGCAGCCAGGGGCCCGCAGGTGCCGTCGGACCGGCCGGCCCGACAGGAGCCGCGGGGGCCACGGGCGCCACGGGCGCCGTCGGCGCCACGGGCGCCACGGGTTCGACGGGCGCCACGGGTTCGACAGGCGCCACGGGTTTGACGGGCGCCACGGGCGCCACGGGCGCCGCCGGCACGTCCAGCGTCGCGGCGCTGTGCTCGTTCTCGGCGGAGTCCGCGGGCACGAGCGTCGCGGCCGGATCGGACGGATTTGTCTCGGCCAGTTGCACGAGCGGCACCGCGATTTCCGGGTACTGCGTGACGAGCACGTACGGGATCGGCATCAACGAGACGTACATGTATGGCAGCACCTACGAGTGCTATTTCCAGAGCACCACGACGGCGAGCACCGTGTACGCGACGGCGTATTGCTGCCAATGAGAACGGCCCTCGGCATGGTGAGAGCTGACCCATGAGCAAGACAAGGCTTTTCGTCGGTCTCGGGGCTGCGGCGAGCATCGTCGTGTTTCACGCGCCGGCCCGCGGCGCCAACGTACCCCTGTTCCTCGCCGAGCAGGGCCGCCTCTCCGACAACAACGGCAACCCGATCACCAACTCGAGCGTCTCGTTCGCGTTCGCGATCTACAGCCAGGCGACGGGGGGGACGGCGCTCTGGACCGAGGTCGAGCGCCCGATCGCGCTCGATTCGGGCTTTTACTCGCAGCTCCTGGGCACGATCACGCCACTCTCGCGGGCCATCTTCGCGACCGGGACGCCGCTTTACGTGGGCATCACCGTGGGCGTCGACCAGGAGATGACTCCGCGTCAAACGCTCAGCACGATCCCGTACGCGTTCGTCGCGAACAACGCGATCGGCGACATCACCCCCAACAGCGTCACCGTCAACGGTTCGCTGCTCATCAACGCCGACGGGGGATGGGTTGGCCCCACCTCGGGCCTGGCCGGGCCGACGGGCCCGACGGGCCCCGCCGGCATGGCAGGCATGCAAGGCCCGGCCGGCCCTACCGGCGCCACGGGACCCACCGGACCTACGGGCAGCGTTGGGGCTGACGGCCCGCGCGGCGCGACCGGCGCGACCGGCGGGGCCGGCGCGACCGGCGCACGCGGGGCGACGGGAGCCACGGGGCCGACGGGAAGCACCGGGGCGACGGGGTCGCACCTGACGAGCGTCGCTTCGGTCTGCACCCAGAGCACCGCTGCGGCGAGCGGCACGATCCCGGTGTACGTCTCGACGACGTCTGGGAGCGGCAGCGGATACGCGGTCGCCTACTGCTCGAGCGGGACGGCCGTGTCCGGGTACTGCACGACCGAGGGCTTCAGCGTCCTCGTCACCTACACCTATTTCGGCAGTGACTACTACGAGTGCGGCTTCCAGAACTTGAGCACGCAGTATACGACCTCCGGCGAAGCCGTCGCTTACTGCTGCCCGTAGGTCGCGCTCGGGTCAGCCTCGTCAGCCGCTCGGACGGCGTCCGCGCTCGGCCAAAGGTTCCGCTGGAGTCACCCGGCGCGGGGCACAGGCGGCGTGAAATGACCATGCAAGCGCGTTCTTGGGTTGGCATCCCGCGCTATTTGGGTCTTGATCCGTCGGTCCCGGGGAAGAGATGGGCAGGCGAAGAGCAGGCAGCGTCGCGGGGTGGATCCTCGCGCTCGGCGTCGGCGCCGCGGCGGGATGCGGATCGTCCGCCTCGGACTCGTCGGGAGGCGCGGGGTTCGACGCCGGCGCCGGCCCGTCGCCCGCGCTGGATTCGTCGGCGAGCAGCGACGGCCAAGGCGACGCCGAGAGCAACCCGTCCACCGCCGTGACCGACGCCGCGGCCCACGGCGGCGAAGGCGGCAAGGGCGCAGGCACCCAGGGCCCAACGCAAGCCACGGACGCCGCGACGGACAGCGACTCGGCCACCGGGACGGGCTCCGCCCACGACGGCGGCACCGCGGGCGGCGCGGACAGCGCAGCCGACGGCAGCGACGGCGGCGCGACGCAGGCCAACCTGTATTCGATTCCGCTCACCACCACCTCCGACGCCTTCGTCTACGAGGCCGAGCTCACCATCGGCGATCAGACGTTCGCGATGGACATCGACACGGGCTCCACCACGATCGGCGTCGCGGCGGCGACGTGCCGGAGCTGCGGCGGCATCACGCCGCAGTATTCGCCGACGACGGGCGTCTCCCAGGGCGAGACGGCGAGCACGATGTACGAGGACGGCTCCGGCTGGAGCGGCACCATCTACCGCGACACGGTGAGCCTGGAGCACGGGACGCCGAGCGTGACGCTCGACTTCGTGTCGATCACCTCGCAGACGCAGTTCTTCGAAGAAAACGCGTACCAGGGCATCCTCGGCCTCGGCGCCCAGGCCAACGCCGAGCCCAACACCGACTCGTACACGGCGTTCGTGCAGGCCAAGGGCGTCCCGCCCGTGATGTCGTTCGAGCTTTGCAACACCGCCGGCACCATGTGGCTGGGCGGCTACGACGCCGCGTCGGCGAGCGCGGCGCCAACATACACGCCGATGCTCGCGATCAACGACAGCAACGCCTTTTACACCATCAACGTCGACAACCTGCTGCTCGGCGGCACGAGCCTGGGCTTCGACACGGGGGCCGACTTCCAGGAGCCGATCGTCGACACCGGCACGTCGCTCTTTTACCTGCCAAACCAGATCTTTAGCGCCATGCTGAGCGCGATCAACGCCTCGAGCGGGCTACAGGCGCTCTTTCCGGCGCAGCGCCTCACGAACGAGGGCTGCGTGCAGGCCGCGGGCGTGACCGACGCGATGGTCGACGCCGAGCTTCCGTCGATGTCGATCAACCTGCCCAGCACCACGTCGGGCGCGCCCGACGTCACCATCACCTCGTCGCCTTCGCGGTCGTACCTCTATGACAACGGCGACGGCCAGTTTTGCCTCGCGATCGCCCAGGGCGGCACGAGCGACGCCTCGACGCTGGGCATCACGTTCCTTCGCGGCTTCGTCACCGTCATCGACATCGGCAACAGCCGCGTGGGCTTTGCAGCCGACACGGGCTGCGCGACCAACGGCGGCCTGCGCGCAGTGCACCCGAGGGCGTGGCCGCCGACGGCGCGGCCGCCGCGGCTGCATCGTTGAGAGACAAGTCAGCCGGCGGGAGATGGCGTTTTACGGCCATCCCCCGCCGTGCTGGGTCTCACGGCACGCGCGGGGTGACTCCGCTCACGTCGACGGCTTGGGGGCCGTCGTCGGGGTCGGGGTCGTCGTCGCAGTCGGGGCCTGCGGCGCCGCAGGGGACGTGGGCACCGTCCCCTTCACCTGTTTCTTTTGCTGCTTGCCCATCGTGTTCCGTGCCTTCCGGGTCGCCTCGTTCTTCGCGATGGCTTGGGCCTGAGCCTCGGTGGAGAGCGGGGTCTTCGCCTTGCGAGGCGTGAGCCCGTAGTCCGCCAAGGTGGCAGGCGCGTTGCCGTTCGCCGCAAGGAGCAGGTTCGAGTACCCCCGGATGACCGGGAGCACCTGGGTCTGCACCGTGCGTTGCTGCGTCAGCGCGTTCTGCCAAGAGGCCTTCGCCGCGTCCACGGCGGAGAGCGCGTCGGCCAGGCTCTGAAGGAGCTGGACGAGCGCCGCCGCCGTGTACGTCACCCCGTCGACCGTCAACGACCCGGTCGGGGGGTGCTTTTGCGTACCCGCGATGAGACCGCGGATGCGCTGCTCGAGCGTGGCTTTCGTAGTGAGTTTCGTACTCATGACAATTTCCTCCTTTCCGAGAGCGGAGGACGGCCGCCGGCCGGAGCACCATTGCCCGGCCGTGGGAACCCGCCGCTCTCAAAGGGGTATGCCGAGTCGGAGGTCGAATTCCTCACGGCCCCCGGAAAGAAAATGGAAAAAAGGTAGGCGCAGGTGGCCCCCTGACGACGCGCGAGGCGACGGCGTCGTACGGCGACGCGTCTCGCTCATGGCAGGACGCGATGGCGTCGTAGGCCAACCCCTCTCGCTCATGGCACAACGCGATGGCGTCGCAGGCTGCCGCGTCTTCCTCGTGACGAAACGCGATGGCATCGTACGGCGACGCGTCTTGCTCGTGGCGAAGCGCGATGGCGTCGCAGGCTGGCGCGTCTTCCTCGTGACGAAACGCGATGGCGTCGTACGGCGACGCGTCTTGCTCGTGGCGAAGCGCGATGGCGTCGCAGGCTGGCGCGTCTTGCTCGTGACGAAACGCAATGGCGTCGGACGCGGACGCGTCTCGACAGGCCCCCCTGTTCAGCCGCGGCCGAGCATCTTCGCCACCGTCTCGACGAACTCCCCGGCTTGCGCGAGGGTGTCCTCCGCGTCCTTCGCGGTGAAGGTCATGACCGCGGCGTAGTCGGCGTCGTTCCGGGCGCGCGCGAGCTCGGCCTCGCTCGTCCCGACCGGGACTTCGGTCACAGCGGCAGCGCTTCGCGAAGGATCTCGGGGCACCCGCGTCGAATCAGCCGGAAACGGGCTCCGCCGAGGCGATCCTCCCATCCCACTCGACCCGCCAGAGGGCGCCGTTCACCACCGGCCCTGGCGTCGCGCCCGTGGCCACGCCGACGGCGGCGCGCATCGCACCTCCGTGGGTGACGACGAGGATGGCGCTGCTGGGCGCGACCCCGAGCTCCGACGCGCGCCCGAGGGCGGCGGTCACGCGCGCCGCCAGTGCCTCGCGAGCCTCGCCCCCGGGCGGTGGCTTCTGCCGCTCGACCCAGGCCTGCCATGCCTCCGGGTGCAGCTGCTCGCAATCCTCGCGCGTGAGCCCCTCGAAGACCCCGAACGTGCGCTCTCGGAGCCCCGGATCCACGTAGGCCAGCGCGATCCCTAGCACGGTGCCCGCGAGCGTCGCGGTTTCGCGCGCGCGCGACAGGTCGCTCGACACCATCGCCGTCACCCCCTTGTCACGGAGCGCTTCGCCCAGGCGCAGCGCCTGCACGCGCCCGAGGTCATTCAGGGGGATGTCGGACTGCCCTTGCCAGCGTCCAGCGGCGTTCCAGTCCGTCTCGCCGTGGCGGGCCAGGTAAAGGATGCGAGGCACCGCGGCGCAGGCTAGCCGCGACCGTGGATTCTCGCACCGTGGACGCTCGAGGGCGAAGAGCCGCAAAGTTGGCCTGAGGCCTCTGCACTTTTTAGGGTGCTGGGATCATGGGTGAGGCCGCGAAAGGCTTGTCGTCCTCGCCGCCGGGGATCGCGCCATTGCCGCTTCCTCGAAAGCTCGGCGCGCGCATGCTGCTCAAGCTCGTCGCGCGCGGCGGAATGGGCGACGTTTATCTTGCCGCGACGACGGGGATCGAGGGCGCCGAGCGGCCGTGCATCGTCAAGACGGTGCGGCGCGATCACATCCACGACGGCAGCTTCCTCGCGCGGTTCCTCGACGAGGCGCGGGTGCAGTCGCAGCTGCAGCACCCCGGCGTGGCGCAGGTGCTCGAAGCCTCCACCGACGACAACGGCGAGCCGTACACCGCCGTCGAGTACGTGGAGGGCCGGCCGCTCAGCGACCTGCGGCAGCGCGCCATCCAGATGGGCGTGCGCTTCTCGTGGGCCGACGCCGTCGCCATCGGGCTCGAAGTGGCCCAAGCGCTCGCGCACGTGCACGAGCGGTCGGGCGCCGACGGATCGCCGCTCGGGATCGTGCACCGCGATCTGTCGCCGCAGAACGTGATGGTGAGCTTTGCCGGCGAGGTGAAGGTCATCGACTTTGGCACCGCGCGCGGCCACAACCGCCGCTGCCGCACCGTGGCCGGCGTGGTGTTCGCCAAGCCCGGCTACGTCGCGCCCGAAGTGGCGCGGCAGCAGGTGGGCGACGGCCGGATCGACCTCTACGCCCTCGGCATCATGCTCTGGGAGCTGTGCGCAGGGCGCCGCTTTCTCACGGGCGACCCGCAGCGGCACCTCGACGACGCGGCCGCCGGCAAGCTGGTCGTACCGCCCGTGGCCGCGGAGTGCGGCGCGCCCGCGGCGCTCGACGAAGCAATCGCCAGGCTGACGCAGAGCGATCCGGACGACCGTCCCGCCCGCGCGGGCATCGCGGGAGCGGAGCTCGGCAAGCTGCTCGCGTCGGCGCCGTCGGTTGCAGGCGCCGAGCGCGGGGTCCGGGCCCGGATCGCGCTCGTGATGCACCGGCTCTGGCCCCACGAGCCGGGCCGCTCGCGCGCGGAGTTCTCGCGGCTGTTGCGCGAGGCGCGCGAGGCGCTCGATGGCGGCGCGCGCTCGGGTGAAACGCCGCAGGCCGGCCCGGTGAGCGAAGGCATGGCGGCGCGGATGGCGCCCCTCGACGCCGCGCACCTGCCGGGCACGCCGTACCGGCTCGGAAAGAAGCTCGGCGACGGCGCGAGCGGCGTCGTCTACGAAGCGGAGCACCTGGAGCTCGGTCGCAAGCTCGCGATCAAGATCCTGGGGCCCGAGCACGCGGCGTCGCAAGCCGGCCTCGAGCGATTCCGGCGCGAGGCGCGGCTCGTCGCGAAGCTCTCGCACCCGAACCTCGTGCAGCTCTACGACTTCGGCAAGTCGCTCGACGGGCGGACCTTCCTCGCGATGGAGCTCTGCGCGGGCGAGACGCTCGACGCGCGCCTGCAGCGCGGACCCATGGGCTGGCGTGAAGCCGCGCACGTCGCCATCGAGGCCACCCGCGCGCTCGAGGCCGCCCACGCGGCGGGCCTGGTTCACCGCGATCTCAAGCCGCAGAACCTGATGCTCACCCCGTCGGGCCGCGCCGCCGCCGCCCCCGCCGTGAAGCTCCTCGACTTCGGCATCGCCACGGTCCTCACCGACCACGAGACGAAGCGCGCGACCGAGCAAGAGCGCGCCCTGCGCGGCTTCGCGGTGTTCGGGACCCCCGAGTACATGGCGCCCGAGCAGGTCGCCGACGAAGCGGTCGACGGGCGCGCGGACATCTACGCCCTCGCCTGCGTGCTTTACGAGATGCTGACCGGGACGCGGGCGTTCGAGGGGGCGTCGAGCGTGTCGGTGATGGGCAAACAGCTCCGCGAGACGCCGAAGCCGCCGCGGGTGCGCGCGCCCCAGCGGCCGATCCCCGCCGAGATCGAGCGCGCGGTGATGCGCGGGATGGCGAAGGACCGCGCCGCGCGGTTCCCGACGGCGGCCGCGATGCGGGCGGCGCTCGAGAAGGCGCTGGGCGA
>Ga0302326_10006659_pt1 | contig 25868 bp, 17 predicted proteins | sample Palsa_T0_3_FD_202264 | JGI IMG/M metagenome (GOLD analysis project Ga0302326, IMG submission 202264) | Peat permafrost microbial communities from Stordalen Mire near Abisko, Sweden - Palsa_T0_3 | ecosystem: Environmental > Terrestrial > Soil > Palsa > Peat permafrost | place: Sweden: Abisko... | reverse complement strand
CCGGCCGCCGGAGGCGCCCCCGACGCATGAGCTGCGCCGGCCGAACCTCCGGGACCACCCTGGGTGCCAGCCGCGCCAGCCGGTCCCGCTGCCCCGCTGCTGCCGCCCTTCAGCCGCGCCGCAATCCCCTGGGCCATCGTCGGCGAGAGCTTATGCAGTTGAGAATCCGCATTGATGCTGACCACAACGGATTTCTTTGTAGTCAGATCGTTGACCGTCACAGTATTGGCGCCTGTGTCGACCGAAACCACCGTTCCAGCGATATTTCGGAATGTTCCCGCCACGATCGCGTCGGCGGTAAGTTGAGTCCCGTCCGCATTCTTGTCGCCCTTGGCGCGAATCTGGTCCCCGGCTTTGATCTGGTCGAGGCTCGCCGCCTTGGCGTCGTCAAACTTGGTCGAGTCCGGAGCATAGCGCCGAACCACTGTAGTCTTCGACGTCTGGACCTCGACCGTCTTGGCCGAAGCTCCATTGCCTGTTGATACGGTGATCGTCCCCGTAGCCGGATCGATAGACTTCACCAGCCCGTTAATGCCGCGCTTCTGCCAGTCTTCCCGGTCCCGTTCCTGCATTTGGGCAATATCGGACTGTTTCATCGCCAGCACCGTGCTTGCCGTAAATCCGCCACCGTCCGCCGGAGCAGTCTTGGCCAGAATTCGGTCGCCCACAGCGATATCGGCGGCGGCGATTGGTTTGGCGGTCGCCAGGTTCCGCGACCCGGCGGGCAATTGCAGGATCTTCGCCGAATCCAGCACCGTGATCTTCGCTTCGACGCCCTTATCGTCCTTTACAGTCAACACGTTTCCCGCAACGGCGGTCACCGTCCCTGCGAAACGGCTACCCGGTACTGGCGTGGTCGACGGACTCTGCGCCGCCTGCCCCGCCCAGGCCGAAACGGGGCTGCAAACCGCCAGACCCATGCCGGCGAGCAACACAGCCGTAATCGTCCGACGCGAAGACTTCATTTGGATTTGGCGACGTACCCAAACATTCCATTGCATCGAATCACGATCTCCAGGTCAAGTTGCTCTTCGAGTAGAGAATCCCTCGATAACACACCATTTCCTGAGCTAAATGACGAACCGCCGCCAGTAAAGTTTCAGATGCCCCGCACTCGAGAATGGTCGTTTCGATACCCCTGAGAGCACGACCGCAGGAATAATATATGATCGGCGGGTCGCGTTAGGAACCTCCGCGAAGCAGTCGTAATGCCAAATAAACGGCAATCCGGTGGGATAAAACTGTCCCCCGCAGGACCAGGAGATCAGTAATTTATGGCGATCGCGAGTGTAGGCAAGGCCGCAACCGTTAGCTCTCAGCCGACTTCGACCAATACGTCGGCGATGGCCGTGGTGACCACCCTGTTCTTCATGTGGGGCTTCCTCACCTGCCTCAACGACATTCTGATCCCCCACCTCAAGGCGATCTTCGACCTCAGCTACTTCCAGGTCATGCTGGTCCAGCTGGCATTCTTCATGTCCTACGCCGTCTTTGCCTTCCCCGCCGGCAAAGTTGTCGAATGGATCGGCTACAAACGCACGATGGTTGTTGGCCTACTGATCATGGCGGCGGGCGCGCTGTGCTTTATCCCGGCGGCAAATGCGCCTTCGTATCCACTCTTTCTGGGTGCGGAGATCGTGCTCGCCGCTGGCGTGACCGTCCTCCAGGTCTCGGCGAACCCGTTTGTCTCCGTGCTCGGCCCGGAGCGCACCGCCTCCAGCCGTCTGACCCTGTCCCAGGCCTTTAATTCTCTGGGAACGACCGTCGCTCCGTATGTCGGCAGCATCCTGATCTTGAGCTCCGCGCCCCTGGCAATTGAGAAGGTTCGGGAGTTGTCACCCTCCGCATTGCAGCAGTACCGGTTGACCGAAGCCGCGACGGTAAAAGTCCCCTACATTGCTATCGCCCTCGCGCTGGTGCTGCTGGCCATCGCGATCACCCTGTTCAAGTTGCCGCGAATTGAAACCACCCGCGACTTCCGGCCTGCCGAAGGAGGCAAAAAGGACAGCATTTGGAACTATCCCCATCTGCTGCTTGGCGCAGTTGCGATCTTCCTCTATGTCGGCGCTGAAGTCTCGATCGGCAGCTTCTTGGTGAACTACTTCAGCCATGACGAGACCGGTGGAATGACCGAGCAGAATGCTGGCAAGCTGCTCTCGTTTTACTGGGGCGGCGCGATGGTAGGCCGCTTCATCGGTTCTTACGTGTTGTCAAAAGTGCGGCCAAACCGCGCTCTGGGCGTCGTCGCCATCATCGCATGCGCGCTTGTCTCGATCTCCATCCTCAGCTTCGGGCACCTCGCCGTATGGAGCATCCTCCTCGTCGGCTTGTTCAACTCCATCATGTTCCCAACCATCTTCACCTTGGGAATCGCCGAACTCGGCCCCATCACCGGAGAAGGATCAGGATTGCTGGTGGCAGCGATTGTCGGCGGCGCCATCCTTCCCTTACTCGAAGGACGACTCGCCGATTCCATCGGCATCCATCACGCCTTCATCATCCCGGCAATCTGCTACGTCTATATCGCTTATTACGGATTCAGAGGATCGAGGCCGACGCGAACGGCGGTGGCTTGAGGGCTGGCAAGATTCAGAGCAACTCGCCTTTGCGGCTCTAGGAGTTATCCGCCTTATCATTTCGGCGAGAGCGGTATACTTGAAATCAGCTGGGGGTGATTGGGATGCCGAGTCCGTCGCACCAAAAGAGTCTAAAGTTCCGTCAACAAGCTTTTGAAGATGCGGAAGCCAGTTTGCGGCTCGAAGGCCTGGATCCGGCTTCCCACCCACGATATCAGGAAGTAAAGACGCGCCTGCTGGCCGGTGAAATCAGCTTCGATCAGGCTGAAGCTGCCCTCAAAGCCCAGGACCAATCCTCTGCCCCTCCGGTCGCCACGCTTGCCACTTTCGCGTGAAGCAGGCCTCGCCCGATCCCTATTGCTATCCCGGCACCCACATACTTCGCAACCTGAAAGACATCCGGGACTCCACTGCCCTCGAAGCTTTTGAGGCGGCCATGGTTGCGATTCGGCTCGTTCGGCTTAGCGAGGGGCCTCTTCACGGGCCATTCGATTTGCACAGACTCTGTGAAACCCATCGACGCATTTTAGACGGTGTCTACGACTGGGCTGGCCAATTGCGTCGCAATACCGGAACCATGACGAAGCAGCGAGAGGCTGGCAATGTGATTTCTTATGGCGACTCGGTATACGTTGAACCGGCTCTTTCGAAGGTCTTCGCAGAGTTGGCCTGGGAGATGCAATTAAAAGGCTTGCCCGCGAATCGCTTTGCCTTGCGCGCGGCTTTTTATTACGGGGAAATCGACGCAATCCATCCGTTTCGAGAGGGCAATAGCCGCACGTTGCGCAAATTCTTTGGCGACTTGGCTGAAGAAGCAGGTTACAAGATCGACTGGACGTCCGCCTCAAGAACTGAGGAACAGCGGCGTCAAATCTTCCTGGCGCGCGATCTCGCCGTCATGCGCGGAGACCCGTCCTTACTCGCGAGTATCATCGCGCACCATTTACATTCGGTTTGAACTGGGTTGCACTTGATGTTTTCCATTCAGGGTATCGACGCCTTCTTCAGCCTTCCCAAAACCTCATAAGCCCGCCTCACCACCGGCGAAGAAAGCACAATACTCGTCGTCGGGATCCCATAAGGCAGCAGCCGTTCGATCGTTCGCTCCAACTCTGCAATCGAAGCCGTCGTCACCTGCAAAATGAAAGCCTCGCCGCCCGTAACATGGTGACATTCCCGCACCTCGGGAAGCGTATGCACAAACTTCAGAAAGGGTTGATACCGCTGACCTTCGCAAGTCATGCGGACATAAGCCATGATCGGCAATCCCAGCGCATCGCGATCGATCTCAATCGTGTAAGCCCGAATGATCCCGTCCTCCTCCATCCGCCGCATTCGCTCGGCGGTCGCTGAAGGCGAAAGCCCCACGCGACGGCCAAGATCGGCGTAAGAGAGCCGCGCATCCTCCTGAAGAGCCTGAAGAAGATTTCGTCCGTAATCGTCCAGCAATGAAGTGGATTCAATGGTCATATTGGAAAAATTAACTCGGTTCCTTCTAATTTTGGCATAAGTTCCGTGGATTTGCAGTGTCCCATATCCAAAATAATTCCTATCATGAACCTCATGAATTTGGATTTGGAAGCACCCCGGATCGAGCAGGCCCAGCTCGAACTGGACGGCCAGCCGCTGACCCTGGAAGAGATTGGCCAAGTCGCCGAAGACGGCTGCCGCGTCACCATCGCGGCCGAAGCCAGCGCCCGCATGAAAGCGGCCCGGCGCGTCGTCGAGTCGGTCGTCCGCCGAGGCGACACCGTCTACGGCATCAACACCGGCTTCGGCAAGCTGGCCGAGATGCGTATTCCTTTGGACGAATTGGTCGCCCTCCAGCGCAACCTCGTCCGCAGCCACGCCAGCGGAGTCGGCAAACCGCTCCCCGAACCCGAAGTCCGCGTGATGTTATTGCTCCGCGCCAATGTGCTGGCAAAAGGGCACAGCGGCGCGCGAACCCAGGTCGCCGAACTGCTCGCCGGCATGCTTAACCACCATATCCATCCAGTGATTCCCTCGCGTGGCTCCGTCGGTGCAAGCGGCGATCTCGCCCCGTTGGCGCACCTCGCGCTCGCCCTGATCGGCGAAGGCGAAGTCTTCTTTCAAGGCGACCGGGTTCCCTCGATCCTGGCGCTGCGGTCCGTCGGCCTGCAGCCATTAGTCCTCGAAGCCAAAGAAGGTCTCGCGCTATTGAATGGCACCCAGGCGATGGCCGCTACCGGAGGCCTCGCTCTCCTGCGCGGCATTCGCACCGCGCATCTCTTCGACCTCGCCGGAGCCATGTCGCTCGAGACCCTCCGCGGTACGCCAACTCCTTTCGACGCGCGAATCCACCAGGCCCGCCCACATCCCGGGCAACTAGCCGTAGCCCAGCACCTGCTCGACTTACTCGCCAATAGTGAGATTCGCGAATCCCACCGGCACAACGACACCCGGGTGCAGGATGCCTACTGTCTCCGCTGCATGCCCCAAGTCCACGGCGCGGCCCGCGGCGCGCTCGATCATGCGCGCGAAATCATCGAAATCGAGACCGGTTCGGCCACCGACAATCCGCTCATTTTCATCGGCGACAACGAAGCCGACGCCGAAATCCTCTCCGGCGGAAATTTCCACGGCGCGCCCTTGGCCTTAGCGCTCGATTACGCCGCAATCGCGATCACCGACCTCATCAGCATCAGCGAACGCCGCATCGACCGCCTCATCAACCCCGACATCAACGAGGGGCTGCCAGCCTTCCTCTCCGACAACCCTGGAGTATCGTCAGGACTAATGATCGCCCATGTGACCGCGGCGGCGTTGCTCAACGAGTCAAAGGTGCTCGCACATCCCGCCAGCGTCGATTCCGTCCCGACTTCGGGGGGCAAAGAAGACCATGTTTCAATGGGCATGACCTCCGCATTGAAGCTCAGGCGCATCGTCGAAAACGCCGAGTTAGTCCTGGCGATCGAGCTGATGTGCGCCGCACAAGGCCTGGAGTATCGAGCGCCCTTGAAAGCTGCGCGGCGAGTGGACCGGGCGCGGGCAAAGATTAGGGAATACGTCGCGCGATTGGACGAAGACCGCGTCTTATCCGGAGATATCGAAATCCTGGCGCAAGCGGTGCGCGACGGAGCATTCGATCAGTGGGCAAATTAGTGATGGAGAAGACAGCGATGTTACAAGCAGAAGCGCAGGTAGTGCGTGCGCCGCGCGGCACTCAGTTGAACTGCAAAGGCTGGCAGCAGGAAGCCGCCCTCCGCATGTTGATGAACAACCTCGACCCCGAAGTAGCCGAACGTCCCGACGATCTGGTCGTCTACGGGGGCACAGGCAAAGCCGCCCGCAACTGGCCCGCATTCCACGCCATCGTCCGCGCCCTCAAGTCGCTGGAGAACGACGAGACACTGCTCATCCAGTCAGGAAAACCGGTAGGAATTCTTCGTACGCAAGAATCTGCCCCGCGGGTGTTGATCGCCAACTCGAACCTCGTCGGTAAGTGGTCTAACTGGGAAAGCTTTCACGAGCTGGAGCGCAAAGGCCTCATCATGTACGGCCAAATGACCGCCGGATCCTGGATATACATCGGCAGCCAGGGAATCGTGCAAGGGACCTACGAGACTTTCGTCGAAGCCGGACGCCAGCATTTCGACGGCAACCTCGAAGGCCGCCTGATCGTCTCCGCTGGCATGGGTGGTATGGGCGGCGCACAGCCGCTCGCGGCGACAATGACTGGGGCCTGTTTTCTCGGCATCGACGTCGATCCTGCACGCATCGAGAAAAGAATTGCGAGCGGCTATTGCGACGAGATTTCATGGAGCGTCACCGATGCTATTGCGAAGCTCGACGCCGCCCGCGCGGACAAACGCCCACTCTCGGTAGGCCTGGTCGGCAACGCCGCCGACGTGTTGTTGGAACTCATCGAACGAGGCATCGTCCCCGACATGCTCACCGACCAGACCAGCGCCCACGACCCGCTGCACGGCTATGTCCCCAACGGAATGACTCTCGATCAGGCCGTCCGTCTCCGTGAGCGCGATGCCCAAGAATATACCCGCCTCTCCATGGCAACGATGGGTCGTCACGTCGAGGCAATGCTCGAGTTGCAATCCCGCGGAGCAGTTACTTTCGACTATGGCAACAACCTCCGCACCCAGGCAAAGCTAGCGGGAGTCGAGAGGGCCTTCGATATCCCCGGATTCGTGCCCGAATACATCCGTCCACTCTTCTGCGTCGGCAAAGGTCCCTTCCGCTGGGTAGCCTTGTCAGGCGATCCCGAAGATATCTATCGCACCGATAGATTGGTGCTGGAGCTGTTTCCAGAAGACTCAGCTCTCCGCCGCTGGATCGATCTCGCCCAACGCAAGATCCATTTCCAGGGTCTCCCCGCCCGCATTTGCTGGCTTGGCTATGGTGACCGCGCCAAGCTCGGCCTCGCCATCAACGAGTTAGTGAGAACAGGAGAAATTTCCGCGCCGATTGTCATCGGGCGCGACCATTTAGACGCAGGTTCGGTAGCTTCGCCCTATCGCGAGACCGAGGGAATGATCGACGGTTCCGACGCAATCGCCGACTGGCCGCTCTTAAACGCCCTGGTCAACACCGCAGCCGGGGCCTCATGGGTAAGCATCCACAACGGCGGCGGAGTCGGCATCGGCTACTCGCAACATGCCGGCATGGTCGTCGTCGCGGATGGTACCGACCAGGCCGCCCAAAGACTCGAGCGTGTATTGACAACCGATCCTGGCATGGGAGTATTGCGGCACGTGGATGCCGGTTACGCCATCGCCGAAGATTTTGCCGCGAGCGCTGGAGTGCGCGTGCCAATGCGAGAAGGCCAGTGAACTTGCCTCCGCCAAGCGAAGCCAATCCTGGCGAACTGCTAGTTGTGAACTCCTCCCAGTTAGTAACTCTCGCCGGACCATCACGGCCTCGAACGGGTCCGGAGATGCGCGACCTTGCGATCGTTCAGAATGGCGCAATGCTGGTGCGTAGTAACCGAATCGCAGCCGTAGGTTCCGGCGCCGAGGTCGAGGCTGTCGCCAGTCCACACGCCCAGGTTATCGACGTTGGCGGCCGCGTCGTAGCGCCCGGCTTTGTCGACGCTCACACCCACCTCATCTTCGCCGGCAATCGCGCTAACGAATTCGAGATGCGCTGCGAAGGAATGTCCTATCAGCAAATGTCGGCGCAAGGCGGCGGCATTCGCTCCACCGTCCGCAGCACCAGGGCCGCGACTGAGGAAGAGCTAGTGACGATCGGCCGTAAGCATGCCGATTGGTTTCTCCGCGGAGGCACCACCACCGTCGAAGCCAAGTCCGGCTACGGCCTTACATTGCACGACGAATTGAAGATGCTACGCGCCATCAGAGCGGTCGGCGAACTTACCTCCCTCCGCTGCGTCCCAACTTTTCTCGGAGCCCACGAAATACCCGAAGAGTATCGCGACAATCCTCCGGGTTACATCGACCTCGTAATTCACGAAATGCTGCCCGAAGTTACCCGTGAGAGTCTCGCGAAATATTGCGACATCTTCTGCGAACCAAGAATCTTCTCAGTAACTATGGCCCGCGAAGTCCTATCCGCAGCAAAGGTTTCAGGCCTCGGACTACGCGTCCACGCCGACCAATTCACCTGCGCCGGCGCAGCCCAGCTAGCCGCCGAGTTAGGCGCAAAGACAGCCGACCATCTCGAACAATCCGACGCCGCCTCCATCGCCGCCCTCAAATCCGCGGGAGTGCAGCCGGTGTTATTGCCAGGCTCCGTCTATGCCATCGGCTCGCAGAGGTACGCCCCCGCGCGAGCCATGATTGAGGCCGGACTCGGAGTCGTCATCGCCACCGACTTCAACCCCGGCTCGTCACCCACCGCCTCAATGGCCATGGTCATGTCCCTGGCCTGTACGCAAATGAAGATGACGCCATCCGAAGCCCTCACCGCCGCCACCATCAACGCCGCCTGCAGCCTCGACCTTCAGCACGAAGTAGGTTCACTGGAGATCGGCAAGATCGCCGATTTCGTCGTCCATGAGGCCGAAGATTACCGCGAGTTAGCCTACTGGTTTGGCGGACCTGGGCCGGCAATGGTGTTTGCGGGTGGCAACCTGCTCTCCATCTAAGCCGTTTAAGCCTGAAACAATCAGTTATCTCAAAAGCTACTCTCGCGGAGCGCTGCGTTCGGCGGACACATGTATCTGGTCATCGGTCAATATACTGAAGCGAGGAGAAGTTTAAGAAAAGATGGATGTGGCTGAGCAAGCTGGATTGGATGTAACCCTTGCCGGAGTCGAGCGTGCCCGCGCGCGGATTCGCGACTTCATTTTCCTTTCACCCTGCCTGCGTTCAGCGGAACTCACCCGCATGACCGGCCTCGAAATCTACCTCAAGCTCGACAATCTCCAGCGCACCGGAGCCTTCAAAGAGCGCGGCGCGCTCAACAAAATACTCACCCTCAGCGACGACGAGAAACGCCGCGGCGTAATCGCCGCCAGTGCCGGCAACCACGCCCAAGCCGTGGCCTACCATGCAACCCAGCGCGGAATTCGTTCTCAGATCGTCATGCCGCTCATGACTCCGCTCGTCAAGGTCGCTGCGACGCGCGGTTTCGGAGCCGACGTTGTTCTATGCGGTGCCAACTACGACGAAGCTTGTGCCGAAGCGCTCCTGAGAGCGGATGCGGAAGGCATGACCTTCCTCCATCCCTTCGATGATCCCGAAGTCATCCAAGGGCAGGGCTCGATCGGCCTCGAAATTCTCGAGCAGGTTCCGAACATCCAAGCAGTGGTCGTGCCAATTGGCGGCGGTGGCTTGATTGGCGGAGTTGCTTGCGCCATCAAGGAGACAAATCCAAGGGTGAGAGTCATCGGCGTGCAGACCGAGCGGCTACCGTCGATGATTCGAGCCTTTGCCGCTGGCGAGCCGGTCACGGTTGCTGCCGAAGCCACCATCGCTGACGGCATCGCCGTCAGGCGCTCAGCCGAACGCACTCTCCGGTTAGTCGAGCGCTATGTCGATGAGTTAGTCACCGTAGACGAAGAAGAGATAGCCAGCGCGATCCTGGTCTTGCTCGAGCGCGAAAAGACGCTCGCCGAGGGTGCCGGAGCAGCCGCTCTGGCCGCGGTCCTGCAGCGTAAGGCCTCTCTGACTACCGAGCGGACTGCGGTATTAGTCTGCGGCGGGAACATCGATGTCAGTCTGCTGGCCAAGATCATCGAGCGCGGCTTGGTCAAAGACGGCCGCTGGATGCGTCTCCGCATCCACTTATCCGATCGCCCCGGCGCGCTACACCAATTAACCAAAATTATCGCGGACTTATCGGCCAACATCGTCCAGACGCAATATGACCGTGCGTATTACGGAGTCAGTCTCGGCGACACCGTGATCGACTTCACGCTGGAGACCAGAGGATTGGAGCACATCGCAACCATTGAGCGAACCCTGACTGAGGCCGGCTATCGCCATCAGCGAATAGAATAAGCCGAATTTCATCGGCCAGGCTCCCCCTTGCCAAATCGAATGCCCGCGTCAGTCGCCCTTTTTCGCTTGCGAGGGGCACCGTTCGGGACCATGCGACCCGTGGACTTTCGTTCCACCAGCACCGGGTGAATCGTGAACTCCGCTCCTTGCGGGGTCGCCTCCTGACTGGGGTTATAGAGCGCACGGAAAGCCGTTCGCGCGATGTCCGGGCGCGAGACCCGGATAGTAGTCAAAGGCGGCTGGGTGTAAGCGCTCAGATCGATATCGTCGAAGCCAATCACCGAGAGGTCTTCCGGAACGCTCAACCCCATCTCGAAAATGGCGCCCATTGCGCCGATGGCCGTCATGTCGTTCGAAGCGAGGATGGCCGTCGGGCGCGAAGGACGGCTGAGCAGGCGCGCCATCGCGTCATGCCCGCCACCCATGCGATGATCGCCAGCCTCGATAAAGGCTGGATTCAGGCGGATTCGTTTGCGTTTCAGGCTAGCGATGAAAGCTTCTCGCCGGATGCGGGCGGAAGTCAAAGTGATCGGCCCCGAAATAAACCCAATGTCGGAGTGGCCAAGGTCGGAAAGATGCTGCACGGCGGCATCCACCCCGGCAGCGTAGTCGAGGACGATATTGGAAATGCCTTCGCTGATCACGCCCATGTCGAGAAAGACCATTGGGATACGGCGGCTGCTGAATTCGTCGATGAGATGGGCTTCCATTTCCGAGGTGAGGATTGCAACGCCGTCGACCTTGCGTTGCAACATGCGGCGGACGCAGGTTTCCATACGGCTGGGGTCGTAGTTGGTATTGGCGATCAGCACCTCCTGTCCGTACTGGACGGCAATCTCTTCGAAGCTGCGGACCAGTTCGGGGAAAAAGGGATTGGTGATGTCGGAGATAATCAGGCCATAAAGGCTGCTGCGGCCCGAGCCGAGGGCGCGGGCGTTATCGTTGGGGTAGAACTTGAGCTTGCGGATAGCGTTCCGCACCCGCTCGGCCGTCTCCGGGGCGACTTTGTCGGAGCCGTTGATCGTGCGCGATACGGTGGCAGTCGAAACGCGGGCTACTCGGGCTACTTCTCTGATGTTCATAAGTCTTTTCGCATGACCAGTTCTTCTCAGGTCTTTTGAAACCAGGCAGAATGAGACAAGTGCTCACATAGAGTTATATACAGATGTTGGGGTCGACGGGTAGAGAATAGGGAATTGGGAAGCAGGCCACGGTGCAATAGGCGCAGGGTTTGCGGTCAAGTGATGACAGCGCGATTCAGGCTCTAGAGCAGAAGTACAGTTACTGTAAGGTGAAGCACCCCGGCCAGGCGGGCTTTTTCCTCAAGAAAAAGCCTACATAGCCAATCTGCCGTACATTACACCAACTGTACTTCTGCAATAACAACGAGTCGATGCTACTGGTTATTGTCCAAAAGGGGTCTTTGTGCGGGGTTTTGGTCTGGCTGTTCGGCTGTTCGTCGTAGGGTTCAGTTGTTGTTTCACTTTCGGGCTTGGAATCGCTATATCTCAGCAGGCTCCGGCAAAGCCGGCTGCTCCGGCAGCGCAGTCAGGCATGGGGACATCGACCGGTGGCGTCTTCGCTCCCGTTAAGGATGCCCAAAACCGCCCCATTACTGCGGGCGGATTTGTTGACTCGGGCCCGATCGTCTTCCAGGATGTCTCGAAGCAGGCCGGCTTAACGGTATGGCGTCACAAGATGGGCACGCCAGAGAAGAAATACATTCTCGAGACCACCGGATCGGGTGTCGCGCTGCTCGACTATGACAATGACGGATGGCTGGATATATATGTCGTCAATGGCTCGACCTACGACGCCCTCGACGGCAAGGAGACGCCTCCCCATGCCGCTTTATTTCACAACAATCACGATGGCACCTTCACCGACGTTGCCGCCAAGGCGGGCGTGACAAACGACCGCTGGGGGTACGGCGCGGTGGTCGGCGATTATGACAATGACGGCTGGCCGGACATCTATGTGACCAACTACGGCAAGAACCGCCTGTACCACAACAACCACGACGGCACCTTCACCGATGTCGCCGAGAAGGCGCATGTCACGCTCGGCGGCTGGTCGGCCGGGGCCACGTTCGGCGATTACGACGGCGATGGCCGGCTCGATCTTTTCGTGCCGGGCTACGTGCATTTCGAGCGCACGAATTTGCCCGATCCAGGATCGAAAGCCGTGAATTTTTCCGGCTGCCAGTTTCGCGGAGTTACGGTCATGTGCGGCCCGCGCGGGTTGCAGGGCGAGAAAGATCATCTCTTCCATAACAATGGCGACGGCACATTCACCGATACCTCTGAGAAGGCCGGCGTGGCCGACGCCAACGCCTACTATGGCTTGGCCTCGGTCTTTGTCGACGTCAACAATGACGGCAAAGTCGACTTGGTGGTAGCCGACGATTCCACTCCCAACTATCTCTACATCAACAAAGGCAACGGCACCTTCGAGGATGATAGTTACGCCTCGGGATACGCGCTCAACCAGGACGGTCGAGAAACAGCGTCCATGGGAATCGCGGTCGGCGATTACCAGAACAATGGGCTGGTCGACCTGGCGAATACGACATTTTCCGACGACTACAAAGTGCTTTACCGCAATGACGGGGACGCCAACTTCACCGACGTCAGTTACAAGATGGGAATTGCCCAGGTCACCATCCCTTTCCTCGGATGGGGCGATGGCTTCCTGGACTATGACAATGATGGCTGGAAAGACCTGTTCTTCATCGACGGCCATGTGTATCCGACCGTCGATAATAACGACTGGGGAACCACTTACGCGCAGCGCCCGCTGCTGTTTCGGAACTTGAAAGGTCAGAAGTTCGAAAACGTGCCCGCGGTTAAGAACACCGGGCTGGCGGATGTGATTCCCGGGCGCGGCGGTGCGTTCGGAGACTTATTCAACGACGGCAAGATCGATGTCGTGATCAATGTGATGGACAGCTCGCCGGTACTGCTGCGCAATGTCAACGATGACCATCATCATTGGGTCGAATTGAAGCTTGTAGGCGGCCCCAAGGTACCCCGCGATGCAGTTGGATCCACCGTCTATCTCACAGCTGGTGGAATGAGACAGCGTGGCGATGTGCTGAGCGGAGGCAGTTACGCTTCATCGAACGACCAGCGAGTGCACTTTGGGATAGGGGACGCCTCGGTTGTAGATGGCGTCGAGATTCACTGGCCCGGAAACGTCATCGAGAAAGTGAAGCTGCCGGGAGTGGATTGTATTTACACCATAGAGCAGGCCAAGGGCGTGACCGGAGAAATGTGTACCAAGGTCCCAGCGAATACTAAGGGTGGCCACGAACCCCAGCCCAAAGCAGGCGCGGCAAAATAACTGTCAGCGTGGTGATTGTTTAATCCGCAATGCTAATTTTGTCATCTCGACCGGATCGAAGCGAAGTGGAGAGACCCGCGTTTGCAGCGATTTACATCCCCGCCTGAGCTTCAATTGTGATGTAAGCTTCAAATTCACCGAACTAATAAATCTTCGGTGAAGGTGGCAAACCTTCGCGCAAAACGGCCAAATCGCGCCAGCCTAGCGGCAACAGGCAATTCGCAGGCGCGTGCAGGAACAGCGGAGCAATGCCATTGTCCTGATATCCGGCCAAGCCGCACCCAACGCGCGTCACGAAGAAGGACTGCTCAGGGTGTTGGATGGCGTATTCGATGAAGTGCTGCACCTCTTCCTTCAACCGAGACATGCCGTGCATCGTGGGAATGGCATACGCACGCCCCGTCGGGCCAACGCCGACTCCCGGCTCGGCGTCGCAATGCTCCTGCGCGTACTTAGCTGCTCCGGCATAGTGGCGGCCTTCTTCGTTGGAGCCGAAAACAAAGATATCGTTGTCGGGATTGAAAGGACGTTCGTGTTCCTTACTATGTTCTTCGTTTGCCATCAGTCGTTACGATACGGCGCGAGACAATCAGGTTGCAAGATGGCTTCCGTTTGAAGCCGATTCAGGAGAATCTGGCCGCAAACCACTGCCTGAAGACCACCCGCAAAAAACGGCTATTGCCAAAAATATATCGCCTCCAAAGGCGCTGAGGCTCCGCAATCAGCCGTCCCAGCCATTCGAGCCCAAGCCTTCTCATCCACACTGGCGGGCGGGGGCGAAGTCCCGCAAGGGTGTCGATCGCCGCGCCAACTCCATGGATCGCTCCAATGGGCAGATCACGGCAGTTGTTGTAAATCCACCACTCTTGTTTGGGCGATCCGAGCGCCACGATCAAGACGTCGGGTGCCGCAGTCTCTATTCGCCCGCGGACCTGCCGGTTGAGTATCGAATCGTCCTCAAATCCCACCGGGGGGCAATCAGTGCCCACGATCTTCAGGCCCGCGTATCGATCGAGGAGCTTTTCGCCAACAATTGCTGCGGCGCTCGGGAGGCCCCCAAGAATGTAGAGGCTCATATCGCAACTGCTCACCGCACTGCAGATTCCTTCCAGCAAATCGACTCCGCGGATTTGTTCCGGCAGCGGACTGCCCAGCATCGCGGCCGCCCAGAGCAGCGGCAGGCCATCGGCGACAACCAGGTTGGAGGTCGCAATGATGTGAGCAAAGGCCGGGTCTTCGTCGGCAAGCGCTATCAGCGAAGCGTTCGGGCACGAAATCCGTGCCGGGGCTCGGTTGCCCCGATTCGCGATATAGTCGACCGTCCAGGCGACGGCCTCGTCGAAGGTAACGGTATCCAACGGGAGGTTCCCGATCGGGACACGTTCCTTGGCTGGCCGTGAGCCGTCAGTTGCCGTGGGCTCAGGCCAGATATTGTCGCGTCGCAGCTTGCTAGTCACGAAGGCCATAGCGCTCTTATCGGCTAGAGCAAAAGCAAAGTAGGCGTAATGTGGAACCGCCTCTCTCGACTGGCTTTCTCAAGAAAACGCCTACCTGACGAGACTTGGTTACCTTATATCAACTCTGCTTTTGCTCTGACCGAAGTGTACTGCGACACGACTCTCTACTGCTGCGTCGTAAGGCTCGTGAGGAACTGATAGCAGAAATCGACGCCGGTGAAATAAGACTCGACCGGGACGCGCTCGTCCTTGCCATGGGCGCGAACATCATTGGTCTCAATGGCGATTCCGCTGATGCCATAGGTAGGCATGCCGGCCGCGTTGGTGTAGACGCCGTCCGATGCCCCGTCGGCCATGTCCGGAATGATCGGAACCCCGGGCCAGAACTTGCCGCCAACCTTGGTCATGGCTTCCATCACTTCAGGTTTGATCGCAGCCGGCGGAAGCGCCTTGGCGTCAGGGGCAACAGGGAAGACCTCGCCCGCGTCATTAACGTAATTAACCGTGATTTTCGGGTCCGCGAAAAGCGCATTCAGCTGTTGGCGAATTTCCTCGCGCGAGTGCCCTGGCAGAATCCGGCAGTTCACGTTGGCCTTCGCCATTTGTGGCAAAGCATTGTTGGCGTGGCCGGCATCCAGGCGCGTCGCGACGCAAGTAGTGTGCATCGTGGAGTTATGCTCCGGGTCTTGTGACAATCTATCGATCGCAGTCTGGTCCGGTGGAGTCTGTAGAATAGCCTTCATGTCGGCAGCGTTTTGGCCGGTTTCAACCTTGCCGAGCGCTTCGAAATATGACCGTGTAACGGGGTTGAGCTCAAACGGAAACTTATAACCCTGAAGCTTAGTCAGGGCGTCGGCGATATGGTAAATCGCATTGTCCGGAACAGGTAGCGAACTATGGCCGCCCGGATTCGTGGTCACCAGCTGGAAGTCGGCATAGAGCTTTTCGCTCGCGTCGATGTCGATGCTGAGCGCCTTGCCGTTCTTGAGGTCAACTCCGCCGCCGTCGTGGTTGAGCACATACTCAGCCTCGATAAGGTCGCGGTGGTTTTTGAGTAGCCAGTCGACCCCGTTCGATTTGCCACCCTCTTCGTCGGCAGTGAGGGCAAGGACAATGTCACGGTCCGGCTTAAAACCAGCCTGTTTCATCCGAATAAAAGTGGTCACCATGATCGCGTCGCCACTCTTCATGTCCTGCGAGCCGCGCCCATAGAAGAAGCCGTCCTTCTCTACGAATTTGAAGGGGTCGGTAGTCCAGTCTTCCCGCCGGGCTTCGACAACGTCCAGGTGCCCGATGAGCAGAATCGGTTTGTGGGCGCCCGTCCCGTGAATCCGCGCAACCATATTGCCCTTGCGCGAATTCGGGCCCAGCACAACCACGTCTTCTTTTGGAAATCCAGCGTCAAGCAGGCGCTTCGCCATCGCGTCAGCCGCCACCGTAGTGCTGCCGACCGAGTCGGTCGAGTTGATCTCAATCAGCTGCTGAAAGATATCGCGGGAAAGTTGCCCGGTAGTTGAGTCGAGCTGGGCGTGCACAGCGGTTGTGGCCGCAATGAAGGTCAGAAGCGGAATCAGCGCGAAGTGAACACTCCGGATTCTGACGATTGAGTACGATAAATGCATGGACTCTCCGACGGCGATGTTTCAGTTTAGCGAAACTTCAGCGTAACAGACTGAAAGTGCGGAGCGTTGCCTTTCGACCAGCAAGATCAAGACGCCCTACTCCGAGACGCCGTCTGGCGGCAAATCCGGAACGTCGTGTCTTTGGAATCACATACGGGGCAAATCAGAGTCCGCTCCGTATGCGATCTGTCCTTGGCCAAAGCGGTCTTTTAGCCATCCTTTCTCGCCGCCTTCCCCGTCCATTAACCTCCTGTTCACAATACGCCGCTAAGTTTATTAGGTGGCGAATTCTAACGCTCAGGACGTTCGCGTGGCTGGCCCCCCTGGAATTAGCCCCCCAACTGAGTTTGCTGGCGAGTCATCTGGCGGCCCGTCCAAGCCGAATCCCGAAGCTTCGCTGATACGGAAGTTCTTGCAGTCGCGGGGCAGTTCCGCCATGACGGATCGTGCTTTCGGTGGTCTGATGCTGGTCTGCGCCCTGGTGGTCTTCGGAATTGTGGCGCTGATCCTCTTCGAGTTGATCATGCGGTCCCGGCTGTCGATCGCCAAGTTTGGCCTCAGCTTTTTCTTCAAACAGGCGTGGGATCCGGTCAGCGGAGACTTTGGCGCGCTGCCATTTATTTATGGCACGGTTGTGTCTTCTTTCCTTGGCTTGTTGATTGCCGTGCCCCTCGCGATCGGCGTTGCCGTGTTTCTCACCGAGATGTCTCCCAGGTTCCTGCGGGGGCCTCTGGCTTTTCTCACCGAGTTGCTCGCGGCAATCCCGAGTGTTGTCTATGGCCTCTGGGGGGTCTTTGTGCTGGTGCCGCTTTTGCGCGAGCGCGTGGATCCGGTCCTTGCCAAGCTGTTAGGTTGGACGGGATTGTTCAGCGGTCCAAGCTACGGCATCGGAATGCTTGCCGCCGGGGTCATCCTCGCGATCATGATCCTGCCCGTGATCTCGTCGCTCACTCGGGAAGTCATGAGCTCCGTGCCTCATTCGCAGCGTGAAGCGGTTCTGGCGCTCGGTGCGACCCGTTGGGAGATGATTCGCATGGGGGTCCTCCGCAATGCGCGCATCGGTATCGTCGGAGCGATCATCCTCGGCCTCGGCCGCGCGCTGGGCGAAACCATGGCCGTCACCATGGTGATCGGCAATCGTCCCGAGATCGCCAAGTCCCTCTTCGCCCCCGGCTACAGCATGGCCAGCGTGATCGCGAATGAGTTCAGCGAGGCGTCGGACGATCTTTATCTCAGCGCCCTGGTAGAAATTGGACTGGCGCTATTCATTGTGACCATCATCGTCAATGCGCTGGCCCGGATATTGGTCTGGGCAGTCACTCGAGGAGCTACGGCACGGGCGGTATAGAACAAGCGCCGGATATTGCGGCAAGGCATTCGGAACAGGCTGAATTTTATGGCGACCAGCGTCTACAAAACGAGCGCATATAACCGGATCAGCCGGCAAATGTCGGATTACGCCGCGACCGGTATAGCCATTCTCAGCACCGTGCTCGTCGTCGCTCCATTGGTCGCTATCTTCATCTACCTGATTTATAAGGGAGCAAGTTCGCTCAATCTGGCGTTCTTTACCCAGATCCCCAAGCCCCCCGGCGAGTCTGGCGGCGGCATGGCCAACGCGATCTTTGGATCTGGAGTTCTGCTGCTGATCGGAAGCGTATTGGGGGTGCCGATCGGCATAGCAGGCGGCATTTTTCTCGCTGAATTTGGCCGGGGCAGCCGGATCGCAAACGCGGTCCGCTTTACCGCCGACGTGCTCAATGGAGTGCCGTCCATCGTTATGGGTATTGCGGTCTATTCGCTCATCGTATTGCCGCAAAAACACTTCTCGGCATTGTCGGGCGGGGTCGCCCTCGGAATCATGATGATTCCTACCATCACCCGAACCACTGAGGAAATGCTGCTCATGGTGCCGAACTCGATCCGCGAGGCAGCCCTGGGATTGGGACTTCCTAACTGGCGCTCGGTGCTGTCGATAACCCTGAGGACCGCTTCACCGGGTGTCATCACCGGCTGCATGCTTGCCTTTGCCCGAGTCGCCGGCGAAACTGCGCCGCTCTTGTTTACCGCATTTGGCAACCAGTTCTGGAGCGCAAATCTGAACCAGCCAATTGCTGCGCTGCCCTTGCAGATATTTGTCTATGCGATCTCTCCTTACGATGAATGGCATCGCCTCGCCTGGGCCGGCGCACTCGTGTTGATTGTGCTGATCGTCGTGTCGGTTGCATTAGTTCGCTACGTCACCTCGCGTGGTGTTTTGAAAGGGGCCAGCTAGATGGGTGCCGGCATTCAGGTAAGTGGACTGAACGCATCGTATGGCTCGAACCATACCCTGTTCGACATCAATTTGAACATGCCCGCCAATAACGCAACCGCATTGATCGGTCCTTCCGGCTGCGGAAAATCGACCTTCGTCCGCTGCCTCAATCGCATGCATGAGACCAACCCCATTGCCACTGTCACCGGCAAGGTACTGATCGGCGAACTCGACATCTATAAAGACCTTTCGCCGGTCGAAGTACGTCGTCGCGTCGGCATGGTATTCCAACGGCCAAATCCGTTTCCGACCATGTCGATTTACGACAACGTGGCCTCCGGGCTCAAGTTGAATGGCTTCAGCAATCGCCGAGTGCTCGATGAAGTGGTCGAGCGGTCACTTAAAGATGCAGCACTATTCGATGAGGTCAAGGACGACTTGAAAAAGAAGTCCGGAGCAAGTCTGTCCGGCGGCCAACAGCAGCGTTTGTGCATCGCCCGGGCACTCGCTGTAGATCCCGAAGTGCTCCTGATGGACGAACCTGCCTCCGCTCTCGATCCGGTGTCGACCGCCAAGATCGAAGACCTGATTTTTCAACTAAAATCGCAATACACGATCGTGATTGTGACCCACAACATGCAACAGGCGGCGCGTGTGGCTGAAAACACGGGGTTCTTTTTGAACGGCAAGATGATCGAATTCGACGCGACTCACAAAATTTTCACAAACCCAAGCGACAAGCGGACGGAAGATTACATTACAGGTCGATTTGGGTGAGGCTTTTCCGAGTCGGGTTGGAGTTCGATAATAGTTAGTACGGTAGTGGCGGCAGAGGGTTCGAGGGCATGGTGCGCCTAAGGTTCCAACAAAGTCTCGATGATCTAAAAGAACGGCTGCTGGTCATGGCGGGCATGGCCGAGCAGGCGATCCAGCGCGCCATCGAAGCATTTCGGACGCGCGATATTTCGATTTGCGATCTCGTCGATCACGGCGAAGTGGCCATCGATCGCTTCGAGCGCGAAATCGACCAGATGGCGCTCGATCTCCTCGCAATGGAACAGCCCATGGCGATCGATCTCCGTTTCATTCTCGCCGTAATCAAGATCAACGCCGACCTCGAACGCGTCGGCGACGCAGCCAGCAGCATCAGCGACCGCGTCCGCGACCTGCAAGCCTTTCCCGTCGTCGATTTGCCAGTCGATATTCCGCGTATGGCCTCGCTCGCCGCGGCTATGGTGAGAAAATCGCTTCATTCTTTTCTGGAGGGCGATGCCGATTTGGCGCGCTCCGTGCTGTCTCTCGATGACGATGTCGACCGGCTTAACGATAGCGCCTTTTTTGCGCTTTCCAATCTCATGAAGGCCCAGCCCGAACTGACCCCCCAGGCCCTGAACGCAATGATGATTGCGCGTAATCTCGAGCGCGTCGCCGACCACGCGACCAATATCGCGGAAGATGTAATTTTCTGGGTGCGAGGCGCCGACGTCCGGCACCACGTGCATCGTTCGCCAGGGTCCTCACCTCCTGCCGCCGACTGAATTAGAGCATTTCCACTTCCGGTGCACACACTGTAACTGGTCTCGTCGTGGCTTTTTCCCCAGAAAAAGCCACTCTTCGCCAATGTATGCTGTACCAACCAGAAGTGAAAATGCTCTAGCCTATCCACCAGTCCAAGTGTCTTAGCAGCGGATAGTAAAGCCCAAGGCGTATTGGCAAATCTTCCCCGTGCGCAAGGCGCATCACCCTTCCATAGGTCTCAAGTTGGGCCTTGTACAGTTTCCGTTGGCCCTCGAAGAAGTCATAAAGCCCGGATTCGCTGTGGGTCGCGGTCTTGTAGTCGACAATCCAAAGGTGGTCATTGCCTTCGCCGAAAGCCTCGGCTCCCGCACGGAAACTGCGATCAATGCGGAGTGTCCTGATCGTACCGTCAAGAACGCCAGTCCATGAAGTCTCCGTTTGTGCCTCGAACCGAGGGCCGAGAAGCCATCGCCCACCGACATCATCGAGCGCCGCCTCGACGGCATCCAACGCTGTCTTAGCACAGGTTTGCGATTCGCCAGCCGACAGGCCTTCGTTACGTGCCAGCGTCACTGCTTGTTTATGGAAGAGCGGAACCCTGGACCGCAGCTGTTCCTCCGGCACCCCCTCCCGCAGCAAGCGAGATACCTGCTCAAAGAGCGCATGCACCGTGGTACCGAGGACGCGGGAAGCACGCGATGCCTGCGGACGCCGTCTCGCATCTCGGTCCCCTAGGAAAGTATCCAAACGATTCGTCGCTGACACTGTAACATTTGTGATATTCGACGGAGGCCGCCAGTCGGCAGGCAAACGGCGGATCCTGTTCGGCGCTGTTCCCGCCGCCAGAGAATTAATAATTCCACCGATCGCATCTTTCGGCCTGTCGGGCGATGGAAAGGGGATGACGTTGCTGCTACCGGCAGTCTGCTGTGCATGAGCGTCGACGAAGGCTTGTTCGAGCGAAGGCCAACCCGTTTGCAATAGGCTCAAATACCCTGGCGTCACTCCGCTATTCGTAATCGATGCGGTTCCAAATAGATGTAACTCCTCTCTCGCCCTCGTGCAGGCGACATAGAGCAGGCGTTTCCGCTCTTCAGCTTCTCGCTCCTGTTGCTGACCTCGCACCCATTCATTCAAAGGCGACGATTCTCCGCCCTTGCTGCTAATCGGCGCAACTAGTAATTCTGTGCCGGCCTCGGTCGACCGCTCGAGGTATCGGATAAGAGTCGCATCATCGTCCCCCGCTCGGCGATGCAATCCAGGAACAAGCACCACATTGAAGCCCAGTCCTTTCGCCTTGTGGATCGTCATCAGCTGAATGCCGCAGCGTTCGCTCACGCTCGGGTCAGGTTGCCCAAAAAGTTTGCTCAGGCGATCTAGCATCGCCTCGCCGACCGCGCCAATGCCGTCAAGCGAGATGCCTTCCAGCATACGGAAATAAGTGAGCGCGTTTTGGTATCCCATCGCGTCAACGCACGCCGGCCCACCCAGGCTGTGCCACGTACGTTCGATCCATGCTGCGAACGAAACCTGAGAATAGCGCCGCTGCAAGGCCGCCTCCAGCACTGCAAGCACCCGCGACACCCGCGCGCGACCATCTGCGTCAAGCAAATGAAGATGCTCCTTGACCTGCTGCTGAACGCTCGCCGTCGGGTAGCGATTTTCATCCGTGCCGCATAACGCATGCAACTCCCGCAGCATCAACCCACACCACGGCGCACGAAGCAGAGCAAGCCACGCGATGCGGTCCATCGGATGAAGCAGCGCACGGGTGAGCGACAGTAGGTCAAGGATTTCCTGTCGTTCACCAAGCCCCTCCAACTCGATAGCGCGAAAGGGAATGTTCGCGTCACGAAGTGCGGCAGCGAGTGGCTCCAGGTGGCTCTTGACCCGCGCCAGCACCGCAACAGTAAACTCCTGTCCGCTCCGATTCGCCTTGTCGAGAGCAGGAATATGGCGCTGGATGACTGCCATCATCGAGGCTACCTCGCGTTGTTGTGCCTGCAGCGAAGGCGACGGACCGTGATTCCCTGACGAAGGGCCATCGTCAGAATCTTGCTTCGGTTCAACGAAATCCGCATGAACCTGATAGGCCTCATCCGACGTATTCTGATTGCTCGCGACCCCGGGCAGGAAATCAACCGCCGCCGCCTCACCTTTTGCGCCGTACGGGAAAACAACTTCAAACATTCGGTTCAGCGGATCTACCACACCTGCCGTTGAGCGAAAGTTCGTCGTCAGGCGCAACGTCTCGATAGAAAGATTTCCGCTGGCCGTTTTCAGACCATGCTTGCGAACAAGATCGAAGAGTTCAACGTCGGCCTGCCGGAACATATAGATCGATTGCATCGGGTCGCCAACCACAAAGACAGTGCGTCCATCATCCCCGCGCCAATCCTGAATAAGCGCGGATATCAGTTCGTGCTGGCGGCGCGAGGTGTCTTGAAATTCATCGATTAGCAGATGCCGAATGTCCTGCCCGCGGTCAGTGCGGACCTCTTCGGCAGCGCTGCCCTTAAGCACTTCAAGCGCCGCCGTGCTTATCTCCACGAAATCGACTGCGCCCTCTTCGGCAAAGACCGCGTTGAGCTCGAGAACCGCCTGGCGTAAAGCCGTGAACATGTGTTGCAGCATCTGCCACTGGTCGGACGAGTACTGCGGCGGCGGTAGATTGCGAACTTCACCGAGCAACGCGACAAGCTTGGGTGCATCTCCCAGTCGGGCAATCAAAGCCGCCATCCGCACCTTCTCACCCTTATCTCTAGGGGGAAAACCATACGAAACGTTATAGCCTTTGCGCAGTTGATTGCTTTGGGTAAGCAGGAATTCAGAGAGACAGTACCAGTGGTCGACAAACTGGGGCGAAGCAGCAGGCAGGGTCTTCAATCCTGCGAGCAATCGAATCTCATATTTCAGTTCGTCGCTCTTACAGGCGTAATTTGCCAGTTCCAACAGCTCAGCTGTGATGTCCGGCCGCGCGGAAAGGAGCGAATGCGCTTCCCCCAAGACGCGATTGATCTCACGATGCAGCGGCTCTTCCAGACGAACTTTCGCCAGGTCCCAGTCGATCTCACCAGTCAACTGAAAAGCATGCCCCCATTGATCTCGCGTGGCAAGCATTGTTTCGAGCAGGCTTTCCAGCTCTTTCAGATTGCTGTCACGGTGAGAAAGCAGCGATTTCATCGCTCTATTGAGGTCCGGGTCCGCGCCGCCTAGTCTGTCCAGCGTCCTGCGCGCCGCCTGCCTGTAGAGTGGCGTCGCATTCTCGATAGGCTCAAGCGTGCCACTGAGTCTAGCCTGCAGCGGCATTCGGTGTGCGATGCGAAGGCACAGCGAATCGATAGTCTGGATATTGACCCGCTCGGGTTGTTCAAGCAGCCGCCACCCTCGTTGATTGGATCGCTCAAGCACGGCAATCGCAATTCTCAAGGTGGCAGGATCGTCTTTCTCAAGAGCGTTGCCTCGTTCCAGATATTGCTTCGCCGTTTCCAGCTTCTTTAGAATGCGATGCCGCATCTCGGCAGTGGCGTCACGGGCAAAGGTAATCGCGAGCACCTGCTCCGGTTCCTCAACCCCTGCTAGCAACTTGAGGATGCGCATCGCAAGCAGTTCGGTCTTGCCCGAACCAGCGGGCGCCTGCACCAGGAATGATCGCGTCGTATCAAGCGCTCGCTCACGGGCTTCTGCATCGGCGAGTGCGCCGTTTTCAGTCATCGAACGCGCTCCCGAGGTCGAGAAAGCCCTCTTCCAGGGTGTCGTCGTTATCCCGTGGTTCATCCCGCGGCTCGCGCGCAACCGCAGTCTCAGCTACCCGGCACAGTGAGGGCAATGCGCAGTACTTGCACGTCTTCGGATAAGACTTCGGCGAAACCCAGGCTTCCCCTGCCAGAAACCCGTCGGCAAGATTGCTGAGAGCATCTGACCACTCGCCCAGGAGCTCTTCGTCCAGCCTGGTTTCGACTAGCGCGGTTTGGTGCGCTTTCGCATTTGTAACAAAGGTCGCCTCATTTTCCACATGACCGCTGAATCGAAGCAGCTCAGCTCGTACTTGAGCGAACATCACACCCTTCAAGTCTGAAATCTCGCCATGGACCGCGTAGAGAGGCAGCTGCGGCTCTTCAGGGCGGTCGCCGTCCCACATCGAAGTCGACACCTGTCCAGTCTTGTAATCGACGATCAAATGGCCTTCGGCAACCCGATCGATGCGGTCGACTCGGAGGTTCAGTTCCAGTCCATTGATTGTCGCCGGAAGCCTCTTCTCATGTTCGACGACGGTGAAGGGCGGCCGGTCGATTTCGTAATTAAGCCACTGTGACAGTAGCAAATGCAGCCGCTCCTGCTCACTTTGTAAATATGCCTTGGACCAATCGCTCGGTGCACCCCTCGCGTACTGGTTGAACACCTGCTTGATGTGATAACTGAGTATCGTCGAGAGCCGCCCGTCAGTCTTGACGTTAACCAAGTCGTCGCGACTTCGAAGCGGAACACCTGGGGCAGTATTATGCGACCACAGCCCTTCAAGCACTCTGTGCAGGATTGTTCCGCGGTCGGCCGCACTTAACCCCCGCCTGGCGCTGTACAGCTCCTCAGCTCCCAGCCGGCGCCTGGCGAAGGCCTGAAAAGGGCATGCCGACTGCATTTTGAGGATCTCGACACCACCCGCATGCACATGTCGCGGCCATGGAATCGAGCTTGCATCGTCAACCTCGATCGTCACGCACGGCCCCGGTTCCGGATCGGCGACCCCGAGCGAACGCCGCAAGTTCTCAGCCGATAGCGATCGCAAAAAGTTGCCGCATACTTCAACCGGTAGAGCCGAGGGGCGTAGTTCTCCAGCATCGTTGCGCCGGCAGTAACTGAACACACAGTCGGGGGCACTGGTTGCGATGCGCCGCGTCGCCGACAACGCGACTTCCCAGTCGACTTCGACAATAGCGTGCGGCATTCCGGTGCGCCGCTGTAGGGATTGCGGCAACAGGGGATTCGGCTGAGCAGGGGGAGGCCATTGGCTGTCGTCCGCACTTAAGAACCAGACACCATCGAAAGTTTGCCCTGACGCTTCAAACGCCCCCATGATTTGAATCGGCCGATCGCGAGACTCCGGAGAAAAAATCGTCTCCTGTGCACAGCGATCAAGCACTGTTACAAACTCACCATAGCTATGACGGCGCTCGTCGAAACTCAGCGCCGCAACCCCCCCGGTGAACCTGTCCCATCGGTCAAGGGCCTGGTATTCCACGCTATCGAGCGTTCGCTCACCGGGCCACGACGCCTGACGCAGGAGTGAGTTGGCAACGTCGAGCCAATCGGTGATCGTCCTCCGGCGTTGTCCGATGCCGTTAGCTGCGATCGTCCGCTGGATGTCGCGAAGCGCCCCAAACACATGCTGGGCAACTTCGCTTCCGATGGCAGGCCGATCGGAGAGGAAGTCGTCAATCGAAATCCGAGTTGAAAGTCGGCCTTTCCTACGCAGTTGTGCGTCCAGTTTGGCCATCTCCATAGTTTTCTGGCCAAAAGCGCCGAAAAATCCGCAGAGCAAAAGCCACGAGATCTCTGCCTCTTCAAGCGGAGTGGCGATCCAGCGCAGCAACAAGATCGCAGCCTTGATAACTGGAATCGATGAGAGCGGTTGTCCCAGCGAAAACTCCCACAACGCC
>Ga0302326_10006655_pt1 | contig 25875 bp, 19 predicted proteins | sample Palsa_T0_3_FD_202264 | JGI IMG/M metagenome (GOLD analysis project Ga0302326, IMG submission 202264) | Peat permafrost microbial communities from Stordalen Mire near Abisko, Sweden - Palsa_T0_3 | ecosystem: Environmental > Terrestrial > Soil > Palsa > Peat permafrost | place: Sweden: Abisko... | reverse complement strand
CGGCTTTATCCGATGTCGACTTTTCTGCCAAAGTAATCCTGCTTCAGTTTTTGCTTGGCCAGAGCCAGCGTTTCTTCGGCGACGACGTTGGCGCGCTGGGTGCCGGCGCTCAAGGCATCCATCACGTCGTCGGGACGCAGCTCGTAATGTCTGCGAAGGGTGCGAATCGGCGCGATCAGCGTGTTGAGCACCTCGACGAGCTTGCGCTTGATGAGCACATCGCCGACCTTTCCCTGCCGATAGGCTTCCTCCTGCTCTGCGACCCATGCAGTGTCGGGATTGAACGTCTCGTGAAAGATCCAGAGTGGGTTATTTTCAACCGTGCCGGGGTCGGTGGCTTTGATGCGTTTGGGATCGGTGTACATCCCCATCACTTTCTTCTGCACCGTGTCGGCATCGTCTGACAGAAAGATGGCGTTGTTCAGCGACTTGCTCATCTTCAGCAACTCGCCGTTGGGTCCGGGGCCCCCGGTGCCGACCAGGCGCTTCACGCGGCCAAGTTTCGGCTCGATGATGGGAAACAGGCCGCCGGCTTTGAGGTAATCCTTGTCTTGCGTCTGCGGATCGACATCGCAATAGAGCTGATTGAATCGACGGGCAACTTCGCGGGTCAGTTCGAGATGGGGAAGCTGATCTTCACCGACCGGGACCATCGCCGGGCGGAACGCGAGAATGTCGGCGATCTGGCCGACGGGATACCAGAGGAAGCCGAACGAATAGTTGTCTCCGAGTTGCTTGTCGCGGATTTCGTCCTTGAGCGTGGGATTCCGCATCAGGCGGGGATAGGGAATGAGCATGCCGAAGTAGTTGGACAGCTCGTCGATGGCCGGCACCTCGCTCTGGATGAACATGGTGCTTTTGCCCGGATCGATGCCCGCGGCGAGATAATCGGTGGCGATGTCGATCACGCTCTGTCGGATATCCGCCGGCTTATCGGCGCGCGTGGTGAAAGCGTGCTTGTTGGCGATGATGAAATAACAATCGTACAGATCCTGCAGCGCCAGCCGGTTTTCGATGCTGCCGACGAAATGGCCCAGATGCAGTTTTCCGGTCGGCGTATCGCCGGTGAGAATACGGGGGAGATCGGTGTTCACGGGCTGGTTTTCGGGCGGCGCGATGGCATTGTCAAGCGGGAAAGGGCTCGGGGCTCAGGGTTCGGGGTTCAGGGTTCAGGGTTCAGGAAAGCGGGAGGAGGCAAGAGCGACGAGTAAAGAGTCAAGTAGCCAGGAACCGCCCCCGCAGCCGCCGAACTTCACTCTTCACGCCTTCCTGAACCCTGAACCCTGAACCCTGAACCCTAAAGCCTGAACCCCTAAAGCCTATGCCGCGCCACGGCATCTGCAACGCGGCGCATGACTTCGTCCCAATCGCCGCGGGTTGACTGGCGAAAGAGCCGCATGGTGGGATACCAAGGGGAGTCTTCGCGGTCGAGCAGCCAGCGGAAATCTGGGGGTTTGGGAAGCAGCAGCCAGACGGGTTTTCCCAGCGCGCCGGCGAGGTGGGCAACGGACGTGTCGACGGAGATGACCAGGTCCAATGCTTCGATGAACGCGGCCGTGTCGGCGAAATCTTCGATTCGATCGGTCAGATCGATGATCGAAAGCCCGGGTGGCGGGGTGCGCGCTTGCGTCGCGGGCGCACCTTTCTGCAGACTGTAAAACCGCGCATCGGTGAGCGCGAACGGCGCAAACTTTTCCAGCGGGATCGATCGGTTGCGGTCGTTGAGATGCGCAGCCGATCCCGCCCACACGAGGCCTACTTTGAATTCGTCGTTTCTCTCGCTCACGTCACGCCACTTTTCCCGCCAAGAGGGATCGACCGCGAGATACGGCACCGGCGCGGGAATATCGGCGGGAGAGTTGATCCCCATCACTCTCAGCAAACTCATCTGCGGAAGCTGAAGATCAAATGTGACTCCCGATGTCTGCGGCGCCTTCATGGTGGCAACAAGTTTTGCCGTCCCCAGACCCGGCATCGCTCCAAGCAATCGCAGCAATGACTTTTCACACTCAACAAGTACGCTCCCACCGCGCCGCAGAATCTCCGGCACAAAACGAGCGGACAGGATCGTGTCGCCGTGGCCCTGATCGCATCGCAGGAGCAGCGTGCGCCCGGCAAAGCCTGAGCCGTCCCAGCGCGGCTGCGGAAACTCCAACTGAGGGCCGCTGGGATTGGTAATCGGCCGCCACTCATATTCCCGCCATCCTTGCTTCCATTTCCCCTGAAGAAGCAAAATGAGGGAGAGGTTTGCGTGGGCGGCAGGGAAATTCGGATCGATCCGCAGCGCCTCCCGGCAGGAGGCCTCGGCTTCTTCGAATCGGCTCAGGTCCCTGTAGACAAAACCGAGATTGCTCAGAGCCGACACATCACCGGGGTCGAAAGCCACGGCTTGGCGGTAGGCGTCGATGGCATCGTCGAGCCGGTCGAGATTGCGCATGGCATTGCCAAACAACAGCATGGTCGAGCCAAGCCGCGGGTCGATGATCTGCGTCTGACGCAGCAGGTTGACGGCCTCTTCGTTGCGGTCCAGCGTCATCAGCACACGGGCGAGGTTGTGGCGCGCCGGGACGTGACCCGGCGACAGAGCAATGGCCCGCTCGAAACTCGCCACGGCGGCATCCCGCCGCCGCATATCCTGCAGCACCAAGCCAAGATTGTTGTGAGCATCCGGACTCGCGGGATCGATCTCGATGGCGGCGCGAAGCGCGGCCTCAGCTTCTGCGTATGTCCCCTGCACCTGAAGGATCAGGCCGAGATTACTCAACGCCGGCGCCGAGCGCGGCTGCAGCGCCAGACTCTGCCGGATAAGCCCGACGGCTTCGGCATGCTGTCCCATCTGATGCGCGAGCACTCCGAGCAGATGCAGCACCGGCGCATTTCCAGGATCAACGCGAAGGATTTGGCGATACATCTCCCCCGCTTCTGCGTACTTCCCCTCCCGATGCCGTTGAAGGGCGATCTGCAACGCGCTCATATGCGTAGTGGATGGTGGACAGTTGATAGTGGACAGTGAACGCCTCCTCAATAGGCTGCCGCAACTCTCTCTGCCTCTATCCTCTATCCAGTATCCTCTATCCACTATCCTCTATCAACGATCAACTATCAACTGCTTACGCCGCTTCGGTTACCAGGCGTAGGGGCGCTTGCTCGCGTTCTGGTTCGCCTCTTGGGTCGGGCTGATATTCGGGAACGCTTTGTGAAAGTGCGGCGATGGCAGTTCGGCGATCCTTCGTGGTGGCCTCACCGAGCCGTATCAGATGCGCGGCGATGTCGCGGGCGTCGGCCGAGGCGAGTTGCCAGACGCGGATTTGGGGGTGGGACGTCGGCTTGGTTTGCTCACCGTCCTTGGCCAGCTCTTCATAGAGTTTCTCGCCGGGACGAATGCCGGTAAATCGAATGGCAATGTCACGATCGGGCTCGAGACCGCGCCGCCGGATCATCAATCTGGCCAGGTCGAGGATGCGGACGGCCTCCCCCATATCGAGGACAAAGATTTCGCCCCCCTTCCCGATCGCGCCAGCCTGCATGACCAGTTGGCTCGCTTCGGAAATCGTCATGAAATAGCGGCGCATGTCGGCGTGGGTGACGGTAACCGGACCGCCGGCGTCGATCTGCCGATCGAAGATGGGAACGACACTGCCGCTGCTCCCCAGCACATTCCCGAAGCGCACGGCAACAAATCGCGTGCGTGGCACGCTGTCGGTTGGACGGCAGACGCCGGAGAGAGACTGGATATAGAGTTCGGCGAACCGCTTGGTGGCGCCCATGACGCTGGTGGGATTTACCGCTTTGTCGGTGCTGACCATGACAAACGCCGCGCAGCCGGCGGCGATGGCGGCGTCGGCGACGGTGCGCGTCCCGAAAACATTGTTGGCGATGGCTTCCCACGGGTGGGCTTCCATCATGGGCACATGCTTGTGAGCGGCACAGTGGAAGATGACCTGCGGTCGTTCAGCCGCGAAGAGCCTCTCAATCCGGGCCGCGTCGGTGATGTCGATCATCGCGGCTCGGACGTCAGCGCCGACCCATTGATGGCGAAGCTCGCGATCGATTTCGAAAAGATTGTTTTCGCCGCGTTCCAGCAGAATGAGCCGTTGCGGGCAGAACTTCATCGCCTGCCGGCAGATTTCCGACCCGATGCTCCCGCCCGCGCCGGTGACGAGCACACGTTTCCCCGCAAGAAACCGCTGCAATTCCGGCGTATCGAGGTTGACCGGCGGCCGGCCGAGCAGACCGGAGATATCCCCCGCCACGACTGCCGCGCGCCGCGCGCGGACCGCCCATGCGAACCGCTCCAGCGCTCGATGAATGACGCCGCCTCCATGCCGCATCACCATTTTATCGGACACAGGAGTGAGAAAACTTCAGCTTGGGAAGGGTTCGGGGTTCAGGGTTCGGGGTTCAGGAAAGCGGGAGGACGTGTATCGCTTGCTGGTCGAAGCCGCGGATGTACATCCGCGGCTCCAATATGCTCTAAGCAGGAACCGCCCCCGCGGCCGCTGAACTTCGCTCTTCGCTCCTTCCTGAACCCTGAACCCTGACACCCTGAACCCTTTCCCGAACCCTTTCCCGAACCCTTTCCCGAACCCTCCTAAACTAAAGCCGGAGAGCGGCCCATCGTTGAGCCGCTCTCCCGGGGTTATCCTGCCGTCGCGAGGACGGTGGTTAACTCAGCAGTTTCAGAATCGCCTGCGGCTGAGAGTTGGCCTGGGCAAGAACGGAAACGTTGGCCTGCACGAGAATTTGGGCCCTCGTCAGGTTTGCAGTTTCCTGGGCGAAGTTCGCGTCCTCAATGTCGCTTTCGCTGGAAGTCACGTTCTCAAGCGCCACATTCAAACTGTTGGTGTTGGCGTCGAGCACGTCCGACTGGAACGCGCCAAGCCGGCCTCGCAATGTCGCGACCTGGCTGATGGCATCATTGATGATGGTCTGCGCCTGAATCGTATTGCCCGATACCAGGGAGTTGGCGCCACCGCTGGCAAGCGTTGACAGAAATCCGTCGGTGCTGTTTCCAAGATCCCCCGTGCCGACGGCGGAAATGCCGATCTGCACCTGGCCCGGCGAGGTCACTTCGGAACCGAGTTGGAACTTGGCGCCGCCGCCGGTGATGTAGAAGTTGGTAGTTCCGCCCGCGGCCGAAGTGTTCTGGGCGAACGCACTGGACAAATTGAGCTGCAGGTCGAGACTTCCGGCGCGCACCGAGGCTGTTGTGCCCTGCACGTCAGCCTCGCTGCCGTTGATGTCGACCTTCGCATCGGCGCCGTTGTTCTTCCCGTTCACAAAGCTGCCAGAAATCGTCTTGATGCTGACAAACTGCGCCGAGCCATACGCCGTCGAGTTGATGTTCAGCGATCCGTTGGCCGCCACCGTGGCACTGACCCCGGTCGACGCCTTCACTTGGTTGATCGCAACTGCGATGGCACTGTTGTGAGCGCTGGCGGCAAACGAAAGTCCCTCGGTTCCGATCGCGCCGGTGACTTCAATCGTCGTGGGCGTGGTGCCGATGCCCGATGAGGCGTAGTTGAGCGTTCCCAGCTTGGCGCTGGCGAGCACCTGCACCGTGATGTCCACCGATCCCCCCTCGGGAATCTGCGCGGCATTGACCTGCACGTTGGTGAGGTCGGCGGTGTTGACGCCGCTGTTTGTATAGTCGAGCGAGCCGTTGAGAAGCTGCGAGCCGTTGAACGAGGTGGTGTTCGAGATGCGGTTGATGCTGTTCAGGATTGAATCGACCTGCAGCTGATTGGCCTGCAACTCGTCGGGGGAGAGTGCGCCGCCGTTGGCGGCCTGGTTGTTGAGGCCCTGGAGTTGCAGCAGCAACGACGAGACTTCATTGAGCGCGCCATCGGCGGTGTTGAGAACGTTGCCCGCCTGCGTCGAGTTGTCGATGGCCTGGTTGATACCGGCGATTTCGCTTTGGAGCGACTCGCTGGCGATCAAACCCGCCGGATCGTCCGCGCCGGTGTTGATCTTCAAACCGGTGGACAGGCGCTGCAAGCTCGTCGACAACGCCGCCTGATTCTTGTTCAACGCATTCAATGCCTGAAGCGAATTGATATTGGTATTGATCTGACCCATATATCCTCCGTGATATTGGCTCGCCTTGGCGAACCTGTTGGAGCGCCGGAGTTCCGTCTCCGGCACGAAGTTTTGGAATCAACGCGCCCCGCGTCGGGTAAATAGGACCCGAAGCGGATCGCCGCGAATCGAAAACGACCACCCGGTCGCGATCGGCTCGCACTAAACGATTGGCTCACATCGAATCCGTCCGCGGCCATGGGCCGCGCGACTCAATTGAGCAAAAATTAGCGAACTGCCGGCGCTCCGCCCGGCCAAGGAGGGAAGTGAGTTTGAAGCTTGCGAACCTCCTTGTTCAATTCTTACGGGCCGGTCGAATCCGTTCGACCGTCATGACGGCTTCACCGCCGTACTGCTGTCCGCAATCATGTTCGGATGGAGAAGAGCGCAAACTTTAACCGGCGGCTCCGCAGCTCTTGCGCCCGATGGAGTGGCTGATAATAGCGATTGTGGCGTGCGGCAAACGAAATCCGGCAGAACCTGCGCGTTATCCCCCGCCGCTGCCGATCATATCCGCCTGTGGTTGAGTCATGCGTTTGGCATCCATCGCCTTGGCCAGGTCTGCGTCGCTCAGCAGCTTCTTCTCGGCGGCGATTTGCCGAACGGTCTTGCCGGTTTTGAAACTCTCCTTGGCGACCTCCGCGGCTTTGTCGTAGCCGATCAATGGCGCCAGGCTTGTGCACATCGCCAGGCTCTGCTCGACGAGCCCCTCGCACCGCTCGCGGTTCACCTCTATGCCAGACGCGCACCGGTCAGCAAAAACCTGCGACGCTTTGGCCAGCAGGGCGATCGACTGAAGAATGTTGTATGCCATCACCGGCATCATCACATTCAGTTCGAATGTGCTCCCCATCGCCCCGCCCCACGCCACCGTTGCGTCATTCCCGACCACCTGCGCGGCAACCTGCAGCATCATCTCACTCATCACCGGGTTCACCTTGCCCGGCATGATCGAACTTCCCGGTTGCGTCGATGGAACCGACAGCTCGCCGATCCCGCAGCGCGGCCCACTCGAGAGCCAGCGGATATCGTTGGCGATTTTCGTCAGACTCACGGCGATGGTCTTGAGCAGCCCGCTGGCTTCAACAATGCCGTCTTTGGCCGCCTGGGCCTCGAAATGATTGCGCGCTTCGACAAACTCGATCCCGGTCTCGTTGGCGATGATTGCGATCGCCTGTTTCGCAAAATCCGGGTGCGAGTTGATGCCGGTGCCCACCGCCGTTCCTCCCAGCGGCAATTCGCGCAGGGCGCGAACTGCCCGGAATGCACGATCCACCGAATGCCGGGCTTGAGCCGCATAGCCGCCCAGTTCCTGCCCGACGCGCACGGGCGTGGCATCCTGCAGATGCGTGCGGCCGATTTTCACGACTCCGTCGAACGCTTCCGCTTTCTTCTGCAGCGTCTCGGCAAGATGCGTCAGCGCCGGGGCGAGTATCTGCTTGATCGCCACCGCCGCCGAGACGTGCATCGCGGTGGGGATCACGTCATTGGAGCTCTGCTCCATGTTCACGTGATCGTTGGGATGTACCGGCTCCTTCCCGCCGCGCTTCCCCGAGGCGATTTCGTTGGCCCGGCCGGCGATCACCTCATTGGTGTTCATGTTCGTCGATGTGCCGGAGCCGGTCTGAAAAATATCGACAACGAACTGCCCGTCGAGCCGCCCCTCGATGACTTCGTCGGCAGCCTGCAGGACCAGTTGAAGCCGGCGTTCGTCGAGTAATCCCAGGCCGTGATTGACCCGGGCGCACGCGGCTTTGATCAGTCCGATGGCAGCGATGAACTGCCGGCCAAATCGCAAATCGGAGATCGGAAAATTCTCCGCTGCCCGGGCCGTCTGGGCGCCGTAGTAGGCATCCGCGGGAACTTTCATCTCCCCCATCGAGTCCTTTTCCATCCGAAATTGTTCAGGCATTTTTTCTCCAGTGTGGGAACGATTAGCGGTTTTCATGTTGCTCTACCGCTCCCGACCGCCGGCGTGGCCACTTTAGTGGCCATTTCCGAACGCGGACCCGCTGCACCATCCTGGAAACCGCTGATCGTCATTATGAACAGTCGAACTCCCCCGGCAAGCTCAGCACGGGGGATGCATTCTTCCTCGTAATTGATTCCTTTAGACGACGGCGCACAGTGCCTCTATCATGTCGCCATGCGCAATGTCGTTTCTCTCGTCGCTTTTGCCGCGTTAATTGCAGTCAATTCACCGCTCGCGCCGGCGGAGCCGCCGACGTCGGGACCGGCGACGCAGCCGGGGCCGGTGTTTTCCGGGCCAGGAGGGGTGGACAAGCTCTCGGTCACGGAAAATGCGATCACCATCAACGGCAAGCCGCTCAATTATCGTGCGACCGCCGGGCGAATCGATGTGCACGACGAAGCCGACAAGCCGAAAGCCGATTTCTTCTTCGTGGCGTACGAACGGCTTCCCGCCGACGATGATCCATCCAAGCGCCCGATCACTTTCGTCTTCAACGGCGGCCCCGGCGCGGCTTCCGTGTGGCTGCATCTGGGCGCCGTCGGACCGCAACGGGTCGCGCTCGATCACGATACTGACTTGCCCCTGCTCCCCTGCCATCTCGAAGAAAATCCCGATACCTGGCTCGCCGCCACCGATCTGGTCTTCATCGACCCTGTCGGCACCGGCTACAGCCGCGCGGCGCAGGGGGAAAAACCGGAGCAATTCTTCGGCGTCACCGAAGACATTCACTGGGTCGCCGAGTTCATCCGGCTCTACACCACGCGCTATCAGCGCTGGCTCTCGCCCAAATATCTCGCCGGTGAAAGTTACGGCACCACCCGCGCCGCGGGACTCTCCGATTACCTGCAACAATCCGACGGCATCGGCCTTAACGGCATCATCCTGATCTCCTCGGTGCTGAATTTCGGAACCATCGAAGCCGGTCCCGGAAATGATCTGCCGTACGAGCTGTATCTCCCCAGCTACGCGGCGGTCGCCTGGTACCATCACAAGCTGGCGCCCGATCTGCAGGCGGATTTGCAGAAGACCATCGCGCAGGCGGAGCAGTGGGCAACCGAAACGTACGGCCCGGCACTGGCTAAGGACGCCACACTCTCCACCGACGAGCGCGCGGCGATCAATCAGAAGCTCTCCCGTTTCACCGGGCTTCCGCTCGACTTCGTCGACAAGGCGGATTTGCGCATCCGTCCGGATCAGTTCGAAGGCTCGCTGCTTGCCGATCAGCGCAAGGTCATCGGCCGATTCGACGCCCGGCTGAGCGGCTTCAACCCCGAGCCGCTGAGCAATTCCGCCCCCTTTGATCCGAGTCTGCAGCCGTATCTTTCCGCCTACACCGCGACGTTCAATGACTACGTCCGCCGAACCCTCAAATACGAAAATGACATGACGTATGAGGTGCTGACCGGACGAGTGCAGCCGTGGGATATGGGACCGGCGGGCAGCGGATATCTGGATGTTTCGCGCACTCTCACCAGCGCGATGACCGACAATCCGCGACTGCGCGTGATGTTCGTCAGCGGCTACTTCGATTTGGCCACGCCGTTCGCAGCCGCGGATTACACGATCAATCACATGGACCTGAGCCCGGAACTGCGCAGACACATCATTCACAACTTCTACGAGGGCGGACACATGGTCTATCACCATCACCCGTCGCTCAACAAACTCGGGCAGGATGTGCGGGCGTTTGTGAACGAACCCGCGGCGGCACCGTAATTCGGATTAGCCGCCATTACCCCCTCTCCCGGTACGCCGGGAGAGGGTTGGGGTGAGGGTGATTTCGAACGTGCGACAGGTTCACTTTTGCAAAACCCATCTCTGGCATGACGGACGACTTTGTACGCTCCAAATCACCCTCACCCCCGCCCTCTCCCGGACTACCGGGAGAGGGAGTGTCGTCCGAGGAACTGAAAACAGCCTGGGAAATCACGATGGCTTAAGAGCTGAATATGGCTCTTGACTCAACGTGAGCACGCTCCAACGCATCGTGGAGTCGCTGGGCGGCCGACTGGAAATCATCGCCGACATGCCAAATTGTTAGCGCGTCTCGGCAATCCAGCGCTGCTTTTGAAAACAGGCGGCCGGTCCCCGACAGGTCTCGTTTGTCTTTCTGCGCAGGCTGGGAGCCGGCACTACACTTCGGGGCCTTGCAGTTCGCGCCCGATCATGCCGGCTTCCCCCCCCTCTGGTATAATCTCGATATGACTAAGCTGCTTGAGAAGGCGATCGAGTCGGTTCGTGGGCTGCCGGCGGGAGAACAGGATGCGATCGCGCAGATCGTGCTGGACGAATTGGAGTCCGAGCGTCGCTGGGATCAGCGGTTCCTGAACTCCGCCGAAAAACTGAGGCGACTTGCTGACGCCGCTTGGGCCGAGCATGAAGCTGGAAACAGCGAACCACTGGATCCGGGCAAGCTGTGACTTCCCACATTTCCCGTGACTTTCGACGTGATTTTGCCCAATTGCCCACCGACGTTCAGTCACTGGCGCGGGAGGCATATCAACTTTTTGAAAAGAACCCGGCGCATCCAAGCCTTAAGTTTAAGAAGCTCCCGCCATTCGACGACATCTGGTCAGCACGTATCAACGTGAACTATCGCACACTCGGACTCCGTCGGGGGGATACGATTCTCTGGTTCTTCATCGGGTCGCACGCGGATTACGACAAGCTAATAACGAGACTTTAACCGCACCCGCGGCCGGAGCGTTCCAGAGGTGGGCAGGTGTGCGGGTACACCCACCCTATCCTGCGGCTTCTGCATTTCCTGAACCCTGACACCCTGAACCCTCCCGCGGCTAGCTCATCGCCGGTTCCGGCTTTCCGGCCGCGTGTCCGCCGTTGCCGTTGCCGTCCTGCTCTACAGGGAAGTTTGGCGTTGGCACGTTGGCGTGACCATGGATCGTTCGGGCGGAGCGGAAGAATGACGTGCGGTCGAGCACGTGCTCCTGGAAATCTTCCAGGATGAGATAGATCACCGGCGTGATGTAGAGCGTGATGAACTGCGAGACGATCAAGCCGCCGACGATGACCAATCCGAGCGGACGGCGGGAGTCGGCGTCGTTGCCGATCCCCAGCGCCAGCGGCAGTGCGCCCATGAGCGCGGCGAGCGTCGTCATGATGATCGGCCGGAAGCGGTCCATGCTGGCGTCGTGAATGGCCTTCTCGGCCGAGTCGCCTCTGGCGACGCGCTGCAGGGCGAAATCGACGATCATGATTCCGTTTTTCTTCACGATCCCCATCAGCATGAACATGCCAACAAAGGCATAGAGCGACGCCTCCTGGCCGAAGAGGACCAATGTTGCCAAGCCCCCCACCAAGGCCACCGGCAATGAGGAGAGCACGGTCAGCGGGTGCAGATAACTTTCGTAAAGAATCCCGAGGATCACGTACATCACGAAGACCGCAAGCAGCATCAAGATGACGAGGCTGTTGATCGTTTCGCTGAAGGTTTGCGCCTCACCCTGCAGGCTGCCGCGGATGGTGACGGGGACGATCTCCCTGGCCGCATCCTCAATAAACTTGGTCGCGTCACCGATTGCCGCGCCGGGCTTGAGATTGAAGGAGATCGTCACCGCGGTGAACTGGTTCAGATGGTTGACCGTCTGCAGCCCCAGCGACTGTCTCCACTTCACGACGGCGTTGAGCGGCACCAGATTTTTGCCGTCATCCGAGCGCACGTAAAGGAGATTGAGATTCTCCGGCATTTCGCGGTCTTGATCGGCACATTCCAGAATCACCTGATACTGGTCGGTCGGCTTCTTGATCAGATAGAGATAGTTCTGCGAGTAGGCATTGCGCAGCAGGCTCTCGATCTTGCCGACAGACACATTGTACGTCGAGGCTTTCTCCCGAAGGATGTCAACGTCGAGATTCGGCGTGTTGGCAAAGTAGTCGGAAGTAACCGGCTGAACGAAACCGGGATATTCCCTCAGCTTTGCCAGCAGCTTTTCACTGACCCGATAGACTTCCTGGGGATCGACGCCCGAGAGCGCAAATGCGTACTGGCCCTGATTCTGATTGGTTGCGCCGGTGCTGATCTCCAGAACGGGGTAGGGCCGAAGGAAGGGAATAATTCCCGGCACGGTTCCCATCAGGCCGCCGCCCAGTTCGCCAACCACTTTCTGAATCGGCTCGCGTTCCTTCCGATCCTTCAGGAACGCCAGCACGATTCCCATATTTGAATTGATAAACTGCCCGTTGCCGGTCATCGTGAATGTCATTCCGACGTTCGGATTTGTTTGCAGGATCTTTTCCGACTGAAGCTGGTACTTGCGCATCTGTTGCGGGGAAGAGCTGTCCTGCGCGATGAATGCGCCCCAGATGAAACCACTGTCGCCGACGGGCAGGAATGATTTGGGAATCTGCATGAACAGCAGAATCGTCCCGGCCAGGCAGATCCCCCAGATCACCAGCGACATGACTCGCGCGTGTAGAAACCATGTCAACGATCGGCCATACCAATCGAGCACCCGGTGCTCGATCCCGCCGATGACGCGCTCCACGAGGGTTTTGCGATGCCCCTGCCGCCGATCGTCAAGCAGGCGCGAACACATCAGCGGCGTGAGCGTGAGCGAGACGATGCCGGAAGCGAAAATCGCAACGATGATGCAGACCGCAAACTCGCGGAAGATGCGTCCCACCAGGCCCGACATCAGCACGAGAGGGATGAACACCGCCGCCAACGAAATGGTCATCGCCAGAATCGTGAAGCTGATTTCTGAGGCGCCCTTGAGCGTCGCCACCAGCGGGGTTTCGCCGTACTGCTCCATTCGGCGAACGGTGTTTTCCAGGAAAACGATGGCATCATCGACCAGAAAGCCGATCGCCAGCGTCATGGCCATCAATGACAGGTTATCCAGGCTGTACCCCAGTGTGTACATCACCACGAACGTGAGAAGCAATGACAGCGGGAGCGCGACTACGGGGATCAACGTATCCTTGGCCCGGCCAAGAAACAGATAGATCACCATCACCACCAGCACAAACGCGATGATCAGCGTCAGTTTCACGTCCTGGACGGAATTGACGATGGAGACCGAGCGATCGTAGATCGGTGTGATTTCAATGGCCTCCGGCAGTTCCTTGCGGACGATCGGCAGCAGATCTCTGGCCGCCTTGGAAACTTCAACCGCATTCGCTCCCGCCTGGCGAAACACGGCGATGACCACCGTCGCGCTGGGCGTGGTGTGCCCGCGAGCCCAGAAGCGCATGTTGATGCGCTCGTCCTGAATCGTGTCGCGCGCTTCGGCGATGTCCTTCAAATAGACCGGCGCGCCGTTTCGCCAGGCGACGATGAGATTGTTGTATTGCTCGGCGGTATCCAACTGCCCGTGCGGCTGCAGCAGAAGCGTTCGATCGGCGCCGTCGAATTGCCCGGCGCCCTGATAGCTGGTCCCGTTCTGAATCGCCGCCGCCAGGTCATCAATCGCGATGCTCCGGATCGCCATCGCAGACGCATTGGCCTTGATGCGGATGGCCCCTTTGGTTCCGTAAACGACGACCCGGCTTACCCCCTGGAGGATGCTGATGCGCTGGCCCACCTGGGTGCTGGCGTAGTCGTAGACTTTTGCGGCGGTCACCGTGTCGCTGGTCAGCGCGATATAGATGATCGGCTGATCGTTCGGATTTGTCTTCGACAGGGTTGGCGGGGACGGAAGATCGACTGGCAAGCTTCCGCTGGCTTGGGAAATGGCCGTCTCCACGTCAGTCGCAGCGCCGTCCAGACTCTTGCTCAGCACAAATTGCAGGGTAATGCTGCAGTTCCCCTGCTGGCTTTTTGACGTGATCACGTCCACGCCGGGAATCTGCATGAACTGCCGCTCCAGCGGCGTGGCAACGTTGTTCGCCATCGTGTCAGGGCTGGCGCCGGGATACGCCACCTGCACCTGAATGACCGGGTAATCCACTGCCGGAAGATCGTTCACCGGCAGCGCGTTGTAAGCGATCGCTCCGAAGAGGATCGCCGAGACGGTCAGCAGGGTCGTCATCGCCGGCCGACGAACAAATGGTTCGGAAAGATTGGTCACGGCTTGCCCCCGGCGTCGGCGATCGGCTGCGTCGCGGGGCTCTGACTGATCCGCACCGACGCGCCGGGTCCCAGCGTGAGTTGGCCGGTCACCACCACCTTCTCGCCGGCTTTGACGCCGGAATCAATCGCCAGCAACTCCCCCTGCCCTCCCTGCCGCTGGCCCACCTTCACCGGCCGCGGCTGGACCGTCATGTCATTGCCAATGACGAACACGAACGTTCCCTGCTGGCTGAGCTGCAGCGCATCGGCGGGGATGACCGGCACGTCTTTGAGCGTCTTGAGAATCAGCCGAACGCGCACGAACTGGCCCGGCCAGAAGAAGTGATCGGTATTGGGCATCGTCGCGCGGAGCTTGATGGTTCCGGTGCCGTTGGCGACGGCGTTGTCGAGAAACGTAAGGGCTCCCTCGCGGGCTTGATCGGATGCTTCCGGCTGGGCCGTCGTCGCGGGCCCATCGCGCGGAATGCGGGCGATGACCTTGAGCGATCCCTCTGCCATGTTGCGGCGAATCGCCGGAAGGTCGGCCTCGGTTGCCGTGAAATCCACGTAAATCGGCTCGAGCCGCTGAATGCTCAGCATCGCGACGTCCTTATCGGATTGCACGACGTTGCCGACATCCACCAGGCGCAGCCCCGCTCGTCCATCGATGGGCGAAAGAATCGTGCAATATTCCAGATTCAACTGCGCGGTCTGCACGTTCGCCGCGTCGATCTTCACGGCCGCGTCCTGCGAATCGGCGGTATAGCGCGCCGTGTCGTAGTCGGCGGGGCTCACGAGTTTCTTCTCGAAAAGCTGCTCCTGCCGTACCGCGTTGGCGCGGGCATTGGCGGCAAGCGCGGTGTCCTTTTCGAGCTGCGCCCGCGCGCCGGCAAGAGCCGCCTCGTACGGCCGCGGGTCGATCGTGAAGAGCTTGTCCCCTTTTTTCAGATCCGCGCCGTCCTGGAAGTAAATCTCAGTCAGTCTTCCCGACACCTGCGGCTCGATATTCACGCTCTCGCGGGCCGTGCAGGTTCCGATCTCATCCAGATACACCGGCACGTCCTGCGCCATGACATCCGCGGCGACCACGAGCGTTGGCGGGCGAGGAGCGCCGGCCGGCCCGCCAGGTCCCCCAGCGGCACTCGACTGTTTGCAGCCAACAGCGCCAGCCAATAGCAGCAGTCCGGCGGCCGACAAGCTCGAGATTCGCGGAAATTTCCGCATCACATTGCTCCCTGACGTTTCGGCGATTTGACAATCACCCGCAAAACCAGATCGATCACTTCCCGCACATCCCGCCGGGTCGGCGAGGTTGTCCCCATCAGCCGCAACCCCGCCAGCGAATTCCATAAAAACCGCGCAACGGCTCGTGCATCGAGCTTCGGATCGATGTCTCCCTCGCGCTGCCCCCGTTCCACGAGGCGTGCCAGATATCGCTCGTTGCGTCTCCCCACCCGCCGCATCCAGGCGGCCACTTCCGGATCATGCGGCACCAATTCCATCGCCGCCTTGCACAGCAGACACCCCCGCCGCCCTTCGGTTCCCGTGCACGATTCGGCGTAGGATTGAATCCAGTTCTCGATCACTTCCCGCGCCCGCCCTGGCTGATCCAGGGTTTCCCGGATCATCGCCCATCCCTGCTGATCGTACCGATCCAGCGCGGTCAGAAACAGTTTATGCTTGTCTCCAAAGCTCCCATACAAGCTGCCCCGGTTGAGCCCGGTTTCTTCCAGCAGATCGTTAACGGACGTCCCGGCATATCCCCGCTCCCAGAACGCCTCCATCGCGTCCTGCACCACCACATTCGCGTCAAACTCCTTCGGCCGGGCCATGGGGCGAGTTTACGCATTCTGGAACGAAAGGTCAAAAATGATTCTGGTGATTGGTGATTGGAACGTGAGGAAGACGCCGAAAACCGGATGTGATTCTGAAACGTGAAACGTGAAGACGTGAAAACAGTCGGATCCGCCACGCCGAGTCTGAGGTACTCCGAAGGCTCGGATTCTCGTGGGGGGAAGTTTTCAGTCTTCAGTTTTCGGTTTTCAGTTGGGAGAGGACCAGCCTTTTCTTGCTGAAAACCGAAAACTGAAAACCGAAAACTTCCCCGTCGCGTTCCAATCACCGCCCTCACATCCCATGCACCAGCAAAATCATCCACACGGCGAGAAACCCCGGCGGGAGCAGCAGCGGAGTGGACTGGCCCATGAAATAGTTGTGGGCAAAGCCTTGTACGGGAGGAAGGCCACGATCGGGGGCGTGCTCCACGTGGGTCGCATAGAGATGACGCAGGCGCCGCATTGCCAGAATCGCGCCGGTGCAACTGATGAAAATCAGGAGACAGACGAAGATCGCGATAATGGGAATGAATGAAAAGAGCAGCCGCTGCTGCTCGTTGACCCATGCGACGTTCTTTCCCGTGAGGTTGCTGGTGACGATCGCATAAGCCGAGAAGAGAAATGACTGCGACGCCACAAACCAGTTTAGCCGGGTGCCGATCAGGTTGTCCTCGTGCTCGATCTGGCCGCGGATGAGCTGGTAAAACTGCTCGGGACTAAACTGTGGCGGGGGTTTGATCTCTTGGTGCATCAGTTCACTATCCAGCCAGATGCCTCGCGGCGTCTTCGAGATTCTTTGCGACGTAATCCACGAAGCTGAAATCCTGCCAATTTGTGTACTCACTGGGCACCGCGATCGTATACGCCCCCGCGCGTTTGCCCGCGAGGGCGCCATTGGTCGAATCCTCGAGCACGGCACATGCCTCGCCGGGCAGGCCGAGCTTCGCCATCGCCTTGAGGTAGATCTCCGGGGAGGGCTTCCCTTCGATCACGTCATCAGAAGTTTGCAGCGCCTCGAACCGCGAGGCGATTCCGAGCTGATTGATAACCAGGTCGAGAAACTTCCGCGTCGCGCTGGTGGCGATGGCCAGACGATATTTGCCCCGCAGGGCATCGAGCGTGGGCAGGAGTCCGGGCATTGCCTTCACGTGACGGCGCAGCGTCTCGAACACTTCGGTGTCCCGGCGTTCGAGCAACTCCTGCGGCGACACCGTCAGTCCCAGATCCGCGGCATAGATCGTCATCGACTCGATCGGCTTGCGCCCCATCATGTTTCCCAGCGTCTTATCGGTTACCTCTTTCCCGAAGGACCGGGCAATCCGCCGTCCGGCTTCCCAATAAGCGCTTTCGCTATCGATCATCAGCCCGTCCATATCGAAGATCACGGCCCGCACCGCTCTGCGTCGATCGGCGGCACCGTGCGGCATGTCGTGTGTCATGGAAGGCAACTGTAGCGATTCCACGCCGACAGGAGCAAGTCGCGGGAAAGGCACGACGGGGCGGAGGGACTCTTCGTGCCTCTCCCCGGTACAAACTTTCGCGACCGAAGGTACTTCGTTAGAATAATGTTGACGTTTGGCTGTACGCGGTATCTTGATTCCCGATCCACGAGGTTTGCCGATGTCCGATCCACTGCAGTGCGCTCGCTCGGGCATATCGGGCCGCGCGGCGCACCTTTCGCGGTGTTGCGCGCTGGTGGCGCTGATCCTGATCGCTTCGATGACGTTGGCGATGCCCGCCGCCGACTCGCGAGAACAGCCCGCGGCTACGGAGGCCCAGGCCCCGCAGAAGACGAAAGAGATGCCAAGGGAGAGGCGCGCAGCACCGAGAGAGAAGGCCGAGGAAAAAGTCACGCCCGAACAGATTGACGCGGCGATTCAAAAGGGCGTGGCGTACATCTATTCGCAGCAAAAGCCGGACGGGCGATGGGAAGAAATGGACCACCGTACAGGGATCGCCCATGATTGGGAGAAGACTCAGGGGGACACCTTTGGCGGATTTAGCGCGCTCGCCACCTACGCACTGCTCACCGCCGACGAGAAGCCCGACGACAAGAGGGTTGTCTCCGCCATCAGCTTTCTGAAAAAAGCCGATGTCATCGGCATTTACTCCCTGGGGCTGCGGGCCCAGGTCTGGCATCTCCTGGCACGCGACCCCAAGGAAAAGGAGGAGATGGCAGACTTGGCGACCAAGGACGCCGATCGCATCGTCAACAACATCAACACGACTGGCGATAATCGCGGTCTGTGGGATTACGGAACCGGCAAGGGAAAACGCATCGATCACAGCGTCAGCCAGTACGGCATCCTCGGATTGTGGGCGCTGCAAGAGGCCGGCGCCAACGTGGATATTCGCTTCTGGCACGTGTTCGACGAGCGCTGGCGAGCCGATCAACTAGCCGATGGCTCATGGTCCTACGACGCCACTCCCCAGCACAAGGGCACTCACCCCCGCAGCGCCGCCATGACCGCCGCTGGCATCGCGACGCTTTTTATCACCCAGGACAACACGTACGCGGATCTGCCCGACCACCACGGCAATCTCTTCAACTCCAACATCGAGAACGGACTGCGCTGGATGGCCGAGCACTTCAAAGAAGTAGGCACGAATTACGGCTGGTATGGGGTCGAGCGCATCGGCGTTGCCAGCGGAACCAAGTATTTCGGAACCATCGACTGGTTTCAGAAGGGCGCTGAACATCTCATCGCCACCCAGGCAAAAGACGGTTCCTGGCCGACAGAAGATCCCGGCGGCACGCATCTTACCGACACCTGCTTTGCCGTTCTCTTCCTCGCCCGCGGCCGCGCGCCGATCATGATGAACAAGGTCCAGTACGAGATCGCCGCCAAGAACGGAAAACCGGAGGAAGCCGATTGGAACGAGCGCCCGCGTGACGTGGCTAATCTCGCGCAATGGACCGGCGACCGGGTGGAGGGGAATTTCAACTGGCAGCTCGTCAACCTCAAGGTGACTGCCGAAGAACTCCGCGACGCCCCCATCCTCTATTTCGCCGGAGATCAGGCGCTGAATTTCACCGAAGCCGAGGAAGACAAGCTGAAGATCTTCGTGCGCGAAGGCGGCATGATTCTCGCCAACGCCGATTACAGCAATAAATTGTTCACCGACAGCGTCATGACGCTGGGAACAAAAATGTTCGGCTACGAGTTCCGCGAGCTGGAGTCCAACAGCCCCATCTGGACCGAAAACGGGCGTGTTGCACGCGGCAGCGGCAAAGTGCTGGCGCTGAGCAACGGGATCCGGGAGATGATGATTATCCTGAACTCCGGCGATCCCGCGAAGGTGTGGCAGACGCCCCCGAACACTCCCAGGTCCGAGCCCATGGCACTGGGCGCCAACATCTTCCTGTACGCGGTCGATAAGAAGAACCTCGAGTCCCGAGGCCAAAGCACGCTGGTTCTCCCGAATTTCGCCGTCAAAACGGAGCGGACGATCGCCGTCGCCCGGCTCAAATACGGCGGCAACTGGGACCCCGAGCCAGGCGGGTGGTGGCGCGTCGCGGCGATCTTCCACAATGACTTTCACGTTGATCTGGAGGTGAAACCCGTTTCGCTGGGCAAAGGCGAGCTGACCGCCGCGCCTCGGGCGGCTGTCCCCCCGCGCCCCTCCAAATCTGAAATTCGCAAGATGGCATTCAAGCGCATTCCGCCCGACCAGGTGCAAGGCACCGAAGGAGACCCCGACAAGCTCAACGCGCTGCTTCAACCGAAGATCGCCGAGGTGGAGAGCGAACTGGACGCCGCCGCTGAAGCTGCGCGCCGAGCGGCCGTCGGGTCGCTGAAGATCGCGCACCTGACCGGTACCACCAAGTTCGTCCTTTCCGACGAGCAGTTCGACGAACTTCAGAAATTCATCAACGGCGGGGGCACGCTGATTATCGACTCCGGCGGCGGCTCGCCCGACTTCTCCAACTCCGCCGAAGAGCTGCTCAAGAAGCTGCTGCCCGACGAAGCCGCCAAGGCGCTGCAGGTGCCCCTCCCCCCCGACGACCCTCTCTATACACTCAAAGATCACGCGATTACCGAGGTTCGCTATCGCACGTTCGCCAGAACCGTCGTCGGCAACCTCCGCTCCGCCCGCGTCTTCGGCATTCCGGTCAATGGTCGAATCGCCGTCTATTACAGCCCCGAAGACATCTCCGGCGGCCTCGTCGGCCAACCCACCGACGGCATCGTCGGCTACAGCCCCGACACCGCCACGGACATCATGCGCAATATCATCCTGGCCACCGCCAAATAAAGCGAAGGGTTCGGCGAAGGCTCTGCGATCGGTCGTCTCGCGAACTTCTTCAACGAACAGGGGTCAAACCACATGGCAAAGCGCAACACTCCATTCTTCGCGGCAATACTGACGTGTCTGGTCGGGTCGTCGTGCTTCGGCTGGATGAGAGGGATCTACGAGGACGAAACTGTTGTCCGCCGGTCGGATCTCATCGTCGTCGCGGCGATCAAAGATGGTTCGATGCGATACGTTCCGCACCCGGTCCCGCCGGGCGACGGCCGTCCTTGGGAGTACCACGCGATACTGCGGGTTGCCAGCGTCATCAAAGGCAAATGCAAGAGCGCAGAAATCCCGTTGACCTTAGACTATGGTCTCACCCCGGTTGGTGACCCGGAGCTCGGTGAAGTTCTCACGTCGCAACCGGTCGTTACGAAGTCCCCTCTGATGATCGAGGACACGAGTGACGCCGCGTATCCGATTATCCCCGATGCACTTCAGAACAACGTGTGGCTCCTCCGCATGGACCAAGATGGCCGCTTCCATATACGCGACCCGGAGGATCTGCAGCCACTGGACCGGAGGGAATACCTCGCATGCTATCTGGCAAAAGATCCACAGGCTGCGGTCCGCGCCGACATGCAACATGACCCGCGCATTGCTGTGGCGGCCACGCGATATCTAGTGCACGTCGAAGTGGAGAACATTTGCAAGGAGCCCGATCCCGTAGTGCGCTGCGAAAGGCTTCTACCTCACTTTGTCGCAAGTCACGCCTGGCAGGGCCGCGACGACGTGAACGATGCGCTGGTCCGCTGCGGAGCCTTGACGGGTCCATATCTACTGGGGGTTTTCGAGTCAACCAACGATATCCCGTTGCAGGGGGAAATTATCGACATCTGGGCCAAGACTCGGTACCCGGACGCTGTCGATGTGTTGGTCACCGTGCTGGATGAGGAACATGAATTCTGGGCAGGGGAGCGTCTCGCGCCCGGGTGGTGGAACGAAAACGTCGATTCGATCCAGACACAACTCCGACGTGACCGCTACGGCATTGTATATAGCGCCGTCCATGCGTTGGAAGAGATTGGGTCACCCCGCGCCGGTGCGGCATTAGAGGCCACCCGCCGACAGTGGCTCACGATCCCATTCGATACCCCCCAAATCGTCGAAGCTTGCGATCACGCGCTGCGGTCCCTTGACCGGAAACCGAAGTGACTGGGCGAATGGTCCGCCGTTCACGAGGGCCCCGCACGGGAATCGGCGGTGAATTGTAATCGCAGGCGGATCGGTCGGTGGGTATAAACCTCACTTCGTCGTCCGATCGAGCCATTCAACCTGAAGAGGGAAGCCATGCGTTACATGATGAAGAAAAAACTGCTCTCATGGGGGAATGATTTCACGATCAAGGACGCCAACGGCGGTGATGCGTTCTTCATCGACGGCAAGGTGTTCAGCATCCGCGATAAATTGGTCTTTCAAGACATGCGCGGCAACGAGTTGGCCGTCGTGCAAAAGAAACTGGTCTCCTTTGGCCCGACGTACGAGATCTATCACGCCGGCCAGTTGAAGGCTGTTGTGAAGGAATCTCTCTTCACGCTGTTCGGCCATCGCTTCACCGTGGACGACGAGCGTGGAGCCGGCGACCTGGAAGCCAAGGGGAACTTCACCGATCACCAGTACACCTTCAGCCGGGGAGGCCGCGAAGTTGCGCAGGTGTCCGAAAGCTGGTTCAGCATCACCGACACCTACGGCGTGGATGTCGCCGACGGCGAAGACGACGTGTTGATCCTCGCCTGCACGGTTGTCATCGAACGCTGCGACGAAGAAGCGCGGAAGCGGCGATAACAGGCGGCTTGAGCGGTGGCACTGTGCATTTAATCAAATTCCTTGAGCCCTTTTCAGATCGGTCACGCTACAATCACCTCATGAAACTGACAGCCGTTTTCCAACAGGTGCCCGAAGGCTACATCGCTTTTGTCGAGGAATTGCCCGGCGCCAATACACAAGGCGAGACGTTGGATGAAGCTCGCGAGAATTTGCGCGAAGCTGTCTTTGTGGTACTGGAGGCCAACCGCGAATTGGCAGAACGGTCGCTGATCGGGCGATCTGTCACCCGGGAACCGTTTGAGTTGGGCGCCGCATGAAGCGGGTCGATTTGGTCCGCCACGTAGAGGGAACGGTTGCTACCTGCTGCGTGATCGTGGGAAGCACAGCGTGTACGTGAATCCGGTGAACAATCAAACCTCGGCAGTCCCACGCCACCGCGAAATCAACGATTTCCTGGCCCGGAAGATCTGCCGTGACCTCGGCATACCCGAGCCATAGCACCTCCAGCGCTGAATTTGCATTCCCTCGCTTTGCTCACGGCGAATACGGCACATTTGGAACAAACAACAATCCCAGAAGCCCGAGGAAGATTCCGATTGTTGCCGCAGCCCGCCCGCGCCGCTGAAACAGTTCTTAATTCGGCGTTGCCACTTCATCGCAGATCACGGTGAAATTCGCCAGCGTGTTGGGGCCGAAGGTGGTGCTGATGGCGACATCCACCGCGTCGCGGCCGCGGGCGATCAGCACTCGGCCGATGCGGGGCATGTTGTTGCGGGGATCGAAGACGTACCACTGGCCGCCGAGATACGCCTCGAACCAGCCGGCGAAATCCATCGGGCCGTACGGAGGCGGCATTCCGATATCGCCGAGATATCCGGTGCAATAGCGGGCGGGAATGTTCATGCACCGGCAGAACGTCAGGGCCAGATGGGCAAAATCCCGGCAGACGCCGACCCGCTCGTTGTACGCCTCGAACGCGGTGCGGGTGGCCCGGGCCTGCATGTAGTCGAACTTGATGTGGTTGTGCACGAAGTCGCAGATCGCCTGCACGCGAGGCCAGCCGAGCGGCGTCTTTCCGAAGTGCTTCCAGGCGATGTCCGCCAGCAGGTCGCTTTCGCAATACCGGCTCGCCAGGAGAAAGACCAGCGCCTCTTCGGGCAGCTCGCCGATCAGGTGCTGCCGGGCATTCGGCACCACCACCGGCGCCGGCAATCCCGAGTCGCGGACGACCGCCGAGGTGCTGATCATCGTGCGGCCGGCCGGGGCTTCCAGTCGCGTGCACCAGTTCCCAAATCCGTCGCGATAAGCGGTCGTTGCCGCCGCCGGAGTGACCAGCAGATAATCCGGCGTGACAATCTGGTTGGCGTGGCTGTAATGAATGTTGAGCATCAGCAGCATCGGCGTCGGCTGCGGACAGTCGTAGGTCAATTCATATCCGACTTTGATGTACATAAACGATTGCTCGCTTTCGCCGGCGTACGGCAACGAGAACGATCCCCGCCGACGACTACGCCGCGGTGCCAGATCTGGGGTGAACGCATGTGGGCCGGGGGTTCCGAGGAGCTATTATACCCGCGATGCCAGCGGAATTGAGAATTATTCCTATATTCCAGGTTTAGAGTCGGCTTCAGAAACTTTCTTCAAGTACTTCCTCCCACTTTAGCCGCCCGCCTTGGCGGGCGCGTTCCGCGAGTAACATGGCCCATTTGCGCGGACATGCCGAGCAAGCTCGCCGGTTATTCCTCTTCGCGCGGGAAGACCCGGATGGGGATACTCCATCTGTCGCTTCGTCGCGCAACCGAGGTCGCCGGACCGGCGCAGACCCCGCGAGCAAGCTCGGCGGCTGCACGGGAGATCTGCAACCGCTTCTAGCCGCGGGAGAGGGTCGCAAGCTTCTGATATAGCGCAGCGGCGGTTCGGGTGCCGCAGCGCAATGCATCCAAATCGAACTTCTCATTGGGGGAATGAACGCGGTCGTCGGGGAGTCCGAAGCCGACGAGCAGCGTGTCGATGTTTAATTCCTTCTTGAATAGGGCGACGACGGGAATGCTGCCCCCTTCGCGGATCAATGTGGGGGCCTTGCCAAAGCCGATCGTCACGGATTCGGCGGCGAGCTGCATGGCTTGCCCTTCGCGGGGAACGAGTACCGGGCCGGCCAAGCCATGCCGGGCGAATTCGATCTTCACGTTTTTGGGGCAGCGGGCGCGCAGGGCGTTTTCATACGCGGTTACGATCTTCATCGGGTCCTGATCCGGGACGAGGCGCATGGAGACTTTGGCGGAGGCGAGGGAGGGAATGATCGTTTTCGCCCCGTGGCCCTGGTAGCCGCTGGTCAGGCCGTTGATGTCGCAGGTGGGACGGGCCCAGCGGCGTTCGAGCGTGGAGTAGCCGATTTCTCCCGACGTGCTGCTCAGGGCCAGCTGCCTGAGCATTTCCTTCTCGTCAAACGGGAGTTTTTTCCAGGCCGTTCGCTCTTCCTCCGCGAGCGGACGGACATCGTCGTAGAAACCGGGGATGTTGACGGTGCCGTCGGAGTTGTGGAGCGTGGCGAGGAGTTCGCAGAGAACATTGGCGGGATTGGGAACGGCTCCGCCGTACATGCCGCTGTGAAGATCGTGATCGGCGCCGGTGAGAAAAACCTCGGTGTAGACCAGGCCGCGCAAGCCGTAGGTGATGGCGGGGACGCCGCGGGCGAATTGGCCGGTGTCGCAGACGAGAACAACCTCGGCCTTCAATTCGGCGCGATTGGCGGCGACGAAACGCTCGAGGTTTTCGCTGCCGATTTCTTCTTCACCTTCGATGAGCATCGTGAGATTGACGGGAACTCCGCCGGCCTCCTGCCAGATCGTGATCGCCTCGACATTGGCCCAAACCTGGCCTTTGTCATCGACGGCGCCGCGGGCGTAGACCGCGCCGTTGCGAACGGCCGGCTCGAAGGGAGGCGACGTCCACTTGTCCAATGGCTCGGGCGGCTGCACGTCGTAATGGCCATAAAAGAGCACGGTCGGGCGGCCGGGCTGATGGTCGTTTTTCGCCAGTACGATCGGATGTCCGCCAGTCGGGCGGACTTCCGCTTTCAGCTTCGCGGCCCGCAGGCGATCGGCCAGCCAGGCGGCACAGCGCTGCATCTGCGGCGCATGATCGGGCTTGGTGCTGACGCTGGGGATTCGCAGGAATTCGATAAGGCCGCCGAGCGTTCGCTCGCGGCGGGAGTCGATCGTTCGAAGAACCGTTTCGAGCTTTTGAGAAACTTCGGACATTGTGGTTGCTCCTCAATCATCATTCGCATCTCGACGAAGCGCAGTGCAGGCGGCGTGCGTTGCGTCATTCTCCACGAGCGTGGCGAGAAAGTCCTGGTTGCGCTGCTTCGAAAGGCGAATGTATTTCCCGGTTGCCATCGTCATCGCCTTCCCATCCGGATCATGGATCATGCCTTCGCATTGAATGACTTTCCGGTCGGAGGTGAGTTGCGCCTCGATGCGAAGCAACTGTCCCACTGCCGCGCTGCTGAGATAGCGCACCGTCATCTCTGCGCAGACGCAGAACCGGCGTCCGCCCCAGGTGGCGGCCCAGACCATCGCTTCGTCGAGTACCGTGGCGAGGACCCCGCCGTGAATGATTCCTTCGAAGCCGATGTGATGGACCGTTGGCGTGAACTCCGTCGAGACGGTACCGGACGCTGGATCGACGTGGAGGTCCAGACGCAGCCCGTGCGGGTTGTCCCGGCCGCAGACCAGGCAGCCAAGCGTATGGGGAAGCTGCATTGGGGGATTGTACGACCGGGCTCTCATTCTTCGAGGGGCTGCGAGGCTTGATGTGCGGCCCATTTTCCGAGGGCTGTCAATTGGAACGTGACAAGCAGCCGGAAGTGATCGTGGCAACCGCGCCAGCACAGAGCCGAGCGGCTATTCCGCCGGACG
>Ga0302326_10006654_pt1 | contig 25878 bp, 25 predicted proteins | sample Palsa_T0_3_FD_202264 | JGI IMG/M metagenome (GOLD analysis project Ga0302326, IMG submission 202264) | Peat permafrost microbial communities from Stordalen Mire near Abisko, Sweden - Palsa_T0_3 | ecosystem: Environmental > Terrestrial > Soil > Palsa > Peat permafrost | place: Sweden: Abisko... | reverse complement strand
CGCGGGGATTCGGTCGTGATGGAAGCCAATCCGTACTACTGGCGCGGGATGCCGAAGCTCAAGCAAATCGTCTACAAGCAAATCCCGGATCGAAACACACTGCTGACGCAGCTACAGACCGGTGAGATCGACTTGTGGTCCGACGTCGGCGCAGGGTACGTTCCGCGCGTTGCGGGACTGGCGGGACACACGACGATCACACCGATCGGCAGCTACTTCGGTCATCTCGATTTCAACGTCACGCATCCGCCGCTCGACGACGTTCGCGTGCGCCGGGCGCTCCGCTTCGCGCTCGATCGCGACACCATTCTCAAGGAGGCCTACCACGGCGGTGGTGTCGTCCAGGAATCGATGATCTCGCCCGTCTTTCCGCAATATCGTAAGTTCGATCTCGTGCCGACCGACGACACGCAAGCCAATGCCTTACTCGATCAAGCCGGATGGATGCAGCGCGACAAAGACAACACCCGGATGAAAAACGGCAAGCGGTTGAGCTTGGAATACGCAATCTACAGCGGCGCGGCCGACGTCGACACGATGGTCGAGCTGATTCGCAGCATGTGGAAGGCAATTGGCGTCGAGATCGAGGTCAAGCACTACGACACGAGTCTCTTCTTTGCGCTGATGCAGAACGGCGGTATCTCTTACGGCGGGAAGTTCGACGTCGAGAGTTTTTATTGGGGTGGTGATCCAATCGGAGACAACACGAGCCTCTACTCGTGTGCCTTTATCCCCCCGAACGGCCAAAACGTGACGCGCTGGTGCGACAAACGCTTCGATAACGACATGGCGCATTTCAAAGCGCTTCTCGATCCGAAGGCGCGCCAACCATATCTCGACGACGCCGTTGCGCAAGTCATCGACCAAGTGCCGACAGTCGTGCTTTACATTCGCAACGACAACTATTCATTTGCGAGCGGTCTAAGCGGCTTCCACCCGGGCGCCCTGGCCCCGTTCGACGATTTCATGAACGTCGACATTCAGTAGGCAACGATAGAGCGTAAAACCGAGCAGCGCGTCCGACACAAGCGCTACGAGGCGTAGAAAAGCCCAGACCGGGTCTTGCGTTTCGAGGCCGGCTGCGCGTTGCTCGAGACCCCATAGCGTGCTGACGTTTGCGTCGACGGGCCCGTGCCAGCTCGGCGGAAGGGCGTCCGGCCAAATCGGTACGGGATGCGTGCGTGCGACGAGCGAGACGACGATAACGACGAGCGGGACGACGAGCCCGGCCAGCGCTTCGCGCCGCATGTGGGCGAGCAACGCGAATCCGAGTGCGCACGCAATTGAAAGCACGACGCTTTGCACCTCGGCGTTCGGACGTTGCCCCAGGCCAAGCCAATCGACGCCGCACATTGTGCTCGCGAGCGCCGAGAACGCGAGCGTCGTACCGCGCGCGTGAATCGCACAATAGAGTGCCGGCAACAGGAGCAAGATAAAATCGTGCTCGTGAAAGAACGGAACGACGAACGGCAGCACGCAGACCGCGATACCGACGCGAGCTACCGGCTCCGGGATACGGCGAATCGCAAGGACGCCGAGCACGAGCGCGACCAGCGCTGATGCATAGCGAACGAACGCCACCGTCGCTTCGGCGGCGCCGAATCCGAGCGCGACGCCCGGAGGCGTGATCTGAATGACGGTGCGTTTCTCCGCCTCTCCATGGATGGCAAGCAAGTGCACGTAGCGTTCGACTGCGCCGAGGCCGCCGGCATGCAGCATCATGACGAGAAAGACGATTGCGCCGAGAGCAAACGCGACTAGCGCACGCAGGTCAGTGGCACGTGGAATCAACACGATGCAGAGATTGGGCTGAAATGCAGCGACCGCGCTCGTGAGCGAGGCGACTAGCCACGACCGCGAGCGTAACAGCAGTAGGGTCGCGATGATCGCGGCGGCGGAAAACAGCGCCAATTGTCCGAGTGCCACGTCGCTGACCAGCGCGCCGAACGCGCCCGCGAAAATTGCGGCTCCCAAAACGATCGTCACTTCTTCGGGTGCGCCGATGAGCACAAGCGTTCCGAACACGAAGACGAGCATTGCGCAGGCGAGCATTGCACCCCAAATCCGGCCGGCGGTCGAAAACGGGAGCAGCGCGAGCGCGCGCCACAGCGGTAGCACGGCGGGCGGTCCGACGAACGGCAGCGTCTCGTCGTGCGTCGTATCGACGCCCGGAATTGCGCGTTCAGCCTGCCAGATCGCGCGTCCATACGGATCGGCGCCTGCATTTGCAGTCGCTCCGGCCGCGTAGAAGGCTTCGAAATCGCGCATCGCCGGTCCCGAAACGCCGTTCGGGCGGACGATAAAGAAGCCCACCACCAAAAGCGCGAGCGCGCAGACGATCACGAACGACGGCGCGCGGTTATTCTTCGCTATGGTAGACTGCAGGCTTCGAACGATCGGCGTAGAGGACGAGGCGCTCAACGCGCATCTTGTTTCCCATGACGTATGCAACTCCGCCCGGAAAGCGAACTTCGTAGCGCTGCGCGTAGATAGCTGGGCTTGGCCCACTAATCGCGGGAACGAATTCGTCGGAAAGCTTCGACATCGGCATCCCAAGTGCGATCTCGCCTGGAATCAACCGGAAGGCCCCGATCGCGCGCGGCGCGAGTGACGGCGTTGATTTTGACGTGACGTAGTAGTGCTCGACGCCGATGAGCAGTTCGTCCCGATCGAAGAAGGCCGAGATGAGCGCGGGCTTCCCCTCATGGCGCAAGCCGTAGCTGTGAAAACCCTTCGCGGGATAAGGGAATCCGCTTCCAAACGAACGGTCGACCTCGCTGCGTGTCGTTTCTTCTAACTTGAAGGAAAGGTTCTCGTTGAACAGGATGACGGGCTTGTCGATCGGAGCAGGTGGGACGGGCGGCTTCTCGAGTTGCTTCTCGACGAATTGCGCGATGAGCTCGACCGCGCGCAGCATAGCAAAATCCGGAGGCGGTTTTTCGCTCATAGTAAAAGGTTCGGAAGATGCGAATTGTCATCCTCGGCGGTGGTTTCGCAGGGCTTGCTGTGGCACAACGTTTGGAGCGCGCGCTGCGGCCGGCCGAATGCGATGCTGTCATCATCAGCCGCGACAACTACGCGCTCTTCACGCCGATGCTGCCCGAAGTCAGCAACGGCGATTTGGAGCCGCGGCACATCGTTTCGCCGTTGCGCGGGCTGTTGCGCACGACCACACTCGTCCTCGGAGAAATCGTCGCGATCGATTTTGACGCGCACAAGGTCGAGACGCAGTTGCTGCTCACGAACGAGCGTCAGCAGATAGACTACGATCATCTCGTGCTCGCGACCGGAAGCGTCTCCGCTACGTTCGGCATTCCGGGCGTTGCCGAGCACAGTTATCCGTTCAAACGTCTCGAGGATGCCGAGGATCTGCGCAATCATATCGTCGAGACGCTCGAGGTTGCCGATATCGAGAAAGATCCCGCGCGGCGCCGCGCTCTGCTGACGTACGTGATCGTCGGCGGTGGCTACACCGGCGTCGAAGTCGCGGGCGAGCTCGTCGATTTCTTCCGCAGTATCCTGCGCTTCTACCGTCACATCGAGCTTGCGGACCTCGAGGTGACGCTCGTCGAAGGCGGCGGAAAGCTGCTTCCCGATTTGTTGCCGAGGATGGGCGAGTATTGCGCCGCGTTTCTCGCGCGGCGCAACGTGCGCGTGCGGACGAACGCGCTCGTCGCATCGGTCGACGCCGGTGGCGTCGCACTCAAAGACGGCACGCGTCTCGATTCGGCGACCGTGGTATGGAGCGCGGGCGTTCGTCCGTCACCGCTCATCGCATCGCTGCCGTTGCCGCACGCTCGCAACGGCGGCATTCTGGTAAACGCCGACATGTCGGTAATAGACACGCCCAACATCTGGGCGCTCGGCGACTGTGCATGGATTCCGATGCCGGAGGGTGGATTTTATCCGTCTACCGCGCAGCACGCAATTCGCGAAGGCCCTGTACTCGCGGGCAACATCGTCCGAACGCTGCGTGGTCAGTCAACGCAGCCGTTTCGCTGGAAAGCCCTCGGGACAATGGCGTCGCTGGGCGGACATCGCGGCGTCGTCGGATTTCCGAACGGCTTCGTGCTTACGGGTTTCGCGGCGTGGTTTCTCTGGCGCACGTACTATCTCGCGCGCATTCCGGGCTGGTACCGCAAGCTGCGCGTCGCGTTCGACTGGGCGCTCGCGCTTATCTTTCCGCGTGATATCGCGCAGCTGCGCGTCGACACGAAGGCCGCGCGCGGCGACGCGCTACGCGAGGCCGGCCGCTAGATCCATGCGTCGGTTGCGCCGGCGTAAACGTTCGTGTACAGCGTGCTCGGATTCGGGAGCGGCTCGGCTTCGATGCGATCGGTCATGTCGTTGATCTGCTGTGCGATTTCCGAGCGCAGCTGCTCGATGGCGTCGCGCGTGAGCACGTTGTGGTCGATCAAGTACCGTTCGAAGCGGGGCACGGGATCTTGCGAGCGCTGTTTCTCGACTTCATCGCGCGTCCGGTAGGTGCGATCGTCGTCGTCGGTCGTGTGCGAGAGAAAGCGGTAGCACTTGGCTTCGACCAGCGTCGGGCCGGCGCCGGAAACGGCTTTGTCGCGCGCGGCCTTCACGGCATTATAGACTGCGATCGGATCGAACCCGTCGACGGTGACGCCTTCGATGCCGTACGCAGCCGCACGATCGGAGACGCTGGTATTGCGCATCTGCATGGTAATCGGCGTCGAAATCGCCCACTGATTGTTCTCGCACAACCAAATGACCGGGAGGCCGTGAATGGCCGAAAAGTTCACAGCCTCATGCCACTCGCCTTCGCTCGTTGCGCCCTCGCCGAACGTACAGAGGACGGCGCGATCGTTCTCACCGCGGAAGTTGAACGCATACGCAGCGCCGGCAGCGTGGGCACATTGCGTTGCGATGATCGACGAGATTGACGCGATGCCGCGCGCGCGGTCCGTGGCGTGATTGATGATCGAGCGTCCCCCGGTGCTATCCGTCGCTCGCGCAAACTGCGAACGAAACAGCGTCTCGATCGGAAGACCGCAGGCGAGCGAAATGCCCGTATTGCGGTAATACGGATAGAGCACGTCCTTGCCACGCACGAAGGCAAGGCCCGCGCCGGCTTGCACCGCTTCGTGTCCCTCGGAGCCCATCGCGATCGCAACCTTGCCTTGCCGATTGAGCTGGAAGCCGCGCGTGTCAACTGCGCGCTGCGTCAACATGTTTCTTAGGAGCTGGACGAGCTGTTCTTCGGAAAGCTGGTGCGCCGTCGCCGCCTGGGTCGCCATGCAGCGGTTTTGCCCATTTTCGAGCCGAGGACCTACAGCCGCAACCGCAAAGCAGAAAAAGTGAAGCGCCGCTACGACATCGATTCGCTCACGGACGTCGCGCTACGCGTCTTTGCCCGTAAGGGATACGACGGCGCGTCGATGGACGACGTCGCAGCCGAAGCCGGCATCACGAAAGCCAGCATCTATCATCACGTTAGCGGCAAGGAAGAGCTGTTGGCGCGCGGCTTCAACCGGGCACTCGACGCGCTCTTCGCGATTTTCGAAGAGCCCGATGCAACCGCAGGGACGCCGTCGGCGCGCTTGCGCTATATCGTGCGTCGTGTCGCTGAAACCACGACACGCCATCTGGCTGAAGTGACCGTGCTCTTTCGTGCGCGCGGCAACTCCGACGTCGAACGCGACGCGCTCGAGCGCCGGCGCCGATTCGATCGCAGCGTCGCCGACCTCGTCGTACAAGCGCAGAGCGCGGGTGAAGTGCGCGCCGATCTCGACGCGGGCCTCGTTGCGCGTCTGAGTTTTGGGATGTCGAATTCGATCGTCGAGTGGTATCGGCCCAGCGGCGCAATCGATGCAGCGAAGATTGCGGACGCGATTCTCGCGGTGCTGTTCGAAGGGCTTACGTAGGAACCGGGAGGCGAACCGGGGCGGGCAAGGGCTCACCGCGCAGCGCCGCGATGACGTTAGAGACCGCGAGCTCGAGCATCTCGTCGCGCGTTTCGGGTGTCTGCGTGCCGATGTGCGGGATGACGACGACGTTCTCAAGCGTGTACAGCGGGTGGGCGAGTGGAAGCGGTTCCGGATCGGTGACGTCGAGACCGGCATAGGCTAAGTGTCCCGATTTCAAGGCTTCGTAGAGCGCGTCCGTTTGCACGAGGCCGCCGCGCGCGATGTTCACGAAGTACGCGCCGCGCTTCATCTTCGCAAACGCCTCTTTATCGAATACGCCTCGCGTTTCGGGCGTCAGCGGCGCGGTCACGGCGATCACGTCCGACGTTGTGAGCAGATCGTCGAAGCTCACATACGTTGCGTCGCTCGGTTCGACGTCGCTGCGTTTGGTGCGGTTGTGGTAGATGATTTTCATGCCGGCTGCACGCGCTCGCTGACCGAGCGCCGCTCCGACCCCACCCATGCCGAAGATGCCGAGCGTCTTACGATTCAGAGCGTTTCCGTATGGTGCCATCTCGCCGCGCTCGAACTTGCCGGCGCGCACGAAATCTAGGCCGGCGACAACGCGCCGCATCGTCACGAGAATCAACGCCATCCCGATGTCGGCAGTGTCGGGCGCGATGACGCCCGGCGTGTTGCCGACTTTGACTCCGCGCTCGGCGCACGCTCCGAGATCGATGTTATCGTATCCGACCGAGACCGTCGCGATGACCTTGAGATTCTTGCAATGTGAGAGCAGCTCACGATCGAAGCGAATCGCAAGGGGAAACGTGATGATCGCGTCGGCATCCTCGAGGCGCTTCGCGAGCTGATCCAGCGGAAGATTGTCTTTCGAGACGTCTTCGACCGTGCCGGCAACTTCGCGCAAGCGTTCGACGGCGTGCGGCGTCAGCGGCCAGGTTGCAACAATGCGCGCCTTGGCCATCAGTACGTCGACCGTCCGCCGGAGATGTCGAACGCGGCGCCCGTCGAGAACGTGATCTCGTCGCTGCACAGCCATGCAATCAGTGCCGCGATTTCCTGCGGCTTCCCGAAGCGTCCCATGGGAATTTTCGAAAGCATGAAGTCGATGAACTCCTTGGTCATTTGCGCGAACATCGGCGTCTCGATTGCGGCGGGGGTGATGCAGTTGACGATCACGCCGTCGCGGACGAGCTCCTTCGCGGCGGACTTGGTCAACGCGATGACGCCCGCCTTCGACGCGCTGTAAGCCGATGCGTTGGGGTTGCCTTCTTTCCCCGCAACCGATGCGATGTTGACGACGCGACCGTAACCCGCGGCCTTCATGATCGGCAGCACGGAGCGCAAGCAGAAAAAAGTTCCGCTCAGATTGATATCGATGACTGCGCGCCATTCTGCGATCGGATAGTCCCACACCGTCATATTTGGTCCGGTGATGCCCGCCGAATTGACAAGAATGTCGATGCCGCCCATCGACGCGTTCGCTTCGCGTGCTGCCGCGTCGACGGAGTTCGGATCGGCGACGTCGACGACGCGCGTCTGGACATTGAGGAGCACTTTGCGAGCCTCGGCGAGCGCCTTCTCGCTGCGGTCCCAAATGGTCAGCGCCTTCAGGCCCGAAGCCAGAAGACGGCGGCTGGTCTCCATGCCGATTCCGCTGGCACCCCCGGTTACGATGGCCCGCCGCCCGGAAAGATCGATCTTGTTGCTGCTCATGCCGGCGCATTTCAGGGACTTGACGGGTAACACCGGCTAGGTGCTACAATCGGCAAACCTACCATTTGGTAGGGAGGCAAAATGGATATTGTGATACCACCCGGCGGGCTCATCCCCGCCCCCGAAATCCCGCAGCCCAACATTTATCCGCTCGAATGGCGCGTCGAGACGCCCAAGCTTGCGGAATTGTACGAGCGCAGCAAGCGCGCGCTCTGGAATCCCGCCGATTTCCCGTGGGACGAATTGCGCGCGGAAGATTTCACTCCCGAGCAGCGAGTTGGAATCATGTACTGGTACGCGGTGCTCGCGAATTTCGACGGCTCCGGACCGCCGGTATTTGCACAAGCAACGGTCCACTCGTTCGAGCAGCACTCGGAAGATCCGATCCGCAAATGTTTTTTCTCGATCACGCGCGACGAGATGAATCACGAAGAAGTGTGTCAGCGCGTCATTCAAAAGCTCGTACCCGGCGGACCGCTTGATTTCGATCCGAAAACACCGCTCGAGCACGCGGCCAAGAACAACATCGAGTGGCTCTATCACAACGGCGGCCGTTACTGGAAAGGCTACGCTGCGTCACTCGGCAAGTATCCGCTCTCGGTTTTGTTCACGTCGTTCATGATGGGCGAGGTCGCGGCTTCGACGCTGTTCTTCGGAATGTCGAAGAAAGCCAAGCATCCCGTCTTCCAACAAATCTTCAAGCGCGTCGGCCAAGACGAAGCCCGCCATCTTGCGATCTGCCTTGCGATTCTCGAAACCGATTTCCCGGGGCTGCAAGAAGAAGACAAAGTCCTCATCACCAAGCAGTTGCGCGCCGGATTCGTCTTTCTCTCGATGATTCTGTGGGAGCCGCCGCCGCAGTTTTGGGAGCTCACGGATTACTTCATGCCGAACCACCGCGTGTTGATTCAACACGCGCGTGACGCCGGACTCGGCTGTTTGACATACGAAGAACAGGCCGACAATTGGCGCAACGCGCTGGCGAAGGTTCGCGCGATCGTCGGCGAGTGGGGAATTCAATTCCCCGCCATCCCAGAACTCGATCTCGACGGCGTCGACGTCGGTCACATCTCAGCCGAAGACATCATCCCCGTATTCTAAGCGGAGGACCTCGATGACCACGACTATCGCTCCCTCGCCCGCTGCACAGTGGTTTAGCGAGCACCAGCCGATCTTGGATCACGCCCTCGCCGCGATCAAATCGCGCGAGTATTACTCGGCGTATCCCGAAGTGCCGAGCGGCAAAATCTACGGCGAGAACGCGCAAGCCGAAGGCAAAGCAAAGCTCGAGGCGCGTCTCGGTAAAAGATTTGAGTTGGCGCAGCCTGGAACGACCGGCTGGATCGGCGCCGAAAAATCGCCGTTCGGCGTGCCGATCGGCGTAACGTATCCGCAGATCGACGTGGATCAGGTCATCGCCGCGATGCTGAGCGCACAGCGCGATTGGGCGACGGCATCGATACAGAATCGCGTGGGCGTTTGTCTCGAGATCGTGAAACGCATCAACAAAGACAGCTTCGAGATGGCCTTCGCGACGATGTACACGACCGGCCAAGCCTACATGATGGCGTTTCAAGCCGGCGGCCCGCATGCGCAAGATCGCGCGCTGGAAGCGATTGCCTACTCCTACGATGCGATGAGCGACGTGCCGCCCTTCGCGCTGTGGGAGAAGCCGCAAAAGAATCAGCCATTGCGCGTCGAGAAGCGCTTTCGCATCGTTCCACGCGGAATTGGTCTCGTGATCGCAAGCTCGACGTTCCCGAACTGGAATTCGTATCCGGGAATGTTCGCAAGCCTCGTCACCGGGAACCCCGTCATCATCAAGCCGCATCCGAACGCGATTCTTCCGCTTGCAATTACGGTCGAGATTGCGCGCGCGACACTTGCGGAAGCCGGCTTCGATCCGAATGTGGTGATGCTCGCGGCGGACGTCCCCGACGCGCCGATTGCGAAAACGCTCGCAACACGCCCGGAAATCTCGATCGTCGACTTCACCGGTTCCTCGGCCTTTGGTGAGTGGCTCGAAAAGAACGCGACCAACGCTAGCGTTTTCACGGAGAAGGCAGGCGTGAATGCGGTCGTGATCGATTCGACCGACGATCTCGCCGGACTGGCGCGAAATCTGGCGATGGCGCTCTCGCTCTATTCAGGACAAATGTGTACGGCGCCGCAGAACATCTTCGTTCCGCGCGGCGGGATCAACACGGGCGGATCGCACGTCAGCTTCGACGATGTCTTGGCCGCAATTACCAAAGGTGTCGACGACCTGCTTGCCGCGCCGGAACGCGCCGTCGAAGTCCTCGGTGCGATCGCATCGGATGCGACGCTGGCGCGTGTCGATGCGCAAGCGAAGGGCGACGGCATCGCGCTTGCATCGAAGACACTCGTGCATCCGCAATTCCCGGATGCGCGCATTCGAACGCCGATCGTCGCCCGGCTCGATGCGGCCGACGAAGAACGCTACGGCGGCGAGATGTTCGGGCCGATCGCATTCGTGATCGCGACCGATTCGACCGCGCAAAGCCTCGAGCTCGCAACCAAATGCGCACGTGCTTGCGGTGCGATCACGGCAATGTTGTATTCAACCGATCCTGCGATCGTCACCAAGGCCGAAGACTTTGCGGCCGACGCCGGCGTCTCGCTCGCGATCAATCTAACCGGACCGCTGCTCGTCAATCAATCGGCGGCGTTCAGTGACTATCACGTGAGCGGTGCGAATCCGGCCGGAAATGCGTCGCTCACCGATGCGGCATTCGTCGCCGGTCGTTTCCGGATCACGCAGACACGGACGGTGGTTCCTGGACCCGCAAGCACTAGCTGAAGCCTCCGCGCAGGCAATGTACGCGCGGCATGCCGCCGCGCGCACGCTCGGAATCACGATAGAAGAAGTCCGTCCTGGTTACGCGCGCCTCTCGATGGTCGCCGCGCCATCGATGCTCAACGGGCACGACGTCATGCACGGAGGCTTCATCTTTGCGCTCGCCGACACTGCGTTCGCGTACGCGTGCAATTCACGCAATGAAGCCAACGTCGCGCTGAACGCGGCAATATCATTCACCGCGCCGGGGCGCGCCGATCAGCGTCTTGTCGCGGTCGCACAAGAACGTTCGAGTGCCGGCCGCACCGGGATCTACGACGTCGAAGTACAGAACGAGGCAGGCGAGACGATCGCGTTCTTTCGCGGAACGTCGTATCGCATCACGGGGACCGTTATCTCGTCTTAGTGCGTGATGATTAGGCGCAGCGCGACGCTTCCAAGGGCGATTGCGAGGATGCGCGTGATCATCGCACCGGAGATCTTTCTTGAGAGGTGCGCACCGATCGGGGCTCCGACGAGCGCGCCGACTGCCGTCCAAAGCGTCAGCACCCAGATCGCATCGTAATCCCCGTGCACAAGATGCACGATCGATCCGACGATCGCGGTGACCGCGAGGACTGCGTGTGACGTCGCGGTTGCGATGTGTTCCGGGAATCCAAGGACAGCGATCATGAACGGGACCTGGACGATTCCGCCGCCGATGCCGAGCAGGCTCGAAATAAAACCGACCAGCACCGAAACCGCCATTCCCAACCGCAGGCTGAAGCGCCATTCATACGTATGGCCCTCGCGATCGACGAGCGAACGCGACGTCGATCCGAATGTGAACGCGGCGCGCGCGTCGGGACGAAAGATCAGCCACGCGGAGATTGCGAGCAGCATGCAACCGAATCCGACGTCGAAGACGTGGCGCGGAATGAATCGCGTTGCGTACGCTCCGAGGATCGATCCCGGAATCGCCGCGAGGGCGAAGAGTGGAAAGGTCCGCAGATCAACACGCATCTGCCGCCAGTAAGAAAGCGCACCGGCAGAGGCATTTGCGGCAACGACCGCGAGCGAAAAGGCGGTGATCGACTGTGTCGACCACTCCGGTTCAACGACGATCAGCGCAGGGACAAGCAGAAATCCGCCGCCGGCTCCTACAAGCGTGCCAAGGGCACCGAGGATGACGCCGGCGACGAACGCGATTGCGTCGGTCACGTGGCGCGGAAGACCGACTCGACGAATTCCGGGACGCTCATCCCCGCTCTGCAGCCGTATGCTTGTGCCAGCGAGTTAGCGTGCGAAATCTTACCGCTCTCCCATGTCGAGCGGGCGTCGCCGATGCGCGCACTTTGCGCGTCGACCGTCACCGCGGCAATCCCGCGCGCGTCGAGCGCCGGTAAGCGCGAGATGCCCGCGTTGTCGATACCGACGCCCGCATCGTTGTAGACGGCAGCGAGTGCATCGATGCGCAGCGCCGTCTCGGGTTTGCCGCCGAGGATCGCGCCGTGCGATCCGGTCACGACGATCGAGCCGGTATCATCCAGCGTGACGAGCGAGTTCGAGTCGAGGCCCCACACTTTTTCGCGACCGGCACGCGCGAGCAGAAGCGTGCGCGCTTCTGCGTACGCGGGCGCCGCTGCATCGGATGATTGCGCGCGTTCCATGCGCTCGGCGCATTGAATCGTCGCTTGCCCGGGAGCACATCCTACTTCGCTTGCACGCGCATTGCAAAAGCTGATCCGTCCACGTTGCGCAAGATCGGCACCGTCACCGATCCGTGCGGAGCGATAATCGACGGTCGCCGCCGGAATGCGAAGCGCCTCGAGATAATCGAGCGCGGCGATCCCCGCGTTCTCGAGGCCTACCCCGGCGTCTGAAAAAATCGCGCCGAGAACATGGCCTTTCGCCGCGCAGTAGCCGCAATACAGACCGCCGTGCGACGCCGCGACAACGACCTTCCCGGCGTCTTGCTCATCGAGATGTGTAATGCTGTCGTGGACGCGGATCAAACCGGACGATCGCCGGCCTTTACGACGAGCGTGCGATTATCGGCGGCCGGCAGCATCGCGCCGGGATCGCGCGTGACGACGACGTCCAGCACGATCGGCGAGCTGCGATCGTCGATCGCGGTGCGGTACGCCGCGGCGAGATCGTCGGGCCGCTCGACGCGAATGCCGCGACAACCCATCGCGCGCGCGATCGCAGCGTAATCCATCTCGATGAGATCGCTCGACTGATAGTTGCCTTTGCCGTACATCGCGTGCTGAAGCGCTTTGACGTAACCGCTTGCCGCATTGTTGACGACAACGACGATGACGTTCGTCCCGGCGCGTTTCGCCGTCTCGAGATCGCCGATCGTCATGTTGAAACCGCCGTCGCCCGTGATCGCGACGACCGGTGCATCCGGTGCTGCCAGCTGCGTGCCGATAGCGCCCGGTAATCCGTAGCCAATCGACGCCAAGCCGCGATCCGCCACGTAGGTGCGTCCGGCTTCCTTCGTGTCGTAGAGCAAACCCGTCCAGTGCGCGGCAAACCCGCCGTCGGCGACGACGATGCCATCGGGCGGAAGCGCGCGTTGCAGCTCGCCGATCAGGCGTCCCATGTTGATCGGGATCTCGGCCGACGTATAGCGTGGTATCGCGTCAATGCGCCAACGGTTCATGCGCGTTGCGACTTCCGCAAGGTAATCGCGGCGCTCGGTTTGACGCGCGGCACGTCCGTCTGAAAGCGCATCGGCGAGATCGTTCATGCCTTCGCGCGCGTCGCCCCACATCGCGACATTTGCGAAGGTCGTCCGCCCAATCTCTTCAGCCACGAGCTCGAGGTGAATCAACGGAACGTCTTTGGGAATGAGCGCGTAACGTTTCGTTGCGATCTCGCCCAGTTTGCAACCGACGACCAGGATGCAATCGGATTCGGCGATCAGCTCGTTCGCGATGCGCGAATAGCGTCCGAAGAGTCCGGCGGACAGCGGATTCGTACACGCAATCGAGCCTTTGCCGCTCATCGTGTGCGCAACCGGAATCGATTGTTCGCCGGCTAAGCGCGCGAGTGCGGCGTAGGCACCGGAGAGATGAACGCCGCCACCGGCGAGGAGGATCGGCCGCTTGGCTTTTGCGAGCAATGCGGCTGCGGCGTCGACGTCCTCGTGAGCCGGACGCATGCGGCGTGCGGGAATCGCAAACGTCTTGGGATCCATGCGGAAGTCAGCTTCGCTGAACTCGTGCTCTCCGTGCGCGACATCTTCCGGAATGTCGACGACGACCGGACCGGGGCGTCCCGACGTCGCGATCGTAAATGCGCGCGCGACGAACTCAGGGACGCGCTGCACGGATTCAACGCGCAGCAATTCTTTGACGGCAGGACGCAGAATGTCGACTTGACGCGTCTCCTGCGTCATGTTTTTCCAAGCGTGCGAGCGATTTGCGTCGCCCGCGATCGCGACCATCGGCACGCCCGCATTGTACGATTCAACGAGCGCCGTAACGAGATTCGTGACGCCCGGTCCGAGCGTCGCATCGCATCCGCCTGGCCGGCCGGTGACGCGCGCGTACGCATCGGCGGCGAAAGCACCGGTGCGTTCATCGTTGATCAGAATGTGCCGTATCTTCAGCTCGCGGACCGCTTCGTAGAATGGCAGCAACTGGAATCCCGCCATCCCGAATACCGGACCGATTCCGGCGAGTCGAAGGACCTCGGCAAGCGCGCGTCCGCCTGTCATCTTGCCTTTAGGAAGCGTCTTTTGTGCTGGTTCTGCGATCATGGCGGTGGCTTCGGTACGACCCCCCTTTGTCATCCCGCTCCCGAAGGGAGCGAAGTCGAAGGACAGCGGAAATAAGGCCCATGGCAGATATCGATCTCGGACTTTCATTCTTGCGCACCATGGTGCGGATTCGCGAGTTCGAACAACACGCACGGATCGGCTACGACGGCGGAGAGATTCCCGGCGTCGTACATCTTTCGATCGGACAGGAAGCCGTGGCGGTCGGGGTCTGCGCAAATCTCGAGCGCGCTGATTATGTCGCGAGCACGCATCGCGGGCACGGGCACTGTATCGCAAAGGGCGCCGAGACAAGTGCGATGATGGCAGAGCTATTTGGAAAGTCGACGGGGACGAACAAAGGCAAGGGCGGCTCGATGCATATCGCCGATTTCTCGGTCGGGATGCTCGGCGCGAACGGCGTTGTCGGCGGCGGAATCGGGATCGCTGTCGGTGCTGCGCAAGCCGCGCGCCTGCTGGGCAAGAAAAGTGTCAGCGCTTGTTTCTTCGGTGACGGCGCGGTTAATCGCGGGCCGTTTCTTGAAGGCCTGAATTGGGCGGCGGTGTTCAAACTTCCAGTCTTGTTCGTGTGCGAAGACAATGCGTTCTCCGCGTTCACGCGCGCCAGTTCGACGACGGCGGGCAAAGGCGCGACCGCGCGTGCCGAAGCGATTGGTGTCGAGACGCGGGCGGTCGACGGCAACGACGTCTTCGCAGTCTACGACGCGGCGCGTGAGCTGATCGCCCACGCGCGCGCGGGTCGCGGCCCCGCATTTCTCTACGCGCCGACGTATCGGCTCGACGGTCATACCGTGTTCGACAAAGCGCCGTACCGTTCGAGCGAAGAGCTGGAGCGCAAACGCGAAGACGATCCTCTGAGCGAAATCGAGTCGCGCTTACGCCAATGGGGCGTAACGCAAGAGCAGCTCGATAAGATTCACGTCGAGGCACGCGAGGAGATGGTGCGCGCGATGGAGTCGGCACGGCGTGCGCCGTTGCCAACCGAAGCTGATGCATTTCTCGACGTGCAAAACATCGGTGCGCCCGTATGACCGTTCAGAGCACGCCAAAGACAACAACGATGACGATTGCCGAGGCAGCGCGCGATGCGCTCGCCGAAGAGATGCGCCGGGATCCGACCGTGTGGGCGCTCGGTGAAGATCTTTCCGCGGGCGGAATCTTCGGAACGTACAAAGGGTTGCTCGACGAATTCGGGCCGGAGCGTATCGTCAGCACACCGATCTCCGAGAGCATGATCATGAACGTCGGGTTCGGGGCCGCACTTGCGGGCACGCGACCAGTGATCGAAATGCGTATCCTCGATTTCGCGCTCTGTGCATGGGACGAGCTGATCAATCAGATCGCAAAGGCGCGCTTCATGTTTGGAGGACAAACGAATGTGCCGGTCGTTGTGCGATTACCGCAAGGGATCGGCCGCGGATTTCAAGCCGCGCAACATTCGCAATCGCTCGAAGCCTGGCTCGTGCACACACCAGGACTGGTCGTGCTCGCACCCGCAACGGCAGCCGACGAGAAGGGCCTCTTAAAGTCGGCAATTCGCAGCGACGATCCGGTCGTGATGCTCGAACCCAAATCGCTCTTCGCAACGACGGGCGACGTCCCCGAAGGCGAATATACGACGCCAATCGGTGAGGCGCGCGTTGCGCGTGAGGGGAGCGACGTCACGCTCGTGACGTGGTCGTCACTTCTGCCTGCAGTACTCGCCGCAGCCGAAAAAGCTGCCGCTGCCGGAATCTCGGTTGAAGTCATCGATTTGCGCAGCCTCTGGCCATGGGATCGCTTGCGCGTTCTGGCTTCGGCGGCTCGCACGAAACGAGCGCTCATTGCACACGAAGCAGTGCTCATCGGCGGATTCGGTGCGGAAATCGCGGCTACGATTACGGAAGAGCTCGGCGTTCCGGTCGCGCGCATCGGCGCCCCGCGCATTCCGGTCGGCTACGCGCCGATTCTCGAAAATACGTACCGGGTTGACGCCGATAAAATATTTGCGGCAATTCAAAAGGCCACAAGGTGAACACAAATATCACGGCCGACGCGTTTTTTGCCAAAGCGAAGATATGGCAGAAAGAGCTGAAGAAGCTCCGGGCGATCGTTAAGTCCACAGGGTTGAAGGAAGAAATCAAGTGGGGAAAGCCCACCTACACGCTCGACGGCACCAACGTCGTCATCTTCGTACCGCTCAAAGAACATTTGGCGCTGATGTATTGTAAAGGCGCACTGCTGAAAGACGCGCGCAAGCTGCTTCAAAATATCGGACAGTCGCAAAGCAATCGCTGGATAAAATTCGGCAGCGTTGACGAGATCACAAAACTTGAGCCGGCCATAAAATCCTATATTCGTGAAGCGATCAAGAACGAAAAAGCCGGCTTAGAAGTCGTATACAAGAAGACGTCGGACTATCCGGTCCCCGACGAGCTGAAAGCGAAGTTCGCCAAAGTGCCGTCTTTCAAGAAAGCCTTCGAGGCGTTGACGCCCGGACGGCAGCGCGGCTATCTCATCTATTTCGCTGGGGCCAAACAAGCCAAAACGCGCGAAGCGCGCATCGAGAAATCCACCGCGGCGATCCTCAAAGGCAAAGGGCTACTGGACTAATCCCAAAGAGGTTAGTAAGCCCCGAGTATGCGACCTTCGCCGTCGATTTCGGCGAGGGCGCGCATCAGCGCGGCCGGTTCAGCACGATCGATCTCGCAATAGAAACGATACTTGAACGGACCCGCATCGGGCGCGGGACGCGAGACGAGCGAACGCAGATTGAGCTCCTGATCCGCAAACGCGGATAGCGCGTCGCGCAGTGATCCCGGACGATCCGCGAGTGCGAGCGCAACGCAGGCGCGGTCGCCACCGCGCGACTCACCGTCGTTGCGCCGCACCAAGAAGAAGCGCGTGAAATTCTCGGGGTTATCTTGCACCGCTTCGGCCAGAATCGATGCACCGTAGCGATTTGCCGCTGTTCGCGAACCGATCGCGGCGACGCCCGGATCGTTTTGCGCGACAATCTCGCGCACGGCGCCGGCCGTATCGTCGACGACGGTGCGTTCCCAGCCCGGATGGGCTGCGAAGAGACGCCCGCACTGCTCGAGCGCAACCGGATGCGAACGCACTTCGCGGATGCCCTCAATGGTTGCGCCCTTTACTCCAAGCAGCGATTGCACGACGCGATGCACGGTCTCATCGACGATCGTGAGTATCGGGTGCATCCACAGCAGATCGTAGTTGGCCGAAATTTGTCCCGAGATCGAGTTTTCGATCGGGAGAAGTGCGGCATCGACTTCACCGCCGTCGACGGCCGCGATGAGCATCCAGAACGTCCGGTAACCACGCGGCTTCGCAGCCGGGATCAGACTGTTTGCGGCTTCCTCGCTGAACGCGCCGGGTTCGCCTTGAAAGCCGACCGTCCGTATCTCGCTCATTTTGTCGAACGCGGACCTTGCGATGGGATCGGGGTCGCGACGCTTGTGCCGAACGCCGCACCAGTTACGCGGAAGCCCACGCTGAGCAGATAGTACATCACGCTGAGAAACAGAATCGCGACGATGGCGAGGATCGGAAGGTAGATGCGCGGAGGCAAACCGCGTGCCGGCGGTGGGTTCACGGCGAAGGACTCGCGTCCCGGCGACTGCAATCCCTTCTCTGTGCTACCGGACGTGGCTGAATTGCAGCTCATGTTTGCGCAGTTCAACTGCACGTATTTCGACGGCGAGATTCCGACACACGAGATCTCGTACAACAATCGCTTCTCCAACGTCGCCGGCCGCATTACATATAAGCCGCCCAAGATCGAGCTTTCGCCCAAGCACCTGCGCGGCAAGCCTGACCAGTTGAGGGAAACGTTGCTGCACGAGATGATTCATGCGTGGCTCTTTGCCCGCAAGCAGAATCCTGGTCACACGCCCACGTTCAAAAAGAAGATGCGTGAGCTGGGACTGAGATCGATCTATCACGATCTCGGCACGGCCGTGCCGCTTAACGAGAGCGCGAAACGTTACATCCTGCGCTGCGATCACTGCCGCCGCGAGGTCTTACGTAAGCGGCGTCCGCCACTCGGCGCCCGCTGCGGGCATTGCCGACGTCAGATTCTCGTTTTCGAAGTCGTCGAGATGCGTCAACTCGATGAAGGTGGCGTTCGCGCAGCGCGCAGCGCTGGAACGCTATAAGCGACCGCTACCCGAACCGGTCATATCTGATCCCTTCAGCGCCGGCTGGCCAAACGGACTGAACCCATTTAAGAATTGATCGATCGCCGGGTTGTTGATCGTCCGGTTCGCGACGACTTCGCTTCCTGTCACAACGCCGTTATCGAGGTGCACGTTGAGCGATTGCCCGCTGTGGATTTGCACTGTTTTTGTTCCGGTCGTGATCGTGACGTCGCCGTCCGCACACTTCACGCAGTAGATTTGATCGCCGGCCGGTCCGGCAACGAAATATCCAACCGTTCCGCGAACGGCGAGCTGCGATGTTGGTGTGACAAAACGATAGCTGGCCTTTGCGCCCGTCGGATGCACGACGTTGAATCGCACGGCGCCGTGCTCGATAAACACGGTTCCACTGGCGGGATTCGCCGCTTCGGCAGCGTGCAGATCGCCGATGCGCACGCTGGTGCGATCGCCGATGCGGATCTGACTCGAGTCGCTCAGCTGCAGGGTCGCGAGCGCCGCCACGTCGGTCGTTGCGATCACGGAATCGCCGACGGCAACCTCCGCATAGAGCGATCTCGGATCGGTCGTCGGCAGCTTATATGTGACGATGCCTTTGTCGCGGCGCAGAATGTTATCGTCCGCGCTGCGAGCCGCGAGCCCGAGCGCCAGCATCGTCATCGCGAGAAAGGCGATAGATTTATGCATGCCCAGGCATATGTTTGACGGCCAAGGCGAGCGCGGCCACGAAAAGCATTCCTGCCATCACCGTTGTGAGCGCGGAGGCGTGCATCCTGCGTGCGACGTGCGCACCGATCGCGCCGCCTGCGAGTCCGCCCGCGACGAGCGGGACTATCGCCGACGCTTCCAGATCGCCGTACAGGCCGTGCGCGATGATACCCACCGGCGACGTTAGCATAACGACGAAGGCCGACGTGGCTGCGGTCATGTGTACGTCTTCGCGGAACATTACGAGCATCGCCGGCACCAGCACGATCCCGCCACCGATGCCGAACAAACTCGAGGCAAAACCGACCAAAAGTCCGAGGCAAATCTCAATCGCTAGTTTTTGATGTGGCGTGAAATTCCGCGGCTCAGGTTGCTTGTTGCGTCGCATCACGATCATGATGGCGGTCGCGATCAAGAAAGCGCCGTAGATGAAATCGAAGCTGCTTCCGCTCAGCAGTCGCACGACGTAGGCGCCCAAGATCGAGCCGGGAATGCCGGCGGCAGCGATCGTGAGCCCGCGCGGAAGATCGACGGCGCGGCGGCGCATGAACATGAGTGAGGCCGCGAGCGTGTTCGCAAAGACGAAAAATAGCGAATCGGCTGCGGCGAACGCCGGTTCGACGCTGAAGAACAGCCGCAATACCGGAACAACCAAGAACCCACCGCCGAGTCCGGCTAGTGAGCCGAAAACTGCTGCGATTGCTCCGATGAAGAAGAGCGCGAGTGAGGGGAGAAACGACTCGTTCGTTAGTGTGCAGCCGCCATTTGCACAACGACCGGTTCGTTCGGATCGCGTAGCTTCGAGGGGTTCACTTCACCCGGATTCAGCTTGCGGATCACTTCGAAAATGCGCAGTGGCTTTTCCTTACCCTTGACCATGACCGGATCGAGCTCGTTGACGACGACCAGATCCTTGACTTCCTCGTAGGTCGTCTCGCTGATGATCGTCTGACCGCCCTTCGCAACGTTGTAAAGGCGTGCCGCGGTGTTGACGTTGTCGCCGATGACGGTGTAGTTCAAACGGTCAGCCGAACCGAGGTTGCCCATGACGACTTCGCCGGTGTTGAGTCCCATGCCGACCGTGAATACCTGGCGGCCCTGCGATTTCCACTCCTCAGCGATCTGTAGAATCTTCTCTTGCTGTTCGATCGCTGCGAATACCGCGCTCTTCGCATCGTCCACTTTGGGATTAGGAGCGCTAAAGACGGCCATGAGGCAGTCGCCGATAAACTTGTCGACGTAACCGCCGTACTTGAAGACGATCTGGCACATGTCTTCAAAATACTCGTTCAGTTGGCCGTAGATTTGCTCCGGCGTCATTTTTTCAGACATCGCGGTAAATCCGCGAATATCCGAGTAGAAGATCGTGACCTTAACGCGCTTTCCTTGCAGATTGAGCGCGGCTTTGGGGTCATCGTGCTTGAGCATTTCGCTGACGATTTCGGGGCTGACGTGCTTTCCGAACATGTCGCGAATTGCGCGCTTGTCGTTGCCTTCCGTGATGATCCGGTACAGTGCGACGAAGAGCGCGGTTGCAAGCATCGCGCCGTCGACGTGGATCAAATCGAGCCAATAGAGCGAGAAACCGTACGCGGCCACAACGATCGCCGAATACGCACAGATGAGCGCGAGTGACGAGCCGATACCGATGAGCGGCGGCAAGAACGTCACGATTACGCCGACGACGATCGGCAGCGCCAGCAACAGAATGATGTTGACCCACGGCCGCGAGCGCGTGATGTACGTGCTTGTGAGGAATTGATCCATGAACCGAAGGTTCGAGAAGACTCCAGGAAAGCGACCGTTAGGCGTCAGTACGTAGTCTCCCGAACCTTGTGCGGTGCTTCCGACGACGACGATATTGCCGTTCGCGAACATCTTGAGATCTGTTGAATTTGCGTTGAGCGCATCCCAGAACCCCATCTGCTCGGCGAACGCGATGTGCTCGGTCGGCGCTCCGGTTCGCCCGGTGATTTCTTGCAACTCGTACGTGCGGAACGGCAAATTGAGAATACGGTTGTCGCCGTCGAGTGGAATCGTGCGATCGCCGAAGCGTGCACGCCAGCTATTGATCGCCGAGAATTTCCTCCCCGTGAACTGCTGGACGGTCGCGCCCGCGAGCGACAAGTACGTTTGTTCCTTGCCGCTGGCGTCGGTGGTGACGAGTGGGAACGGCTGCGAGAGTGTCCATCCGCCAGGATTGTCGACGGTCGTGTAACCTGAATTCGCGATAAACGGAAGCAGTGTCGGCGCTACTTGTTCTACACCGAGATTCCCAGCGCTCGTCGTGTTGATGTCGACGCCGAGGACGGTCGGGACGGCGCGAAGACCTTTCGCGAATATAGCGTCTTGACGCGGATCCTGCGCCGGATCGATAAACAGCACGTCGAAAGCGACAACTTTTGCGCCCGCCTTACCCAGTTTTTGCAGCAGACGTCCGTAGGTCGAGCGCGGCCACGGGAACGGTCCGAGCTTTCCGAATGCCTCTTCGTCGATGGTCAGCAACTTTAGGTGCGGATTGACCTGGTGCCGATCCGGAAAATGCAGGCCGACCTTGTGGAGCCAATCGGAGTCGTCGGCGGCGAGCATCGCCTCATTGACGACGACGTAATCCATGACGCGGTTCGCATTGGAGAACGTCTGGGCCGGCGCAAGGTACAGCAGTATGCCGAAACCTGCAGCGACGAGCGACAGTACGATAGCGATCGATAACGTGCGAAGACGACGCATCTGAAACTCCCGACGAGCGTTCCGATGGCCTTAGACGGAAGGCCCTTGCCTCCCCGTCAGACGCGGCTGATGTAGCGGCGGTCGCGTGTATCGATCCGGACGACGTCGCCCGGATTGACGAAGAGCGGCACCTGTACGGTCGTCCCGGTTTCGAGTTTCGCGGGTTTGGTCGTCCCGGTCGCGGTATCGCCTTTGAAGCCCGGGTCGGTTTCGGTGACCGCTAGCTCGACGTGCGCGGGAATGTCGACGCCGATCGGATTCCCGTCGTAGAACTGCACGGCGACCTTCATTCCGTCCTTGAGAAAATCGGCCGGCCCGCCGATCAGGTCGCGCTGAATCGTCACGTTCTCGTACGACTCGGAGTCCATGAAATGGAAGCCTTCAGCATCGTTATAGAGCATCTGCATGTCGCGGTTGTCGACGATCGCGCGTTCGAGTTTCTCGCCGGCGCGGAACGTGCGCTCGACTGTCGAGCCCGTTTTGACGTTTTTTAGGCGCGTGCGAACGAAGGCCGAGCCTTTGCCCGGCTTGACGTGCAGAAATTCGATGACCGTCCAGAGCTGGCCGTCGATGACGATGGTAATACCGTTGCGAAAGTCGTTACTTGATATCATGGAGCGCCACCGGGGTTGGACGCCGACCTGGAAGCTCCTATCAACCGATTTTCACTCCCCTCGAACAGCCGGCGGATGTTGTCGTTATGGCGCCACGCGATGACGGCGGCGACGCACGCGCCATAGATTGCGGCGCGCACATCGAGAAACAACCAAAGCGTGGCAATCGTCGAAATACTGGCGAGAAGCGAACCGACGCTCGCGAACCCCGTCGCGACCACGGCAAGAATCCACACGCCGATAAATATCAGCGCAGCCTGCCAGGACAGGCCGAAGAGCACGCCGAGCTCGGTTGCCACTCCTTTGCCCCCTCGAAATCGCATCCACGGCGAGTAACAGTGTCCGACGATTGCTGCGAATCCCGCGAAGAGCGCGAGCGAGAGGCCTCCCACGTCCTGCGCAAGGACCGTTGGCACGAAGCCTTTGAGCGCATCCAGCACCAATACGAGCGCGCCTGCGCCCCGGCCGAGCGTGCGTGCTGCGTTCGCGGCGCCAATGTTGCCGCTTCCTCGCTCGCGAATGTCGGTCTTGAAGAAAACGCGTGCGACGATCAAACCGAATGGGAGCGAACCGAGAAGAAAAGCAAGGACGAGTATCCCGGCTTCCTTCATTAGTCTTCCGGTCCCGAGCGCGGCCGGAATTCGAACGTGAGCGGAACGCCCTTCCAATCGTCTGAGGCTCGCAAGACGTTCTCCAAAAAGCGTTGATACGACGGCCGCACGAGATCCGGATCGTTGCAATGCAAAATGAAGAGCGGCGGCCGTGTCGCGACTTGCGAGCAGTAGAAGATCTTGAGAATCTTCCCGCCCATCATCGGTGGCGGGTGCGCGCTTACGGCGTCGCGGATGATCGCGTTGAGGCGTGCGGTCGGGACGCGCCGCTCGAGATTTTCCGCAACGCCTATGACGGACGGCATCAACGCGCCAAGACGGCGGTGCGTCAGCGCGGAAAGAAAAACGACCGGCGCAAACCGTGCGAAGGGCATCTGTTCGTAGATCGCTTCGCTCAGCTCGGATTGCGAATACTCACCTTGCGCGCGCGCGAGGTCCCACTTGTTCGAAACGATGATCAGGCCTTTTCGTTCCTCGATCGCGAGTCCGGCGAGCCGCCGATCCTGCGCGAGCGGACCTATCATCGAATCGAGGACGAGCAACGTAATGTCGGCCCGCGCGATCGCGGCCAGCGAGCGTAACGAGGCATAGTATTCGATCGAGCCACGCGTCGACGGTTTCTTGCGCACTCCCGCGGTATCGATCAAACGAATCGTTCGGTCGCGATACGGGAAGATGGAGTCGAGTGCGTCGCGTGTCGTTCCCGGCACGTCAGAGACCAAAGCACGTTCGGTGCCGAGTAGCGCGTTCAGGAGCGAGCTCTTGCCGACGTTTGGTTGACCGATGATCGCGATTGCTAGCTCATCGACCGGCGTTTCGACCGCCTCCGTTTGCGGTGGAAGCCGCTCGATGATCGTGTCGAGCAGATCGCCGGTGCCTTCACCATGGATTGCAGAGACGGCGATTGGTGGGCCCAGGCCCAAACGCGTGAACTCGGCGTGGACGGCATCACGCGCGGTATTCGATTCGGCTTTGTTCGCAACGAGGACGACCGGGCGTCGCGTGCGGCGCATGATCGCGACGACGTCTTCGTCGAGCGGATTGAGCCCTTCGGCAGCGTCGACGACGAAAAGGATCACGTCCGCATCGGCGGCCGCCGCTTCGGCTTGGCCGCGTGTCTTGGCTTCGATCGAGTCGCTGGCAACGTCGGTATCGATGCCGGCCGTGTCGACGAGCGTGAATACACGGCCGCGCCACTCGGCGAGCGCATATAATCGGTCGCGCGTAACGCCGGGAGATTCGTCAACGATCGCAAGCCGCTGGCCGATCAAGCGATTGAACAACGAGCTCTTGCCGACGTTCGGACGCCCTACGAGTGCGACGGTAGCTGGGCGAATCGAAGCAGATACGGTGGGGGCTGACATCTCGACAGGCAGCCTACGGCGCCCCAGGGGCGAAGTCCGCCACCTGTGATCCCCTTACGCGGTATCCTAGTCGCTTGCGTTGCCGCCGTTTTCGCGACCACGAGCGCCGCGCGAGCGGGTACGAGCGCCGGCGCGATCTATTTGACAACGCTGCCAAGCGGCGCCGATACCTGGGTAGACGGCGCCTACGTCGGGCACTCGCCCGTCCTCGTCGATGCGCTTGGTCCGGGGAAACACACGATCACGGCTGCGAAGACCGGCTGGGAGAGTCGCGAATTGCGGGTAACTGTCCGCGATCAGGATCCGCTGCAATTCATCGACATGCAGCTCGATCGCGATCCAAGTGCAGCCGCGCTGAATGGCACGCTTGCGCTTCACGCCGGACGTCCGATTCGCAGCCTCACCGTCGACGGTACTCCGGTCAAGCTCTCGCCTTCAGGGAAAGTCGACATGGCGCCGGGCCAGCACGCGATCGTGGTCGCGACGGAAACGGGCCGCTTCGAACGGCAAGTCGATATCTATCCGGACACAACCACGAACGTGATCGTGCGAATCGGAGGCGAGGGTGCAAACCGCGCCATCGTCGTCGCACCGGTCACGAACTATCTTCCGCCCGCAGATGTCACCGTCGACGGTAAGCACATCGCGATCCGCCACAACGGCCACACGGTTACCGGCACGCTCGGGAACGCGACCATGCGGATTGATGGAGCGTCGGCTACCTTTGATACGCCGCCGGCCATGATCGGCGGGAACCTCTTCCTGCCGCTCGACGTCTTCGTCCGGATCGGGGCGGTGCCGCTTCGCCCGCATTAGGTTGAAAGGGAGAGGCCGCCCAGGGCGAACCTAGCTTGTCCCGTGCCAGGCATATATATCGAAACATTCGGATGCCAGATGAATGAGGCCGACTCCCAAGAGATTGCGGAGCGGGCTCAGCGCGCCGGATATACCGTCGTCGACAGACCGCACGAGGCTGCAATCATCGTCATCAACACGTGCACGGTACGCGACAATGCCGAAGCGCGCGCCTACGGACGTATCGGCCACTTGAAGTCGCTCAAAGACGCGAATCCCGGAATGCGTCTTGTTGTTACAGGTTGTCTTGCGGAGCAAGACCGTGATCGCATGCAGCGGATCGTTCCGCACGTCGACGCCGTCTTCGGGACGCAGGAGATCTCGCAGCTTGGCGACGCGATCGCGGCCTGGCGCAGCGAGTTCGGCGAGATCGATTCGGAAGAGGCCGAAGAGCGCGCGTTGCTCGTTCCGATCGGCGGGACCGGCGATGCCGTCGCTGACGCCTATTCGCACTTACGTGCATTCGTCACCGTGCAGCGCGGTTGTTCGTATTACTGTACGTTCTGCATCGTCCCGCATGTGCGCGGCCGGTTCGATCACCGTCCGATGACGGAGATCCTCGCGGAGGTCGAGCACCGGCTGGACGAAGGTTCGCGTGAGATTACGCTCGTCGGGCAGACGGTGAACGCCTATCGCGATCCCGCAAGC
>Ga0302326_10006652_pt1 | contig 25881 bp, 21 predicted proteins | sample Palsa_T0_3_FD_202264 | JGI IMG/M metagenome (GOLD analysis project Ga0302326, IMG submission 202264) | Peat permafrost microbial communities from Stordalen Mire near Abisko, Sweden - Palsa_T0_3 | ecosystem: Environmental > Terrestrial > Soil > Palsa > Peat permafrost | place: Sweden: Abisko... | reverse complement strand
GCTACCCTATCTAAGAAGAAAAAACAGGTGCTCTTCGGGGACATTCCGGAGGACTAGGATTGCTAGTCGCATCCTAACTTTCCAAAAGTGGGAAATTTGGGAATCCCACAAATCCCATCCAAATCGGCGCAGGATAGCCTTGGGCACTCAATCTGAGACCCGAGGGCAGCCGATGAGCAACGAGAAAATCTCTTTAACTGAGACCGAGGTTGAAGCCCTGACCGGCCTAAAGGTGAAAACACTTCAGCGCTGGCGGTATCTTAACCAGGGTCCGCGCTTTGTGCGATTGGGGCGATGTGTCCGATATCCAGCGGCTGACCTACGGCACTGGATCGATAGTCAGGCAGGAGGCGGCGCCGGAGCAGCATCAGGAGCGCCTTGCCAACATTCGTGAGAGCGCAATGACTGGACCGCCGGCCCCGAGGCCGGAATACGAAACGGCGCCGCCGGATAAACGAGCCGATCACCATGGCATACCTGTGCGCCTTCACGATGGCACCTTGATCGCCCTTGTCAATTCGGACCTTGCAGACGAAATTGTCGAGGCTGGCGCCGCAGACGCCCATCGACGTGGATCGCGTCGATACCTGCGCTTGCGCCAGGGAATCAGGGTTCCACGCAAGGAGCGGGGTTGGGACATCATCGAGTTTCTCCGTAAGTGGCACGGTGACAAAAGGGCTGCGGACTACGTCGCGCACAAAGATCGACAGTCGGAAAGACTGGGATACCTCCCGGATACCCCGGGGCCAGACGGTCGCGTCGGTCGGAGAGTCAAGTAGCGATGCTCGGCGCCCTCACACCGCCGCCCAGCCCGCTGGAGGCATCTCCCGCAGCCGAGCGCCACTACACGCCCGCTGGAGTGGCCGCACTTTGGAGTTTAGACGTTGAAACTATACGCCGAATATTCCAGGACGAACCCGGCGTCGTAATGCTTCAATCGCCCGTCAAAAGAGGCAGACGCCCGTACAAAACAATCCGAATCCCGCACAGCGTTCTGGAGCGTGTCCACAGGCGCCTTCAGAGGTAACATTCACACCAATGTTGAGCCTATACAGGCGCCACGTGAAGGCTTGCCGATTCTGGACCGGCAAGAGCACCAATGGCAATCGCAAGGCCCATAATTGCCGCTGCCCTGTTTGGGTGGATGGTCAGTTGGCGGGCATACGCGTCAACAAGTCCCTTCAGCTTCGTGACTGGACGGCCGCGAATGCCATCATGCGCGATTGGGAAATTGCTGGGAGGATACAACAGGAGGCCCGGGCCGACGCTCCGGTAGGCGAGGCTTGCAACGCGTTTATGGCCGATGCCGCAGCGCAGCGCCTCTCGGAGGCGAGTTTGAAGAAGTACCGTGTGCTGCTCATCAACAAGAAGGTGACGGAGGACCGTGCGAAGTTTTCACCGTCTCTGCTGACGTTCTGCGCCGAGGTCGGCATTCAGTTCACCACCCAGATCACGCTGCCGGTGCTTACCCGCTTCCGCGAGCAGTGGAAAGACGGCGCCATCTCGGGTGTGAAGAAACTGGAACGCCTTCGAGCATTTGGACGTTTCCTGATGGACCGGGGGTGGTGGAAAGAAAATCTGGCACTCAAGTTGAAGCGCCCCAAGGTTAAAGAAGCGCCCACGATGCCCTATACGCACAAGGAGATGGCCAGTCTGTTGTCCGCCTGCGACCGGTACATTGACTGGCGCGGTCACGCTGGTCAGGAGAACGCGCGCCGACTCAGAGCTTTCATCCTGTTCGCGCGGTACTCGGCGCTGCGGATTAGCGATGCAGCAAGTTGCGCTATAGACCGACTCTCTGGCAATCGCTTGTTCCTGTACACGCAAAAGACCGGGGTGCCGGTGTACGTTCCGCTGCCGCCGTTCGTCGTCGAGGCGCTCGAAGCGTGCCCTCGCATCAGTGAACGTTATTGGTTCTGGACCGGCGTCGGTTCGAAAGAAACACTCGCCGGTAACTGGCGCCGTACGTTCCGACGCTTATGCGAGATCGCTGGCGTGCAAGGTGGTCATCCACACCGGTTCCGGGATACGCTGGCCGTGCAGTTACTTTTGGAGGGCGTCCCGATGGATCGCGTTTCAATTCTGCTGGGCCATTCATCGGTAAAGGTCACCGAACGCCACTATGCTCCATGGGTTCTTGCGCGCCAGGTGCAACTCGAGGCGGACTTGGAGCGGGTATGGAAAAAAGATCCCCTTGTACAAGCGCACATACTTAGTGGCGACATGGCGATCGCGGACACGCCGGTCCTGCAAATGCCAGCGACGTATCAGCGACACGAAAATGGGAAGGCCCCGAACTGACGGAATCCACGGGGTTTATTTTGGTGAGCCGGGCGGGGCTCGAACCCGCGACCACCGCATTAAAAGTGCGATGCTCTACCAACTGAGCTACCGGCCCGGAAGCGCTGCAAGGAAGGCAACTACTCTCGCGACTTTCTCAAGATAACATAGCTTTACATCTTCCCAGCCGAATCACGCGCCCTGCCATGTCACAATAATTAGCATGCGGGTCGGCATCATCGGCACCGGCGCCATCGCTCACAAACACGCGCGCGCCTATGCCAACATCGGCTACCATTTGGTGGCTTGCACGGACTTCCATGCCGACAGCGCCCATGCGTTCGCCGAGCGCTACGGCTGCGAGTTTGTTCCTCATTACGAAGAACTCTGCCGGCATCCGAACGTCGATTACGTCGACGTATGCACTTTCCCCGAATTTCGCCTGGAGCCGGTGCAGTGTTGCGCCGGCGCCAAGAAGCACATCCAGGTGCAAAAGCCGATGGCGACCAATCTCGACACTGCCCGGCGCATGATGGACACCGCTTTCGACGCCGGCATCCAACTGGGCGTGGTGAGCCAGCATCGCTTCGACGACTCCACCCAGTTCCTGAAGCGCGCGTTGTGCGACGGGCGCCTGGGCAAGATCCTGGAAGCCGACGCGTACGTGAAATGGTACCGCTCCCCCGCCTATTATTCGCGGCCGATCAAAGGAAGCTGGAAAACCGAAGGCGGCGGCGCGCTCATCATTCAAGCGATCCATCAAGTGGATGTGCTGCTGTGGCTGATGGGCGGCGTTCAGGAGGTGTTCGGCTATTGGCAACTGGCGGCGCGGCACGCCATCCAGTCCGAAGACGTGCTTTCAGCGGTGATGAAGTACACCTCCGGCGCAACCGGCGTGATTCAGGCCTCCACCGCCTTCTGGCCCGGCCACACCGAGCGCATCGAAATCCATGGCGCCAAGGGCACCGCGATCATCACCGGAGACAGGCTGACCGCGTGGCAAGTGGAGAACGACTCGGGCGAGCCCGCTCCGGTGTCCTACGACTACGCAACCGCCGCCACCGATCCCATGGCCAGCGCGCTGGCGCCTTTCGAGCGGCAGTTCATCGACTTCGGCGAAGCCATTCGCAGCGGACGCAAGCCGCTGTCGTCCGGAATCGATGGCTATCGCGCGTTGGAAGCGGTTACGGCCATCTACGACTCTTGCCGAAAGGGGAGCGTGGTGAGGCTGTAGCGCGGCCCTTCACCCCGGGACAAGCGAATGCAGGTCCGCGTTCCAGCTTCCAGCGCTAATCTCGGTCCCGGATTCGATAGCCTCGGTCTGGCGCTGGGAATCTATTTGACGTGCCGCTTCCAACGCGCGACGCGCCTGTCGATTCGCGTAAGCGGCCGCGACGCCGCGCGGATTTCAACCGGCGAAGATAATCTGATCTGGCGCACCGCACTGGCGGTGGCAGCGGATGTGGGCGATGCGCTGCCTCAGATCGCGCTCGAAATCGACAACGACATTCCGCTCGGCAAAGGGCTCGGATCAAGCGCTGCCGCGCTCACCGCCGGTGTAGTTATCGCCGATCGTTTGCTGGGGCTGCACTGGAAACCGCATCGGATTCTGGATGAAGCCGCCAAACTGGAAGGGCACCCCGATAACGTAGCCGCGTGCGTACTGGGTTCCATCGTCGCCAGCGCCACCGATGCCGGCGGCGCAGTGCGGGCGGTACGCGTGGAACTGCCGCCCAGCTACGGCGTGGCGGTGGTGGTGCCGGATTTCGTGCTCCCCACTTCCGAGTCTCGCCATGTTCTGCCTGCGAATTATTCGAAGAGCGACGCCGTTTTCAACGTGCAGCGCAGCGCATTGCTGATTGCCGCGCTCGCCACCGGGACCACCAGCGCGTTTCCCGTTGCGCTCGAAGATCGCCTGCATCAGCCCTATCGCTATGCGCTGGTGCCGGGCCTGGAAGAAATGGTGAAGCTGCGCGCCCCCGGTTTGCTCGGATGCGCGCTGAGCGGCGCCGGCCCGTCTATTCTGGTGTTCTACGAACGCGGTTCCGAGCAGGTGTGCGACCTGGTGCGGCAGATCTTCGCGCTGCACGGCCACAACTCGGAGACGCTGTGCGTGCCGGTGGCGCGAGACGGCTATGAGCTGACCCACTAAACTCCCCGCCGGTTGCCCCACAAATCAATGTGCAGCCGCGGCGTCATGCGGAAGCCTTCTTGCTTAGCGATTTCTGCCAACCATCGGCCGCGCTCCGCCAGCGTCGCCGCATCCACGCCTTCGGGCATCAGCACCACGCAGCTTCTCGACGCTCCGATCTCGCCGACGATCGCGTTCACTTGCTCTACATCGCCCGGCTCGGCGATCACAAACTTCAGTTGATAGGGATAACGCTCGATGAGCCGCCGCAGGATCTCGGGCTGATAGCGCAGCCGCTCGTGTTGGTCCCCCCAGCGCCCGTTGTCGCGCGTGTGCGGCGTAGAATTGGCCAGCTTCGGGCTGATGCTCATCAAGTGGCAGCGGACCTGCGCGTCCACCGTACCCGCCGTCTCGATGGTGATGTGTGGCTTAAGCCGGCCGGCCAATGCTTCGGTCAGTTCTCCAATCTGCGGCGCGATCATCGGCTCGCCACCCGTGATAACGACGTGCGATGCTCCATAGCCCGCCACCTCGGCGACGATCGAACCTACGCTGCGTTCTTCGCCCTCCGGCTGCCACGAAGTATAGGGCGTGTCGCACCACGTGCAGCGCAAGTTGCAGCCGCTGGTGCGAACGAATACGGACGGCACGCCCACCAGCGCGCCTTCGCCTTGAATGGAATGGAAAATTTCAGAGATTTTCAATAGAGTACTCGATCGGGTCCGTAATGCCCGCATCCGCGAAACCCTTGAGGCGCAACCGGCATGAATCGCACAACCCGCAAGAGCGGCCGTTTGCGTCCGGATCGTAGCAACTGTGCGTCAAGGCGAAGTCGACGCCCAGCTCCTCGCCTAGCCGGATGATCTCGCATTTCGAAAGCTGAATCAGCGGCGTATGAATCTTGAGCTCGGTACGGCCTTCGACGCCGGATTTCGTCGCCAGGTTGGCCATGTTTTCGAATGCCGCGATGAACTCGGGCCGGCAATCGGGGTAACCGGAATAGTCGATGGCGTTCACGCCGATGAAAATGTCGGAGCTGGCGAACACTTCGGCCCAAGCCAGCGCGATTGAGAGAAACACCGTATTGCGAGCGGGTACGTAGGTCACCGGGATGCCCGCGCTGAGGCCGGTTTTCGGCACCGCGATGTCGGCCGTCAGGGCGGATCCGCCGAACGCGCGCAAATCAATGGAGAATACGCGATGCTCGGCCGCGCCCAGACTGCTTGCCACTCGCGCGGCGGCCTGCAACTCCGCGCGATGCCGCTGGCCATAGTCGAAACTCAATGCGTAGCAGCGATAGCCTTCGCGCCGCGCAACGGCCAGGCACGCAGCCGAATCCAGGCCGCCGCTCAACAGGCAGACCGCGGGCTTCGAAACTTCGGCTAGGGAATCCATGCTGGAGAACCTTCATTATAAAGTGCCGTGCTATAAAGTGCAGCGCGCAATTCAGCCGAACTACGAATGTAATGCCGACGTCGCCCTTAGCCGCACAGGATATGCTGGAGCAAGCTCTCAGGCACCATCGCGCGGGCCGGCTGGCCGAAGCCAAAGCCATTTACCGTGCCGCTCTCGCCAACGACGCCCGGAACGCAGATGGCCTCCACTTGCTCGGGATGATCGAGCATCAGCTCGGGCAGCATGCGATCGCGGTCGAGATGATTTCCCGGGCGATTGCGATCAACCCAAAAGAAGCCGCTTTTCACTCCAATCTTGGCACCGTCCTGCAAACTCAAGGCAAGCTGGACGAAGCTGCCGCCTGTTTTGAACATGCCTTGGCTCTCAAGCCGGACTGGGCTGAGGTGCATAGCAACCTCGGCAATGTTCTTCATACGCAGGGAAAGCTGGAGGAAGCCGCGGCCTGTCAGGAACGCGCGCTATCTCTCAAGCCTTGCTGCGCCGAAGCCTTGTCCAACCTGGGAAACGTGCTCCAGGCTCAAGGCAAAGTGAACCAGGCCGTGGATTGTTACCAGCGTGCGCTGGCGATCAAGCCAGACTACGTGGATGCCCATAACAATCTGGGCACCGCGCTGTTGACGCAGGACAGAATTGACGAGGCCGTGGCGCATTACGAGCGCGCTCTGATTCTGAATCCGAATTATGCGCCGGCCTGCAACAATCTGGGGAACGCGCTGGGGAAGCAGGACAGGATCGACGAGGCTCGGGCGCATTACGAACGCGCCATCGCTCTCAAGCCGGACTACGCCAACGCCCACAACAATCTAGGCAATTTCTTCAAGGAGCAGGGCAGATTCGACGATGCCATGGCGCATTATGAACGGGCGATTGCGGCCAATCCTGGCTACGCGGAGGCGCACTTGAATCGCGCTGAGATCAAGTGTTTCCAGCATGGCGACGCCAATCTGGAAGCGCTCAAAGCGCTCGCCGGCAAACGCGATTTACCAGAGGACAAGGCCATGTACGTCCATTTTGCTCTGGCGAAAGCGCTGGATGACGTTGGAGATTACGCTCGGGCTTTTGAACATCTGCGCCGGGGCAATGCGCTGAAACGCGCGCAAAGCGATTATCCGGAAGCGGAAGCTCTCCAGTTGTTCCAGCGCATTTCCGAAGTATTCGACCATACCCTGCTCGATCGCCTTCAGGGACAAGGCGACCCTTCCACCGTGCCGGTTTTCGTGCTTGGCATGCCGCGCTCCGGCAGCACGCTCATCGAGCAGATCCTTGCCGGCCATCCGCAAATTCAAGGCGCCGGCGAACTATCGATTCTTGAAAAAATGGACACGGGCTATCCAGAAACCATTCCTGCGCTGGACGGTCCCGCGCTGCGGAAGTTTGGCGCGGCCTATCTTGCGCACCTTCCGAAAGTAGCGGAGAGCAAAGTTCGGATCATCGACAAATTGCCGGGCAATTTCCTGCGCATCGGCCTGATCCGCTTAATTCTGCCCAATGCCAGAATCATACACAGCATGCGCAACCCGATGGACACTTGCCTGTCCTGCTACTCCAAGCTATTCACTGGCGGACTTTCGTTCACCTATGATCTCGCGGAGCTGGGCCGCTACTATCGCGCTTACAGCGAACTGATGGCTCATTGGCGATCGGTTCTGCCGCCCGATGCCATGCTCGACGTCTCTTACGAGGACGTGGTGAACGATCTCGAAGGTCAAGCCCGGCGGTTGATCGATTATTGCGGTCTGCCCTGGGACGACCGATGCATCGCCTTCCATGAAGCCACACGGCGGGTAAAAACCGCGAGCGCCGTCCAGGTTCGACAGCCTCTGTTCCGCGGTTCGATCGAACGCTGGCGTCATTACGAAGCCGGGCTAGGCCCGTTGCTCGACGAGTTGGAATCAGACGCTAAGGCGCGGTGCAACTCGTGATGGAATAGGCCTCCTGAGCGGTCGAGAAACTTTTAAAGCGAGGGATCGAAGCCGTCTCACTGGCGGTTTCAACCGAGCTGAGCGGCGCCAGCGTGGTGAGCGCTTGGACCTCTCCAGTGGAAGGCACATTGGTGAACGCCACGGCGACGGGGATCGTGGCGGTTTCTTGCACGCTTGGATCCGCGTAAATCACTTCGTAGACCGCATACGCCCGCGAGCCGGACGAGTACGCCTCGGCGAGCGGCGTTGTCCCAATCATCGCAGTGGAGGCAACAGGTTCGTAGCCGGACGCGGAGTTTCCATACTCGTTCGCCTGAATAAGTTGGAGCTGTCCGACAAGACTACCTTCAGCGTAGTCGCCGGTGAGTGTGATTGTGGTGGGAACGAACAGTTTCGTGCCGGAGCTGACGGGACCAACTGAAACGAGCAGGCGCGTCCCAAAATTCGCCAGCCCTAGCGTGGGAGCAGTGGTGAACAAACTGGGCGAGTAGAAGCCGGTCTCCGTCCGGTAGACGAAGCCAGGCACGTTTTGTTCAGCGAGCACCTGAGGAAACTCTGTTCCAAAAACGATGGTTCCATAGTTACGGAATCTGAAGGCGTAGAAGAAGCTCTCAGCAGCTTGAAGACTGAAATCGAACGCGGCCGTGCCCGATCCTCCCAGGAGAGCGGCATTGTGCGGCTCACATTGCGGGATGGAAGCATTGGAGACTAGGCCCGCGATCACTCCTTGCTGGCTGACCCCTACGTCCTGTTGCGGGTTGGCTATCGGCACTGGCTGGGTCCCTTGGATTTTTAAGGTCGCTGGCAACTGAATGGGAAGCGACACCGATCCCAGGCCCAATTGAGATGCGTTCGCGAGCACGTTGGTCAGCCGAATCTTGCGGATAAGGTTGACGCCTGGTGGATCGATCGGGATGTTCCAGTACAGCTCGGTTGCGCCGTCTTGCTTTCCGACATAGACGTTCGGCTGAGTCTCGTAAGGACTCGGCGTGCCTCCAGTGCCGATGGCCCCACAGTACGAACCGAGGGGCGTGCAAAGAATCTGGGGCGGAGTGTTTGGTCCCGGCACCGCCCAAGACGGGACAGGATTCGCTGGAAACGGATCGTCGATCATCAGCAGGGCTTCGGACAGTCCCGCGGTCCCTGGCAAGAGACTGCTGGTCACATCCGTGTCCAGAGTCAAGGTGATCCAGTACTCTGGAATCGGTTCTCCCTCAGGGGTTGGCCTACCGCCCGTGCAATTCAAAACCACGTCGCCCACTTGCCCGGCAATACTTTCGGAGGGAACAATATTCGGAATGCTTTCGGCGCTGCACGAGAGTCCAGAAACGCCAGGTGCGGAGGTCAGTACCCAGCTATCGCTCAGCACGCCACTCGCGTTGCTTCCGCCGAATATTGTCATTCGCCGGCTGACCGAATCGAAGGCTGCAGCCTCACCGCTCCTGCCAACTGGGGGTCCGCCCGTGGGATTCAGCATGGTCCAAACGGGGCTGCCCAATCCTGTTGCGTTGGCAAGGCTCCAGACGTCGTTCAGGTAATTTCCGGACCCGTCCACTCCTCCGAACATCAGCATTCGTCCACCGCTGGCATCGTAGGCTGCGGAGCCAAACGATCGGGCAGCAGGTGAAGTCGGTGCGCCCCCGGGAATAATGACATTGCCCCAATAGGGCGAACCCACGTTGGTTAGCTGCCAGAGAGCGTTTGTCGCCTGGCAGATCCCGTTTACCATGCCTGTGCCGCCAAAGACGCTCATCACGTTCGTGGTGGTGTCGTAGGCCGACGACGCGCCATTTTGGCCGGGGGGACCATATGGCCCCTCTAGGTCGAAAAGAAGTGACCATGTAGGTGGGTAATCGCCCAATCCGTTCGCGGTGGTAAGCACCCAAACATCGGTAAATGTGGAGCAGGGATCGGCACTTCCGTCTTGACCGCCGAAGATAATCAGCTGATTGTCCGCCGCGTCGTAGGCAGCCGCGCTATTGGCCCGGGCGGCCGGACCGTAACCGGGCGATAGCTGGGTCCAGGCCGGAGTGCCTCCTATCCCATTGGCATTGGTCAACACCCAAACATCGCTCAACACTGGTGCGCAATTCGCACTGCAACCGCCGAAAATGATCATGCGATTGTTGACCGAATCATAAACCGCCGAATGTCCCGAGCGCGCAGGAGGCGAGCCCGTTGTGCCATTCGGAATGAACCTGATCCATTGGCCTGTGGCGCCTTCTCCGTTCGCGTGAGTGAGCGCCCAGACGTCATTCCGATTGTTGCCGTTTGCATCGCGGCCGCCGAATACAATCATCCGATTGCTGGTGGGATCATAGACACCGGTGGTCCCCGTTCGCGCCACCGGAGGGGCGCCCGAGGGCGTAAGCTCGGTCCAGGACTGCGCAAAAGTGAAACGCGAGAGCAGAATAAAGAATATGCCTAAAATATTTTTCTGTTTTGACGGCAAATACCGCGCATTCCGCTTGAAAGCATAGGTGCAGTTTACCATAGAATTTAGTTAGGCCGCGCCTGCCCGGACGGGCGCCCGGCTCCCTCAACTAAATTAGCGCGATGCACTGTCCGGTTTCGAAAACGTCCGCTCCCGCAAGCGGACAAAGCTTTGCTTGGTCTCGGATCGCGCCATGCGAGTGGATCCCATCGTAGCGCTTCGTTGCGAGTAGCCGCGGCGCTGCGAGTAGCCGCGGCGCTGCGAGTAGTCGCGCAGTCTACTCCGGCGGCAGATCCACGCCGGCGGCCATATTGCCACGGTAGACCATCAGACCAACGTGATTGAGGCGGCTGGTGTAATCCACCCAGATCTCGCCGCCCATATCGGTCCATCGCCGGCAGAAACTAAAATCCTCACTGAGATAGAATCCCGTCGTCTTGTCGATCATGCAATTGAAGAGAGCGGAGCGCCAGCGATTGCCGGCCAGCGGATCGCTCCCGCGATGCTCGTGCGTGTAGCGCAGTTCCGGATAATGCTCGATCATGGCCTCCAGCACGGACCGCCGGATCATCAGAAAACCCGTGCCCGCGTAGCGCGATTTCACGAAGCCGCTGCGAATAACCATGTCGGCAGCGGCTTCCCGCTCCACCACATAGGAGAGCGTAGCGGATTCCAGCGGGGTTCTTCCGGCCTGCACGGCGCCCGCCATCATCTCCCAATTGATCTGTTTTACCGGATAGACCGCAGCGGTAACATCCGCGCCGAATTCGAGAAGACGCAGCACCTGTTCCGGCTCGAAACCGATGTCGGCGTCGACGAACAACAAATGGGTCGCGCTTGGATTATCGAGGAAATGGCAAACGATGGTCTGCCGCGCCCGCGTGACAAGCGCATCGCCGGCCTGCAAAAGATAGTTCAAGTTCCAGCCACGTTGCGTAAAGGCTTTTTGCAGCTTCAGAAGCGAGACGGCATAGAGCCAGCTCACCTGGCCGCCGAAGCAGGGCGTGCCGATGGTGAGTGAGTAAAGTGAAGACGGCGTGCTTGACATGAATGCGGATGCCGTATTGTAAGTCAACTTTATCCGAAAGTTTTGACAAACACTTACAGGCGCGGCCCGCGCTTCATCGGTCTTACTTATAGAGCCGCGCGCGTTAGCAGCGCTTACACTTGGGGTGAGTTTCGGGGCGGATATCGACGGAAAGTGGACCGCCCAGGTGCAGGGGCGAAACGGTACGCGGACCCAAACCCTGATGCTGAAAGCCTCGGGCAATACTTTGACGGGTAGCATTCAGGAAGGCCAGGGCGGATCCGTCGAGATTTCCAACGGAACAATCGACGGCGACAACATTTCCTTCAGCGTGGTCCGTGAATTTCGGCAGAACAAAATAACGCAGGAGTACAAGGGCGTCGTTTCGGGAGGCGAGCTGAAACTAACCGAGTCAGGCGGACGCCGCGGCCCGGTTGACGTGACATACAAGAAAGAATAGCCCGCGGGCAAACCGGCAGGTTGGAGCGCCGGATTCGACGATACAATGGAATTTCCGCCGCTGTTGGGTCGTCGTGTCTATGCGCGTATTGAGTGGTCTCTTGCTTCTGGTTGTCACAGCCGTGGCTTCTCCGGATGTAGTGCGCCGCGCCAGCGCGCTCTATCAACGCACTGAATACGACAGCTCGCTGCAGGTCCTGGCGGAAGATCCCGCGCCCGACGCGGCCGGCTACCTGCTAAGCGGCAAGAACTACTTCATGCTCGGCGATTACGGGAAAGCCACCGATTTTTTTGAAAAGGCTCTTGCGCTGGCCCCCAACAATTCCGACTGCGAACTGTGGCTCGGCCGCGCTTGGGGACGTCGCGCGGAAACCGGTGGCTGGCTGATGGCCGGCGTGCATGCCTCCAAAGTTCGCCAGTGTTTCGAAAAAGCGGTTGCCTTGGACCCGCATAATCGCGAAGCCAAGAACGATCTGTTTTCTTATTATTTAAACGCGCCCGGTTTTCTCGGCGGCGGGATAGAGAAAGCCGAGGCGATCGCCCTGAGCATCGCCAGCGAGCGGCCCCCGGAGAGTGAGTTTGAACAGGCTCTACTCGCGGATCGCAGGAAGGATTACGCGGCGGCGGAGGCGCATCTGCGGCGCGCCATGGAACTGGCTCCGACGGAAGCCGGCCGCATCGTCGATCTGGCGCGCTATGTGGCTAAACGAGGGCGTCTGGCCGAGAGCGATCGGCTGTTCGGGCAAGCCAGAAAGCTGGCGCCCAGCCTTCCGAGAGTGGCCTTCGCGGAAGCCAGAGTGGACATCGAAAATCATCGCAACCTGGAGCAGGCGCGCGCCCTCCTCGAAGGATATCTGCACGCCAGCCTCACTCCGGACGACCCTCCCCGGCAGGAAGCCGAGAAACTTCTGCAGCGCGCGGGCGGATGACCAATCCCACCACGCGCTCCGGCGCCCTGCTCAAAACCTATTCCATTGTGCTGTTTTTCCTGGCGCTCAAGGCCGCTGGAAACTCCGCGATGGCGTGGGGCATGAAGCAGGTCCCCGAAAAAATGTCCATGAATCCGGCGCTCTATCTGCGCGCTATGTTGAACCCGTTCGTGGCCCTGGGAATTCTCGCGCTGATCCTGGCTCTGCTCACGCGCATGGCGCTGTTCAGCCTGGCTGACCTGAGCTTTGTATTGCCGGTTACCGCCGTCGGATATGTGATCGCCGTGTTCCTCGGCAAGGTGTTCCTGCATGAAACCGTCACGCACCAGCGCTGGCTGGGGACGCTGCTGATCTTTGCCGGCGCGGCGTTGGTGGGATCCACCGCGCGCAACACCACGCAGGGGAACACAACATGAGATGGGTGCTGGTGGCCGCCATGGTGTTCGCCACCGTGCTGGGCGATCTGCTGCAGAGCCACGAAATGAAGCGCGCCGGTGAGCAATCGGTGAGCGCGCGCGGTTTTGCGCGATTGCTGCATGTGATTGCGCAGCGCCGTTTGCTGATCCTGGGCATCGCGTGCAACGCGGTATCGTTCTTCTCGTTTATGGCGCTGGTGCAGACCGAACCGTTGAGTTTCGCAGTGCCGGCTTCGTCGGCGAGTTTTGTCCTGGAAACATTGCTTGCAAAATTTGTTCTGCACGAACGCCTCGGCGCGCGGCGAACAGCGGGTGCGCTGGCTGTGCTGGCGGGAGTGGTGCTGGTGGGCGGATAGGCGCTCGATCAAGCGTGCCCGGCTGCCAAACTTTCCGCGTTCATCAGATACTTATGCATGCCTTCGGCGGCTTGGCGGCCTTCGGCGATGGCCCACACCACCAACGATTGTCCGCGCCGCACGTCGCCCGCGGCGAAGATGCCCGGAACGCCGGTGGAGTAATTGGCGTCCGTGGCTACATTGCCGCGTCCATCCAGCGCCACCCCCAGCTGCTCGATCAAACCCTGCTTCACCGGACCGGTGAATCCCATGGCCAGCAGCACCAGATCGGCGTCCATGCTGAACTCGGTGCCCGGGATCGGCTCGAACTTCGGCGCGGGACCCACGCGAATCCCATGCAGCTTGTTCACCCGGCCATTCTCGTCGCCGGTGAACGAAGCGGTGGCCATGCTCCACTCGCGGATGCCGCCTTCTTCATGCGAGCTTTCCACGCGCAGTTGCAGCGGCCACAACGGCCACGGAGTCTGCGGTGCGCGATCGTTGGGCGGCATGGGCATGATCTCGAACTGACGCACCGATGCCGCTTTCTGGCGATGCGACGTACCCAGACAATCGGCTCCCGTGTCGCCGCCGCCGATAATCACTACTTGCTTGCCCGTGGCCAGAATCTGATCAGGCACTTCGTCTCCGGCGCAGCGTTTGTTTTGTTGCGGCAGAAACTCCATGGCGAAGTGGATTCCCTTCAACTCCCTGCCCGGCACCGGCAAATCGCGCGGCTGCTCGGCGCCGCCGGCCAGAAGGATCGCGTCGAACTCCTTTTGCAGTTGGTCGCCAGTGATGCTTTCGCCGATGTTCACGCCGCTGCGAAATTCCACGCCCTCGGCCCTCATCTGATCCAGTCGCCGGTCCAGCACCCATTTTTCCATCTTGAATTCAGGGATGCCGTAGCGCAGCAACCCGCCGATGCGGTCGGCCTTTTCAAACACAGTCACCGAATGCCCCGCGCGATTCAGCTGCTGTGCCGCCGCCAATCCCGCGGGACCCGAACCAACTATCGCCACGCGTTTCCCGGTGCGCCGCAGCGGCGGCTCGGGGCGTATCCAACCCTCCTGAAAGGCGTGCTCGACGATCGTTTTCTCGATCACTTTGATGGCCACCGGCGGTTCGCTAATTCCCAGCACGCAGGCCGCTTCGCAGGGCGCGGGACAAATGCGCCCGGTGAACTCCGGAAAATTGTTGGTCGAATGCAGAACACGGATGGCCTCGCGCCAGCGGTCGCGATAGGCCAGATCGTTCCAATCCGGAATGATATTGTTCAGCGGGCAGCCGGTATGGCAGAAAGGCAGGCCGCAGTCCATGCAGCGCGCGCCCTGGGTGCGAACTTTGTCTTCGGGAAAATCCTGATAAACCTCGAACCAGTCGTTGACGCGCTCGGCAGGCGGCCGGCGCCCCGGCGTTTCCCGAGCGTATTCCACGAAGCCGGTCACTTTACCCATGCGCGGCTTCCTGCCTGAGGGTCGCGCCTTGCGCTACCTCCCGATGACTCGTTTCGGCCTGGCCCACTTGATATTTCGGAATGCCGAGAACGCGCTTGTACTCGTGCGGGAACACCTTGACGAACTTGGGCAGCATTTCACCCCAGTTTTCGAGTATCCATTTGGCGCGCGGACTGCCGGTAGCTTCCACGTGCCGGTTGATCAAGTTCCGCAATGCCTGCATGTCGGCCGGATCCACCACCGGCTCCAGATCCACGCTGGCCTGGTTGCACAGCACGCTGGAGAACTCGCCGGTCTCATCCAGGACGAACGCGATTCCACCGGTCATTCCGGCGGCGAAATTGCGGCCCGCGCGGCCGAGCACCACCACCAGTCCCTTGGTCATGTACTCGCAGCCATGATCGCCCACCGCTTCCACCACCGCAGTGGCGCCGGAATTCCGAACGGCAAAGCGCTCGCCCGCCATTCCGTTGAAAAATGCCTCGCCCGTCGTCGCGCCATACAGCACCACGTTGCCCACCACCATGTTTTCTTCCGGCAGGAACGTGGAGGTGCGCGGCGGGTAGACGATCACCCGCCCGCCCGAGAGCCCTTTGCCCACGTAGTCGTTCGCATCGCCTTCGAGCGTAAGCGTGACGCCCTTGGCGAGGAACGCTCCAAAGCTCTGGCCGGCCGATCCCGAAAAATGGAAGCGGATGGTGTCGTCCGGCAGTCCCGCGGAACCGTAGCGCCGCGCGATCTCGCCGCTCAACATCGCTCCCACAGTGCGATGCACGTTGCGGATCGGCACACTGAACTCCACCGGCGTTTGATGGTCCAGCGCGGGTTTCGCATCCTCGATGAGCTGATGGTCGAGCGCTTCGCCCAGGCCGTGATCCTGCGCGATCAGGCAGCGCCGGCCAACGCGGCGGGGCACTTGCGGATTGTAGAGAATCGAGGAAAAATCCAGTCCCTTGGCCTTCCAATGGTCCACCGCACGCCGCATTTCGATGCGGTCCACGCGTCCAACCATTTCGTCCATGCTGCGAAAGCCCAGCTTCGACATCCACTGCCGTACTTCTTCGGCGATGAAGAAGAAAAAGTTAATGACGTTTTCCGGCGTACCCCGGAATTTCGAGCGTAACGCGGGATCTTGCGTCGCGATGCCAACCGGACAAGTGTTCAGATGGCACTTGCGCATCATGATGCAGCCCATCGACACCAGCGGCGACGTGGAAAATCCAAACTCTTCGGCGCCGAGCAGCGCCGCAATCGTCACGTCGCGTCCGGTTTGCAGCTTGCCGTCGGTTTGAACGCGCACCCGGCTCCGCAGATCGTTCAGCACCAGCACCTGCTGCGTTTCCGACAGGCCAAGCTCCCAGGGAATGCCGGCGTGCTTGAGCGAGGTGAGCGGCGATGCGCCGGTGCCCCCGTCGTATCCGCTGATCAACACCACGTCGGCATGCGCCTTGGCGACGCCCGCGGCCACGGTTCCAACGCCGACCTCGGCCACCAGCTTCACCGAAATCCGCGCCAGCGGGTTGACGTTCTTCAGGTCGTAGATGAGCTGCGCCAGATCCTCAATGGAATAAATGTCATGATGCGGCGGAGGCGAAATCAAACCCACGCCGGGAATGGAGTGCCGCACGCGCGCGATCACTTCATCCACTTTGTGGCCGGGCAACTGGCCGCCCTCGCCGGGCTTGGCGCCCTGCGCGATCTTGATCTGCAGCTCATCGGCATTCACCAGGTAATGGGCCGTAACGCCGAAACGCGCCGAAGCCACCTGCTTGATCGCGCTGCGCCGCCAGTCTCCGTTGGCATCGCGCTCGAAGCGCTCTTCGTCTTCCCCGCCCTCTCCGGTGTTGGACTTCCCGCCGATCCGGTTCATCGCTATGGCCAGTGTTTCGTGCGCCTCTTTACTGATGGATCCGAACGACATGGCGCCGGTGGCAAAACGCTTCACAATTTCACTGGCCGGCTCCACTTCTTTGATCGGCGCCGGCGTCTCCGCCAGCTTGAACTCCATCAGCCCGCGCAGCGTGAACAACTCTTTGCTCTGGTTGTCCACCAGCGCTGTGTATTCCTGGAAGGTCTTAAAGCTTTCCTGCCGGACGGCGTGCTGCAGCTTGCTGACCGTCATCGGATTCACCAGATGATGCTCGCCGCGCACCCGGTATTGATAGCTTCCCCCGACCTCGAGTTCGGTAGCTGCCTCCGATACCGCCTGGAGCGCGTAGTCGTGCTTCATCTTGGCTTCGCGCGCCAGCACCTCCAGTCCCACCCCTTCGATGCGCGATGCGGTGCCTGTAAAGTAGCGGTCGATCAACGATTTGTTTAGCCCGATGGCTTCGAAAACCTGCGCGCCGCGATAGCTCTGCAGCGTCGAAATGCCCATCTTCGAGCAAACCTTCAGCAGGCCCTTGTTGATGGCCTTCTTGTAATTCTTGAGCGCCGTCTCAAACGTGACGCCTGCCGGCAAATGCCCCTGCGCGGCCTGATCCTCCAGGGTCTCGATGGCGAGATAAGGATTCACAGCGCTCGCGCCGTAACCGATCAGCAGGCAGAAGTGCATCACTTCGCGCGGTTCGCCGGATTCGATAATCAGCGCCACCTGCGTGCGCGTGCCTTCGCGTACCAGGTGGTTGTGAACCGCCGAAAGCGCCAGCAGGCTGGGGATGGGCGCGTACTCTTCGTCCATGCCGCGATCGGTCAGAATCAGCAGACTGTAGCCGGAGCGCACCGCTAGCGACGCACGGCGGCACAGGCCATCCAGGGCGCGCTCCAATTCCTTCTCGCCGCCCGCCACGCGGAAGAGCATGGGCAGCGTGTTGGCCAGCAAATCGCCCGCCGAAACCCGCCGCAACTTCTCCAGGTCACGATTGGTCAGCAGCGGATGCGGCAGCTTCAGCGTGTGGCAGTGCTGCGGAGTCTCTTCCAGCATGTTGCGCTCGGTCCCGATGTAGCTGGTGAGCGACATCACCAGTTCTTCGCGAATAGGATCGATGGCCGGATTGGTCACCTGCGCGAACAACTGCTTGAAGTAATGGAACAGCAGCTGCGGCTTATCGGAGAGACAAGCCAGAGGCGTGTCGGTGCCCATGGAACCGATCGGCTCTTCGCCCTTCTCCGCCATCGGCAGCATCAGCACGCGCAAATCTTCGTCGGTATAGCCGAAAGCGCGCTGCCGCATCACAATGCTGCCAAGTTCCGATTCGTAAACGCGCGGCGGCTCAGGAAGACTGTCGAGCGTGATCTGATGGGACTTCAGCCACTCGCCATATGGCTGCCGGCTCCATAGCCGCTCCTTGATCTCTTCGTCGGGAATGATACGGCCTTCCACGGTATCCACCAGCAGCATGCGCCCCGGCTGCAGCCGGCCCTTGAACTTCACCTCTTCCGGCTTTACCGGAAGCACTCCAGCTTCCGAGCCCAAAATCACCAGACCGTCGTGCGTCACCAGATAACGCGCCGGACGCAGCCCGTTGCGATCCAGCGTGGCGCCAATGGAGCGGCCATCGGTGAAGGCAATGGCCGCCGGGCCGTCCCAAGGCTCCGTCAGCGAAGCGTGATACTCATAGAAAGCCTTCTTTTCGGCACGCATCGTGGTATCGGCGTCCCAGGCTTCGGGAATCAGCATCGCCATCACATGCGGCAGACTGCGCCCGGCCAGCGTCAGCAACTCCACCGCGTTGTCGAGCGAACCGGAATCGCTGCCGGCCGGCGAAATTACCGGAAAGGTTTTCTTCAGGTCCTCGCCGAACAAGCTGGACGAGAGAACTTTTTCGCGCGCGTTCATCCAATTGATGTTGCCGCGGATGGTGTTGATTTCGCCGTTGTGGCACAAATAGCGATAAGGATGCGCCAGCTGCCAGGACGGAAACGTATTGGTGGAAAAGCGCTGGTGCACCAGGCACAGCGCGCTCATTGCATCCGGGTCGCTCAGTTCCCTGTAAAACTCCGTGATCTGATTCGCCAGCAGCAAGCCTTTGTAGATAATGGTGCGCGACGATAGCGACGGAATATAGAAGAAATGCTTGTCCGGCAGATCCATGGCCGCGATCTCCGATTCCGCGCGTTTGCGGACCACGTACAGCTTCCGCTCCAGTTCGTCGGACGACATTCCGGACGCGATCCCGATGAAAATCTGTTCGATATACGGTTGGGAAGCGCGCGCAATACGCCCGATGGCATCCACTTCCACCGGCGTGTCGCGCCACCCGAGCACCGTGAGACCCTCTTCACGCGCGATCCGCTCCAGGATTCCCTCGGCCAGCAAGCGATGCGACGGCTCCACGGGCAGAAACACCATACCCACGCCGTATTCGCCCGCCGGCGGCAGCGTAAAGCCCAGTTCCCCACATTCGCGCGCGAAGAACTTGTGCGGGATCTGAATCAGGATTCCAGCGCCGTCGCCCGTCTCCGGATCGCATCCGCAGGCGCCGCGATGAGCCAGGTTGATGAGGATCTGCAGTCCCTTTTCGATGATGTCATGCGACTGCCGGCCCTGGATGTTGACGACAAAACCGATGCCACATGCATCGTGTTCGTTTCTCGGATCGTAGAGACCCTGCTCAACTGGGAGTCCGACCATTGCCTGAGTATATCAGTACTATAGTTGTCGATCAATATTAGATAAGTAGAAATTTAAGTTGACGCTGCATTAGAGAATTTAATATTATGGATGTTAGATGGATTTCGATCGCCTCAAGCTTTTCAGAGATGTAGCCCATAGCCGGAGCATTACTAAGGGCGCCGGTATGAGCGGCATCAGCCAGTCCGCCGTGAGCCAGTACTTGCAGGATCTGGAGGAGCAGATGGGCATGACGCTGCTGGACCGCGGCAGCCGTCCCCTGACGGTTACCGAAGCCGGAAAGCTCTATCTCGATATGTGCCGCGATATCTTGAATCGGCGCGACGAATTTCAAGTAGCGCTGGATGTGTTGAAGGGCGCGGTGGAAGGCACCGTGCGCGTGGCTTCGATTTACTCGGTAGGGCTGTCGGAGCTCTCACGCCTGGAAACGGAGTTTCTGCGGCGTTATCCTCACGCTCGCATCGACGTGCAATACCTGCGTCCTGAAAAGGTGTATGAAGCGGTGGTGACCGATCAGGCCGACCTTGGCTTAATGAGCTACCCGGAGGCGACCAAAGAAGTGATGGTCCTTCCCTGGCGGCGCGAGGAGATGGCCGTGGCGGCCTCGCCCTATCATCCTTTAGCGAGGAATTCGGAAGTGAAACCTGAAGACCTGGACGGCCTGGACTTCATCGGCTTCGACGAGGACCTTCCTATTCGCAAAGACATCGATCGCTTTTTGCGCGAGCATCATGTGCATGTCAACGTCACGCTGCACTTCGACAATATTCAGATGATCAAGGAAGCCGTGGCGCACGGCTCGGGCGTCAGCATTATGCCCGCGCGCGTGATGGAGGAAGAGGTGGGCCAGGGACGGCTGGTTCCGATCCGGATTGCGGGCTTTGAACTGTATCGCCCGGTCGGCATCGTTCACCGCAGGAAGAAGCGCTTCCATCGCGCGGGGCAGGCGCTGCTGGAACTGCTGCAGGCGCCCGCGAGTTTCACGCCGTCACTTTACGGAGCCTGACCCGAGGCGTTTACGCCGGGCCCGTTTTCAGTCTGAAATGATAGACCGCTGCGCCGGCCGCTACCGTCAGTATGGCGATGGCTGAAATTCCCGGCCGAAGCGTCACGCCCAGAATCGTCATCCACACACCCACCGCCACGAAAAAGCCGGGCACCAGCGGATAAGCGAAACTCACCACGCCAAGCTTCTGCCAACCCGGGCGCCGGCGGAAGATAAAGAGCGAACCCACCGACAGCACCGCAAAAAAGTTGAGCAGCAGTCCGATATAGAGCAGCAGGTTGAGAAACGGGCTGACGGTCATGAGGATCGCGCAGACGCCTTGACACAGGATCGCGATCACGGGGGTGTGCCAGCGCGGGTCCACTTTCGCGGCCATGCTGAAAAACGCGCCGTTCTTGGCCATCGCATAATAAACGCGCGGGCCGATGGTGACCTCGGCATTCACCGTCGCGAGCAGCGAAAGTGCCATTGCCGCGGCGAAGATTCCGGCCACGGCGGGTCCGAAAAGATGCCGCGCCGCGAGTGCGCCCACCGCCACAACGCCTTTCATCGATTCCAGTGGCACGGCGTAGATAAATAAAACATTCAGACCGACGAAGAGCGCCGCAACCAGAGCGGTCCCATACGCCAGCGACAGCGGAAGCGTGCGAGCCGGGTGTTTCAACTCCTCGGCGACATAAGTTGCCGCGTTCCATCCGCTATAGGAAACGTAGATGTAAAACAGGCTCACGAAAAATTGCGCGAACAGCGGCGTAACGGACGTGCGCACCGCCGGATGCGTGAAATTGCTCCAGCTACCCTGCCCGAAGGCGAATCCCATGTTGAGGAAGATGAGGATGATCAGGATCTTCAGGGAGGTCAGAACATTTTGAACTCGCGCCGTGCGGCGAATCCCGAGGCAGTTGAGCATGGTGAACAGCGCGATGACGGCGCTGGCCAGCACCTGCGCGCCGCCCAGCTTCAACTCCCAGGAGCCCGATCCGATGACATGCCGGGCGTTGTCTAATCGCAGAGACCCGGAAAAATATCCCAGATAATCGGAAAATGCCAGCGCGGCGGCGGCGATGGGCGCGGAGAATCCGGCGAAGAACGAAATCCAACCAGTCATGAAGCCCCAGGTGGGCCCGAACGCCTCCGTAAGGTACACGTACTCGCCGCCCGAACTGGGGAAGTTGATGCCCAGTTCCGAATAGCAGAAAGCGCCTGCCAGCGCGCATACCGCTCCCACGCCCCAAATCAGCAGCACCAACTTCGCGGAGCCGAGCTGACCGGCGAGAAAACCGGACGTGGTGAGGATGCCCGTGCCGATCATGTTCGAAATCACCAGCGCCGTGGCGCTGCCGATCCCGAGTTGGCGCAGAAGACCGGCGGCTCTGGGGCTCACGGCACCGTGAACTTTTCATTCCGGACGAAAGATCTCAGGAAGAGCGCCAAGAACTCAGCGGCATCGGCGTCCACGGCGACCCTTGCATTGGGCTTACCGGGCGATGCGATGGTCCGTCCTTCTTCGGGCGCGTCTTCTTTGATTTCGATATGCATCGGAGCGGTTTTCACAATGCCAGGCCGCAGCAATGCGGCGGCAGCCAGCGGATCCCAGGCGTAGAAAATTCCTTGATCGATTGCTTCTTGATCGGCGTGGAGCACTGCCGCCACCACGGCGCCCAGAGCTGAGTGCGACTTCTCCGCGAATTCGAGCAGAAACTCCGAGTCGATCTTGACTTTGTTGGTGGCATCCAAGGCAATCAGCCGGATGGGCACGCCGGATCGAAATACGATGCGCGCCGCCAGCGGATCGATGAAAATGTTCCATTCGGCGGTGCTGTTATTGGTATGGAACACACCGCCGTCCTGAAGGTTGCCGGGCACCCGGACCGCACCGCCCATAATGACGATCTCGCGAATGTGAGCGGCCATCGAGCGGTCGCGCTGCAGAGCCTCGGCGATATTGGTGAGCGGCCCAAGCGCGAGAATCTGGACGGGCTCGGTGGCACGTCGCAGCCGTTCCACCAAATAGTCGGCAGCGCGCCTGGTTTCGGGCAACCGCGTCGCGGGCGGCAGCGGGACGCCGGGAAGGTCGTCGGAGATCTTACGCCATTCGGCGGGAAATTCGGCAGCGCCACGCAATGGAGCGTTCCGTCCCGCAAAGACGGGGACTTGCTTGCGGCCGGCCAGATCGAGCAGCCGACCCATGTTCCTCGCGCCAGCATCGACGTGCGCCAATCCATTTACCACGGTGATGGCATCGATGGTAACGCTCGGATGTGAAAGCAGGAGCGCGACAGCCATGAGGTCGTCCGAGCCGGCGTCGGTGTCGATGAGAATTGGAGCACATGGCGCGGCCGCTACGCACAGCAACATCACCGCCGCGATCTTCGTCACAACCGAGACGATAGCAGATCCAGTACAGCGCGGGCTAAGTCGTTTTTGACGTCAGAGCTTTGGGATAGACCATCACGCCCGATTCGGTGTCGTGAAATATCTTGTAGAGAATCTGGTTGGTGGGGAGCTGGCTTTCCAGAAAATCGACGCCTTCGGCAGCGATAATGAAGCTGCTTCGATCGTCCTGCAGGACGTAGCGTTTCGCCCGCAGGTACCACAGCGCGAACAACAGCCGTTCGCGCGGGAAGGCCATGATATTCTCCATGTCGAGCAAGGAGAGCGCGGCGTAATCAGGATTGGCGCGGCGCTTGCTGTACAGCAAACACAGTACGCCGATGCGGATTTTGGCCTCGGCATCGATTCCATCGGTGAACTCTCTTCCCAGAAAGATCGGCAGCGGCCCGGCCGGGTTCACTTCGAATTGCCGGTCATATTCCTTGCGCTTCACCGGATCACGCAACATCTCGTACGCCTCATTCAGCATCCGGAACCGTGCCGGATCGCCGGTCTGCTGGTTGTCGGGATTGTAGCGCGCCGCCATGATGCGGTACACGCGCTCGATGGTTTCGATCTCCGCCCGCGGATTGATCTGCAGCAGATCGTAGTAATTGACCGATGGTTGCACGCTCATCTGCCTATTTATCGGCAGGAATCCCCGGTTGGCTTTACAGCGCCGCGCGCCTGAGCAGCCGCGCCGTTAACTCAGTTGCTCCAGCGCCTGTTCCAGCGCCTCAACAAAGAAATACTCGCCCCAGATCACCGACTCATCGACGCCCAATTCCTTGGGCAAATGGTAGACGCCGCCCTTTAGAATGCCCTCCCACTTCTTATCTTTCTTCGCCAGGTGTTTCTCGCACAGCGTTCGCAGGATACGGATCGCGAGCGACCAATAATGATGCCCTTTCACCGGATCCTGCAGCAGGCGGCACAGGCGCAGCAAGCCGGAAGCGGCAATGGCCGCGGCGGAAGTATCGAGCAAACGGCGAGACTCGGGCGGCGCGTTAAAGTCCCACGGCGGAATGCCATCGCTATTGCAATGCGTGATGTAGTAATCGGCGCACGCCTCGGCGGTTTCCAGAAAGCGCGGATCGCGGCTGTACTCATACGATAGGCTGAATCCGTACAGCGCCCAAGCCTCGCCGCGCGACCAGCAGGAGTCACCCCGGTAGCCTTGCTGCGTGCTCTGCCGCAGGAATTCGCCGGTTTGAAGATCGAAAATTCCCTCCTGCGCCGTGGAGCCGTCGCCGCGCACCAGATTGCGGCGCGTGGTAAGGCAATGGCGTAATGCGATGTCCCGCAACCGGCGATCGCCGGTTTCCCGCGCAGCGTAGAAGATGACCCCGACATTCATCATGATGTCGATGAACAGCGAATTCTCCCCGACAAACGAGCGCAAGTACTGACCATTTTCTTTGAACCGCAGCGACTCGGTTTTGCCCGCCTGAATGAGCGCTTCTTTGAGCTTGGGATCTTGCGTCAGGCGATACCAGCGGTAATAAGTAGACATGAAGATGAAGCCCAGGTCGTGAACGTCGCGGTCATGCTGGCGCGGCGCGAGCGGAGTGGTGTAGCGAACGGCCAACTCCAGCCAGAACTTGTCGGCCGATCCGGCGGCGAGGTTCCGCTTGTGAAAAATCCACATGATTCCGGGGAAAAATCCGTCACACCAGTTGGTCCACACCTGACCTTCGTGCTTCCATTTGCCGTCGGCGGTGTACATCGGGTAGAAACCCGGATGAGTCTCCACCAGCTTGCGTATCTGTTGCTGCGCGAACTTTATCGCGTCGTCGAAGAGAGCGCGGTCCGTTTCGAGGACAAATTGGATCATACTTTCTGGATTCTAGCAGCCTCGGGGCGGCTCACTTGTTTGCGCTCAAAAGGCTACGATGAAATGAGAGGAGCGTTAGAACATGGCAAATCTCGATTGGTCCCAATGCCCCGCCGTGGAAAGCATCCCCGGCAAGGTGAGCGGCGCTTGGACCTTCCGAAACTCGCGGACGCCGGTTAAGCTTATTTTCGAGAATCTCGAAGACGGCATGACTATTGATGAAATCATCGAGCAATATCCCGTGTCGCGGGAAGAGATAAAAGCCGTACTCGACTTCGCAGCCCACAGCCTGGACGTAGCGCCCAGCTTTTGAGGAACTTGCGCAAAATGGAGTGCGACGCGGCCCAATTACCTGTTCGCTCGGCGGTGCGCGCCGCCCCCTTTGCGGTTCTAAGCCGTGCTGATACTGCTCGATAACAACGTCCCGCGCGGTGTTGCCCGCGCGCTCACCGGCCACACTGTCACCGAAGCTCGGGAGCGTGGCTGGGCGACTTTCAAGAACGGCGACTTACTCACCGCCGCTGAAGAAGCCGGTTTCGAGGTTCTGGTGACATCGGACAAGAGCATCAGGCATCAGCAGAACCTTGCGGGCCGCGCAATTGCTCTCGTGGTTTTAACGATAGGACGCTGGGGACCCGTACGCCGGATGCTGGCCGAGATCGCCGCCGCCGTGGACGGAGCCACGCCGGGCAGCTATACCGAAGTAGAAATCCCATACGAGTAAATCTCTGCGTTGCACAAAGGGCCGTTTGTGCAACAACCCGCATGAGGCTAAAGTGGCTTGAACTGGTTTAAAAAAGCGGGGACGGTAATACTTCGCTAACCGAATAAGTGTCGTAATGGGTGTTTCCGTTAGGCGTGGCGGGGGGGCCTTCAGAGCGGCCTTTCTGAAGCTGGATTGTTCTATCGGCGAACAGTATGTCTATCGTCCTTGACCCCATTTGCGGTGTCTCGACTTCAGTGCGCCGAATTTGGACGGGCAACCACGCGTTAAGTGGTAGTTCTTGAGCCAGCGCCCCATTGAGCGCCGTCCATAATCCATCGATACCATCTTTGCTGTAAAAAGATCCCCAGTCCCGTTCCGCGTTGATTAGTTTTCCATTCCTGAAGTTGACAGTGCCGATAACGTCTTCTTTCTGCATAATAATCACTGTCCCGGTAGGGCTAGTGTAGTGTCCAACAAATAACTAGACAGAACGTGCCGTGACGCGTTATCCTGAGGCATGGGAACGTTGTGTCAGATTTCCGAGGTGGAGCAGCAGAAACTCCAGCTCTGGACTTCGGCACAT